>TARA_R110001599_G_scaffold353459_2_pt1 | contig 67709 bp, 55 predicted proteins | sample TARA_R110001599 | Tara Oceans TARA_R110001599 (sample SAMEA4398360) | marine metagenome | biome: Polar Biome; feature: [MES] marine water layer (ENVO:01000295) within the mesopelagic zone...; material: water (ENVO:00002006), including particulate matter (ENVO:01000060) such... | reverse complement strand
CCCAAGCCCAAGCCCAAGCCCAAGCCCAAGCCCAAGCCCAAAGCTAAAAAGTCTCCCACAAGTAAAGTGAAAGCGAGGCCAGCAAAGAAGAATCCGGCGCAAAAAAAGGCGGCGGCAAAGCCCAGCCCGAAACGCAGCGCTAAAGCCAGGACACCCAAAGCGAAAACCAGGAGCTGATCCCGATGGACATGGCGGGCAAGTACCAACAGAGCAACCCCTGGCCAGGCCGCAGCGGACAGCAAGTGCTGTTCATACTGGACAGCCGCAACAGTTTCGAAGAGGGTCTGCTCAAACAATGGATACATCATCACGGCGCGAGCGGCAGCGAGGAGTTTGATGCACCGCAGGTTTGCCTGGCACTGGGCGACGACCGCAAGGCAATAGACAGCGCACAACTGGTGATCGCCCTCGCACTACCACCCGACACCCTGGTGGCACCCCTGCGCATTGCCTGGATACCGGCTGCAGAGGATATTGACGCCGGACCGCGCCTGCGCAACCTTTTATTCGGCGACCCGCGCCATCCCAAAACAACGCGCGCGCGCCAGATTCTCGCCGATGCGCCGGAGCGTATGCACCTGCTTGCCGGTGCGCCGGACTCCGTGGCCAACTTGCGCATCCGCTTCGAGCACCACCACAATAGCGAAGGTGGCGATGCACAGCGGGATTTCGCCGAATTTGTCGGTCGCCAGGCTGCGTTGGTGCTGGATATTGCCGAACGGCGGTTGCAGGGGGGGCGCTACAAGGTCCCTCGGCATGTCGCCGCTACCCTGTTGTCCAGCCCGTCCTTTAATGAAGCCGTTGCAGAACTTGCACAGCAATCGGGCAAGGCCAAGTCAGAACTAATGGAAGAAGCCGCTGTTTACATGGGCGAAATGGTGTCGCGGCCCAGCACCTTCTGGCTGGATGTCTACGCACGCTTCAACAAGTTCTGTCTGGGCCTGGGCTACGAGGAGAAAATTGTTTACGACCAGGCGGCGGTAGAAAAAATTCGCCAGATGGTACGCGACAGTCCCGCGATGCTGCTGTGGACACACAAAACCTACCTCGATGGCATGGTTGTACCCAAGGTCATGTACGACAACGATTTCCCCATGCCGCATATGTTCGGCGGCGCGAATATGAACTTCCCCGGCCTGGGCTTCCTGTTACATCGCGCCGGCGCCATTTTTATCAAGCGCAGCTTCCAGGATAACGAGCTCTACAAGATCACCCTGCGCCATTACATCGGCTACCTGATGGAAAAGCGCTTTCCCATGAACTGGGCCTTTGAAGGCACCCGCTCCCGTATGGGCAAACTGATGCCGCCGCGCTACGGGCTGCTGAAATACGTACTGGAGGCCTGTCACGGCGCAGATGCCCGCAATATTCATATCATTCCCATTTCAATCAGCTACGACTTGATCCGGGATGTAGAAGAATACGCCACCGAACAAACTGGCCGCGGCAAGGGTGCCGAATCGCTGCGCTGGTTTATCGGCTATATTCGCAGCCTCGCCAGGCCCATGGGAAAGGTCTACATGGACATCGGCGAGCCCGTGGTATTGGCAGAAGCGCCCCATCCGGACGACAAGCTCGCGCTGTCAAAGATTGCGTTTGAGGTAGCTGTAGAAGCAAACCATGTCACACCTCTCACGTTCCCTTCTCTGGTGACCATGAGTTTACTGGGTGCATCGCCAAGGGCACTGACGGAGACGGAGGTGTTACGGGATCTGGAGGTGCTGCTGAAGTGGGCTGAAGCTCGCAAGCTGCGGGTTTCAGCAGACTTCGACCCCGCCTACGCCGAGAAAATAGAAGGCCTGTTGCGGATAATGATCGGTGAGGGCATGCTAACCCGCTACGATGAAGGTCCGGACGTGGTGTACGCCATAGAGCAGGAACAACACGCCGTCGCCAGCTACTACCGCAACACCATCATCCATTTTTTTGTTAACAAGGCCATCGTGGAACTGGCCTTGCTCAAAGCCAGCGAGACAGAGGGTGCAGCTGCGCTGGACATCTTCTGGAATGAAGTGGATAAGTTGCGCGACCTGTTCAAATTCGAATTTTTCTACGCCCCCACCGAACAATTTCACCAGCAGATTCGCGAAGAACTGACACGCTATACCGAAAACTGGGAGGAATTCGTGCAACAGGGCGCTCCCGGCTTTCTGCAAATACAGAACAATATGCTGTTGCTTGTGTCCCATGTCACCCTGCTTACCTATGCCGAGGCCTACTCGATCGTCGCAGACCTGCTTGCCCGTATGGACGCCTCCGAATCCCTTACCGAGGAGCAGTGTGTAACCAAGGCGTTGAAGCATGGACACCAGGCCTATTTGCAGCGTCGCATCAGCAGCCCGGCATCCATAGGAAAGCTGGTATTCAAAAATGGCTTCAAACTGGCCAAGCACCGCAATTTAACAGAGGGCGGCGGTGCCGAGGTTGCAAGCGGCCGCAAAGCACTGGCGGAAGAGATACGCGATGTACTGCGCCGACTGGAATTGATCCGCGCACTGGGCGTGGCGATACGCGGCACAACTGGGGAGAGACAATAGTGACAAACCTGAAAGTAGGCTTGCTGGGCGGAGGCTCCTGGGGCACTACCGTTGCAGCGCTGGTCAGCCGCAATGCACCAGTGACACTGTGGGCTCGCAACCCGGCAACGGTAGAGGAAATTAATACTCTTCACACCAACAGCACCTACCTGCCCGGCGCAAAGCTGCCCACCAAAGTTGTCGCCTCCAACGATATCGCCGAGACCGTGAGTGGCGCGGACGTCGTCATCATGGGCATACCCTCTCAGAATTTCCGCAGTGTCCTGCAGGAAGTGAAGCATCATATCCGCCCCTGGGTGCCGGTGATCAGCCTGACCAAAGGCCTCGAGCTGGAAACCGGAAAACGCATGACAGAGATCATAACCGAGGTGCTGCCGGGGCATCCGGTGGGGGTACTGACCGGCCCCAACCTGGCACGGGAAATCATGGCGGGGCAAGCGGCGGCAAGCGTCATCGCCATGGAGGACGATATCATCGTGCGGGAGCTACAGTCGATCTTCAAGAGCGGCCTGTTTCGGGTGTACACCAACAACGATGTTATCGGCTGTGAACTTGGCGGCGTACTGAAAAATATCATCGCCATCGCCGTGGGTATGGGCGATGGCCAGGGTGCCGGTGACAACACACGATCCGCATTGATCACACGCGGACTGGCGGAGGTGACTCGCCTGGGTGTCGCCATGGGCGGGCGGGCGGAAACGTTTGCCGGACTGGCCGGCATGGGCGACATGATCGCTACCTGCACCAGCCCCCAGAGCCGCAATCGGCACGTGGGTGTAGAGTTGGGCAAGGGTCGCAATATGCAGGAAATCATCGACGAGATGGTGATGGTTGCCGAGGGCGCCAAGAGTGCGCCAGCGGTGATGGCTTTAGCGAAAAAGTACGGCGTTCAAATGCCCATAGCCAGCGATGTATACCGCGTGGTATCCGGTGACGACACCGCCAGCAGGGCCTTCAGGGGCCTATTGCGCGTGTCTGCCGGTGCCGAATGTGAACCGGGCTAGCCGGGCTTTCCCACCACCTCTCGCAAGGTGTCTGGCACATTTTCCGCTTCTCGTGCACACTATCAGGCAGCGACACGTGCCAGGGGCAATGGCGGTCGCGTAAAAAACAACAAAGGGATAAGCGAAGCGATGCGCATTGCAGGGGTATTTTCACTCTTTATGGTACTGATCGCTGCATTGCCAGCCACGGTCAGCGCCGACAGCTCAAAATTTGTAGGCCTGAAGGGCGATCCCAAGCTGAGATCGGCATCGGCTATTGTGCTCGACAGCAACGGCGACATTATCTTCGGTAAAGACACGGACACTGTTCGCCCTATCGCCTCCATTACCAAGCTGATGACGGCCATGGTAACGCTGGATGCACAACTCGATCTGGAAGAGAAACTGACCATCACCAAAGCCGACCGGGATCTGCTGCGCCTTACCGGTTCCCGGCTGGAAGCCGGTGCGACACTAACCCGGCGCGAGCTGCTGCAACTGGCACTGATGTCATCAGAAAACCGCGCGGCAACAGCACTGGGCCGAACCTACCCCGGCGGTATGGACACGTTTGTTGCCCAGATGAACCAGAAAGCAATATCCCTGGGCATGAACAATAGCCGCTTTGCTGACCCCGCTGGTTTGCGTACTGAAAATCTGTCCACCGCCAGCGACCTTGCCATAATGCTGACAGCCGCCAAAGGCTATCCGCTCATCACGCAGGCCACGACAACATTGCGGGACGAAGTCAGGCCCTATTCACGTCGCGGCCCGCTAAACTACGTGAACACCAATCGCCTGCTGAAAAACGCCACATGGGATATAGAGCTCAGTAAAACCGGCTATATTAACGAGGCGGGGCGCTGCCTTGTGATGCAGGCCAATATCGAAGGCGAGCCCGTCTCCATCGTGCTGCTGAATTCTTTCGGCAAGCTCACACCATTTGGCGACTCCAACCGCCTGCGCCAATGGATGCTTGCCAGCAACTGAGCGTCACCCACAAAAGTCTGTTTATGCAATTGAATGCTACAACTTACTCCGCCTATAATTGCAGTGAGGTTCCGGTGGAGAAAAATAATGGTCTGGTTGGCCCTAACACAGCTATTCGCACTGACAGCATTCGCCACTCTCCTACTGGTGTCGTCGCTGTGGTTACTCAGTATACCGCTGCGCGACATCAGCATTATCGATATGGCATTTTCTGCCCTGATCACCGCTCTGCTTTTTATTGCCTATATGTTCACCGGAGCGCAGGGGATTATCGCCACCACAATACTCGTGCTCGTTGTGCTCTGGGCCTGCCGCATGAGCGTGTATCTGGTTCACCGCAACTGGGGACATGGGGAGGACCCCCGGTATACGCGCTTGCGCAAATGGGTTGAACCCGGATGGCCCTTTCACTGGCTCAGTCTGCGGCAGGTGTTTCTGCTGCAGGGTGCAGTCATCTGGGTACTGACACTGCCCCAGCAGATTGCCATGGTTACTGGCGCAACGGCGAATTTCGGTGCTCTGGCAGCAATTGGCCTGGGCTTGTGGTGTCTGGGGTTCTATTTTGAAACAGTGGGTGATTATCAACTCACCCGTTTTAAATCCGACCCATCGCGTCGAGGGCAGGTGCTCAACACAGGGTTGTGGCGCTACACTCGCCACCCCAACTACTTTGGCGAACTGTGCCAGTGGTGGGGCTTATTTGCCATTGCTGCCGAAGCGCCCTGGGCATGGTGCGGAGTTGTCGGGCCCCTGGTGTACAGCTGGCTGGTAATTAACGTTACCGGGCAGCGCACGCTGGACAAGAAAATGGCCAGGGAAAAGCCGGAATACGGCCGCTATATGCTCACCACCAGCGGCCTTATCCCCATGCCACCACGCAGGAGCTAAGCGCAGCGGGAGGGGGTCACTCCTCAGGCCGGGACGGTGGCAGGGAGAGTGAAGGCCACTTCATGCGCCTTCAATACCTCTCCACAGGCACTGCAGGTTACCTGCCCTCGCAGGCTGTGGCCGCAGGGCTCATGGGTCAAACGCATGGGTTTGCCACTACCCTCAGGGCGGCACCACTTGTCACCCCATTGCAGCAGACTGAGAAACCACGGGTACAAAGCCTCGCCTTTCTCGGTCAGCTTGTATTCGTAACGCAGGGGGCGTTGCCGATAAACCTCCTGCACATAGACACCCTCCTCCACCAGGAACTTCAGCCGGTCGGACAGGATATTGGTCGCCACGGGCAGTTCCTGGTGAAACTCATCAAAGCGGGTCAGGCCATGATATGACAGCGCTACAACATTCGCTGTCCAACGATCACCCACCAGGTTAATAAGATTTTTATACAGGCTGCGACTGCTGGGCACATCCCGGACCGATATGGATGAGCGCCGTCGCACCTTTTTTTCACGCTCATCGCGAGTCGCTCCCGGGCCGGGCTTGTACGCGACTTCATTATAATGAACTTCCTGGTGACACTTGCCACAGCGCATTTCGGGCTTGAAAGCGTGACCACAAGTTTTGTGTAGCAACTCGACGGTGTCCAGTTCCGGCGTCTGGGAAAAACGCCTCTCCCAGGCCACTGCCATCAGTGCGCTATGGTAAAGATCGATGGATTTTGTGGTGAGGTGGTAGCGCATGCGTTTGCCGCCTTCCCCGTCGACTCTTTTGTGCAGACAATCAATAGACTGTAGCCATTTCAGCCGATCGGATAGAACCCCCTTCGATACACCGGTGGCTGTCATCATTTCATTGAAGGAATTAATCCCCCAGAAGACCTCCTGAATAATCAATAGACACCACTTGTCACCTATCTGGTCGAGGGCGCGGTTGATCGAACTGGCTCGGGTAATCAGCTTGCTCATGCCATGTTCCTGATAAAATCCGGTAGGAAGCCGCGCTATCTTAGCTTACAGCGATCACAAAATCGTCTGCCCATCGATAGTACGTCAAAATTCGCTCCTCCGGACTGTGACCCCGGTCATTCAGGACTGTATGGAAAACACCGGTTCATCCGCCATCTCCCGGCGGATAAACCGTTTCACGACACGGCCATATCAGAACGTTTTGGTGACAGTTACACCATAGGTACGCGGCGCCATGTAGGACTCTGATGTGATTTGAGTCGGGTCGACGATAAGACTGGCTATCTGCTGCTCATCATCGAGGTTTTTACCCCAGACGGAGGCCGACCAGGATTCGTCACTACTGGACCAGGTTATGCTGGCACCCAACAAGCCAATATCATCCTGCTTGGTTTTTTCCGCATTCGAAGGATTGGTGTAATAATCGTCCTTCCAGTTATAGGACACATTGAAATCCAGCGCTCCCGCCGAGCCAATGTCGTAACGATAGTCCACATCAATAGCGAAGGCTGAATCGGGGGCATAGACCATATCGTTGCCGTCATAATCAGTGCCGCCGGAGCTGATATAATCGCCATAGCTTGCATCGCTGTAGTTATAGCTGGTCGACAGTGTCAGATTTTCCATAAGCAGTATATTGAAATCCACATCCACGCCCTTGGACGTCGCCTGCGCACTGCTAAGAACCAACAACAAACGACTGTTGAGTTCAAACACCTGGAGGTCGCTGTAATCCATATCGTAGAGGGTGATGTTGAACTGGATACGGTTGTCCCACCAGGTAGACTTCATTCCCAACTCATAGTTTTCGACGGTTTCCGGATCCACAGGCGTGGCCGCGACCGCAGGTTGGTTGGCTTGTGAGGGGAAGGCACCACTCTTGTATCCCTGCGAATAAGTGGCGTACAACATCATGTCGTCATTGGGCTGGAAACTCACCGAAACTTTGTTGGTATAGTCCGACCAGTCGTCATGTGCTTTCACCGGCGCGGGAAACTCCGGCAGGATCAACGGTACCCCTGTGGGGACACCGCCACCCATCAAGTCAAGCGCATCCTGAGTGATTTTCTTCTTGTCGTAGCTATAACGGCCGCCATAAGTCAAAGTCCATTGCTCGGTCAAATGCCAATCGACCTGGGCGTAAAGCGCCATGCTGGTGGTTTTATTCTTCTGGGTGAAAAGCACATCGCCAATGCCGGCCAGCCCGAAGCCGCCCTGCAAGAGAGCATTGTATTGCGTGTAGTACTCCTCCTTACGATCGACGTCTTCCTCCATGTAAAATGCTCCCGCCACCCAGTCCAGCGAGTCGTGTGAACCGGTCAGGCGAAATTCCTGTGAATACTGTGACGCGTTTTCATCCACACCGTTAACAACGTTTTCCGGGGGCGTTCAGGAACCTGGGGGCAGTGGCACGCCGGGGGGAGATGGCGCATTCAGGTCGAGCAGGGGAATACCTGTCAAATCATCGACGAAATTGTAATCGCTCTCACGCCAGGCGCTTATCGAGAGAAAGTCAGCCCAGCCCAAATCCCACTCAAAGCGCGCCATCAAACCGCTTATGTCCCGCTTCTGATCGACATTAAACTGGGTGGAACAATTGCGGTCGTCATTCTTGTATTTCTGTGACATCCCCAGTTCCCAGAATACACCCAGACCCTGCACAGCATCATCGAGGTTTTGTAAGTGGCGTCAGGTACCATTACTTTTGTCCCTCGAATAATCCCCACCCACCAGCAGGCTCATCGTATCGGAGAGATCAAAGAGCAGTTGGGCACGCACCGCGCGCTTATCCGCATCATCCAGTTCGTCACCATTGCCCGAAGCACCTACGGATTTGCCAATATAGCGGCTGTTGGAAAGATCACCCAGAGTTGCGATCTGGTCTTCGGTGATGACGTTCTTGCCATAACCGTCGCGTTGCTGGTATTGCGCTACCAGCTTTCCGGAAATGGCGTCGGTAAGGACACCATTTACCATGCCCTGGAAGTTGGTCATGTCGTAGTTTCCCGCCGAGGCGCGGAGCCGAACCTCATTTTCCTGGGAGGGCCTGCTGGTGACAATATTGATGGCACCGCCGCTGGTATTTTTTCCGTACAAGGTGCCCTGCGGGCCTCGAAGAATCTCAATACGCTCCAGGTCAAACAGATCGAAGCCCACACCACCGGTTCGGCCTATGTACACTTCGTCCAGGAAAACGCCAACCGCCTGGTCACTGGCCGCAGAGTCCGAGCTGTTGCCGATACCGCGAATGTAAATGCGCGGCTCCCCCACGTTGAACTGGTTAAAGGCTACCCCGGGTACTTTCATGGCAATATCGTTGAGGCCAGTTACCTTGCCAACCCTTATATCGTTGCCACCTATAGCCGCGACAGACAGCGGTACGTCCTGAATATTCTGGGAGCGCTTTTCAGCGGTTACCAGCACCTCTTCCAACTGCTGTGCCAGCGCGACACCAGAACAAAAAACGGGTGCCACCAGCATTGCCTGGACTATTTTTTTATTGCGGTTTGTACTCATGACCATTTCCTCTTTTTTCTTTTGGTTGCATTCACCCGGATACTATTTACCTGTGACGGGCGCGTTGTTAACACATTGATAGCTCTCGAATTTATCCGGACTCTTGCCTTCCTTCAGGCGGGCGACCGAGGGATAGCTGCAGATTGGCCGACTGCGCAGCGCAACTCCGCTGTCGTCCAACTGTCGCGCCACCATAAAGTCGGGGGCCTGCCCGTTTTCCACCCACTGCTCCAGTTCAAACAGGGGGTCAAAGTCATCCGGCGCGTCCGCTGGTTTTTCCCAGCAGTGCCCCCAACCCGGGACCATGAACAGGCGGGCGTTATGCTGGAGTTGCTGCAACCCACCAGCAAGTTCCGCAGCCTGCTCGTAATATTGCGTGATCGGTCCGGGAATGATCAGCGGGTCGGACCACCCCTGGTAAATCAAAAGCCTGGTGTCTTCCTCAACTAACCCCGACAGGTCGGGATCGACCGCATCAGCCAACTCGGTAATGGACGAACGATCAAGCCACTCAAGCATCTGGTCGGTGCTCAGGCCCCCGGGGACATCCTGCTCGGACAAATCCTGGGCCAGCATTTTCCGGTAGCCTGCCGAAGCCATTACACCCCAGGCCGGTTTACCGTCGGCACCAAATAACCATTTATCGCTGTAGTTTTCAGAGCCGGGGACAACTGCCGGATATACTGTGTCGCCCACGCCATTTTTGACGCCGCCGTATAGTCTCGTTAGCAGCCGGGCTTCCTGTGCTGTCAGACAGTCGCCCTGTGTGGGCGAATTTTCCGCGCAAACCGCTGCCGTAAATTCGATCCGGCAAGCTCGAGGGTCGTCAATGATGCCGTCGGTCAGGCCATCGATTGCATCACACTGCGCCATGACCAGTTCTTTGATGACAGGCACCTTCGCCTGTGGAAAGCGGGAATGTAGGCCGTCCTGGTTTGTGCCTATCAGCCAGTTTCCCCACAGGCCTGCGATTCCACTCAACTCAAAAATACTGCCACCTGCAGCGATGCCGTCGAACAGACCCGGATAGCGTTGCGCCGCCATAAGGCCCATACGCCCGCCGTTGGAACAACCGGAAAAATATTTGTATCGTGGCGCCTGCTCGTACATTGCAGTGGCTAGCCGGGTTCCCAGCTCTGTTACCACTGGCAAGGATTTGTAGGCCCACAGCTCCAGCGCCTCACGATCCTGGGCCCATTGAGTTTCCCAACTTTGGGCCTGGTGCCCACTGTCATGACTGATTGCCGCATAGCCGCGCTTGAGGGCTTCATTAATCGCATTTGAATGGCCCGGCTTGTCCGGTATCAGTGCACCACAGAATCCACCACAGCCGGCCATCATAAAACGGCCGCTCCATTTTTCAGGGAGACGCATTTCAAAGTTTATTCGCCCGTTAATGGTTCCGTTCACCCGGCAGTATTTTGGCAGGACGGTATCTTCAACCCATGCTGGTGAAGCAGTGAATACCACTCCCGAAGGCGCCACCAATGTGGAACAGGCATCAGCGGCTCTGGACATTGTGTCAATTTCCTCGCCCGCGGCATGGCCGCCAAAGAAAAACGTGACAGCAACTAGAACAGCCAATAATGACTTCCCGAATGGCAATACCTGATTCGATACTTGATGGAGGTTCATACGCAACGAACCGGCCCTCCGTGGGCACTTATTATTCACTATTCGCCGTAGACTAGCTGCAAAGGTATTTTTATGCAAGTAAATAAAAAAGACGATAAACCGCGCGACCCGGTATCAGCTGACTATTGCATTTACCTGATTTGTAGCCGCAAAAGTCTCAGCTGTGTAATCGCGCCGCCATTGCTGTCAGAGATCTGATACCGCCCGGATCTCCGGCCGTCGCCGGCACCAGGCAGATTTCATCTGCGCCGACGATACGGTATTGCTCCAACCGGGCAGCGATCGCCGCCTCGCTTCCCACCAGACCAATCGCAGCCGGCAGTTCGTCCGGCATGGCCGCCAGCAGATCCTTGGGATGCGGACGGGTGCGGGCAAATTCCACCAGTTCACCGAAGCCCGCCTCGGTGATCATTTCGGCGTAACCCGGTGCCGCCAGGTAGCCGACAATGGCACGCAGTAATTGCTGAATTGCTTCCGGCGCTGGATCCACAGCACAGGTGAGCCAAACCGCTACCCGTGGCGCTGGCCTACCGCATTCACTTGCTGCCACTGCAGCCTGCTCGCGCAGGCGGTCCAGGCTTTCCGGTGTCACCATGTTCAACAACATACGATCAGCACGACGGCCAGCCACGCGCACAGCGGCCGGGCCGAAGGCGGCTATAGTCAACGGCCCGGTAACAGCGTCAAGACGGAGTCGATAGCCTTTGCAGCTCGCCATTTCCCCACTGAAATCAATTTTCTCCCCGGCCAGCAGTCCGCGCACTATCAGCGCAGTTTCATCCAGATGCCTGGCGGTGCGTGCGCGTGCCCGACCATGCCATTGCTCTACGACGACAGTGCTGGATGCACCGAGAGCGAGGTTGACCTGGCGGCCGGTCAGGTCCGCCACCGACGCGACTCCCATGGCCATCGTCATTGGCGTACGCACCGACACTGCCAGCGGCCCGATACTTAAGCTGATTTGCTCGCTGCGGCTTGCCACCGCAGTGGCGAACGCAAAAGCGTCGTAGGTGGCCATTTCACCGATCCACAATTCCGGGTATCCCAGACGGTCCGCGTTCCGGGCAACCTCGAGGTTCTCACCAGCAGGACGGTCCTGCCACAGGGGTGTCACTACACTGAGTTTCAACCGGCGTACCTGCTCACACCAATACCTGCCGGTGACGGCATTTTGCGCTTGTTTGTTTGCATGCTACGGTCTACCATTTAGTCTATTTATAAAAGCTATATAAAGTATAGTACCTATCTCCCGCCGGGTGAACCCATGATTACATCGACAGCACAGCGCATACAGGCTCTGACCCACTCGGGCGGTTGGGGAAATGACTCTCTGCACAGCATGCTGGCACACCATGCCAGCGTACGGCCGCAACACCTGGCCGTCAGGGACCAGCCCAACCGGGAACAGCTTACAGGGACGCCACCACTGTCCCTGTCCTGGGCAGAACTGGAATGGGCCAGCGAATCCCTGGCCTGCCAGTTGCAACGCCAGGGCGTCGTGGAAGACGATCGGGTTATCGTACAGTTACCCAATGTTGCTGAACTGCTTGTTGTTTATTATGCGGCCAGCAAGATAGGCGCGATCGTGTCCCCGATTCCGGTGCAATATGGCAGTCGCGAGCTGCGCTCAATAGCCGATACTCTTGACGCCACAGGGCTTATCACCCTGGGCCAATTTCGCAACAGCGATCTGGCGGCTGCAGCCTGCGAAGCATTGCCGGGCATTAACGCGATGGTATTTGGAGACGAGTTGCATATCGACGTCGTGGATACTGGCCAGCACTGCACTGCTGTCGACAACGATGCCAACCGCATTCTCAGTATCTGCTGGACCTCAGGCACTACCGGCACCCCCAAGGGCGTGCCGCGCTCTCACAATATGTGGTTTGCCACCGCGCGCTGTAGCATGGCAGCGGGAAATTACAGTGAGGCTGACATCCTGCTGAACCCGTTCCCGCTGGTAAACATGGCCGCACTGGGCGGCTTTCTGTTTCCCTCCGCCCTACTGGGTTGTGCCATCGTATTACACCACCCGCTGGATCCACCGCTTTTCCTGCAACAGATGCAGGACGAAAAAATCAGTTTTACTATTGCCCCACCCGCGCTACTCAATCAGTTGGCAAAAAACCCCGAGCTATGGAATCAATTTGATTTCAGCGCCCTGCGCCGCGTGGGGTCCGGCTCGGCTCCGTTGGCCCCCTGGATGATTGAGACTTTCAGTCGGGACTTTGGCAAGGAGGTTGTCAACTTCTATGGCTCAAATGAGGGCATCAGTCTCTTCGCCACGCCGGAAAATGCGACTGAACCCGATGTGCGAGCCGCCATGTTTTCGCAACCCGCCAGCGACGCAACCTGTGCCACACGGGTAACAGACCCGGACACATCACGCGAGCTCACCCGCAAGGGAGAGCGCGGCGAATTGCTGATTAGTGGCGCCACCGTTTTTGACGGCTATCTCGCTCACGACAACAGTGATGTATTCGATAAACACGGTTATTTCCGCACCGGTGACCTGGTTGAAATCTGTGGCGACGGCGGCGATTACTATCGCATCGTGGGGCGCTGCAAGGACATCATCAATCGCGGCGGCATGAAAATTTCACCGGCTGAGCTGGATGTTGCACTGGAGCAACTAGCCGACGTGGCGGAGGCGGCAGTCTGCGCCTACCCTGACGACCGGCTGGGAGAGAAAATCTGCGCCTGCCTGGTGCTTGCGCAGGGCGCCACTGAACCCACACTCGAATCCCTACAGCAGCTTCTGCTGGAAAGCGGTTTCGCCAAATTCAAATTACCCGAACGCATTGAGCTGTTCGATCGATTGCCACGCAATGCACTGGCCAAGGTTCAACGTTTTGTATTGCAGGACAACGTCGCAAAGAGAGTGGAGAAAAAACCATCATGAAATCCTCAACTGACATCTACATCCTGGGCGGCAGCCAGACAGATTTCGCCCGCAATTGGGCGCGTGAAGGCCACGAACTGTACGACATGTTTGCCGAGTGCCTGCAGGAGGCGGTAGCCAACGCAGATATTGAACCGGCACAGATCGAGGTGGGCCACGTTGGCAATTTTGTCGCCGATCTTTTTGCCGGACAGGGACTGCTGGGCGGTTTTTTTGGCCAGGTGTTTCCCGAGCTGGCCAGTCTGCCCACGTCTCGCCATGAGGCTGCCTGTGCCTCAGGGTCTGTCGCCATCCTGTCCGCCATGCGCGATATCGAGGCAGGCCATTATGACCTCGCCTGTGTCATCGGCCTGGAGTTAATGCGCAATGTTGACGGTAAGACCGGCGCCGAATACCTTGGCGCCGCGGCCTGGCAGGGCAAGGAGGCCACTGACTGTGATTATCCCTGGCCCTTTCTGTTCGATCGGCTTACGCGAGAATACGACAAACGCTACGGTATTGATGGCGCGCACCTTAACAGTATTGCCAAAATCAATTTTGACAATGCCAAAAGCAATCCCCGAGCACAAACCCGCAACTGGCAATTCCCCCACGGGGCTTTCAGCAACGATGATGAACTCAACCCCGTGATAGAAGGCTGCGTGCGCAAACAGGACTGCGGCCAGATTACCGACGGTGCAGCCTGCGTGATTCTCGCAAGTGAGTCAAAAGCCAAAGAACACGCCACGAGGCTGGGTATCAAACTGGCGGACATCCCACGCATCAAGGGCTGGGGGCATCACTCCGCACCCATTCTACTGGACACCAAACTGGCGCTGAGCGCGAATGACCGGCTTATTTTTCCCCACGCCAACGCCACCCTGGTGGATGCGATCAGGCGTGCCGGTTTTCGCCATGTCACCGACCTGGATGGGCTGGAAACTCACGACTGTTTTTCGGTGACCGAATACATGGCAATCGACCACTGCGCGCTGACAGCGCCCGGTGACAGCTGGAAAGCGGTGGAAGAGGGGCGTATCACGCGCGATGGCGACTTTCCGATCAACCCCAGCGGAGGCCTTATAGGCCTGGGCCACCCGGTAGGCGCCACCGGCGTGCGCATGGTGCTGGACTGCGCGCGGCAAGTAAGCGGACGCGCCGGCGCTTACCAGTTGCCCAAAGCGGAAAACATGCTGACGTTCAACGTTGGCGGCAGCACAACAACCTGCGTCAGCTTCGTAGTGGGTGTGGGCTGAGTTTTTGCGTTACCTCTAATCTGAATATTCGGAACATGCAAGGACGGGACACCAATGCAAGCTGTTTACATTTACGACGCGATCCGTACACCTCGCGCTCGAGCCCGTGCCGATGGTGGCCTTCATGAGCTGCGCCCACACGATCTATTGAAATGCCTGTACCACATGCTGGAACAGCGCAGTGCCCTGGACCCCGGCCTGGTAGGCGAGGTTGTACTGGGCTGCGTCACCCAACACGGCGAGCAGGCAGGCAATATTGCCAAGACCTCCAGCCTGTATGCGGGCTGGCCCAGCAGCGTCGGCGGCCTGACGGTAAATCGCTTCTGTTCGTCCGGCATAGACGCCATAGCCATTGGCGCACTGAAAATCGCCGCTGAGCAGGAGCGGGCTGTAGTAGCTGGCGGTGTGGAGATGATGTCGCGAGTGCCCATGATGGCCGACCAGGCAGCCGCATTTGTCGACCCGGAATTCGCCGCTGCCTGCCACATGCTCACGATGGGCAATGGCGCAGACCTTATCGCCTCACTGTACGGAGTGTCGCGCGAACAGGCGGATACCATCGCGCTGCAATCTCAGCAGCGGGCGGAGCGAGCCCGGCAGGAGGGATACTTCAAGTCTATCGTGCCTGTATCCAATCCGGCCAAAGGCCTAACAATGACTGAAGACGAATGCATCCGGGCTGATACCACCCTTGAATCACTGGCGAACCTGCCCGCCTCCTTCGCCGGCACCGGCCGAAAGGGCATCGATGCATTGCAGTTGGCCGGTAACCCACAATTGACCGCTATTGAACACGTACACACCGCAGGCAATTCACCGGCAATGGCGGATGCCGCCGCACTCTTGCTGCTGGGTAATGAGTCACTGGGTGAAGAAATCAACGCCCGGCCGCGCGCCCGCATCGTTGATGCCGCCAGCGCGAGCGATGATCCATTGCAGGTACTGGCGGGTTGCGTGGCAGCGACTCGCAAGCTGCTGGACAGGCAGGGGCTTGATGCCACCGCGATTGATCTTTTTGAGCTACACGAAGCCTTTGCGGCCACCGTGGTGAAATGCCGGCAAGATCTGGGGATATCGATGGATGAACTGAACGTTAATGGCGGCGTCATAGCCCTGGGCCATCCGCTGGGGGCCACCGGTGCCATCATGACTGGCACCCTGCTGGACGAGCTTGAAAGGCGAGGGAAGAAACGCGGTATTGTCGCTGCCAGCGGTGCGGCGGGAGCGGGCAGCGCATTGCTGATAGAGCTCGTATAGCCCATTGCGCTTGACCCTGAAGTGCGGGACTGAAACACTGACAACTTACTTATCCAGGGTGCGTCGCCATGATCAAACGCCGCCAGCTGTTACACCTTAGCGCAGGGTTGCTTGCCAGCCATTCACTGCAATTACGTGCTGGAGAACCCCCGGCCCGCACCCCGACACTGCCCTTGATTCAACGCCCAATACCGAGCTCCGGCGAGCTGCTCCCGGTTATGGGCATGGGTACTTCTCGGACTTTTGACACAGATGACAACGAGACTTCCCTGACCGCTTTGCGGGAGGTCGTCGAAGCATTTTTCAACGGTGACGGCACTGTCATAGACTCCTCGCCCATGTACGGCAATGCGGAATCCAGGGTGGGAGACAGTTTGCGCGCAATGCCACAGCCGCCCAAGATGTTTGCGGCCACCAAGGTCTGGACCACCGGTCGCCAACAGGGCATTGCCCAAATGGAAGAATCCGCACGACGCATGAACGTAAAGCAGTTTGACCTGATCGCCATACACAACCTGCAGGACTGGCAAACCCATATAGAGACGCTCAGGCAGTGGAAAGAACAGGGCAAGGTGCGCTATATCGGCATCACAACGTCTCACGGCCGCGATCACGACGCATTCATGGATGTCATGCGTAATGAACCGCTGGACTTCGTCCAGTTCACCTACAACATCGAGGATCGCACCGCCGAACAAAAGCTACTGCCGCTGGCAGCCGAGCGCGGCATCGCAACCATGATCAATCGTCCGTACCAGCGCGGCGGCCTGTTCAACAAATCACGCGGTAAGCCGTTGCCGGCGATGGCGGCGGATCTCGACGTGACGAGCTGGGGTCAGTTTTACCTCAAGTTCATTCTCGGGCACCCGGCCATCACCAGCATCATCCCCGCTACCGCAAGCCCGTCCCATATGATGGACAATATGCGCGCCAACTTCGGGCGCGTACCCGACGCACAACAGCGTGCGGAAATGCTGCGCATTTTTGAGAAATTGTAATATGGGCCCCACTATCGCACGGGCTAACCGGCAGGATTTCGAGGGGTGACAAATCCCCTGCAACGCTTGCTCTCACGCGCCTGTGATATCGAAGCAAATGAAGTGCGCGCCACGCTCGCCTCCTTCGCTCTCGTGTTGATCCTCATGGGCTCTTATTACATTCTGCGCCCGGTGCGGGATGCAATGGCCAGCGACTGGACCGACGCGGAAGTCAGCTGGCTGTGGACCTTCACGTTTATCTGTAGCACCCTCGCTGTGTCGCTGTATGGTGCCGCGGTTGCGCGTATCAACATTCGATGGTTGGTGCCATCTGTGTACGGCCTGTTCTCCCTCAGCTTCCTGCTGTTTTACTTCGGTTCCCGTACCCTGGCCGACCAGGTACTGGTCGATAAATCCTTTTATGTCTGGGTCAGCCTGTTCAGTCTCTTTCATATCTCGGTGTTCTGGAGCTTCATGGCGGACACCTTTGCCCGGCCCCAGGCCACCCGACTGTTTGGTTTTATCGGTGCCGGGGCAAGTATTGGCGCGATAGGCGGGCCGGCGCTCGCCGCCGTTCTGGTGGGAGACCTTGGCACCCAGCCACTGTTGCTGGTAGCAGCCGGCATGATCGCACTGGCGCCGCCATTGGTGGTTTGGCTGCAGCATCTGAAAACCAGCGACCTCGGCAACGACAATGTCAGCGCCGGCACAGCTGCCTTCGACAATATCGGCGGCGGCTCGCTTGCCGGGTTCAGTGAATTTCTGAAAAGCCGCTATCTGTTGATGATCGGCCTGTTTATCTTCTTTTATACCTTTATCGGTTCATTCGTATATTTCGAACTGAAAAACCTGCTGGCAGATTTTGACATTGCTGTGCGCTCACAAATCTGGGCCGGCATGGACCTGGTAGTCAACATTCTCACCGTGGTCGTTGGTGCATTCGCCACCGGCCGAATCGCGAAGCATCTGGGCCTGCCGTTCACCCTGGCCTGCATACCTGTGCTGATGCTGGCGGGCATGCTGATGCTGGCGGCGTCTCCTGTGGCCGCAGTGGCTATAGGTGTGCAGGTCGTTCGGCGTATTGGCAATTATGCTATTTCCCGGCCGGCCAGGGAAATGCTGTTCACCGCGGTTAGCAGGGAAACCCGCTTCAAGGCCAAACCGGTGATTGATATCGTGATCTACCGTGGTGGCGACATGCTCAATGCCTGGGCGTTTACCGCCCTTACCCAGGGCCTGGGCCTGGGCCTGGCCGCTGTGGCGGGAGTGGGTGCCACCGTGGCCGTCTTGTGGGCCGCCACTGGCGTGTACCTGGGGCGGCAATTCAACACCATGACCCCGGCTGAAAACACGGTAAATTCGTCTGTGGAACCAAATAGTTAAGCCGCGGGGCACTCCTTGCCTCGCCACCGCCCGCAGATAATTTCCCCCAGCCGCCAGAGGGCTATACTGGCCCTGCAGTTAAACAGGGAGCATTCACCATGGCAAAAGCAGCCGACTACGGGTTGGGACCCAACACATTCCCGCGAGGCTGGTTCATTGTAGCCGAGAGCAGCGAGCTGGATGGCGGCCCAATGGCGGTGCGCTTCTTCGGCCAGGATCTGGCGCTCTATCGCGGCGAAAGCGGCCGTCCGGTGATGCTGGATGCCTACTGTGCCCACATGGGTACGCACATCACCGCCAGCACCAGCGCAATGATCGTCAAAAACGGCGAGCAGATTGAAGGCGACTCTATTCGCTGTCCCTACCATGGCTGGCGCTACAATCCTGCAGGTGAGGTCGATGACATCCCCTATTTCGACGGCCCCTGCCCGAAGTCTGCCTCCATCCGCTCCTACCCGGTAATCGATAACATGGGCTGCATCATGGCCTGGTTCGATCCCGACGGGCGCGAGCCCGATTACGATGCACCTTTCCTGTCCCAGTGGGACGACCCCCAGTGGGTGCACTGGGAGCTGGACCACCTGGGAGAACTTGCCATTCATCCCCAGGAGATCCTCGACAATATGGCGGACGTGCGCCACCTGGGGCCAACCCACGGCGCGCCCAGCGAATACTTTGAAAACGAACTGAGAGACCATATCTGCATCCAGCGCCAGGGTGGGCCTATACAGCTCTACAACACCTATTTGCACACCACCACCTGGTACACCGGCCCCGGCATTTTATTGTCCAAGCAAATATTCGGCGGCAACGAGATTTTTGAGCTGATAGCCAATACCCCGGTAGACGACGGCGTTGTAAAATGCTGGCACGGCTGTCTGTTCAAAGGCAGTGTAAGTGATGCAACAGAGGCAGACCGGGCGGCTCAAAAAGAAGTACAGGCGGGGGCCCTGGTCGCCTTTGGTGCCGACTTCAATGTCTGGAAACACAAGCGGCCCGCGCTGCAAATCATGCAGTTGAAAACCGACGGCCCCTTCCGCATTGGTCGCAAGTGGTACTCACAGTTTTACGATACGCCGGAGGGCGCTGCTGCCACACGGGCTGAAGTCAACGGGATTCACCACACGCAGGGGATGGCAACGCCGGCGGATGGCAATCACAATATCGACGACGGCCTGCCAATTTAGCCACTTTGCCCCCTAAACACGCTGCCAGTGAGACGCCGGATAGAACTTTTCTATAGAATGTGCCGTCCAATAGACACTTCTGTATAAATTAGACGGTTAAAAATGCTCCCTATTCAGAAAATTCTGCTTGTTGCGATGTCAGTCAGCTTGCTGGTCGCCTGTGCTACCAGTCCCACCGGGCGGCGCCAATTGATGCTGATTTCTCCGGACGCCGCTATCGTCCAGTCCAAGCAGGCCTACCTGAGTACCGTGAGTGACCTGGACAAGGAAAACAAACTGCTGGACGACCCCCGGGTGGCCGACCGCGTTGCCACCATCACCGGCCGCCTGGTCACTGAGGCGGTGGCGCTATACCCCCAGAGTGCCAACTGGGAATGGAGCGTCGCGATTATTGACGATCCGGAAACCGTCAATGCCTGGTGTATGGCCGGAGGGCGTATGGCGGTGTACACCGGCTTGTTTGAAAAGCTGAAACTCACCGACGCTGAATTCGCCCAGATCATGGGCCACGAGATCTCCCACGCCCTGGCCAACCACACGGCCGAGCGCATGTCCCGCGCCATGGCAACGTCCATTGGCATTGTCGCCCTGGGAGTGGCCTCTGATCGCCCCGCTGCCACCATGGCTGGTGGCGCTCTGGCGGCCAAGGTCGCGCTGGAACTGCCCAACAGTCGCACCGCGGAGTCGGAAGCGGATGAGATAGGCATGGAACTGGCGGTGCGCGCTGGCTACGACCCCGACGCGGCCGTGACCCTGTGGCAGAAAATGGGCTCTATGGGCGGCTCCAAACCGCCGCAATTTCTCAGCACCCATCCCGCGCCTGCGAACAGGGAAACTGCCCTGGCGGAGATGATTCCGGCGATGCGCAAACTCAACCCCACAGGCAAGTTGGCCAGGGTCACGGCCATAGAAATCATCAGGGACGCACCCATTCAGCCATAGGAAGCAGGTGCGCTCTAGCGTGTGATCCGCGCAAGCGGGCTCCTGCGCATGCCATCCCCGGCACAATAACTCACACCATGCGTTTGCTCTGCACAATGCGGAAGCGGTTGGCCACAAATGCCAGATCGGTGAGACAGGCATTGCCGGCGGGGTTCAGGCCCGTGACGTGAAAGTCGGAATAGGCGGCCGAAAAATTAATTGGCATACCCACCAGATTGCAGGCCACAGAAGCGCCAGCGTCGTGGTAAGCACTTACTGCGCGATCCAGAAACTGCTCGTTAACAGAATAAACATGGGAGGTAATCGCCCCGCGCTCTCGCGCATTGGAGGTGGCGTCGAGCAGGCATTCGTCGATATCGTGGCCCTTGATAATGAACGACACAGGCCCGTACCCCGGCGGCCAGGATACCCTCAGCAGGAATATGGATATTCTGCACGCTGGTACACATCTGGGCCGATGCCTGGCACAGCGAGTGAGCGATGGCCGCCACCACGGCTTGCAGGTTATCAACAGACTCAATCACCACCGAGTTGCAGCCGGCGGTTTCCGTGTAAACCAACTTGTCGCTACAGTTCTTCTCAATCCAACCACCAAAAACGGGGCTGCCGGTAAAATCAACAATCGCGGTCGCCGGGTGCTCCAGCAGCGCCATGGTGGCAGGCTCCTCCCGGGTGTCAGCAACCATAGTCACAAGATTGGGGTCAAACCCGGCTTCCTCCAGCACCGCCCGGCAGACACTAACTACCATGGCTACCGGCAGAATAGCGCTTGGATGTGGCTTGAATACCACCGGATTGCCTGTGGCGAGACTGGCACACAACGCCGGATAACCGTTCCACAGGGGAAATGTCGCGCAGCAGATCACCACCGCAATTCCCCGCGGCACAAGGTGGTACTGCTTCTTCAAACTCGCTGCGCCGCCCTTGCCAAACTGGCGCTCCCAGGCGGCGGTCGCAGGAATATCAGCCATGGCCTTGCTGGCATAGGCCAGCGCCTCCAACCCCCGGTCCAGGGCGTTCGCGCCACTGCCGGCAAAGGCCATAATGTAGCTTTGACCACTGGTATGCATGGTGGCGTGGGTGTTTTCAAACAGTTGGTCGGCACAGCGATCGAGGATCTCCAGGCAGATACCCAACCGGGTCTCAGGAGCGGTCGCTCGCCAGTCCGGCATTGCTGCGGCTATAGCCTAGTACAATATCGGCACGTCCATCCGGGGATAAGTGATAGCGAGGGGTTCGCCTGTATAGGGTGACAGTTCAGCGCCGGTACGCCCCACCTCGCCAGGCTGGATCAGAGGATAGTCCGTTGCCAGCAGAGCGTCGAACCGCGCCTTACCTGCCAGCGGTTTTTCCTGGCCGTGAATTTTACTGCTGGGGCTTTCCGGGTAGGCCGTCCAGGAATAGCGCTTGTTACAGGCGTCCAGCGCCCTGTCCAGCGTTTGCCGGTGTTTCGCGAATAAATTGGTCATGACGTTAGCCGTACAGGTCCTCGCCGCGAGCCCAGGTCGCGTGAAAACCAAAGGGTACGCGATGCGGCATGGTCACCCGTGCCACCGGGCCCTTTGCCACATCAGTGGCATCAAACACCAGGCAGTGGGACTGCCAGTTATTGCTGTCTGTTACCAGAGTTATCACATAGCCATCGTCTTCGGCTGAGCTTCTGTCTGCCCCGGGCTTGGACGCGAATACCGCCTCACTGCCGAACACACCCGGGCCATAATCCCAATGGGTGTGTTGCCCGGTATCGTTATTGTATTTCACCAACCCGGTAAAGCGCAGGGTATAGCCCCCCTCGTGCAGCAATGGAATACGCTGGTGATAGGAGTATTTGCTCTTCACCCCATGAAAAATGGGATTCGACTTGTTGAATTCAGTATTGAGATCATCGATATCGCCTTCGCGTACCTCGCCCGTTTTCAGGTTGAAACGCCAGCGATAAGCATTCGCTTCCAGCCGCATATACGCCAGCATGGACGCCAGGTCTCCCTCGCCCGGCTGTGCATCAGGCATGGGGTTGAGGGAGCGACAACCGTCCATCACCACCCAGTCGCCGTCTTCCCAACTGTTGGTAACGTGCAGAATGTAACAGGGCTGGCACTCGAACCAGCGCACATCGCTGCTCTGCCCCCGCCGCGGAATGATGCCGAAGCGCGTGGGTATGTCCCGGTGGAAGGTGAGTACGCGATACTTGTGCCGGCGTAATACTTCCATATCGTGAAAAAAGGGCAGGTCGTGCAGGATGGCATAATTGGTGGTAAAGCCAATGTCGTGGGGCAGGCGCGGCCCGGGTAGATCGATATTGACCTCGTGCAAAAGCTTGCCAGCAGTATCGGCAACACCATAGGTCAGAAATGGCGGTTCATCGCCGTAGTCAAAAAACAACAATTCACCGGTGCTCCAGTCTACCTTGGAGTGCGCGGACATGCGCCGGTGTTGCCTGCCCTGTAAATCAAAATGACTCTTCGTCTCTAATGTGTTGCTGTCCAGGCGATAAGGGTCACCGGCGTTGTACCACAGGCTCATCAGGTCACCGGCATACCAGAACACGTCGGTATTGGACGTGTCCTTGATGCCAAAGCGGGAGACACGGTAATCGAACGGCCCCATAACACCCGGGGAAACAGACTTGCCAGAGGCGCGCTCATCCCTCAGAGCGGCGGTCTGTACGTGACGGTTACGGTAGGCGGCCTTGCCGTCCTGGAAGTAAACACCGTGCACCATGCCGTCACCGTCAAAGGGGTGATAGCGATTCTTTGGCGGAAACACCGGGTTGGGGCCGTTGCGGAAATACCCTCCTACAAGGTCGGCGGGCAAGTCACCGATAACTTCCAGGTTATCAACGCTCATTTCATCCAGCGTGGGCGCACACACCCCATGCAGGTAGGGGTTGTCGAGATCGTATATCCACTGGGGCGCGTCATCGAAGTGAGTCACCTCTCCCATACAGTGCTCGGTTGTGGGATAAGTACGCATTGCCTTTGCAACCGTCATGGATCTCTCCTGTTCTGGGTCCGGAACTACCGATATTTTTAAAGTATAGATATTTGGTTCTTTTATGCAAGCTTATTTGTACGGTCCGGCAGACCCCTTGTTGCAAGAGGCAAGTAACGGCGTGCCGTCATCAGTCAACAGCGCGAACCTATAACCCCACGCCAAAGCGGGCAGCCAGGGCGACCGTTCTTGAATCCATTTCCAGCTTGAGCCGGCGCAATTCCTGCGCGAACTGCTCCGCCGCGGGGCTCATGCTACGACCCTTAAGATAAATTATCCCGGAATGCAGGCGCAGCGCCGGCTTGCCAGTATCAAGAAGTTGCATGCTGCCCACCAATCACGGCTTTGACGAGTTCTTTGGAAATCTCTACCACCTGAATGCGGAGGAGGAGCCGGAAAACTTTGACGACCCCAAGGATCCGGCTTTTCGCAAGAGATACGGTCCGCGCGGCGTAATTCGCTCCTCAGCCGACGGCAAAATCGAAGATACCGGCCCGCTGACCAAAGCGCATGGAAGTTGTGGACGATGAAACTTCGGCGGCCCGCACCTGAACACCTGGCCGGATGCGGCCAGCTTCTTGCTGGACCAGGTGATGGAACAGCTCTCTGACCCAGGTAGAACTCAGTAAGCGAACATTTTGCACACTCCTGAAAAGGCCTCTTCGGAGGTCTTTTTTATTGCTCCATAGCCTCTCGGCCCGTTTCCGCATCCGCTTGCATCAGGCTATCATGGGTCGCACCAAAACAACCCACGGAAACAGAGAGCAGTCATCCATGCAAGCGCTCGCACACTTCAGTGAACACCTCACCAGACTCGTCCCGGCCGTCGGGTCCGACGATTTTCCAATGCGTCTGGTTGCGATGCTCAAGCAAATGGTGCGCTGCGATGACGCGACCATTATTGTCTACCCCGGTACAGATCTTCCGGTCGTCGAATATTTTGAAGTGCCCAATGGGGCCGAGAATTCTACCCTCGACATTTACGCGAAAGGCACTTTCCTGCTGGACCCCTTTTATCTCGCCGCGAGCAGGGACAGAGCGTTCGGCGTCTTTCGACTGAGCGAACTCGCCCCCAAGGACTTCAGAAGCAGTGATTATTACAGAAACTGGTATCGCAATTGCGGCTATCAAGACGAGTGTGGCTACCTCATCCAGACCCGGGCGGAGGGGTTCATCAATATTGCCCTGGGACAGACCACTGCGGGCGCCACTTTTTCCAAAGAAGAAATAGCCGTTCTGGAGGATATTCAGCCCACAGTGGAAATGCTCTGCCGACGGCACTGGGAGGATGCCGTGACAAGATCCCCGGGGGTCAACCTACGGGGTAAACTGCACGCCGCTTTAACCGATTTCGGCAGCAGCCTGCTCACCGAGCGGGAGGCACAGGTGATCAACCTCGTGCTGCACGGGCACAGCACCAAAACACTCGCGGATAAATTATCCATCTCCATGGAAACCGTCAAACTGCACCGCAAACACGCCTATTCCAAGCTGGAGGTGAGCTCCCAGGCCGAGCTGTTCTATCTCTTCCTCGACTCGGTTATGAGCGCCGGTGACTATGACGGCGGCGACACCCTGGTCGCTTATATGCAGGCCCCCGTAACGCGATAAAACAGCAACTAAGATAGGCGGAGAATAGGCCGTGCACCCGCAGTCTGCGCGCAAGATTTAACTGGTAGACTTCAACACTTGAAAAGAGGTGCTCTCAAAGCGTCTTTTTTATTTGCGACTGGCGCGCATATACAGAAACTGCACAGCCAATGCGGCGCCCGCCAGGGCCGTAATCTGGGCGTGGTCGTAGGCCGGGGCCACTTCAACCACGTCGAAGCCGACAATATTGAGATCGGCAATTCCCTGCAAAATCTGCAATACCCGGGAACTGCTCATGCCGCCGACCACAGGTGTCCCTGTTCCCGGCGCGAATGCGGGGTCCAGACAATCAATATCGAAGGTCAGGTAAACCGGACCTTCGCCAACCCGGGCACGAATGGCTTCTACGGTGTCCGTGACAGGCTGTTCATTGGCCTGGTGGGCATTCACCACCTGGAACTCATGATCCGCATAATCGTACTCTGTGCGGATGCCGATCTGGATAGAGCGTGACGGGTCGATTAATCCTTCCTGTGGCGCCCGATGAAACATACAGCCGTGGTTGTATTTTTCCTCATCCGCATAGGTATCCGTATGGGCGTCAAAGTGTATCAGGGCCAACTTGCCGTGCGTCCGCGCATGACCACGCAACAAAGGGAGGGTGACAAAGTGGTCTCCGCCGAAGCTGATCAGCGTTTTTCCGGCGCCAGTGATCTGAGTCGCCTGCTCCTCCACCGTGGCCAGCATGTCCTCGCTATCTCCGTACATGAAATTCAGGTCACCGAAATCAATCGCACGCAGACGATCTGCAAGGGCAAAGCTCCAGGGCCAGTGCTGCTGCTCCCAACGCAAATTGGCGCTCGCCTGGCGGATTGCATTGGGTCCGCCTCGCGCCCCGGCCCGGCCACTGGTGCCCAGGTCATAGGGAATACCCATGATCACCGCGTCGACATTGTCGGCACTGAAATCGCGGCTCAAAGGTAAACCGAGATAGCTGAAAACATTGAAGCAGATGGATTCTTCGTCAAAGGGGAATGCATTATCTGTCATGGTAAACTTTCCTGAATATCGTCTTTAAAGGCAGGCGTCGTATTCCAACGGCGTAACCTGGCTGTCGAAATCGGCCATTTCCTGACGCTTAAGCACCGAATAGACATGCTGGAACTCAGGGCCGAGATTGTCGCGAATAAAATCGGAGCCTGCAAACTGCGCCAGCGCATCTGGCCAATAACGCGGCAGACTGGGTTCCAGCTGTTCATAGGCGTTGCCCTCCAGCGGGGGCGGTGCGGACAAGGTATTCTCGATACCGTGCAGCATTCCGCTGAGAATAGCTGCGATAACCAGATAGGGGTTGGCATCTGCCCCCGCCACCCGGTGTTCAATCCGTGTTGCCTGTGGCGTATCCGCAGGAATACGCACGGAAACCGTGCGGTTCTCGTATCCCCAACAGGGGGCCAGCGGTGCATAGCTGCCATGCTGGAAGCGCCGGTAGGAATTAAGATTGGGGGCGAACAGCAACATGCTGTCGGCCATTGTCTCAAGACAGCCGGCCACCGCATTTTGCAACAAGGGAGTCCCTTTGCCGGTGCCGTCGTCAAAGGCATTATTTCCCTGCTCATCCAACAAGCTGCAGTGCACATGCATACCGTTGCCTACCAGGTGCCCGAAGGGCTTGGCCATAAAAGTGGCGCGCAGTCCGTGCTTACGGCTTACAGCCTTGATCGCGCGCTGCAGCATCATGGCCTGGTCTGCAGCAACCAGCGCATCCGGATTGTGATAGAGGTTAATCTCGTACTGGGAAGGGCCGGATTCCTTGATCAGGGTATCGACGGGCAGCCCCTGGACTGTACAGGTATCGCGTATATCGTGCATCAGCCCGGACATGCCTTCCATCATCTCCAGACCATAGGTCTGCCCACCGGCCAGCCGCCCTCCCACGCAATCGGTCTGTGTGTGCACCGGCTGCCCCCTGTCATCGAGTTCGTCGTGAAAAAGGTGGAACTCCATTTCGCTTGCCACAACGGGCGTCAACCCAAGCGCAGCAAAACGCTTCATCAGGGAGCTGAGAATGTGCCGGGTGTCATAAGCACAGGGCGCGCCGGTTATTTCCATCATGGAAATCACTACCTGCGCTGTAGGGCGCTCGGCCCACGGTACTACCGACAGGGTGCGGAGATCGGGCTGGCAAAAGCCATCGTTGTCGCCGGTTTCGAATACCAGCACCTCAGCGTCCCTGCCCCATACATCGAAAGCCAGAGAGCTCATGGGCAACTTGAGCTCACCCGCTAACACTTTGTGTATCTTGTCTCGGGTCAACCATTTGCCCCGCAGACCACCACAAACGTCCGGCAGGACTATCTCGAAAATCTCTATGTCCGGATGCTTCTCCAGAAAAGCGTCCAGAATTGCCTCGTCGACCATTTGCTGATTTCTCACATGCTGTAAACAAAACACCACTTTAGGGGTAATCCCCCACACTGGCGACTATGACACACTATTAGACTCCGCTGGCCATGAATGGGCCATAACACTTGAGGGTAGGCCTCCCCGATTCCAGCGAACCATTCACAACCAGGAGATAGCTGCCATGAATTCGCAAGCCGACACCCAGCGCCTGCAAGATCTTGACCGCGCACACCACCTGCACCCTTTTACCGACCTGCAGAACTATAGCGAACACGGTGGGCGCATCGTGTCTCGCGCGGAACACATTTATATTTATGACAGCGACGGCCACAGAATGCTCGACGGTATGTCGGGCCTGTGGTGCTGCAATCTGGGTTACAGCCAGCAGAGCATCAAGGATGCCATTACGGCCCAGTTAAATGACCTGCCGTTCTACAATAATTTTTTTCGCTGCTCGAACCAGCCAGCAGTCGAATTGGCCAGCGCCCTGGTTGAGATTACTCCACCGCATTTCAATCATGTGTTCTTTACCAACTCGGGTTCCGAGGCAAATGATACCAACCTGCGGTTGGTACAACGTTACTACGGATTGCTGGGCAAGCCGGGTAAGAAGCATATTATCAGCCGTCGCAACGCCTACCACGGCTCCACCATAGCTGCAGCCTCCCTGGGTGGCATGAGCGCCATGCACGAACAGAGCAACGGCCTGGATTATGTTCACCACATCAACCAGCCCCATTGGTTCGCTGAAGGTGGCGATGATAGCCCGGATCAGTTTGGGCTTCGTGTAGCCCGGGAGCTGGAGGCCAAAATTGATGAACTGGGCCAGGAGAATGTCGCCGCCTTTATCGCCGAACCGGTGCAGGGCGCGGGCGGTGTGATTATTCCGCCTGATACCTATTGGCCGGAAATCAAGCGCATCTGCAAGGAGCGGGACATCCTGCTTATCATGGACGAGGTCATCTGCGGTTTCGGTCGCACCGGCAACTGGTTCGGTTGCGAGACATACGACCTGGAGCCTGACCTGTTGACGTTCGCCAAAGCCATTACCAACGGCTATATCCCCCTGGGTGGCGTGATGGTGGGTGACAAGATCGCCGATGTGCTGCTTTCCGGCGGCGGCGAGTTTGCACACGGCCTCACTTATTCAGGTCACCCCGTTGCCTGTGCCGCCGGGCTGGAGACGCTGCGCGTACTGCGGGACAGCGACATTATCCGCATCTCCGGCCAGGAGATTGCGCCCTACTTCCAGCAGCGCCTGCGTACTTTGCTGGACCATCGTATTGTGGGCCAGGTTCGTGGTCGCGGCATGTTCGCAGCGCTGGAGCTGGTTAGGGGCAAGGGCTCCCGTGAGCGCCTGGCACCGAATTCGGCAGGCGCCGTATTCTGCCGAGAGTCCGCCAACGATGGTGGCCTGATGGTTAGGCAAACCGGCGATGCCATGATCATGGCACCACCGCTGATATGCAGCAAAGCGGAGATCGACAGCCTGGTGGATATGCTCACAGTCGCGCTGGATAAAACAGCCGACCACTTTGGCCTTGTCTGAAGACTTCCCCGCGTCCGCCGCAAGTCGGACTTTCATAATTCTCTAATAAAGAATATTGTCTGGTATTTTGGGCGCGCCCCCATTTCAGGAGAATCGATGAACGCCAAAATTCAGGTAGAGATGCCTCTGGTCATACTCCATGGCGATGAAATGGCGCAGATCGCCTTCGAGCGAATACTCGAACAGTTTGTGACATCGCGCCTGGATATCAAACTGGTGGAAATCGACCTGACGGCCGAAAACCGCCTCACCACCAATGGGCAAGCCGTACGCGATGCGATCACGGCCTTGAAAACCCACGGCGTGGGCATCAAAAACGCCGGCATGACGGTGAATCGGCAGCAACTGGACGAGTTACTGGTAAAACATCCGGGAATCGCCGAGGCGGCGCTCGACAAGCTCGCCACCAAATCTCCCAATGGGGCCATCCGTAAAGGGATCGGCGGTAATATCACACGGGAGGACATTCAGTTCCGCAACCTGCGCATCAATCCACCGGACTGGATAGGCCGTGATATTGAAGTGATGACCATGGAAAGTGGCGGTATCAAGCACAGTCACAGCGAACTGTCCAAAGCCACTGGCGTGGTGAAGCTGATGTTTGTAGGCTCCAGCGGCGACCCGGTGGAACTGCACCGCCGCACTATCAACAAGGGTGACCCGTGGTTGCTGGCAAGCAATGATATCGACGACGTCACCGCCTGGGCACACGCCTTCTTCCAGCGTGCACTCAAGGACGAGCGCGACGCCTATCTTGGATTGAAAGATACTGTCATCGGCGGATACGACGGTGTGATGCGCAGCACCATCGAATCAATATACGCCGCGGACTACAAGACCCGCTTCAAAGAGGCCGGACTGAACTATTACTACGAGCTGATCGACGCACAAGCAGCGCGTATCGTAGCCAATCCACCCGAGCGCGCCCTGTGGGGTGTGCCAGATAATAATACCGGCCGGAAATTGTACAAACTGGTGGGGGAGCTGAAGCGCTACGGCATACCCAGCCGCAAGTTCCACGTGTCGCTGTCGCGCATGAGTGCCGGGGGGGGTGACCAGTACGGCAGTTTTAATATGCCGATGGCCGAGGACGGCATTCTCAAGGTCATTGTCGATGGCGAGGAAAAACATGCGCGCAGGGTAAAGAAAAATGACCCGGTGCTGTTGATGTCCAACGACTTACAGGCCATCACCGACTGGGTGAGCCAGGTGTTTCGCGATGCATCGCACAAGGGCAAGGAAGTATATTTTGGCCTGAAGCGGGAATACATGGAATACGATGAGGTGTTCAGCACGGCCATTACCGACGTGCGCCATCAACTGGCAAAGTCCGGCACCCAACCACCTTCCTTTATGATCATGCGCCCTTCCAGCCAGCTAAAAAAAATGATTACCGACCCACCGAGGAATGCACTATACCCGGCACAGAATCTGGACGGAGATATTTTTTCGGACATATCGGCAGCCCTGGGGGGTAGCCTGGCCACCGCCAGTTCAATTATAGAAAGTAAAGACGGCACCATGCTGTACGAGGCTCCCCACGGCACTGCACACGACCTGTATCTCCGCTACCAGGCCAGCGATGGCAAGGAGGCGCATTTCAATTCCTCCGCCCTGATCTACGCACTGGCCAACGCTCTGGAGACTCTCGCCCAGCGAGAGAATAACGAGGCACTGGCGACCTACTCCTACAGCTTGAAAGAAGCGCTGATCGAGACCGTCGCCAAGGGCACGATCACAGGCGATCTCAAAGGCAAAACGCTGGACCCTGATTCAGAAAACGTGGTGGATATGTACGGCTTCCTGGATGCGGTGGAACAAGCACTGCAAAAGTAATCGCCTTGCCACTGGCGCTCGGTAAGCCGCAGAGCCGCGACTAGCCCAGCACGTCATCCGCCACAAAGTACTTCGGGTTCTCAAGCACATTGAGCTCTACCATATTGCCCGCCTTGCGCAGCAGACGCCGACACTCATCGCTCAGCGGTAGCCCTCTCGCGGCTCAAATAGATGGACCAATCGGTGGCGAGATTGTTCTTATACGACGAGAGGGAGGACGCGCATTCTAGTGAATGCATGGAGCCGGTACAATCCGGTGTCCGCCCACTGTGAGGATGTCACAGTGATAGATCGGCAAAATAATTCCCCGGCATACACACGACTTTTTAGAGGATGACCAGTATGAGCAAAGAACGGCAGGTACTGAGCAAGCAAAACCTTGGCATTACGGAAGGGCTACCGCTGCAGGCCGCGCAGGGAGGAATTGAGGATCTGCGCAAGGACATCCAGCGCCTGATGGATATGGAGGCTATCCGACAGCTCAAATACGCCTATTTCCGCTGTGTGGATACGGCCAATCTGGAAGAACTGGCTACCCTGTTCCACGAAGATGTGAGCGTGCATTTTATTGGCGGCAGCTACGAGTGGGAAGTGCAGGGCAAGCAGGATTACGTAAACAACATCGCTACGGCCTTCAGCAAAGAGGCCGTGGGCCAACATAACGCACATCATCCTGAAATTCAGATGCTGAGCGAGACCGAGGCCACCGCCATCTGGTACCTGGAAGACAATATGTGGATTCTCAACCACAATGCCCGAACACGTGGCACTGCACTATACTGGGACCGCTATCTTAAAATAGACGGGAAATGGCTGATAAAAGACACGCGCTATGAACGTATATACGAGATTAATGACCAGATCGAGTCGCGCCCCAACCTGAGCTCACATTATCTGGGCACTCACGGCGGCGACCCCCAGTTCTAACAGCCACACAACGGGAGAAATGGAATGAAGCTACGCTACAAGGTGATCAACGGAATCCTTCTTCTGCTTGTAGTCGCACTGGCGGGATTGGCGCTGACTCTCAGCCATAACTCCGAGTGTAAGCCGGTAGCCGATATTGCCAATGGTTCGACAGCGATGCAGGCGATCATTTACAACTGTTACGGACCACCAGAGGTACTCAAACTCGAGAAAGTCGCAAAGCCGACACCCGCCGATGACGAGGTACTGGTAAAAGTCCATGCGGCCTCTGTCAACCCACTGGACTGGCACTACATGCGAGGCGCTCCCTACTTCATGCGCCTGATGTCGGGCATTGGCGCTCCCGGGGATCACCGCTTCGGGGTGGACTTCGCTGGCACAGTCGAGTCGATTGGCAGCAATGTCACGAAATTCAAACCCGGCGATGAGGTCTTCGGAGGCGGGTCGGGCGCCTTCGCGGACTACCTGGTGACAGGAGAAAATCGCGCACTGGCATCGAAACCCGCCAATATGACATTTGCGCAGGCCGGCGCCCTGCCGATCGCCGCAGTCTCTGCCCTGCAGGCACTTCGTGACGCGGGCAAAATCCAGCCGGGAATGCAGGTGTTGGTCAATGGCGCCTCCGGTGGTGTTGGCACTTTTGCCGTGCAGATCGCCAAAGCTTTCGGCGCCGAAGTGACTGGTGTATGCAGCACCCGAAATGTCGAGCTGGTGCGCTCTCTGGGTGCCGACCACATCGTGGATTACACGTTGGAGGATTACACCCAGGGCAAGAAGCAATACGAGCTGATCATTGATAATGTCGGCAATCACTCGCCGCTTGCTAATAGACGGGCCATGACCCCCGATGCGATTCTGGTCATGGTGGGCGGCCCCGGCGGAAACTGGATAGGCCCCATCGTACGCCCGCTGCAGGCCGCACTGCTATCGCCTTTCGTCGATCAGCAATTTGTGCTGTTTCTCGCTGAATTAAACCAGACTGACCTGCAATTTCTCGCGGAGCTTGGTGAGTCCGGTAAAATTTCCTCGGTGATAGACCGCAGTTACCCCCTGGAAGATGTCCCCGACGCCATTCGCTACTCGGAGTCAGGCAGGGCTCAAGGCAAAATAATCATCGAAGTAGACTAGGCCGGAGACAAAGAGATTCTGCACGATCGCCCCTCGCCACCTTGCAGTGTCGAAGCAGGGCTTCAGCTGCGGAGGTATTCCTGCAGCCGCGCCTCCGCCTGGTCACCGAACAGGATGTCACAGGCTTCACGCAAGCCGGGCGCTCGTGCAAACTCCTCTCGCCGAACCACCAATTCAATTTTTGAGCGTCGGCGCATAAAGTCTTCCAGGGTCACAATCATCTCCCGGCGCGCTGCCAGTTCAATTTCGCATCGTGTGTATTCAGCGTTCTCAATAAGTAGGTCTGCGCAGCTCTCATCCTCACGAATGCGCTCCAGCAGCCCGAATGCGCTCTCGCCATAGCGGCGCCAGAAACGCTCCGAAAGGGGTTCCGATGAGCTGGGATCAGTCAAGCTGTCCAGGTTCATCAGCCTGGCTTGCAGCATAAACTCGGCGCGGGATTCTGCCCCGGCTTCGCCATACCAGCGACGATTTGGTGTAGGTACCTTTACGCCCAGGCGTTTTACATGCGCGGTCACTTCCTCGCCGACATTCAGGCAATCGGTGAGCTTGCCGCCAAAAATACTCAGATGGCGCCTGCCTTCATCCACCTCGATTACATGCTTGCGTGACAGAGCGACCCAGTCGGCCTCACCGCCAGCACCGCTGATGGCGAGGGGTCTTACCCCCACCCGCTCGGCAATAATGCTGGCCCGGGTGAGGGGGGGATCGAGGTCCAGCAGGGCATTGGCATTGGCCAACAAAAAATCCCGGTCTTCGTCGGTGACATCTACTGCGGGGCCATCCACCTGGGTATCGGTGGTGCCTATACAGGTTGTTGGGCCCATGGGAATCAGGAAGAAAAGCCGGCCATCACTGGCAAAAAAGGTAAGAACACGCTTGTTGTCCGTGATCCGGTCAACAATGAGATGCACTCCTTTGGAAAACAGGTGACGGTACCTTGTCGTTTCGCCTGATCGAGTATTCTGTGTATCCACATAGGGCCCACAGGCATTGACCACAACCCTGGAGCGAATCTCGATGGCCCTGCCGCTGACGACATCCCTGGCGCTGGTCAGCCAGAGGTCGCCCTCCCGCCTGGCGCCGACAGACTCCACATAGTTGGCGGCGATACAGCCGTAGTTAAGGCTTTTGCGAATAAAGTTAAAAACAAACCGGGCATCATTGTCATAAAGATAGCAATCAGAGTACTCAAGGCCTCCGGCCGCATCGCTGGTATTAATCACCGGCTCCGCCTTTTCAAGTGACGCAGCGCTGATATAGCGCGGGGCCCTTGTCACGAAGCGACCCATGATCCAGTAGAGGACACTGCCCAGGAATATGAAAAATGGGGGAAACCGAAAGCCTTTCTGAACCGTGGTAAAAAAACGGATCTCCTTCACTGTAGAAGGATATGCCCGCATAAGTTTGTTGCGTGATTTGCACAACTTGTTGACCAGCAGGTACTCATGGCTTTCAAGATATTTGATGCCTCCCCAGGCAAGATTCGATGAGTTGGAACTGACGCCACTGGCGAAATCACCGCGATCAATCAACGCTACACGCACGCCGCTGCCGGCAAGGGCTGCCGCCGCCACGGCACCATTGATACCGCCGCCGACGATGAGTACGTCGTAGTCCTGGTTTCCCAGTTTCTCCACATTGCTCTCGCGCAACGAAACCGCCATGCTAAATGTCTCTCCGTATAAGGGCTTTCACTTTACAGCCTCCAAAACCGCTCGCACAGACCGATAAAATGGCGCGCGCTGGCGCTGGGCTGCAGACCGGCTCGATAGTAAAGCCCCACCTCTTTTGCGATGCTGCCAAAAGACACATCGTCCATGATATGGAAATCAGCGCAAGCCGGATGTTCCCTGAGCAGCTTGCGATCAATAAATGTCACACCCATGCCCTCAGCCACCATGTGTATACGCAGCGACAGGCTGTTAACTTCCCAGACCGTGCTGAACTGGTCGCGAATGCGCAGAATAGATGGCCGCATGTCGGGATTGTCCAGGGCGGACGTTATCAGCGGGGTGAGCTTAAGCGCTTTTTCGTCGCCCTGTACCATCTGCGGATAGTTGGCGTGCCGGGGGCTCACCACCAGATGACGGGAATCGCTGTACAGCGGAATGGTGGTAAAGGCGGACATTTGCTTCTGGAAGGGTCCCAGCCCCAATTCAACCGTGCCGGACAACACCTCCGAGATAATGCTTCGACCGGGCAGCTCCGCTATCTTCATTCTGGTCTGGGGGTTTTCGCGATAGTATGTGCTAACTAACTCGGGGGCATAGAAGCGATTGATCGAGGCGCTCAAAGCCAGATTAAGGGTCTCCGCATTGCCCTGCTTGATATGGGCAATATCCTCCAACACCTGCTGCTCTTCGCGCAACACATCAACCGCGTGCTCAAACAGGCGCTTGCCGATATCACTCAGCTGCAGTTGCTTGCCGCGCTGGATCAGTGGCGCCTCCAGTTTGGATTCCAGTCCAGCTACCGCCTGACTCACCGCCGACTGACTGATATGTAAAGCCTCCGCCGCTCGCTTGAAACCGCCTTCTTCTACCACAGCACGAAACGCACGTAACTCACTGTTTTCTAAGCGCATATAAGTATATCTAATACATTAATAATTATAATTAATTCTACTAATGATTCGAGGCTTCGTATACTGAGAAAAATTACCACTTTGGAGGAGCGATCATGACCTCGGAACAAGCTATTTATTCCAATGACCTGGCCGGGATTGTCGTCGGCGACACGGCAATTTCCGATGTACAGGGAGAACAGGGGCTGCTGAGCTATCGCGGTCACGACATTAATGAGCTGGTGGATGTGCCATTCCTGCACGTCGTGTGGATGGTGCTGTTCGGCGACTGGCCGGAAGAGCAGGAAATGAGCCGATTGAAAACATTCATGTGCCGGCACACACGCCTGTCCCACGACGAAATTGAACTGCTGCGCAGGGTTCCGCGCGATCTTCACCCCATGCTGATGCTACAGGGTCTGGTGCCTTTGCTTAGCTTGCCGGACGAGCAGGCCATGGAGATGGAGCGCAATGCAGAACACGGCCTGTTCCTCGCCGCCAAGATTACCGCGCTTATTGCCGCTCACTACCGTCTCAGCCAGAGCAAAGTCGTGCTGGCACCAACCCCGGGACGGCTGTTTCACGAAAATTTCCTCACCATGTTTCACGGCAGTGCGCCCACAGCCGAGCAGGTTCGCATGCTGAATGCGGCGCAGATACTGCAGATGGAGCACAGTTTTAACTGCGGCACCTTCGCCGGCCGGGTTTGCGCCAGTACACTCGCACCCATCCAGTGCTCTATTTCGGCATCCATTGGCACACTGTTTGGCAAACTTCACGGTGGTGCAGACCAGGCGGCGCTGGAAATGGCCATAAAAATCGGCAGCCCGGACAAGGCCGAGGCCTATGTACTCGACTGCCTCGCCCGCAAGGAGAAGATCATGGGTATGGGTCACCGGGAATATCGCACCGTGGACCCACGCGCAAAAATTCTCAAGCCCATGGCGGTAGAATTGTGCCAGGATGGTGACGGCAGAAACCTGCTGATGACACTGGTAGCGGTGGAAGAAGCCTGCCAGCGTGCTTTTGCGGAGCAGGACAAAGAAATCTGGGCAAACGTTGAGTTCTACAAGGGGGCGGTATTCCACAGCCTGGGTATCCCCACCCATTTCTTCACTGCCATGTTCGCCATGTCCCGGGTGTACGGTTATATCGCCCACTTTCTGGAGTTCAGCAAGGACAGCCGCCTGATTCGCCCGCGGGCCAACTACATTGGCGCACAGGTAGGCGAACGGGATAAGTCGGCCGCCTGACTACGGCTGCCATGCGCTTCCTGGTCAGCCTTCTTACGACAGCCCTACTGCTAAGCGGCTGCAGCAACTCCAGTCCCGACCAGGCACTGGGCACACTGGAACGAGACCGCATAATACTGAAGGCTACCGCCGGCGAAATCATCCTGGAGCAGCCCGTCCCGGAAGGCACCATGGTCGCGGCGGGCACCCTGCTGGTACAGCTGGACAACAGGCGTCAACAGGCCGTAGTGGCGGGCGCCAAGGCCGAACTCGCCCAGGCTGAGTTCCACCTTGAGGAATTACGCAACGGCGCACGCCCCGAGGATATAGCTGCCTCAGGCGCGAGGGTCGCCGGCGCCCGGGCTGCGCTGGTGGAAGCCAGGGCAAACTATCGGCGCACCGTGTCACTGGAGCAGCAAAAGCTGGCGGCAAAAGCGCAACTGGATTCTGCCCTCGCCGCTCGCGATGCTGCCGAGGCCAACCTGAGCTCAGCCCAGGAAGAGCTTCTACGTCTCACTAACGGCACCCGCAAGGAGCAGTTGGATCAGGCTGCCGCTGTGGTTGAGGTGGCCGCCGCCCACCTCAACCTGGAACAACACAATCTGCGAGAACTCAGTGTGGTCGCCACCCGGGACGCCTACCTGGACAGCCTGCCCTGGAATGTAGGAGAGCGTGTCAATACGGGCTCAACCCTGGCATTGCTGCTGGCAGACGATCAGCCCTACGCGCGGGTGTATGTACCGGAGCCCTGGCGCACCCGTCTGGCGGTTGGTGATCGCAGACGAGTCACCGTCGACGGTATCGAACAACCGCTGTGGGCTACCCTGCGCTGGATCGCCACCGACCCGGCCTTTACACCCTACTATGCGCTCAATGCCGGCGACCGCGCCCGGCTGGTTTATCTGGCGGAATTTGATCTGGAGGATGGCCGGAAACTGCCCACCGGAATACCGGCCCAGGTGCTGCTAGGCGATGAATGACGTTGCAATTCACGCGCGCGGCCTGTCCAGACATTTTGGTGACCTTGTTGCGGTAAACAAGGTCGACCTGGAAATTCCCGGTGGCCAGATCTACGGCTTTCTGGGCCCCAATGGCTCGGGCAAAACCACCCTGATCCGCACACTTTGCGGCCTGCTCACCCCCACAGCCGGGGAAATCTCAATTCTCGGCCTGAACATCCCCGCGGAAGCTGAGACTCTGCGCCGCAAGATCGGCTATATGACACAGAAGTTCTCCCTTTATGACGACCTCACCGTCGAGGAGAACATGCAATTTATGGCCAGGATTTACGGCTTCGGTAAACACCAGAGACGCGAGCGCATCAATGAATTACTGGATCGCTACGCACTCGCCCCGATGCGACACCGTATGGCCGCCGCCATGAGCGGCGGCCAGCGCCAACGGCTGGCACTGGCTGTTGCTACTCTGCATTCCCCCGCCCTTCTGTTCCTCGATGAACCCACTTCCGCTGTTGATCCCGAAAACCGCCGGGAATTCTGGGAAAAGCTCTTCGATCTCAGCGATGCGGGCACCACGGTCCTGGTCTCCACCCACTATATGGACGAAGCTGAGCGCTGCCATCAGCTGGCAATCCTGGAGACAGGCCACCTGCGCAAGCATGGCACTCCCGCAACATTGATGGCAGAACTGGACGCCAGGGTGGTGGAAATTTCCGGCAAAAACCTGCGCCAGGTGAAAGCGCGGGCGCTGCAACTCCCCCAGGTGCAATCCGCAGCCCAACAGGGACTGCAGTTGCGCATTCTTCTACGCCATGCCTCCCCCGACCCGGCGCAGGAGCTGGGCTCCCTATTGGGCGATACCACTCTGCAAATCAAAACGGCCCGCCCCAGCCTCGAAGACGTGTTCGTCGCCTCCACCGCCGGAGATATCAACGCGTGAGTAGCCTGACACGCATGGGCGCTGTTGTGCTCAAAGAGTTAAAGCAACTGTCGCGAGACAGGGTGACTTTCGGCATGGTGGTGATGATACCGCTGATACAGCTGCTGTTGTTCGGGTATGCCGTGAATACCGTGGTACGCGACATCCCGATCGCAATAGTGGACCTGAGCGGAAGTGCAGCCGCACGCAATATTACCGAACAGGTACGTGTGACCCAGGTAGTAAAGATTGTCGCACGCTACAACACACCTCAGGAGGCCGAGGAAGCTATCGTGGCCGGCAAGGTACGCGCGGCGCTACTGTTCCCGGACAACCTGCCCCAGCGGGCCGCCAGCGGTGACCCTGTTGGGCAGTGGATGGTGGATGGCTCCGACACGATGGTGAGTTCGGCGATACTGGCGCTGCGGAATATGCCCTTGCAACTGGTCGCGGGGGCACCCACCAGAGCCTACCAGGCGGCAGAGCCAAGCTTTGAGGTAGCCCTGTTTTTTAACCCTGAGCGACGCTCGGAAGTGAATATCGTGCCGGGGCTCACCGCGATCATTCTCACCATGACCATGATTCTCTTTACCTCCGTTGCCCTGGTGCGGGAGCGGGAGCGCGGCAATATTGAACTGCTCATCACCACCCCCATCAGCCCGCTGGAACTGATGGTGGGCAAGCTTGTGCCCTATATCTTCGTAGGTATCGTTCAGGTCGCCATCATTCTCGGCCTGGGCCGAGTGGTATTCGACGTACCGTTCGTGGGCAACTTGCCCAGCCTGGCACTTATTTCCATGCCCTTTATTGGTGCCAGCCTGACGCTTGGCCTGCTGATATCCACTGTGGCCAAAACCCAGATGCAGGCAATGCAACTGACTTTTTTCATTCTTATGCCATCAATATTGCTCAGCGGTTTCGTCTTTCCCTACGAGGCTATGCCGGTCCCGGCCCAGTATGTGGCGGAACTGCTTCCCGCGACGCACTACGTGCGCCTGATACGCGGCGTAATACTCCGAGGCGCTGACGCTTCGCAATTGCTGCCAGATATTATCTGGCTGCTTGGCTTCACAGTGGTGGTACTGGGTATCGCGACCAAACGCTTTAACAAAACGCTGGATTGAGCGCCTTCAGATTGGCCTGGCCCCCGATATCAGGTGTTCGGCGCCCTGTCTGTGACAAAGTGCCGTACTTGCATTACAGTTAGGCCCTCGGTTATCCGCCACGGAAATAGTACTAAATGCGGCCAACGATTTTACGGCTCATGCTCGGCTGTTTCACCATTACCCTGCTGGCCGCCTGCACAGGCGGCGAATCAAACGTGTTACGCGGTAATCGCGATGGTATTTTCCACTATGGAAATGGCTCCGAGCCCCAGGGGCTGGATCCCCACGTGGTCACTGGTGTGCCCGAGAACCATATCCTCCGCGCCCTGTTCGAGGGGCTGGCGGTCAAGAATCCGTACACACTGGAACCGGAGCCCGGGGTGGCCTCCAGCTGGGACATCAGTGCTGACGGGCGTGTAATCACCTTCCATCTTAATCCCGACGCCGTTTGGTCAAATGGCGAGCAGATGACCGCCGGCGACTACGTCTGGTCCTGGCAGCGCCTGCTGACCCCGGCCCTGGGTGCTGAATACGCCTATATGCTGTATCCCGTGAAAAACGCCGAGCCTTTTAACAAGGGCAAGATAAGCGATTTTGGCGAAGTGGGCGTAAAAGCCCTGGATGATCAGACACTGCAGGTCACCCTTAACGAGCGCACGCCCTATTTCCTACAGCTCATGGACCACTACAGCACTTTTGCCGTACACCGGGCCACACTCGAAAAATTCGGCAATGCCAGCGACCGCTACACGCCGTGGACACGGGTGGAGAACATGGTGAGCAACGGCGCCTTCCGGCTCAAGAGCTGGCAGCTGAACCGTCGCATAGAACTGGAGAAAAGCGCTACCTACTGGGATAGGGACAAGGTCAAACTGAACGGCATCATCTACTACCCCACGGAGAATGTCGTGAGTGAGGAGCGGATGTTCCGCGTTGGACAGTTGCACTACACCAATAGTGTTCCACTGGGTAAGATACCGGTATACCAGGCGATGGAGGACAGCCCCTATGTACAGGCCCCCTACATAGGAACCTACTATTACCTGCTGAACACCACGCGGGCACCCACAGACAATCTCAATGTGCGAAAGGCACTGTCGATGGCGGTAGATCGCGATAAGTTGAACAAGACTGTACTCAAAGGCACCAATCTCTCGGCCTATAGCATTACACCCCCGGACACCCTGGGCTATTACCCACCAAGGCTGTTCAGCTACGACGTGAAAATGGCGCGAAAATTACTGGCCGAGGCGGGCTATCCCAACGGCGAAGGTTGGCCTGGTCTCGAACTCACCTACAACACCAGCGAGGACCATCGCAAGATTGCGGTCGCGCTGCAACAGATGTGGAAAGACGCGCTGAATATCGAGATCACCCTGACTAACCAGGAGTGGAAGGTGTACCTGGATTCAATCACCAATATGCATTTCCAGATCGCCCGCCGGGGCTGGATTGGCGATTACGTCGACCCCAACAACTTTCTCGATCTGTTTCTCACAGGCGGTGGCAATAACAATACCGGTTTTGCCGATCCCGACTATGACGACATGGTCCTGCGGGGCGCACCGCAGGCCGCCACGAAGGAAGAGCGCTTCGCCATCTTCCACAAGGCGGAAACTCTGCTGATGGAACAGATGCCCATCATCCCGATATACACGTATACCAGCAAACACCTGGTCCACCCCAGCGTCAACGGGCTGCCACCCAACCTGATGGACTCAATCAATATGAAATACATCTGGCTGGACAAGAACTGGCAACCAACTGAGGCGAGCGACTAACATGTGGCGATTTATCAGCTTGCGCTTATTACAGGCAATACCGGTCATCCTGGTAGTGATCACCGTGACGTTCTTCCTCGTGCGAATGGCACCGGGCGGCCCCTTCGACGGCGAAAAGGCGGTCACGCGAGAAGTTAAAGCGGCGCTGGAGGCGCAGTACAAGCTCAATCTTCCCCTGTTCCAGCAGTATACATCGTACCTGGGTGACCTGGCCCACGGCGACCTTGGGCCGTCTTTCAAATACCCGGGGCGCAGCGTAAATGAACTGATTGCCGCAGGATTCCCAGTGACGGCAGAACTCGGTTTTTACGCGCTGCTGGTGGCGCTGTCGATCGGCGGCCTGGCAGGAATTATCGCCGCGCTTAAACCGAATACAATGCAGGACTATATCCCCATGTCGGCCGCAATGATCGGCATTTGCATGCCGTCGTTCCTGCTGGGGCCGTTACTGGTACTGGTTTTTGGTATCTACCTCGACTGGCTACCGGTATCCGGCTGGGGCGACATTCCCGGTGATAAAATACTGCCCTCCATCACTCTGGGCGCGGGCTACGCCGCCTATATCGCCCGCCTGGGCCGGGCCGGCATGCTGGAGGTGCTGAACCAGGATTATATCCGTACCGCCCGGGCCAAGGGTCTGCCCGAATGGCAGGTGGTGCTGAAACACAGCCTGCGCGGCGGCATGATTCCGGTAGTGGCCTTTCTGGGTCCCGCCTTTGCCGGACTGCTGGCAGGCTCCTTCGTGGTGGAGACCATTTTCCAGATTCCCGGGCTGGGCCGCTTTTATGTGCAGGCGGCATTCAACCGCGATTACACCATGATACTGGGCACTACCGTGTTCCTGTCGGTACTCATTGTGCTGTTCAACCTGCTGTCTGATATTCTGGCCGCCTGGATGAATCCCAGGTTGCGCACGCAGTACGGGAGCAACTAAATGACTACCGAAGTAATCCAGGATATCACCCAGGCGGAACAGGGTACTTCCCTGTGGAAAGACGCCTGGATTCGGCTGCGCCGAAACAAACTGGCAGTCTTCGGTCTGGTCATCCTGATCCTGTTCATCATCATCGCCCTGCTCACTCCCTGGATCGCGCCCTACAGCTACCAGGCCCAGGATCTGGAGCTGGGTGCCAGCCCCCCCTCCGCTGCTCACTGGCTGGGCACCGACATATTTGGCCGCGACCTGATGACGCAAATTATGTACGGCGGGCGCATTTCCCTCGCAGTGGGCTTTGTGGCCACGGCGGTGGCGCTGCTAATAGGTGTGACCTGGGGTGCCGTTGCCGGCTATGTAGGCGGGCGCACTGACGCCGTCATGATGCGCCTGGTAGATATTCTCTACGCCCTGCCCTTTATGATATTTATCGTGCTGCTGACCGTGGTGTTCGGGCGCAATATGCTACTGCTTTTTCTGGCGATCGGCGCGGTGGAGTGGTTGACTATGGCGCGGATTATGCGGGGCCAGGTGCAGTCGTTGCGTCAGCAGGAGTTTGTGGAGGCCGCAATCTCCCTTGGCTTGTCTCCCACTACGCTCATCCGCCGCCACCTCGTGCCCAACGCCCTGGGGCCAATAATCGTCTACACCACGCTGACAATCCCGAATGTGATGCTGCTGGAAGCCTTTCTGAGCTTCCTGGGCCTGGGCATACAACCGCCACAGACCTCATGGGGCCTGCTTATCTCCTATGGCGCGGAGACCATGGAGGAGTATCCCTGGTTGCTAATTTTCCCGGGCATAGCCCTGACGCTGACGCTGTTCTCCCTCAACTTCCTCGGAGATGGCCTGCGCGACGCGCTGGACGTCCGCGGCGCAAAGGACTGACCATGGCCCTCTTGGACGTACAGGATCTCGCGGTCAGTTTTGTTACCCGCAATGGCACCAACAAGGCCGTCGATGGCGTCAGCTTCGGAGTGGAACTGGGCAAGATAACCGCTATCATCGGCGAATCCGGTTCTGGCAAATCGGTGGCCTGCTACAGCCTGCTGGGTTTGATCCCCTGCCCTCCCGGCCGTATCGACGGCGGCACGGCACATTTTGAAGGCCGCGACCTGCTGCAGCTCAACAAGTCGGAGTTACGCAAAATACGCGGTCGCGATATTGCCATGATCTTTCAGGACCCAATGACCTGCCTCAACCCCTACATGACCATCGGTAAACAGCTGATGGAGCCACTGATCTACCACCACAAGGTGAGCAAGCAAGAGGCGCGAGCCCGGGCCATCGAGTTGTTGACTGAAGTCGGAATGCGCGACCCCGAATCAACAGTAGATAACTTCCCCCACCAGTTTTCCGGCGGTATGCGTCAGCGCGTGATGATCGCCATGGCACTGATCAACGAGCCGAAGCTGCTGATTGCCGACGAACCTACCACAGCGCTGGATGTGACAATCCAGGCCCAGATTCTGAAGCTGATTGCCGAGTTGCAGCAAAAACGCGATATCGGGGTTATTTTTATCAGCCACGATCTCGCAGTAGTCGCGGACATCGCCGATCATATCGTCGTGATGAAGCAGGGCAAGATTGTTGAGACAGGTAACCGGGAAGGCATTTTTAAGAACGCCCAACACCCCTATACAAAAAAACTGTTGGCGGCGATCCCTACAGACTCCAAAGAGGTTCGGCCCGGGGCGGCAGAACCGTTAATCCGGGTCAGGGATCTGTGTACCTGGTTTTCCCAGGGCAAGGGTGTGGAGCCGGTAAAAGCGGTCAACAACGTGAGCTTCGACATCAACCGCGGCGAGGTGCTGGGGCTGGTGGGTGAATCCGGTAGCGGCAAGTCCACCATTGGCCGCTCCATATTGCGCCTGGTATCCGTGACATCAGGCAATGTGACATTTGACGGTGTCGATGTGACCGCACTTCAGGGCAGCGATCTGAAAGACATGCGCAGGCGTATGCAGATGATCTTCCAGGATCCTTTTGCCTCACTGAACCCCCGCATGACCGTCTTTGACACCCTGGCGGAACCCCTGCTGTTACACGGCATCGAATCGCGCAAGACTGTGGCCCAGGGCGTGCTGAAACTGATGGACGATGTTGGCCTGGCCCGGGCTTTTGTGCGCAAGTATCCCCACGAATTTTCCGGTGGCCAGCGCCAGCGCATCGCCATCGGTCGCGCACTCGCCACACGGCCAGAATTTATCGTGGCCGACGAACCGGTGTCGGCGCTGGACGTTACTATTCAGGCACAAATTCTCAACCTGATGCAACAACTGGGCAGGGAGTATGGACTGACCATGTTATTTGTTTCTCACGATCTGGCGGTTGTGCGCCACCTCGCCGACCGAATTCTTGTGTTGTACAAGGGCGAAGTGGTGGAACAGGGTACCGGCGACGAGTTGTTCGAGCGCCCACAACAGGCCTATACCCGAAAACTGCTGACATCTATACCCGGCCGCTCGCTGCTGGCTTGAATCCTGGAGTTGAATTGATAATGAGAAAAATTACCCTGATATTGATGCTGACGCTGCCCCTGCTTTCGCAGGCAGAAGTAAGGGCGCCGAAAATGATACTGGGCTGGCTAGAAACAACCCAACTGATGAATTCCGGCATGCGCATAAAAACAAAGCTGGATGTGGGGGCGAAAACATCGTCCATGCAGGCTACGAACATTGAGCAATTCCACAGAGGCGGGAAACCCTGGGTGAGTTTCGATTTTACCGACACGGACGTGGACACCGATGAGGAAAAGACGCTGCGTCTCGAAGGGCCACTGGCGCGCGAAGTGGTGATCAAGCGCCACGGCGCCCCCAATGTTACCCGGCCAGTCGTTACCCAGGAATTCTGCCTCTACAACCAGATCTACCGCACCGAGTTCAGCCTCACCGACAGGGGCAAGTTTAATTACGCGATACTGCTGGGGCGCTCATTCCTCTCCCAGGTGGCACTGATCGATTCTGCCGAATCATTCCTCAGTCGACCGGCATGCCAGGACAACGGTAAAGTGCTCGATATCACAGAGTAAAGCCACGCACAGACCTCACTTGGCCTGCGGGGCTTTTGCTCGCCAATTACCAGGCGGCAACCGTACCATCCTTGCGCATTTCCGTCGCTCCAGAATACACCCCGGTGGCCGGGTCTCTCGCTATCGCCTGGTAACCACCAAACGACACGCCGGTCTCATCGATTTCCACCTGGTGACCCAGCGTTCGTAAACGCTTGATAGTCTCCGCACTTACGCCCGGTTCAACATACAGAACCCCCAGGCTGTCACCGTGTATACCGGTAGGCTGACGCCCGCCATCGTGCATAAATCTGGCGGCATCACCTGCCTGCTGAATATCCATACCGTAGTCAATGATATTAACGACTATCTGTACGTGTCCCTGCGGTTGCATTGAGCCGCCCATCAGGCCAAAGCTCATCATGGGCTCGCCTCCCTTCATCAGGAAGGCGGGGATGATAGTGTGAAACGGGCGCTTGCCCGGCGCGTAGGCATTGGGGTGTTTTGGGTCCAGGGAAAACAGTTCGCCTCTATCCTGCAACATGAAGCCCATTCCATCCGGTACCAACCCGGAGCCCATACCTCGATAGTTTGACTGAATCAGCGAAACCATCATGCCGCTCTTGTCCGCTACTGTCAGATACGTCGTGTCGCCAGCGCCTTCGATTTTCGGGTCTCCCGGCGCGAAATCAGTTGCTGCGTGATCCGGGTCGATCAGGGCAAATCGCGCCTGGCCGTACTCTTCCGACACCAGGCCAGTCAGCGGTATGTTGGCAAAATCAGGGTCGGCGTAATAGCGTGCAACATCCTCAAACGCCAACCGCTTGGCCTCCACCATATAGTGAAAAGCTTCTGCAGAACCCCGAGGCCACTGGCTCAGATCGACCTGCTTGAGAATATTCAGCATCTGCAGGGCGGCAACACCCTGGCCGTTGGGGGGCAGCTCGTACAATTCATAGCCGCGATATTCCACGCCGACGGGTTCCACCCATTCACCGCGATGTGACGAAAAATCAGCAAAGGTCAGGTCCGCACCCATTTGGCGGAAGTAGCCGTCCATACGCCTGGCGAGATCGCCCTGGTAAAATACCTCGCGACCACCAGCGCCAATCGCTGCCAGGGTTGCGCCGAGATCCGGGTTGCGAAACACATCCCCCGCCGCTGGCGCTGCGCCACCGGGATACCAGGTGCTGTAAATACCCTCGAGCAGGTCACTACCGGTAAGCAGCCGATCAAAGGCAAGGCGATTGCGCTCCAGGTAATACGCTATAACGGGCGACACGGGGAATCCCTCGTTGGCGTAACGCACTGCCGGGGCCAGCACCTTGGCCATGGGAAGCTTGCCGAAGCGGTCATGTATGGCGAACCAGCCATCCACGGTACCGGGCACTGTTACCGGCAAATAACCTGTAGAGGGAATTCCAGCGTAGTCCTGCGATAACTTACCCTCAGCCTTCAATGCGGCGATCTGCGCTTGCAGCTGCTCCAGGCTACGACCGGCAGGCGAACGGCCGGAACCATTGTAACCGTACAGCTTGCGTGATTTCGGATCCCATATCATCACAAAGATATCGCCGCCTATACCGCATCCGGTGGGCTCCATCAGGCCCAGCGCAGCGTTGGCGGCGATGGCGGCGTCCACGGCGCTACCGCCCGCCTGGAGAATATCTACCGCCACTTGCGAGGCCAGCGGTTGCGCCGTGGCCGCCATGCCATTACTGGCGTAGACGGTGCTGCGGCTATAGGGCGCGCCAATAGGTCTCCCGCCACCACCCAACTCAATAGTTGCGGGTTCAGTCACCGGCGCTTCAGGAGCCGTGGATTTAATCTGTGCAGAATTGCACGCCAGAAGCAGCATTGTGCTCACCAGGGTGCCCAGGATTGTTCTGTATGCTGATTTCATTGGCCTGCATCCTCATGTGACCGGTAACAAACTCGATAATACCGCACTTCCAAATGTGATCACGAAATCCCAGCCCGATGAGCCAAAGCCTGAGACAACATTTTGAACCAGGGCGATGCGCCACGCATGGAGTGCACCGATGTGGCAAATTACCGTGTAAAGTGACATGTCCGCGCACCTGCGAATGGTAAGCGTCGATCGAGACCGTGAGACAATATGGAAAATAATAGCCTTTACCACCCCCCCCTAATGCCCCACCTGTTGATTGAAGGGCTCAACCGATACGACGACAGACCGTGCCTGCTGCTGGGAGACAACGTCGCGACCTATCGCGATGTCCGCGAAAGTACCAGCCAGATGGTGCAAGCGCTGCACGCAAAAGGTCTGGGAAAAGGCAGCCGGGTGGCTGTGATCTCTGCCAACCGGCCGGAGGTACTGTCGAATATCGCCGCCATGCAACTGGCCGGTTGTATCGGCACACCTTTGCACCCGCTGGGCTCGCTGGAGGATCATGCCTACGTGTTAGAAGCGGCAGAGATTGATGCGCTGGTGTTTGACGCCGCGTTGTTCGACGCTCACGCCGCTCGACTGAAGGAGCGCGTGCCGGGATTGAACATCCTACTGGGCTTCGGCCCTAACGAAGTAGGGGAAGACTATCTCGCACTGGCCGCCACCTTCGAGCCGATGCCACTTGTAGCACCGCCTGTGTTACCAGAGGAAGTATCCTCCATTAACTTCACCGGCGGTACCACCGGCAAACCAAAAGGGGTGATGAGTACCCACCGCGTAACGGCTTATATGACACAGATACAGATGGCCGAGTGGGAATTTCCCAGTGATGTGCGCATGTTGATGGCCACTCCCCTGTCCCATGCCGCCGCCGCGTTTTTTATCCCCGTCTTGCAAAAAGGCGGCGCCTTCTATGTCATGCAGGGTTTCAGTCCCGATGAATTTTTCGACATGGTGGCGAGGCATCGCATCACCTGCACCATGCTGGTACCCGTGATGCTCTACTACCTGCTCGATTCGCCCACAGCGGCAACTGCCGACATGTCCAGTATGGAGACTATTTTTTACGGCGCCTCTGCCATGAGCCCGGCGCGCCTGCGCCAGGGTATTGAGCAATGGGGTCCGGTGTTCTACCAGTTCTTCGGTCAATCCGAGGCACCCATGGTGATAGCCAATTTGCGCAAGGCGGAGCACGACCTCAATAAGCCGCTGCGCCTGTCTTGCTGCGGCCGGCCCTCGCCCTGGGTGCACCTGGCACTACTGGATGCGGCGGGCAACCCCGTCCCTTGTGGTGAGCCGGGGGAGATCTGCGTGCGTGGACCGCTGGTTATGAAAGGCTACAAGGACATGCCGGAAGAGACCGCCGCCGCATTTGCCGGTGGCTGGCTGCATACCGGGGACGTGGGCAAACTGGATGAAGAAGGTTTTCTCTATATCGTCGATCGCACCAAGGACATGATTGTTAGTGGGGGCTTTAACGTATTCCCCCGGGAAGTGGAGGATGTACTCGCCACACATGAGGCCGTTGGCCAGGTGGCTGTGATTGGTGTTCCCGATGCCCAGTGGGGCGAAGCAGTCAAAGCGGTCGTGGTCTTGCGCCCAGGCGCTGAGCAGACCGCGCAACTGGTGCGCGACCTACAGGCCCTGGTGAAGCGGGCCAAGGGGTCCGTGCAAGCGCCCAAATCTATCGACTTCGTTGCTGCAATTCCGGTCACTCCTGTTGGCAAACCAGACAAAAAGGCCCTGCGAGCACGTTACTGGCAAGATAACGAGCGCGGTATCGCTTGAACTCACAACCGGCTGAACTCCCGAATGGAGAAATAGAATGAACAACGACAAGATCTTGCGTGCATTGCTTTTGATGTTGCTGTGTTTCGGCACCCCCGGTGCCTATGCAAAAACGGATAAGCCCAACATCCTGGTGATCTGGGGTGACGATATAGGCTGGTCTAATATCAGCGCCTACCACCGTGGCATGCTGGGCGGAAGCACACCGAATATTGACCGCATCGCCAGTGAAGGTGCCTTGTTCACCGACTACTACGGGGAGCAGAGCTGTACTGCCGGACGGTCGGCGTTTATTACCGGCCAGCACCCACTGCGCACTGGCCTGCTGAAAGTCGGCATGCCCGGCGCCGACATCGGTCTGCAGGCTCAAGACCCCACCATTGCCGAACTGCTCAAACCTCTGGGTTATGCCACTGCCCAGTTCGGTAAGAATCACCTTGGCGACAAGGACGAATTCCTGCCCAGCAACCACGGCTTCGATGAATTTTTCGGCAATCTATACCATCTCAATGCGGAAGAGGAGCCGGAGTCCTATTTCTATCCCAAGGATCCCGCATTCCATAAACGCTTCGCGCCCCGGGGAGTGATACATTCCTATGCCGACGGCAAGATCGAGGATACCGGCCCCCTGACCCGCAAACGCATGGAAGTCATCGACCAGGAGTTCACCGACGGCGCCATCAGGTTCATGCAACAAGCAAACAGTGACAATAGGCCGTTTTTTATCTGGTTTAACTCAACCCGCATGCACGTCTGGACCCGCCAGGCGCCCGAATGGCAGGGCAAATCCGGCTACGGTCTTTACGCCGATGGCATGATGGAGCACGACTACCATGTGGGGCAGTTACTGGACGAACTGGACAAACTGCATATCGCTGACAACACCATCGTAATCTACAGCACCGACAACGGTTCCCAGACCAACACTTACCCCGATGGCGGCAGCGAGCCTTTCCGGGGTGAAAAGGGCTCCACCTGGGAGGGTGGCTTTCGCGTGCCGGCACTGATCCGCTGGCCCGGTACGGTCAAGCCCGGCACGGTGATCAACGATATTTTCTCCCACCAGGACTGGCTCCCAACTTTGCTGTCAGCCGCCGGTGAGCCCGACATGAACAGCAAACTGAAATCCGGCTACCGCGCGGGTGACAAAACCTTCAAGGTGTATCTGGACGGCTATGATCAAACCCCTGTGTTGGCAGGTAAGGGACCTGGCGCTCGCCACAACATTTACTATTTCGATGACAATGCCAATTTCAACGCCATCCGCTGGAACGACTGGAAAATTCATTTTGCAGTACAGCCGGAAGGTTGGGCCGGGCCGCGCGAGGCGCTCAACTTCCCCCGCATGATCAATCTGCGCAGTGACCCCTATGAAACCTCCATGGATTCAGGGCTGTATACGCGCTTCTTCGCCGACCAACTGTGGCTGTTCGTGCCGACGCAGCAGGAAGTGGGTAAGTGGCTGATGACTTTCCGGGAGTTCCCCCCGCGACAGGCCACTGCCAGCTTCACCATTGACAAAATGATGCAGCAAATGCAACAGATGCTACAAATGCGCGCCATGAGTGGCGCCACGCCGGCGCAAGCGCCCGGGCGATAGACACCCGGGCGCAGGGGGGGCGACACTGGACTTCCGCCTTCCGAACGTCGAACATGGTCGGCCGTGTTTACACATATCCAGCGAGCCACCTATGCTACAAGATGCCCCTGAATTGTATAAAGGCCTGACCTATCCCTGGAGCCGCGAGGTAAACCCAGTGCCGGGCCAGGCTGAAAAGATCGCCGACGGGGTGTACTGGGCGCGCTTCCCCATGCCCATGTCACTGGATCATATCAATCTGTGGCTGCTGGAAGATGGCGATAGCTGGACGGTGGTGGATACCTGTCTCAATCTGAAGAGTTCGAGGGATATCTGGGAGCAGTTATTTGGTTCAATCATGCAGGGCAGGCCCATAACCCGTGTGATCTGCACCCATCTGCACCCGGATCATGTCGGCCTGGCTGGCTGGTTGACCGAGCGCTTCGATGCAGAGTTGTGGATGTCACGGGAGGAGTTCCTCATGTGCAAGGCCATGACAGCCGACACCGGGCGCAAGGCCCCAGAGGTGGCTTTGCGCTTTTACCGCGCTGCGGGATACAACGATGAACAGCTGGAGCGATACAAGGGCAAGTTCGGCAACTTTGGCCGCGCCATCGCACCCCTGCCCGAGAGTTTTCGGCGAATGGTCGACCTGGAAACCATTACCATTGGCGACCGCTACTGGCAGGTGGTTGTAGGCAGCGGACACTCTCCGGAGCACGCTGCCCTGTACTGCCCCGCCCTGAAGCTACTCATTTCAGGAGACCAGGTGCTGCCGCGCATCAGCCCCAACGTGAGCGTGTTCCCAACTGAGCCCGACGGCGACCCGCTGCATGAATGGCTGAGTTCCAGTGCCCGTATTCGTGAAATGCTGCCGGATGATGTGCTGGTGCTACCAGCCCATGAAGCGCCGTTTTACGGATTGCATGTGCGCTTGAGTCAGCTGATTGAAGCACACAACCGCGACCTGCGAAGCCTGTTTGCGTACCTGGACCAACCGCGCCGCGCCGTGGATTGTTTCCCCGCGTTGTTCCGACGAGAAATAGACCAGGCCACTCTGGGGCTTGCAACCGGAGAAACGATTGCCCACCTGAACTGCCTGCTGGGGCGGCGACGCATAACCCGCAAGCGAGATAAGCAAGGTGTGGACTGGTACGAGCAGATACCTGAAACCGCAGGCTTCGAAGAAGAACCCGTGCCCGCCTCCAGAGCAGCGCGCGCAACCTAGCGATGCACTCACTGGCGGCCTGTGCTAAAACAGCTGAGGCCACCACGGAATACCTTGTAACCAGTTCCGAACGGAGAAACCACGATGCTGGACACACTGAAACACTGGTTCGCTGAACTGCGACAGGCGATATCGGTCTGGGTTTTTCGTACTTTTTATCGCCTTACCGGCGCCTGGAGCTGGCGCGGACAGAGCAGCAACCTCGTGTTCTCGGACATACAGATTCCAACCAAAACCGGGTCGATAGGTGCCAGGCTTTACAGTAGTCAACAGGGCGCGGAAAAGCCTCTCATTGTCTACATCCATGGCGGCGGCTGGGTGATCGGCGACCTGGAAACGCATCATCACTTTTGCATCGCTCTGAGCGATACCAGCGACTGCACAGTTGTCGCTCTCGATTATCGCCGGGCGCCAGAGCACCCTTTTCCAGCCAGCCAGGACGATTGCCTGGCAGCCGTCGAATGGTTGGCGGAGCATGCCCGCAACGTGGTTCTCTGCAACGGTGATCTTGTTATCGCTGGCGACAGTGCAGGTGGCAGCCTCGCCACCTGTGTTTGCCTTGAACTGGGGGAAATCAGCCGCCAGAAAGTCATTGGAGAAATCCTCATCTACCCTGCCACCGACCACTACAGTGCGGGGTCCGGCTCCTATGTGGTAAAAGCCAAAGGGCAATTGCTCACCACCGATTTAATGGTCTGGTTCTGGGACACTTACCTGGAGAAACGCGATGGCTCAGAGCCCGAAGTGCAGCGCGCCTTTGCCAGCCGCGCCGACAATCTCGCCGCACTCCCGGCCACGCTGCTCATTACTGCTGAAAATGATCCGCTGCGCGACGAGGGCCGCGCTTATGCGCAGCAACTCGAACAAGCGGGAGTGCTGGTAAGCTATTACCATTTTGCTAACGCAGAACATGGCTTTGCCTGCTCGGCGGGGCCCTCGGATGACCACCGCCTTTTTATGAATCAACTCAAGGACTGGCTGACCGGGCTCGAATCAGGCGAATCCCGGACTGGGCATTAAAGAGGAATATCTTGCGATGAAACCCATGGTAGATCTGGTGATCTTCGGCGGCACAGGCGATCTTTCCACCCGCAAGCTCTTGCCCGCCCTGTTTCAGTTACATCGTCACGGGCTGGCCGGTGGACTGCAACGTATCGTCGCTACCGGACGGGCGAGCACGACCCACGAGGACTTTCGCGCAACGGTGCATAGCAACCTGCAGACTTTTCTACCGGAAGAGGCATGGAGCGAAGAGGTGTGGAGCACATTCCACGACCGTTTGTTTTACGCCACCATCCATGCTGACAGAGCTGCCGATTACGAGGCTCTGGGTAAACTGCTGGACGCAGGTGAGGCGCACGGGCGGCTCTATTACCTGGCGACACTGCCCTCTCTGTACGGTGAAATTTGCGGGCAACTGCATAGCTCTGGATTGGTCAACGACCGCAGCGGTGTGGTTCTCGAAAAACCTCTGGGGCATGATCTGAAATCCTGTCAGGAGATCAATGAGCAGGTCTCCCAGGTGTTTGCAGAGGAAGAAACCTTCCGCATAGACCATTACCTGGGCAAGGAGACAGTGCAGAATCTCCTGGCAGTGCGCTTCGGGAACCCGCTGCTGAGCCCCATGTGGCATAATACCTTTGTCGACAACGTACAGATTACGGTCGCTGAGGATATCGGTGTAGAAGGTCGCGCCGATTACTACGCCAAGACGGGCGCCCTGCGCGACATGCTACAGAATCACGTACTGCAGGTGCTGTCCATTGTCGCAATGGAGCCACCCACCAGCTTGAATGCCAGTGACATTCGGGATGAAAAAATGAAAGTACTGCGGGCGTTGATGCCAATCACAGCCGACACTGCAAGGGAGTGCACAGTGAGGGGCCGCTACTCCTCCGGCGCTGTGAACGGCGAAGCAGTAAAAGGGTTTCTCGATGAAGCCGATTTCGGTAACGCTGACGCCACCGAAACGTTTGTTGCAATCAAGGCAAGTATCAACAACTGGCGCTGGGCTGGCGTGCCATTCTACCTGCGGACCGGCAAGCGTCTGAGCCGCCGCTACTCCGAAATCGTTATTGAATACAAACGTCAGCCTTTCTCATTGTTTGCCAATGACCCAAACGAACTGACCAATAAACTGGTTATCAGGCTGCAGCCCGACGAGACCATCAGCCTGCACACCCTCAATAAGAAACCGGGCCTGACCAATAAGCTGAGCCTGCAGCCTGTGGAACTGCACCTCACCGATGAATCCCGCAACAACAGTAATAGCTACGATGCCTACGAACGCCTGTTATTGGACGCCATCAACGGAGACCAGACCCTTTTTATGCGGCGGGACGAGGTTGAAACGGCATGGCGCTGGGTCGATACCATCATTGATGCCTGGGAGAAGAACGGCACACCAATCAAGAACTACAACGCGGGTACCATGGGTCCCAGCGCCGCAACGGCACTGACTGCCGTGGATGGCCGCAGCTGGTATGAATGACTGGCACCGTTTTACCAGTACCGCTGAACTGGACAGCGCCCTGGCGCTGCACCTGGCGCAGCGACTGAAGGAAGATATTGCACACTACGGTGATGCCAGCCTGGCACTATCAGGCGGTGGCACCCCGGTCGGTATGTTCAAGCACCTGGCCCGGTGCGCACTGGACTGGTCCAGGGTCTGGCTAACCCTGGTGGATGAACGTTGTGTCACCACTGACAACCCGGATTCGAATGAGCGACTGCTGCGTGATAATTTGCTGCAATCCCACGCCAGCCAAGCGCGTTTCGTCAGTATGGCAGGCGCAGGCAAGGACAACATGTCAGCTATGAATGCCCAGCTCAGCGCCATACCCCGACCCTTTTCCGCGGTAGTGCTGGGTATGGGAAATGACGGGCATACCGCTTCCTGGTTCCCTGGGGTAGCAAACCTCGCGGAGCTGCTGGACCCCGAAAACACTGCACAGGTGGCTATGACAGAGCCGCTCACAGCGCCTCATCGGCGTATAACCCTGACTCTTGCGGCGGTATTGGAAAGCCGCGAAATTATTATCCATATCACCGGTGCAGAAAAGAAGGCGGTGATAGAACAAGCGCAGGAAAGAGGCTATCCAGTTGCCGCTGTGCTGGAACAGCGCGCGACACCGGCAAGCATTTGGTGGGCACTTTAGCCGTGGTGGGGTCAGCGCGAGGGGGGTTCCACAGCGCACCAGCTGACGATGGCATGGCGAACACCTGACAAAACCGGCATGGCGCCGTGAAGGTAGCGAAAGTCGGATGGAAAGGCCGCCAGCATACCTGCCTCGGGGCGGAGTTTATAATCGAAATTGGGGAAAATAAGCTCTCCGCCCTGAAAATCCTCGTCGAGATAAATCAGCAGGCTATAGTCGCGGTTCTGGGCTTTTCGCCAGCGCCCGGTCGCCGGATTGATAACATCACTGTCTGAGTGCGGCTTGTAGTGCGAGCCCCGGCTGTAACGCAACACCTGAGGCGCCTCAAGAGATTTCAGCTTGCACTTGAAGAATGGTTCAATTTCACGGGCATAGGCCTTGCGCACAAGTTCGATCACTCGATCTGTCAGCGCCCCCTGCTCCACTATACCGGTGACCCGGCCTGAAGTTGCACGTCTCTGCTGGTCGGGGCCCTTGACCAGCGCATCCTGCGCATCGCTGGTGGTAACCAGAGCCCTGGCAATATCCATTAGCTGATAGTCACTGCTTAACTTGCGAAGCAGAATTCCCGGCGGACAGGTGGCGCCTCGATATTCACACAGCGGTTCTTTCTCAACATATCTGGCAAGCTGGGGATCAAAAAAAGTTCCGGTGACACGACCGTTCGCCTGCTCGTTCCAAAATGGCGCATCGATATCCCCGCAGCAATTGTGAAAAGGCTTGCCACTGCCACAGATGCATTCATTGTCTTCGGCTGGGTTGGTCATAGATTTTGAGCTCAGCGGTGCTCTCAACTGGTTACCTGACGATACCTCTGTAAGTTATCATAAATCACCTTGCGGATTGTAGGCCGAATTAAGCTGCCCCGTTGCAGAACGTATTGTCAGAAAACGCCAAAGGAGACCGCACACATGCACAAAAGTAAATTGGCCGGATTCATCATCGACTGTCAAACCCCGGACCTGCACGGTGCGGCGCAATTCTGGAGTGAAGCGCTGGGAATGCAGATCCAAAAGCTGCCCGGTGAGGAGGGTGAAAAATATGTCAAACTCATGGACCGGGCCAGCGATTTACAGATAGAGGTGCAGGCTGTAGACCACAACAGCCGGGTTCATCTGGATATAGAGACCGACGATATCGGCGCAGAGGTAAAGCGGCTCGAAGTACTGGGCGCGGTTGTGGTGGAACACGTTGGCAGTTGGTGTGTCATGCAAGCACCCACCGGCCAGCGCTTCTGCGTTATTAAAAATGCATCCGGTGGCTTCGACCAGCAGGCAAACTCCTGGAGCGAGTAGCCTATTGGTCGCACTGCTGCGGAACCCTACACCTCGCCGAAAAAAGCTTTCAGGTGTGCCTCCACACTGCGGGCGAGTGCGTGCAAATCATAGCCACCTTCAAGAGAAGAAACGATGCGGCCAGAGGCACTGCGATCTGCCTGCTCACACAAGCGTCTGGTAACCCAGCCATAATCGCTGTCCACCAGATTAAGATTCGCCATGTGGTCTGATTGGTGGGCATCAAAGCCTGCAGAAACCACGATGAGCTCCGGCGCAAAAGATGCCAGCCGCGGCAACCAGTGCTGCTCTACTGCGCGGCGAAATACGGCTCCATCTGCTTCCGCGGCCAGCGGCACATTGACCACATTGCTCGCCGCACAGTCATAACCCGTGTGAGGGTAGAAGGGGTGCTGGAAGGTTGAGCACAGCAACACACGCTCATCACCCGCACAGATGTCTTCGGTGCCGTTGCAGTGATGCACATCAAAATCGACAATGGCGACGCGCTTTAACCCATAATGGTTGAGTGCATGATGGGCAGCAATCACTACATTGTTGAAAAAGCAAAAGCCCATGGCCCGCTTGTACTCGGCATGGTGCCCCGGCGGGCGGACACCGCAAAACGCTTTGCCGGCCTTGCCGGTCATAACCAGGTCTACGGCCATCACCGCGGCTCCAGCCGCGCGTAGTGCCGCTTGCAGGCTGTGTTCGCCCATGGCCGTATCACCATCCAGCCACACCAGCTCTTTTTCTGGCGATGCCGCAAAGACACTTGCCACATATTCCGGATCGTGAACCGCCTCCAGCATTTCCCGCTCTATCAGCGGTGCGCTATAGTGATGCAATGCCATATCAAGACCAGAGGCGATCAGGCGATCATTGATCGCTGACAGACGCGCAGGTCGCTCGGGATGGCGTTGACCCATATCGTGCAACATGCAATCCGGGTGTGAAATGTAGGCAAGTGACATGAGCATCCTTTCACGGCATATATCGGGCCTACAATAATGAGAAAACACCGCTTATACAAAGTTTTCGAGCCGGAATCGGTCGCCCTGGTCGGCGCCTCAGATCGCCTGCTGTCTGTCGGCGGCCAATTGCTCGTCAAGCTGGTGGACAGTGACCTCCAGGGTGAGTTGTATCCGGTGAATCCCGCGCACGACAAAATCCAGGGGTTGCCATGCTACGGGTCCATCAGCGAGATCGGGCAGGCTATTGACCTGGTGGTGATCGCAATTCCAGCTCCCGCTATACCCGCAGTCATGCGCGAGTGTGGTGAACAGGCCGTAGGCGCTGCCATCATTATTTCTGCCGGGTTTGGCGAAGTGGGCGCTCAAGGCCAGGCGTTACAGAATGAGATCGTTAACATCGCCAGGGCTTATGGCATCGCCCTGATAGGGCCGAACTGCCTCGGTGTAATTCGCCCCAGCGTCGGCCTCAATGCCAGTTTCGCCAAAAGCAAGGTTGCCACGGGTCACGTCGCCATGGTTGCACAATCGGGGGCGTTCTGCACCGCCCTGCTGGACTGGGGAAACTCCAGAGGTTTCGGATTTTCAGCTGTCGCGTCTCTGGGCGCCAGTGCCGATGTGGGCTTCGGTGAGGTGCTGGACTACCTGGCTCTGGACCCTCTTACCAAGAGTATACTGCTGTACATAGAGGGGGTATCTGATGCACGGGCGTTCCTCAGTGGCCTGCGGGCAGCCGCGCGGCTGAAGCCCGTAATTGTGGTCAAGGCCGGCCGCAGTGCGCAGGGTCACCGCGCAGTCATGTCCCATATCGGCGCAGCTACGGGTGGTGACGACATTTTTGACGCGGCCTTAAGACGCGCCGGAGCTGTCCGTGTTACGTCCGTGAGCCAGTTATTCGCGACTGCACAAACACTGGCCTCCGGTATCAGGGTGGAGGGGTCCAAGCTGGCCATACTTACCAATGGTGGTGGCCCCGGGGTTATGGCAGCGGACCGGGCGGCGGATCTACAGGTGCCCCTCGCAAATATCTCAACGCAATCTTTGGATAAGCTTAGCGCAGCGTTGCCCGACCACTGGTCGCACTCCAACCCGGTGGATATTCTGGGTGACGCCTGTAGTGAACGCTACCGTATTGCAACCGGGATTTTGCTCGCCGATGCCAATGTGGATGGCCTCCTTGTACTCCTCTCTCCCCAGGGCATCACCGATCCAGGTGCCTGCGCACAAGGCGTCATCACCGCCGCCAGTAAATCACAAAAACCCGTGCTCACCTGCTGGCTGGGCGAAAACCTGGTACGCGATGGCCGTCAAAAATTCACCGAGGCCGGCATTCCGTCCTTCAACAGTCCCGAGGCCGGAGTGGAAGCTTTTGGTTATCTGGCCGCTTACCGGCGCAACCAGAAAGCGCTATTGCAGGCACCTCCACCGCTGTCCACAAACACTGTGTCGGATTTGGGCCGCGCCAGCGCAATTGTTGAGCGCGCGATCCGCGAGCTGCGTTTTCAACTGGCCGAAGAGGAAGTTAAGGCGTTACTTGAAGCGTTCCACATTCCTGTCAGCAAGCACATAGAACAACCTGAACGATGGGAGCAATCCAGCAACAACACCGTGGTGAATATCGGCATAGCCCGGGATCCCGTATTCGGCCCGGTTATACGCTTTGGTCCGGGCGGCACATCCCCCGAGACTATTGCAAACGCCCGTGTGTCTCTGCCTCCACTGAACAACTACCTCGCTCGCGAGTTGATTCAAAACGCCGCCGCTGACGGGGGTATAGACTACGGCGCAGAACAGCCCGGGGTACATGCATTGGTAGAAATACTGGTCAGAATTTCCGAAATCGCCTGTGAGTTACCTACCATCCAGCAACTCAGTATGAGCCTACTACTCGAGGGTTCGGGACAATCCGCGACAGTAGTAAGTGCGCACGCTGCAATAGCAACTGCCCGATCCACTACCGGACGCTACAACCACATGGCGATACACCCCTATCCACCCGGCCTGGAAACGACATGGCACCTGGCTGATGACACTGATGTTCTGGTGCGCCCGATCCGCCCTGAAGATGCAAAAATAGAGCGCGAATTCGTCGACGGGCTGTCTTCCCAGAGCAAGTATTTCCGCTTTATGAATCACATGAACAAAATCAGTCCGCTGTTACTCGCCCGCTTTACCCAGATCGACTACGACCGCGAAATGGCGCTGGTAGTGATTCTGGGCGAAGGCACGGCGAATACCTCCCTGATCGGAGTGGCCCGCTATATTTGCAACCCGGACGAAACGTCCTGTGAATTTGCCCTTACGGTGGCAGACAGCTGGCAAAAAAAAGGCATTGGACGCCGACTCATGGAGCGCTTGATAGCCATTGCGCAAGAGCGGGGTCTGGAAGTGATGGAAGGTGACGTGCTTGCCGAGAATGGCAAAATGCTAAGGCTGTGCCATGCTCTGGGCTTTCATACCATCCAGAACGGCGAGGAACCCGAGGTTGTCATCGTGAGACGCAAGTTATAGCGGGCCACCAATTTACACAGTCGTTGCGCGCGGCCCGCAAAACTCAGCAGGCTATCCTGCCAAGAATCGCCACTACACTGGCCTCATCCAGTAGTCGAGGTACCGGATAGGCGTCGCCCTCAGCAACCGCGAGTGCGGCGATTTCATCGAAATCCTCGCGGCGCAATTTTTCTGAATGATCCGGTATGCCCACCTCCGTACGCAAATTCCGGACCGCCTGAATAAAACGATGCGCGAGTTGGCCGTCGTCCTCACTGGGCTGTCCCAGCCCAACCAGCACCGCAAGTTCCGCCAGGCTCTGCGCTGCCTCTTCATGGCAAAATTCGAGCACATGTGGCAGTACCAGGGCATTGGCCAGACCGTGGGGAATACCGTACTTACCCCCCAACTGGTGAGCGATGGCATGAACATTACCCACGTTTACCTGGTTGATCGCGAGGCCCGCATAGTACGCAGCCATTGACATGCCGGTTCTAGCTTCAAGATTACTACCATCGCGATAAGCAGCTGCCAGATGTTGAAATACCAGCTTCACTCCAATGCGCGCATCTTCCCGACGAGTACCCCGCTCCCAGACCCCGATGTAAGCCTCGATCCCGTGAGTCAGAGCATCCATACCGGTCGCTGCAGTGATGTGAGGTGGCAGGCCGACAATAAGCTCAGGGTCCAGTGCGACAGTATCAGGCAACAATGTTGCCCCGGTGATAACGCTTTTCAGGTGAGTTTGGGCATCGGAAATTACCGCGCCCATGGTGGCCTCAGAGCCTGTGCCAGAGGTTGTCGGAATGGTGTACAGCTTAAGTACCTGATGTTTTACCTTGCCAAAGCCTACCCAGTCCCTGGGCGACTCATCGCTGGTCGCTGAGGCTGCAATAATCTTGGCAGCGTCGATAGACGAGCCACCACCAATAGCGAGAATCACCTCGCTGCCGTGAGCTTTTGCCACCGCTACACCTGCAGCGACCTGCTCGAAGGTCGGATCCGGCAGAACGCCGTCGTAGTAGGCCACATCGCAATCCGATTCCAGCAGGCAGGCGGTCGCTTTGTCTACCACCCCCAGATCCCGCAAGGGCTTGTCGGTAACAACCAGGATTTTTTTGGCGCCAGTGTGCAGGATGTGCCGACACAGCTGCGCTGCGCTGCCGCTGCCAACAAATGCATGATGCCGGGCCCCGGGCGCGAACCCCGCCACAAGCTTCATCAGGCGCATATAAAGTGAGTGCTTAAATTTGCGCAGATACATTGGCATTGCTTACTCCATCGATGGCTGGGACAGGAACGTCGTGACAAACAGGCCTATATATTAGCAAAGCAGTGGCCCGCGCACCTGAATTTAGAGGGCGCGCAAGGTCAACCAGTTCCCCAGCAGGGAATAAGTACCTGAATTAGCGGCGAGGACCACCGTTACTGCCGGGCCAGCGAGAGCCCGAAATCGTATCGACAAAGGGTAGAAAGCCCTCGGGATCGAGTTTACCCGCAAGCTTTACCTCCCGGCCCAGGAAGATGGGCCACCACAGATGGGCGCAGAGCTGTTCACGCATGGGCAGCATGGTAGTCAGCGGGTCCCAGGGACTGTCCCGCAGAATCAGCTCACCCTTAACCTCTTCCCGCCAGGCCGTACCATAGCGACTGCACACGTGGACCACGTGAGGCGGAAAATCATATCCGGTTGCGGGCCCACCGACGCTCGCGGCCTGGGACACTTTGATCCACCATTCGTTGTGGTCAAAATCAGGCAGCGGGTCTACCGGCCCCACGGACGCACCCTTGAACTCTACAAACGTGTAGCCCTGGTGGATACAGCGCGCGGACACCTGCGGCCCGAGGCGATAGAATTCGGTTGTGCAGGGATACTTGGGCTGGCCATTGGTTTGCTGGCTGATAAAAATAGCCGACTCCTGGTCGATGCCATAGCCCAGTGTGTATTCACCGGCGATGCCGTTGTAATCGGCGTCCACGCTGGTGACGATGCCGTACTCGGGCTCATCGGGCACCGGGAAATTGTATATAGTTAATGTCACAATGGGCTCGGCACCGGGGTCGATGCCGGGGGGTAACAGCGCCGCAATTTTATCCGGGTCGGTGCGGTATTTAATTTTAAGCATCGGCCAATTGACGATATCGCCGGGATTGCCCTGGGGTGCAGCTGATTCAGTGGTCATCTCGTGTTCCTTGTGGGTTAATTATGCCGGGCACGGGTGCGATAGCAGCCTTGTCGTTGCAACCTTCCATTCAGGCGATTTCTCGCTTGTCTTGTTCAGTGAGGTAAAACTGGCGTACCCATTTGCGAAATAACACCAGGGTTTTGTCTTCCTTGCAGAACACCGGGCGGTGCTTGTGCACCTTGTTCGCCCAGATCGGGTAGTCGTCGCTCAGACCGTCTATTATTCCCTGCATTACCGCGTCACCCGCCAGGTCCTCGATTTCCCGGCGCACTGTGAGCGTCCAGCGCATTTTCGTCTCGTGGCGATTAATGGGCTGCGCGCTGTTGTAAACCACCATCTCAGCTCCCGGTCCGTAGCTGGTGCGTACCAGTGCAAAGCCGGGATTGAATACCGCCGCGTGCAGCTTACTTAATACACCCCCATTGGTCGCATCCGAGCGCAAGTGCAGGATACGGCCGTTCTCCTCTATTGTTACTTCCGAGGGTGGCACATCTGGTTGGCGATGAACGTATTGGAAATGCACTGGGTCACAGGAGTTTTCCGCGATATCCTGGATATGGGCAGGCACCAGGAATTCCGCGTAACGGGGTTCCGTCCAGTTGGCGTCCCCAAGTTCAGGCAGATCGGGAAGTTCCCACTGCGGGGAGGTGTTCTCCGGGTGAAACCAGATGTATACCTCGCCGTTTTTCTCCTCGGTATGCCACGTCCGCAGGCGAGCACGCTCGGGTATTTCTTCGCAGTAGGGTATCTCCTCGCATTTGCCCTGGGCGCCAAACCGCCAGCCGTGAAAAGGGCAGCGAATGGACTCACCCACCACCCGACCGCCCACTGCAAGATTAGCCCCGAGGTGAGGGCAGTACGCGTCCTGCAGCACCGGCACGCCACTGCGTGTGCGATAGAGCACCAGCGCACGGTCAAAAGCCTGTACCTGCTTCACTTCACCCACCTGCAGTTCGCGACTGCGAGAGACGGAGAACCATCCCATGGGGAAGTCCGGTGTAACATTTGTCTTCGATTCACACGCTTCTACGATTGACATGCCCTGCTCCGATAAAGTGTTGGCCGTTCTCAGTTGAAAATCACAGGCAATCCCTTCATCCTGCGTCCTTCTGCCCTTAAGCAGAAATGCTCACGACCGAGTAAACTTGCACATATGTATACTAATTTAGTTTGATGGCAGCTGGATTGCAATACTGTGGTGAGATATTGAAGAACACAGCGGCGGCACCACCATTGGGACGACGAGAGCAGCGCAAGCTGGAAATCCGCGCCAGAATCGAGGACGCGGCTTACAAGCTGTTCCGGGAGCAGGGAATTGAAGATACCAGCATCGAGCAGATTTGCGTTGAAGCGGACGTTGCGCGGCGCACCTTCTACGGCCACTACACCAACAAGCACGCCCTGCTGGGCGGCTTGGGTCTCTCCCGTCTTTACAACCAGTCTGAGCCTATGCTCGCGCTGTTACTGGCAAATCACCACACGACCCGCAGCCGACTGGAGGCGATGATTGAGTATATTGAGTCCAAATTCGCCACCTTCAGCGAATTTGACCGCCAGTTGATTCTGATCGCGCCTTCTATCTTTGCCGAAAATACCGAGCAGCAACGTGAGATCGGTAATTCCGCCACTGCCAGTTTCACCAAGCTGATTAACGCTGGGCATAAAATTGGCGATGTGCGTACAGACTTCACGCCGGACATTCTGGCGGCCATGATCGTGGGCACCCTCAACATGCTGATGACCACCTGGGCCATGAACAGTGACTACCCGATTTTTGCTAACCTGGAGGAGGCACGGGCACTGTTTACGCAGCTCATCTGCAAGAACGACGTATAATCCCCCACCTCTACTCCAACAAACCGTCGCCAGATAAATACCCAGGAGAAAACATGAGCAAGATTCCCGAGCAGCGCCGTTTCATTGCGGTTGATCCGGACGACCACGCAATAAGCCTGGAAACAGGACCGGTACCCAGCCCCAGGTCAGGGGAAGTACTTATCAGGGTGAGCGCAGCGGGACTCAATCGCGCCGACCTGCTGCAGCGTCAGGGCTTATACCCCCCGCCCGAAGATGCTTCACCGATAATGGGCCTGGAAGTGGCCGGTGAAATCATTGCAACCGGCGCCGACGTGAGCAGTTGGCAGGTGGGGGATGAAGTGTGCGCCCTGACTCACGGTGGTGGCTATGCAGATTACACGGTTGCGCCGGCCACTCAATGCCTCCCCATCCCCGCCAGCATGGATATGACAGAAGCTGCCGCGCTGCCCGAGGCAGTGTTGACCGTGTGGCACAACCTTTTCCAGCGCTGTCAGTTGCAAGCTGGCGAGAAAGTGCTGATTCACGGCGGGGCCAGCGGCATCGGAACACTCGGTATCGCTATCTGCAAGGCGCTGGGGGCCGAAGTCTATACCACCGCAGGCAGTGACGATAAATGCCATGCGCTGGAAGCGCGAGGTGCAACGCGGGCCATAAATTATAAAAGCGAGGATTTCGAGCAAGTCATCACTGAGCTGGGGCTGAAAAATAAAATCAATGTCATCCTGGATATCGTCGGTGGCGATTTTATCCAGAAAAACATCAATATTGCTGCTCCCGAAGGCCGTATTGTCAACATAGCCTTTATTCGCGGAGCTAGCGCCGAAGTAAACTTTGGACCCATGTTGATGAAGCGACTGGTACTCACCGGCTCCACACTTCGCGCCCAGAATTTTGCCCAGAAGGCGGTGATGGTAGAGGAAATTCTGGAGCGCGTTTATCCACACTTCGCCAGCGGGGCTGTTAAACCGGTAGTAGACCGGATTTTTCCACTGGAGCAGGCGGAGCAAGCGCAGGACTATATGCAGAGCGGCGAGCACATGGGTAAGATTATATTGCAGATGTAGGTACTGCACTAACTCTGCTATCTTTGGCCCTCAGCAATGGCGACATTCGCTCAGGTCCGCCCATGTACAGACACCACTGCAAGCTGATGGCCATCGCGGCCACTGCCCTCCTGGCCACTGCCTGCGGCGGTGGTGGTGGTGGCAGCTCTCCAGACCCCGCAACCCCCACGCTTCCACCGCCCATTGAGCAACCGCCCGCGAGCTTTCGCATTTCCGGCACTGTAACTGCGTCGAGCAGCCAGGCAGTGGATGGCGACACAAACGACCCGGCAAGTGAGCTGCGCTCCAACGACACGGTGGCATCAGCCCAGCCCATATCAAACCCCGTCACAGTGGGCGGGTACGTAAATCGGCCAGGCAGTGGTGCCCCGGGGCGCTCTGAGATAAATGGCGATATTGATGACTATTTCCGGGTGGAATTACTGGCTGGCCAGAGCATTACGATGTTGGTAGCGGATTTCCAGCAAGCCGACGCAGACCTCTATCTGTACGACACGCAGGGCCGTATCCTCGATTTTTCCATAGAGTCCGGGGAGATTGAAACGCTGACAGTGGCGGTGGACGGCACCTATGTCGTCAATGCCTTTGCCTTTGAGGGAGCTACCAATTACATACTTGCCATCGGCAACCAGAGTGGCGTGGCCAGCCGTGGCCGGGCTGACTACGAGTTGATGCCCTGGCAGTCGGTAATCAAATACCGGGATGCCACTCAGGCGGATATACTCAACCGTGAATCCACCCGCAGCCGGATGCGGCGCATGGGCATGGAGCAAAAGGCCGGGGGGCCGGGCCGCGCCAGGTTGATGGCAATACGACGAGGGCTTGTCGGCGGGGCCGAAACGGCGGCCCGCACCGGTTCCGCATTCGCCAAGCTGGGCCATATCCAGGATGAGCGCATAAGCGCAAAGCTGGAAACCCTGCTCGCTATCAAATCGCTGAATCGCGACCCACAGATCGAATACGCCGAACCAAACTACCAGGTCAGGGCTATGGCGGAGCCCAATGACCCCGCCTACCCCCTGCAGTGGCATTACCCCCTGATCGCTTTGCCAGCGGCATGGGAAACGACTACCGGAACTGCCGAAGTGATTGTCGCCGTAGTCGACACGGGTATCCTGTCTAACCATCCGGACCTGCGCGAACAACTGGTCGATGGTTACGATTTCGTGAGCAATGTAAGCAACGCGCGCGATGGCAATGGCATCGATCCAAATCCGGAGGATCCTGGCGACGGTGGTAGCGCTGCCACGAGTAGTTTTCACGGCACCCATGTCAGTGGCACAGTAGCCGCTGCGGCTAACAATGGAATTGGAGTGGCCGGTGTTGCCTACAATTCACGCGTTATGCCACTGCGCGCACTTGGCGCTGATGGCGCGGGTACCAGCTACGATGTCGACCAGGCCATTCGCTATGCCGCGGGCCTCGCGAACGATTCCGGCACTGTACCCACCCGGCGCGCTGCAATTATCAATCTCAGTCTCGGTGGCGCTCCGTTCAGCCAGTCAAGTCAGAGTCTCTATCGGCAGGTACGCCAGGCGGGAGTGACTTTAGTTGCCTCCGCGGGGAATGAAGCTTCTTCGCGAGCCTCCTACCCGGCAGCTTATGAAGGAGTGATTTCCGTGGCTGCGGTAGATGCCCAGCGCAGGCGTGCGAGTTATTCAAATACCGGCAGTACGATTGATATTGCCGCTCCCGGCGGCAACAACGGTGTTGACCTGAATGGCGACGGCTATCCCGACGGTGTGCTGAGCACCGGCGGCATCGGCGCAGGCGGCGATTTTGGTTATACCTTCCTCAGCGGCACATCCATGGCTGCGCCACATGTTTCCGGAGTGATTGCCCTGATGAAAACAGTGAACCCGGATCTCAGCCCCGCTGATATTGACGCGCTGCTGGTTCGCGGCGATATCACAGATGACCTGGGTGCCCCCGGCCGGGATGACATATTCGGTCACGGTCTGGTCAATGCACAACAAGCCGTATTTGCTGCGCTTGAAGCCGGGGGCAGTATACCTGCGGACAAGCCTTTCCTCAGTGCATCTGCTAGCACCTTGAATTTTTCTGGAAATGTTTCGGCACTTGAGCTCGAATTGCGCAACGGAGGTAGTGGCGAGCTGGCGCTGTTGGACCTTAGCAGCTCGGAGCCGTGGCTGGCGTTGCTCCCTCTGGATACAAACGCGAATGGGGTCGGGCTTTACCGGGTAAGTATTGAGCGAAGCGGGCTGGAGAATGGTGTCTACTCCGCAAATATCAGCGCTCAGTCTTCCGTCAATTCCCTCTCAGTAAGAGTCATTATGTCGGTCGGCGACGAGAGTCCGGCAGACGTTGGAGTGCTCTATATCTTGCTTTACGAGCAGGAGACGGATGAAGCGATTGCGCAGGTCAGCGCAAAATCGGAGCAAGGAGGCTACTCTTTTGTCTTCGCGGATGTACCGCCGGGACAATACCAAGTCTATGCCGGTAGCGATGCCGACAATGACCTGTTGATCTGTGATTCCGGAGAGGCCTGCGGATCCTGGCTAACAGTCGACCAGCCCATTGTGATTGACGTAAATTCCAATCGGGAGAATATCGATTTCCCCGTCGACTATCTGGTAACCATTCCCAGCATCAATGGCCTTACAACCGTCACAAAGAGAATGAAAGAAGCGAGAGAGCTGTCCAGACGGAGGAATTAACCAGTATTAGAGGAGACTATAGTGCAAATTTTGTCCCCAATATTGAGGGGGACAACAGCCCTCCCCACCCTAAGGCAGGGGGATGATGTGAAGCCTGCCCCGGACAAATCCGGGGTGAAGAGAGCTTATTGCAAGGCCTCTCGATTACATCGAGAAACCTGACCCGACGCCTACTTCTTCTTTCGGCCAGCGGCCTTTTTCTTGGCTGGAGCCTTTTTCTTCTTGGCGGCG
>TARA_R110001599_G_scaffold132983_1_pt1 | contig 67852 bp, 65 predicted proteins | sample TARA_R110001599 | Tara Oceans TARA_R110001599 (sample SAMEA4398360) | marine metagenome | biome: Polar Biome; feature: [MES] marine water layer (ENVO:01000295) within the mesopelagic zone...; material: water (ENVO:00002006), including particulate matter (ENVO:01000060) such... | reverse complement strand
CGCATGATTTTGCGAGCTGCCATTTTCGGCGTGCAGCGCTGTCTGAGCTGGCAGGCCTGACAGTCTTTCTGGCTCGCTCGATAGCGGATGAAGCCATCGGCATTGGCAAGCGGCCGCGGCGTCTTGAAGTTGCGGTTGGTGGATCGGAGCCGTTTGCCGCCAGGGCAGATATAGCTGTCGTCTTCGTGGTCGTAGGCGAAGGCAGAGCGCTCGAAGGTATCGTCGCTTCTGCCGGACTTGTCGAAGACGGGGATGTGCGGCTCGATGCCTCTGTCCTCGACCAGCCACCCGAGGTTCGGGGCCGAGCCATATGCCGTATCTGCCACAAGCCGCTCAGGCCAGAGACCGAAGCGCTCCTGCGTTCGTTCGATCATCCGGCGCTGGGCGGTCACTTCAGCCTGCCGCACCGATGTGGTCGCCTCGACATCGACGATTACGGCATGATCGAGGTCGATCAGATAGTTGGTGCTGTATGAGTAGAAGGCCGCTTCACGGGTTGCCGCGGTCCAGCGGGAGGCAGGGTCGGTGAGGTTGATCCGCTTCGGTTGAACAGGCGTTGCGCCGCCGAAGGCGGCATCGTCGAGCACCTCCAGATACTCGGCAACTGCGCGGCCCGCTGCTTCAGGTGGCAGCCCTTGCTCGCCCGGCACTGAGCGCTGGCGATGGACATCGGCGAGAATCAAACTCGCATCGACCGCGAAGCCCTCGGCACCGACCAGCCCTTCAGCCATACAGCGCTCGACGGTCATCTCGAACAGCTTGCGAAGCAGATCGCTGTCGCGGAACCGCCCGTGCCGGTTCTTCGAGAAGGTTGAGTGGTCGGGCACCGCGCCGTCGAGATCGAGCCGACAAAACCAGCGATAGGCGAGATTGAGATGCACCTCCTCGCACAGCCGTCGCTCTGACCCGATTCCCATGCAGTATCCGATGATCAGCATCCGGATCATCAGCTCGGGATCGATCGAAGGTCGTCCAGTCGAACTGTAGAACGGCTTCAGATGATCGCGGATATTCGAAAGATCAACGAACCGATCAATCCACCATAGAAGATGATCACCCCGCACATGATCTTCCAAATCAAACCCGCAACTCAGCGCCTCCGGCATCACAGTCCGTTCGCCCATCACCCCAATATCTCCCGATTCGACTGGAATACTGAATCAAAACCTCCGCACAATTTCAAAAGAGTTTTTCAACAGAATCAGGCCGTTAGCGGGCAGTCCACTTCTAAAAGCAAATACAAATAAGCGGGCTCCAGCAATATTGGCCAGGGGTCTAGACCTTTTGGGTGAGGTCGGCCAAGAAGGGGAATCCCATCCCTCGCGCCGCTATGCTCCCAAGCATTTCTGTTGCCGCCAATTAGATCGCATTACTACCTTTGGTTGTCGACAATCTAATTTAAGTTGTTCGACAATGTCCGGACAAATTATCTAGTCAGTTCCGAGGATATCCGATCAAGATGATGTCCATGAGAAGGAATGGCTATGCGTATTGGCATAATCGGTTTGTTGCTGACAGGTTTGGTTTTTTCTGGGACAACCGGAACAGCGGCGGCTGAAGAGCGAGAACAGGACCAACGAGAAGGGGTCCGTGAGAATGTTTTGGCAGAATTGCGTCTTTGGGTCGATGCAAGGGCCGGAACCGGCAAGCCTGTTCACTGGATCGCCAGCGGTGGCGTTTTTGAATATCCTACAGGCAAAAAGCTTTTCGGAATGGTCGGCTTCGACAGTTCTCGAGTGATTTGGCCGACGAAAAAAGGTGATCCCGTCATTCATCTGACGCGCAAGACGTTCGCTTACACCGACCCGGTCACGGACGAAATATTGACAGAATATAAGGGCCAGCCGGTTACTCCGATTGCCTATCCGTATCAGGTGATCACCTATCGCGCTCAGAACGGCAAAATTTTCGGTGATGTCGAACAGGGTGAAGGGGATGCGATACAGCATATCAAGATGAAAGGCGGTATGGGAATGCGCTGGTTGGGCCGTGATACGCTGGCTGTGACCGCACCGATTTTTCTCGATTTCCCGCTGCCCAGCGGATCGCGTTATGAAGCTTGGGAAAATTATGATTTTTTCCTGCACAAAGACAATAAAATAGAAGAGCCGTATCAAATGAGTTGGCAGCGTTATGGAGCGCTTCCGCCGTGGGCCGGAACCGGTAAGGCGATTTATCACTTGCTGTCGTGGCGCGTGGAAAATGAAAGCGAATTTCCGGACAAGCTGCTCAAATGGGCAAAAGCGGAAATGCCGATGTGGCTTGTCCCGCCCCGTGACATGGACGAAATCCGTGCGCTCCAGCAGGGAACCGCTGGTGAAGGTTGGGCCAAATAGCAGAAAAGGATTTGAGTCATGAGCGGAGTGTTAGAGACGTTTACCGGCGAGCTTCGTTATACGAGTTATGCTGAGGGGAGACGCGGCGCAGAGCGCGGCCGGGAGAGTTTCCGGGTCGACATTCACGCGGATGGCGCGCGCGTCCTCGCCGCCCATGCAGAAATAGACGATGCGCCCTGCGTAGTCCGGGATGTGAACCAGCGGATCGGTCCCGACGGCAGACCCAAGGACAGTTTTGTGAGAATTGCTGTGGATGGGCAATTTCGCGGCAGCGGGTGGTTTCGCTTCGGCAAGAATATCGCAGAATGCGAAGCAATAACAACCATTGAAGGGCGGATTTCCCAGCGCATGGAGCTTGACAGCCCTCTGGTCGCATTTGGAAACCACGCGATAATCAATGATGGCTTCCTGCTGAGCCTTTACGATCTATCGCAGGGTCCCGGTACCCAACTGATCGAGCATATGTATCTATCTTCTCCCGATCACCGGGGAGCAACGGGGCCGATGTTCTTTCCTATAAATCTGGCTATCCAATATCATGGTCTCGAAGAAATCGAGGTCGAGGCGGGACGGTTCGAAGCGCATAAATTTTCTTTACCCGATGTGCCCGGCTTGCTGGAGAAGCATCCCGATTATGATCTGTGGTGCACGAGCGATGGCCATTATATTTTGCTGAAAGCCGCCGTCGGCGGCTATATGCAGACTCGTTACGAACTGGGTGTACTTAACCACATACGGCATGACGGAGCATGACGGGCTGGCTTCTTGTCGCTCATATTGCGGTGCTTGGTTACTGGCTCGGCTCCGAACTGGTGATAAATTCAACCTATAAATATGTGAGCTACAGCGGCGACATGCCTTTCGGGGAACGCGGGCGCCTGATGGATCACGTCATGCATGTTGATCAACACGTGCGTTATGCGCTGGTGCTGCAGGCGGGCCTTGGTTTCATGCTGGCGATCTCATATGGTTTCATTCCCGGCGGAGACACGGCGTTTTGGGCGGCTGGAATATTGACGGTTGCCTGGCTTGCCTTTGTCGAAGCCGTCCATCGCCTGCGCCATAATAATGCTGGCATCATCTTCGCATCGATTGACCGTGTTTCGCGTTACATACTCATCGCACTATTCATGGCGCTCGCCTTTCAGTTAGTTGGCGGATCCTGGCCTGCGCCGCTTTGGCTGCGGATTAAATTTGCTCTTTTTGCGGGCATAATGGCGTGCGGCGTGGGAATCAGATTTGCGCTTATCGCTCATTTCCGGACTTGGAAAATAATGGCAGACGACGGCGTCACCGATGCCCGCAATGAGATCGTCAAACGCACATATGTAAAGGCGACGTCGGTGCTCGGCCTTCTGTGGATATGCATTGCAGCAATTGTGATTGTCAGTGTCTGGAAGCCGGTGTGACAGAAACAGAACTTATCCAGCGTCTGCACGAAATCTGCGGCCATGAATCGGTTGTCTTCGAGCAGGAAAAACACGAGGAGGCACGTTATGACGTTCACGAAATGGGGCGCGCGCCAGCGATTATATTGAAGCCAACGGATGCCGATAGCATTCCCAATGCAATAGCCGAGATTTCCCGTGCCGGTTATGCCATCGCGCCGCGCGGGGGGGGGTTGAGCTATACCGCCGGGTATATCCCGCAGTCTGATCGGACCGTCTTGGTGGACACTACAGCTCTAAACCAAATAATCGATATTCGTCCGGACGACATGACGATCACGGTCGAATGCGGCACTACGTGGAAGCAAATTTATGATGCGTTGGCACCCCATAAGCTACGATTGCCTTTTTTCGGAACCTTCTCCGGCAAGGACGCTACAGTCGGTGGCGGGTTAAGCCACGGTGCGCTTTTCTTCGGCTCGGCGCGTTATGGCTCTGCGGCCGATATGGTCCTCGGGATGGATGTCGTCTGTGCAAATGGCACAATCCTGCGGACAGGGCAGGGCGCTTTGAAGGTCGAGGGCAAGTCTTTTTTGCGAAGCTTCGGTCCCGACCTCACAGGGTTATTTGTCCATGATGGGGGCGCATTGGGCTTGAAGTTGCGCGCTACGCTGCGTCTCATTCGCATGCCGGATCATTTCGACTACGTCAGCTTTGCCTACGCGACATTTGAGGCGGCTAGCGATGCGTTATGCGCGATTGCACGCGAGGGAGTTGCGGAAGAAGCCTATTTAATGGACCCGGCGACGACCGATCATCTCGACATCGATGCTGCTGAGATGCTCCGCTCGGCGAGCGCCGTGGCGAAGTCTGCCGACAATCCGCTTGCTGCGGCCAAAAGCTTGATAGCTATGGGCAAGGCGGGCGCTGCAGTTATTCCGAAAGGACATTATTCGCTCCATGCTACGCTGGCCGGTCGCTCGCGCGAGGCTGTGGCTGCGGACAGAAAATCGGTCGTTCAAATTCAACAAGCAGCCGGCGGTAAACAAGTTACGGCGACGATCCCGATGGTCGCCAGAGCGGATCCGTTCGCCAATCTAAATGGCGTTTTGGGACCGGATGGCGGACGATGGACCGCTCTCAACGCTAAAGTTGCGCTTTCGGACGTACAAAAGCTTTTGAATACCTTCAATGCGATGATTGCGCCTTATGCGGAGGAAATGGACGCCAAAGGCGTGCGGATCACCCGGCTGTCGTCCGCTCTGTCCAATCATTGCTACAGTTTTGAAATTGTCTTTCACTGGAAAGATAGCTGGCTGCCCCTGCATCGCAATGCTCCAGACCCTTCACATGTGCGGAAATATGAAGAACCCCCCGCCAATCTTGAGGGCCGAGAGCTCGTCGATATTTTACGCCAAAAGACCGTCCACCTGTTCCGTGATGTTGGGGCCGCATCCAACCAGGTCGGGCGCGTTTATCCATTTCTGTCCGCACTATCTAAAGAGCCGCGCGATTTGCTTTTGACACTCAAACAATTTCTCGATCCGAAGGGGCTAATGAATCCAGGCGTGCTCGAATTCCCGATCAATAATCAGGTAAAATTATAGGAGGCACACATAATATGACTGAACTTTACGCAATAAATTGTCGCGACAAACCCAATTCAAAAGAGAAACGGATGGCGGGTCTCAAGGCACATCTCGCGCATTTGGATGAAGTTTTTGATCGCGTATCAATAGCCTGTCCGTTGCACGATGAAAGCGGCGGGTTCGCCGGATCCATGCTGGTGATAAGCGCTACTGACCTAGCTGATGCCCGAGCATTCATAGAGGGCGATCCCTATTACAAAGCGGATATCTGGGAATCGATCCAGATCGACCGTGTCGGCGTACAGGCTGGCAGCTGGGTAGGCGGTAAACCATGGTAATGCGGGTCAACTCAGCTTTTAAGTTCACGCAGTAACACGCTGACAAGCTCATCCATATGCGCGCGTTTGCGCCGCATCAGGTAAATCGGACTGATCCACGCACCGTTGCTCAGGTCTCGCCATAATATGCCATTAAAGTCGCGGCACAACGATCTTGGTAAAATTGCGAGGAAACCTGACTGCGATAGTGCGTGGAGCGAAAACAGCACCGATGTTGTCATGATCCCGGGTTTGGGCATGGGCAATCCGGCGTTCGAGAATGTTTCCGCGATGACATCGTCAAGCAGGTCAGTGTTGCGGCCGACAATCCATTTCGCGTCCGCAACGTCGGCAAGGGATTGCGCTTCTTTCAAGGTTTCGTTGCTGGCGCAACCGGCGACACCCCAGGGTTCGCTAAAAACCTGTTCCAGCAATATTCCGTCATCTTGCCCGCCAACCTGCGATGCCAAAGCGATGTCAAGCTCCCCGCGGTGAAGCGCGGCGACGAAATCCCGGTCAATTCCCCCTTCGACGTCAATCCGCACATTGGGGTAATCATGCGCAAATTGGGTGATCCGCACGCCGAGCAAATTGGCGGCCGAAATCGGGCTTAAACCGACCACCAGTCTCCCCCGCTCCAATCCCAGAGCGGCGCTCGCTGTGTGGCGAAGCTTGCCGGCGCTGGCGATGATATCACGGGCATATTCGGCGATGGATTCGCCAAGCCTTGTGACAGTCATGCCTCGGGCGTCCCGTTCGAACAATTTTCCGCCAATCTCGGTCTCAAGCCGCGACAGGCTCTTCGACAAAGCTTGCTGTGTGAGGCCCACGCGCCGCGCAGCCGCCGTTAGACTGCCGGAATCAAGAACAGCCAGAAAGTGAACGAGTTGTCTGTGCTCCATAAGGCGACACAACCACAGTTTGTGATTTTAGACAACCTTTTGTTATTCTTCTTGCCCGACGCCTCTATGTTGGACTTTGAAGATAACAAAGATATTGCGGAGATAGGAAATGGCTAGCCTCAAAAGTGTTTCACAATGGGATGAAACGGTCGATATACTGATTTGCGGCTATGGCTGTGCCGGATCATCCGCCGCGATTGAAGCCTACGACGTAGAGCCCGGCGTCAGGATCCTCTTAGTAGAAAAGGCACCGGAAGAATTTGCAGGCGGAAATTGCCGCGTCTCCGGTCAGTCTTTGCTGATTTCAAAGAACAAGGAGGCGCTTAAAGACTATCAAAGAAAAATGAGCGAAGCCAATCCGGTTACGGAAGAGTTTCTGGACGAGTGGGCCGACAAAATGGTCAATCTGGAGCCTTGGATTCAGAAAATTGCCAAAGACGTAGGTTCCGAGTTTCTTCGCGGCACAGGCTTTACCGAACGGGATGCGGTGCTAGAATTTCCGGAATTCGGTGCACGCGACGCGGTTGCCTATACCTCGACTATCCTCCCCATCCCTTCGGGCGTTTGGCTGGCGCTCAAAGCCAATGTTGAAAAGCGCAATATTCCTGTCTGGTTCAATGCCCCGCTGGTGGAGCTGATTCAAGATCCCGACACGCTCGAAGTATTCGGTGCGTGGGTTATCCATGATGGAACGCGCAAGGCCATTCGTACGGAACGTGGCGTGATCATGGCCGTTGGCGGTTATGAATCCGACAAGCAGATGCAGCGCGACTATTACGGATTGTCCAATGTCACGCCGCTCGGCACACCGTATAATCAGGGTGACGGTATCCGCATCCTGCAAAAAGCGGGCGCGCAAATGTGGCATTTGCGAAATCAGGGACAATCCGGCGGTATTTGGCCGGGCGTTCACCTTCCGCATCAGGAAACTGCCTATCTGCGCAACTTCATGCTGCCGGCATTTAGTTGGTTTGATATCGATAATACCGGGCGCCGTTTCTACAATGAAGCAAACGAGCTTCAACTAACCCACTACAAAGAAAAGAAACATGGCAGGTGGGTCGATGTGCCCCTTAACGAAGCTTATCCTGTATATATGATTTTTGACGAAACCACGCGTCAGGCTGGCAAGTTAGTCCTCGAAGTCATGACATGGAGCGCTGTCGTGACCGCAGAGGAATGGAGTGAAGACAATAGCGCGGAAATAGAATCCGGTCTTATCAAGAAAGCCGACGATTTTGCTTCTCTCGCACAGCAAATCGGCGTTGATCCGGCTGTGCTGGAACAACAGGTGGAGCGTTACAACGCATCTTGCGCGGCCGGACAGGACGAGAACCATGAGCGCAATGCGGATACATTATTGCCGGTGGTCAATGGTCCGTTCTACGCACTCCCAATCACACCGGCGATTGTCTGCACAGGCGGAGGTGCAAAGCGTGACATGGAAGGCCATGTGTTCGATCATCAAGGTAATGTCATTCCCAGACTTTTCGAAGTGGGGGAATTGGGTTCGTTCATTTCTGACCTGTATCAAAACGGTTCCTATCTCACGGAAGCTATGATTACCGGACGCGGTGCGGCAAGGTCTGCACTGGCACTTGAGCCCGTAGCCATTCTCGAAGCGGCGGAATAAGATATGTTAGTCAAGACACCGGCGATAAAGCTTGGCGTAGAGGTTCGTGAGAGTAAAGCCGAGGACGGACGATTGATCCTGTCAGGCGTGGCAAATGCGATGCCCTGCACCGTTGAGATCGGGGGGCACGAGCTTGTGCGTATCATGGGGAAACTAATCCGTCCTGCCATTATCGGTCTCGTCCTGAAATCGATGTTTAGTTCAGAACCAAAGGACTGAGCTAACGCGATGACCGAGTTTCTTACCTTACACGAACTCAGCATTCTGCGGTACCTCCATATCCTCGCTATGGTTTTTTGGCTGGGTGGGGAATGGGGCGTGTTCCAGACGTCGTATAAAGTGGTTAATTCCGAACTGACTGCTCCGGAACGGTTGAGGCATCTCGATACGGTATTCCGCATTGATGTCCTAGCGCGAATTGGCATTATCTCGCTTCTGCCGCTCGGCCTTCATATGGGGTATCTATGGGGACTGCAGCCATATGGCGGGACGTTTCTAAACATTATGTGGGTTTTGTGGACGCTCTGGGTGGCCATCACGCTGTTGGCGTTTCGCGATAAAATGGCGAAAAACAAAACAATATTCGGTCATTTGGAAGATTGGTCGCGTTACATCCTCTTTCCCGCATTGCTTGTTGTCGGAACCACTTCCCTGATGGGCATGGGACCGTTTGAAGCCGGTGAGGGACAGAAATGGTATTCCATTAAGCTGATCATATTTGGTCTGGCAATAATTATCGGCCTAATTCTTCGCTATTTTCTTCATAGCTGGCCCGCCATTTTTGCGGCCTTGATGAAGGGGCCGAATGCAGTCGCCGAAACGCAGCTCGCCAAATCCATCCGTGCTTCGCGGAGGGTCGCCATCGCCTATTGGATAACTATTGCTGCCGCTGGTTTTTTTGGTGCGGTCAAGCCTGTTTGATCGAGACAAATACGAATTTCTGGAATATGTACGGACAACTTATTCGTCCGGAGTCGTAGCGGCTTAGTGCGGTTTGGGATTTGCAATGACGGTAAATTCTATTTTATGGAGCGAACTATGGCAAATTTGACGAGACGTGTGGTTATCGGGGGCTTGAGCGCCAGCCTAATGGCTTGCGCTGCGCCACGTGGCACATGGGGAGCGAAAGATGCTGACGTCCTGATAATTGGCGCCGGTCTAGCCGGTCTTCATGTCGCACAGATTCTCGAAGATGCCGGCAAGAAGGTTCTGGTCGTCGAAGGTAATAACCGCACCGGTGGACGCGTTCACACCTTATATGACCTGCCGGGATCGCCTGATGCTGGCGGAATTCAGATTGGTACCAACTATCGCCGTTTCATGTCGATCGCCGAACGTCTGGGTGTAGAGCTCTACTTGCCAGATGCCCGCTCACCGGGCGCATTGTATAATATAGGCGGGCAGTCCATGACAGCCGCGCAATGGCCAACGTCACCGCAAAACAAACTGGCAGAGGCTGAAAAGAAAATTACGCCTGATGCCTTGTTCTTCAACAAAATGCGCGGTTTGCCACCGCTTGTCCAGCCAATAGACTGGATGAAGGCGGAATCGCATAAGCTGGATATCTCGGTTCGTGAATTTTTGCAGAGCCAGAATACATCAGACGAAGCTATGCGGATAATTAATGCCAATATTAATGGTACCAGCATTGATAGCCTTTCGGTATTGCACGTTGCGAAAACTTTAGCGATCTATCGCCAAGGCGCATCCGCACAGATTAAATATGTTCGGGGCGGTACACAGCGTGTAACCGATGCGATGGCGGCGGCGCTATCATCTGAAATTCTGTTGAATAGCCCGGTCGCGGGGATTGCCGATGAGGGTGATCTAGTGCGGATCAGGCTTGCTGATGGACGGCGTTTTGTCGCCGGACAGGTGATATGCACAGCGCCATTTGCTGCCATCCGAGATATGCCGATCGAGGCTCCAATCCCTCCCGCAATGCGCGAGATTATTGCTCAACTCCCATATACAAAGGCGAGCTTCGCCTATTTGCAGGCAAAAGATCCATTCTGGAAAGAGGATGGGTTACCAGGTGATATCTGGAGCGACGATCCGTTTCTTGGCCGGGTGTTCGTGCTTGGCGATGATCCGGCGATGCTGAAAGTATGGATCAACGGAGCAGATGCCGAAGCCCTTGATAAAATGCCCGAGGGAGCTGTCGGAGCGGCGATAATTGCACGGATTGAGGCTGCGCGTCCATCGGCGAAAGGCAAGCTGTCATTGGTAAAACTGTGGAGTTGGCAGAAGCAGCGATTTGCTCGCGGGGTATACTCGCACATGGGGGTTGGTCAAAGAGCGGCTCTGGCAGAAGCTGCGCAATATGCGGGCAAACGGGTTAATTTTGCCGGTGATCATCTGGCTCAGGCGGGAAGTGGTCTCGAAGGTGCACTCGAAAGTGGCGAACTCGCAGCCAAAAAAATTCTGCGTTAACCCGTCAGGCGGCCAAAGAAAAAGCCGCCAGTCGAGGCGGCTTTTCAGGTCAACAACATATCCTGGCCGGCCGATGTCAGGCATGCATCAGTGTTAGCCCATATAGGCACCGCCGCTTACGTGCAGGATGTTGCCGGTCATATAGGCAGAACCGGGGCCGAGCAGAAACAACACAGGACCGGTCACGTCTTCCGCGACGGCCAATCGCGCCAGCGGAATTTTTGCCAGATATTCGTCCATATCAAACCGCAAGGGCGCGTTGGGGTCTGTCGTCCGCCCGCGTCCTCCACGCAGGAACGGGGTATCGACTGCGCCGGGGGACACGAAATTTATCCGCACATTTGGTGCGACTTCCCGTGCAACACTTTGTCCCATCGCAACCATTCCGGCTTTCGCTGCAACATAAGGCGCATAGCCCGGCTGCGGAATATAAGCCATATCGCTGGTTATCAAAACCACGCTTGCGGTACTAACATGTTGCAGCAGCGGCAGGAGTGCGCGCAAACATAACGTCATGAGGCGCAGGTTACCTGAGAAAATATCGTCGATTGCCGGAACCGACCAGTCAGTTATCGGCCTCCTTTGTCCGGCGAACCCCGAGGCAATAACAAGGCCGTCAATTTGCGGCATCACCTTCTTCAACTGCTTCGTCATTTGGTCGATGGAGTTTTCGTCTTTCCCATCGAAGGAGATACTGTGCGCTGCCGCTGAGGGAGCCTCATTGATGGATTTTTCCAGATCGATCGCCACAATGTTGCAGTCAGCAGCAATCAGTTTGTTCACGATATCGGTGCCAATACCGCCGCATGCCCCAATGACCGCGATATTCGATCTCGGTGGCGGTAATAATCCATTCAAGTCGTGCATTTTTAGAACCTCCAACAATGTGGGCATGTAGTGTCTTGTGGGTGCTGGTCGGCGAAGCAAAAATTTCGCCAGATATTTCGTCAGCGTCGCCAGAACTGGACCAGACCATTCAAAATGGTTTGATGTTACCCAGGAACGCGGTTCCCAAAAGTAGCAGGTAAACCACCCATACCCAAACGCGGGTCCGGTCCATCGTCCGTCGCAAAGGTATTTCGGTCTCGTCTGATGATCCTTCCTGAATGAGCTTGCCAAGGAGCGAGCCTACTGGCTTGAACGCAACGTCGATCATGATGGCGGCTGCAAAAATCAAGCCGAACATCACTGCTTTTGTAGCCAGCCATGCCGGTGCCAGCGGCGCTCCTTTAACCAAGGAAATGGTCCCAAGTCCCAGATAGAAAATCGTCAATCCAATTTTCAATATTGATTCGATTTTATTGTTGCGCTTCGCGCGTTCCGTTTGATCGTGGATATGCGCATCCCAGACCAGCCAGAGCCACAATCCGCCAATGATCCAGGCCAGGCCAATCGCCCAGATGGGCAAGTCCCACCAGCCGCCTGCATCGACCATCGTCAATGTAAGTGGTACCATGAGCGCCCACGCAGAGCGCGGGACCATATCGACATTCACCAGCAGTTGGAGCAAGGCAAGTCTTTGCGGCAAACTCCACTTTTCCCGTTTGCGAAACTGCTGGCCCAACATGAAAACTCCGACATCAGCACCCAGCCAAAGAACGAAAAGCAATAAATGGATAAAAACCAGAATCTGGTAAAAGCTGACGGTAAACTCTGCCATTTTAGTTGGTCTTTCCTGTGATGCGCGCACTAAAATCGTGCAGATCATTCTTCTTCGAACGCAAATCCCTTCTTGCATAATAAAATATAATGTGCAAGTTGTCCGGACAAATTATGATATCTTTTGATCAGGGAGTTTAAATTATGGGACGAACACAATGGCTTACCGGAGCGGCACTGATGGCCTTCACTGTTACGGCATATCCAGCATATGCGACAGAAAACATAGTGGCGGACGATGCGGCGCAAGAGCAAAATTCTGATCAACAGGATACACAAGACGGGGGACTGAATGTCATTGTTGTCACGGCTCAACGGCGTCAGGAGAGCGTTCAGGATATTCCTATCGCGGTCAGCGCTTTTGACTCTACCGAGCTACAAACGCGCGGTGTCACCAATGCTCTCGAGGTTACGCAATTTGTTCCAAATTTTGTTGGTATCAACAATACTGGTTTGGGTTCGGCAAACGCATATTATTTGCGCGGACTTGGCAACACCGAATCGATTGCGACATTTGACCCGCCAATCGGAACTTATCTGGACGATATTTATCTCTCGCGTCAGAACGCCAATAATCTCTCACTGTTTGATGTAGAGCGTGTGGAAGTTCTCCGCGGCCCGCAAGGCACATTATTCGGCCGAAATACAACGGGTGGTGCCGTTGCCGTTTTTCTGAAAGAGCCGGAAGACCGTGTAGGCGGATATGGGGAAGTGGGATACGGTTCATATCAGCAATATACAGCGCGAGGGTCCGTCGATGTGCCTCTCGCAGACAGCTTTGCAGTTAAGGTTTCTGGCTATTTTCAGGATGACAGGGGCTATGCCAAGAATACGTCTACCGGTGAAAGACTGAACTACAATGACGGTTGGGGCGTCCGGCTTGGATTGCGCGGAGAGCTTTCTGAAAATGCGCGGTGGACAGGATCTTACATCCACACGTTTTCCGATAGTGCGAATTTAACGAATTTTGCTTGCGATCCTGCCAATCCGTCAAATTGTGACGGCCGCTTCATTACCACGGGTCTTACAAAAAACAGCAACTTCGGCGGTCGCCTATCAGGTGAGAAAGATAATTATGGTCTCGGGGTAGAGACGAGTATGGATTTTATTTCATCTAATCTTGAACTTGGAGATCGTGATTTCAGTGTCAACATTATCACCGGTTATGTTTATACGACTCAGGATTTTGCATTGGATTTCGCCGATGGTCGAGCGCTGCCAAGCATAAATGTACCGTTTACTCCTGTTCTCGCGTATAAATATGGCGGCTTTACGGTAGTCAATGAAGGAGAGTTTTCGCAATTTTCACAAGAAATTAAGGCCAATGCTTCTCTTGGCGATGGTTTGGTCGATCTCGTCGGCGGCGTATATTACTTTGAAGAGAGCAATTACACCGATCTCGCTGATGTGTTCAGCGTAGGCGCATCGTCAGTAGCAAATCCAGGCGGAACTGCACTGGTGCTTGCCGACCGGACTATTCGGAACTCCACGGAGGCATATGCATTTTATCTGCAAGGTGATTTGAACATTACCGATCAGATCACGTTGACTGCCGGTGTACGTTATACAGACGAGACAAAGAAATTCTCTGTGGCAGACAATAGGGCTTCTTGTCGTGACGGAACAATCGAAGCGAGCTGCATCGATAATCTGAACTTGGTCGCTCCGAATGGACTGGCCATCCCGCGCGAACAGAATATCAAGATCTGGACACCTCGTTTTGCCATCAATTATCAGGCGACAAATGACCTCCTCCTATATGCGTCCGCGACACGCGGGTTTAAATCCGGTGGCTGGAACGCTCGCGGACTGAGCGCCAGCGAGCTGCTTCCGTTTGATGCGGAAAAGGCGTGGAGCTACGAAGCGGGTCTGAAAACCGAGCTTCTGGACCGGAGACTACGTTTTAACCTTGCAGGTTATTGGCTGGATGTAACCAAGCTTCAAACTCCATCGGGTTTCACCCGTCTGAATGGTGCGATCGGTTTTGTGACCAGCAACTTTGCTGATTATCAGAACAAAGGCATCGAGTTAGAGGTTAATGCAGCGCCAGTATCTGGTTTGAACATATTCGCTTCGTTGGGGTATCAAGACGACAAATATATTGTTGATCAGACCAACCTCGCGAATAATATATATGGTATTCAATCAGTCGGTTCGCAGTTGGCAATCTGTCAGGCCCAAATCGCCGCAGGGCTGGTTCCGGGCGGTGATGCGACTGCATGCGGCCAAGGAATCGTAGCGCCAAACGGGCAGATCGGTGAGCCTGTCCGTTCGCCCAAATTCAATATCTCGCTCGGTGCAAGCTACAAAGCCGATTTGGGTGGCGGATTGACGCTTACGCCAGCGGTCAATGCAAACTGGCTTGATAAACTTGAGGTGGGCACGAGCAACATCACATTCTATGATGACCCTGTGACAAGTTCTGCCGGGACAGTTTATAACAACAATACGACCGGACAAGGGCCCCGCTTAGCAGGGTCATTCACTGATGCTCGATGGCTTGTAAATGGTACCCTGACCTTAAGGAGTGAGCAGGGCTGGTCCTTGGTTGCGGAATGCCGGAATTGCTTTGATAAGGAGACCATTACATCCACATTGGCCAATGTGGAATATCTGAACGCTCCCCGCTCCTGGCTGGTGAAAGCCCGGTTTGATTTCTAAAAGAAGCCCATGGGGCGGTCGGCCGATTTATTTATGTCCGGCCGCTCCCTTCTTTCAGCATCAAATTGAATGGATTGACAAATGGCGGTGCGCAAAGACCATTCTGCTGACGGCGACCGGGGCGAGTTTTCGCTCGGTTGGACCGTCTTGCTTGCCGCCTTATTGGGCGTCACTTGCGGCGCGTCACCCATTCCGTTCAATCTCATCGCTTTTACAGTTGAGCCCCTGAGCGCCGAATTCGGCTGGTCGCGTACGGAGATCATATTCCCTGCGACGATATATGGTTTGATAGCTTCCTTTCTGGCCCCATTATTCGGTTGGATGGCAGATCGATACGGCGTCAGGCTCGTTGCCCTGTGGTCGTTATTCGCATTTGGCATCGCGCTGGCGGCTATTGCATTGACTCCCACAAGCAACGATCAGACGACCTTATACACATATTACGGGCTTTGGATCATTGTTGGCCTTGTGGGCATCGGCTCCACACCTGTGACATGGAGCCGGGCAATAAACTTATGGTTTTTTAAGCACAGAGGCTTGGCTCTTGGCATTATGCTGCTCGGTACAAGCATCGCTGCTCTCATTGTTCCGAAAATCGCTGTGTGGTCAATCACTGAATATGGTTGGCGCAATATGTTCGCGATAATGGCGCTGCTTCCGTTACTGGTCGCTTTGCCAGTCGCCTATTTTCTTTTTCGTGAGCCGACACCGGTGGAGCGTCCCAGAGCAATCGGTGATGCCGACGGAAAGTTAACTGGCATGACGTTGTCCCAGACGATCAGAGGTTACCGATTCCATATCATCTGGGTATCCATCGCTATAGTGGCGGGCTGTTACGCTGGCGCATTTATCAACATGCCGTCAATCCTTGCCGACAAGGGCTTGAGTGCACAAACCGCGGCAAGCGTGATGGGCGTCCTTGGCGTCGGAATTTTCGTCGGGCGTTTGCTGACGGGCTTATTGCTCGACCATTTCTGGCAGGGCTTTGTTGCTTTTCCCTTGTTGTGTTTGCCAGCTATTACATGCGTTATCCTGCTCGGCCATGATGTCAGTTTCATGATGGCAGCAGTAGCCGCATTTTTTCTCGGCTTCGCGGCGGGAGCCGAATCAGACCTCATCTCATATCTTGCGGGTCGATATTTCGGGATGCTGCACTATGGAAAAATATACGGATCGTTGTACATGCCCTTTGGTATCGCATCGGCGTTATCATCCATTCTCTACGCATATGTGCGCGATGTCACCGGAAGTTACGACGCAATTTTAATCGTCGCTTTCTTCGGTTTTATCCTTGGCGGAGCATTGTTGCTTTTACTTGGGCGCTACCCCGACGATTTTGACGCGGCACCAGAACCGGCATAAAAAGCGTTTTCCTCTTTAGCGTGAAATCACAAGGTGATGCCGGTAGCGTAAAACCCCGAACCCGGTCCAGCCGACCCGATGGATCACACGGCAGAGGCCGTGTTCGAAAAATATCTGGTCGGCCGTCCGTGCCCATAATGACTTAATATTTGGGTCCCGTAAATTTCGAACAGAGGACTTCATTCGTCAACGGATCAATCTTTCAAGCTATCGAGGTAAGCAATCACTTCCGCTCTTTGTTCGTCATTACGCAGTCCGGCATAAGCCATCTTTGTGCCAGCAACGGTTTTCATCGGTTCCTTCAGATAGATATCCAAGGTCGCATTATCCCAAGTCAGTCCGGATGATTTCATCGCGGACGAATAAGCAAAACCAGCGTGCTGCGCGGCCGGTTTCCCAGCAACTCCCCAAAGATTGGGACCTATGCCATTGCGACCATCTTTTTCAACAGTGTGGCAGGTGCGGCATTGTGCAAATCCGGCAGGCGGCGTCGCTGCCGTTTCCGTTGTTTTGACCGAAGCAGTTCCGGTTTTAGCGCTTTCGGTTTGCATAGCATCCGCATCACGTTGTTCCGGTGCGCTGGCTGTTTCTGAACCACACGCAGCAAGCAAAAGCATCGGGCTGGCGGATAGTAAAAGCAATTTCATTGTCATTTCCCTTTTTACAGTTTTGCTCTGTGGATCATCCCACTGTGGCAGTGGAAAGCAACTCTTCGATATCTGCTTTATTATATCCTAACGCCGCAAGTGTTTCCTGCACATCTGCGCCTGCCTCCGGCATGGTAAAGCTGCTCGACGGACGTTTTCCGCCCATGGCTATTGGCAGTGTGGGCAATTTTGTTTTCGTGCCATCAGTCAATATTGTTTCTTCCAGACCATCGCCGCTGTTGAGATGTGGGTCATCAAACATATCCTCGGGGCGGGCGATCGGGGCGAAGGGGAGGCCAGTGCCCTCGAGTTTTTCGATCAACTCATCTCGCGTAAAGCCACTTATCAATTCCCGAATTTGCGGCATGATGCGATCCCGCGCGGCGACACGGTTGTTATTTTCGCGAATGCTCTCGTCTGCCCAAAAGTCATCGAGGCCGAAGAGTTTGCAGAATTTCTCCCACAGCGCATCAGTGACGACACCGATGAAGATCGGATCATCCCTGGTCTGGAACACATCGTAAATTGCCCATGCGGATATGCGCGCGGGCATCGGGTCGGCGGCTTTGCCGGTGACGGCCATTTGGGCCATATGTTGACCGACCAGATAGACGGTAGTTTCGAAGAGCGAGCTTTGCACCATTTGGCCCTTGCCGGTGCGGTGACGTTCCTCGACCGCTGCAAGAATGGCGATCACCCCGAACATGCCGCCGGTGACGTCGATTACACTCGAACCAGCGCGTAATGGCTGGCCCGGAGGCCCGGTCATATAGGCAAGGCCGCCCATCATCTGCGCGACTTCATCAAGCGCCGTCCGGTTCTCGTAAGGCCCGGGCAAAAAGCCTTTTTCCGAACAGTAGATCAGTCTCTCGTTGGTCTCCGACAATTGGTCATAACCCAGCCCCAACCGCTCCAGCGCACCGGGCCTGAAATTCTCGACGAGTATGTCTGCGCCATCCGCCAGCTTTCTTGCAATCTCCAGCCCCTTCTCGCTTTTCAGGTTGAGGCAAATGCTCTTTTTGTGCCGGTTGTACATTGGGAAATAGCCGGATCCGGAGCCCACCAGATTGCGCGTCCGGTCGCCGCCAATCGGCTCGACACGGATCACTCCTGCGCCCAGCGAGGCGAGGATGGAGCCAACCGCCGGGCCCATCACCATATGAGTGAATTCGACGACCTTCAGGCCTGCAAGAGGAGTTGGTCCCGTCATGCTGCTGCCCTTTCAAATCCGAGTGGCAATCCGGCATCAGGGGTGAATCCGTACAGTGGTTCGCCGGGCAAGGCTTCTGTAATAATATCGCGAACCTTTAAAAGTTTTTCCAGATCAATGCCGGTATCAATTCCCATTGCCTCCAGCATGAAGACCAGATCTTCGGTCACGATATTGCCCGATGCTCCCGGTGCAAAAGGGCAACCGCCAAGCCCGCCAAGCGAGCTGTCGAAAGTGGTGATGCCTTCTGCCAGTCCCGCCATCACATTGGCCAGACCCAGGCCGCGGGTATTGTGAAGGTGCAGGGTATTGAGCTTGTTACTGCCGATCGCGGACTTCACTTTTCGAACCAGTCGCGTGACCTGCGCAGGATTGGCATAGCCGGTGGTATCGGACAGGCCGACTTCCGCAACACCTGCTTCCATCGCAGCTACGGCAAGCCGGACAATCTGATCATCAGAAACCGGCCCCTCCATCGTGCAGCCAAAAGCGGTCGAAAGACCGACTTCGAAATGCGGACGCCGGTCTTTGGGTTGCAGGGCCACCAATTCGGCAATCGCCTTGATCTCCGCGATCATTGCCAAGTGATCCTTGCGGACATTGTTGATGGAATGGGTTTCCGACATCGAAAACGGGATGGACATTTTATCGACGCCCGCTTTGATAGCATTTTCCGCACCGCGCAAATTGGGGATGAGTGCGACGACATCGAGGTTCGGAATGGTTTTGGCAAAGGCGACAATCTCTGCGGTGTCCGCCATTTGCGGGAGCAGTTTGGGCGGTACAAAGCTGCCGACTTCGATCTCGCTGACGCCCGCTTCCGCTTCCGCTTTGATCCACGCCTTCTTGGCTTCGGTGGGCATAACCCGGTCAACGCTTTGCAGGCCGTCCCGTGGTCCTACTTCGCTGATCTGAACGGATCGAGTCATTGTTCTACTCCTAAATATATCCAGGGCCTAATGGTCTGGTCCGCCTTTTGCCATGCAGTGATCTCATCGGCCATTTTCAAACTGAGGTCGATCGCATCCAGGCCGTCAAGCAGCATCGCCTTTGCTTCTTCGTTTATAGGGAAGGTCCAGCTCTGCGCCTGATGGATGCTGACCATCTGTTCAGGCAAATCAATTGTCACCGGTAGTCCGGCCTGTTTGATGGTCGCAATGGCTTCACTGTCCAGCACAACAGGTAATATGCCGTTGCGGACAGAGTTTCCTGCAAAAATGGGCGCAAAACTGGGTGCGATAACCGCGCGGAACCCATATTCTGCGAGCGCCCACACCGCATGTTCGCGGCTCGATCCGCTACCGAAATTCTTGCCGCCGAGAATGATCCGGCTGTCCGAAAAATACGGATCGTTCATGACAAAATCCGGATCAGGATCGCGGCCTCCAATTTTGGTGTAGCGCCATCCTGCGAACAGCCCGTCGGCAAGTCCTGTCTTGCCGGTGCTCTTCATTTCGCGTGATGGAATGATCTGGTCGGTGTCGATATTGTCACGGATCAGCGGCATCGGCAAAGAGGTGAGGGTGGTGAACGGTTCAGCCATTCGCGATCTCCCGTGGATCCGCAATCGCGCCAGCGATGGCGCTGGCGACAACGGTTTCAGGGCTGGCAATATGGGTTTTGACGTTTGGTCCCTGACGGCTTTCAAAATTGCGGTTGGTGGTTGAGACGACCCGCGATCCGGCGTCAAAGCTCTCACCGCCTGCGTAAAAGCACATAGAACAACCACTCTCACGCCATTCGAAACCGGCATTCTTGAAAATCTGGTCGATACCTTCTGCTTCGGCCTCGCGTTTGACGCGTGTGGAGCCGGGGACGCAAATTGCCTTTACGCCATCTGCAATTTTTTTGCCTTTAAGCAACGCCGATGCACGGCGCAGATCGCTAAGACGGCTATTAGTGCAGCTGCCGATGAACGCCGCATCAATTCGAACGCCTTTGATAGGCTGGCCATTTTTCAAAGCAATATATTCGAGAGATCGATCTTCCCCCTCGCTCGGCACGGCTGCGTCAATAGCTATGGTTTGCCCCGGATTTGTGCCCCAGCTGACCATCGGCGCCACCTTTCTCGCATCAATTGTGATTTCTTGATCGAAGCTGGCTTGCCCGTCGCTGCGGAGCGATTTCCAGCTTGCCACAGCGTCATCCCACATCGCGCCGTGGGGCGCGTAACGGCGGCCTTTGAGATATGTGAATGCCTTGTCATCCGGCGCGATAAACCCGGACATGGCTGAAAATTCCGTTGCCATGTTGCACAAGGTCATCCGCCCTTCCATATCCAGCGCGGTTATGGCTTCACCGGCAAATTCAACTGCGTGCCCTTTCCCGCCAGCGGCTCCATGATTGGCGAGCAGCGTCAGGATCATGTCCTTTGCTGTCGTGCCTTCAGCTAGCTTACCGGTGAACGTCACTCGCATGGATTTCGGTTTCGCCAGCCGCAGCGCGCCTGTCGCCATCGCGTGTTCTGCTTCTGATGAGCCGATACCCCATGCCAACGCCCCAAAAGCACCTTGCGTGCAGGTATGGCTATCGGGTGCGATCAGGGTGCAGCCCGGTAGCACGATTCCTAGTTCCGGAGAAATCACATGAACAATTCCCTGATCGGGATCATCCACATCAAACAAGGTGATTCCAGCAGCTTTCGCAGCGGCTCGGGTCTCGGTAATAAACGCCTGGCCGCCGGGCATCAGTGTCTGGTCCGTGCGCCCGGGGCGGGTATCGACAATATGGTCTGTCACCGCAAAAACACGCGCGGGGTCTGCAACCTTGCGGCCCGCCTCTGCCAGCGAATTCAAAGCTACGGCGCCGGTCCGTTCGTGGAGAAATACGCGGTCAATAGCGATCAGCGCGCCGTCGCCGGGTAAATCAGCGATGACGTGGCTGTCCCACAGCTTGTCAAACAGAGATTGCGGCTGGTTCAGATGCTATTTCCCATTTCCTTGTCCACCGCACGCCAGTCTTTTGTCACGAACTTTTCTTGAATTGCGGTCCGTGTTTCCAGCAAACCATCCCGGATCCAATGCCATGTCCGGCAACGGTTTTGACCATCATCGGAAATCTGGATCTGCTCGTAAAGATAGAGGGTCGGATCGCCAGTGCGCTGCCAATAAAGCATCACGGTGCGATTATATTCGTCGAGCGGCACTTCTGCAGCCCAGCCGATGATCAAATCATTATCCCACCAGACACGTTTATCGCGGAACTCGGCAGGAAAATCGCGGTTCTCGGTCTTGCCATCGGCCCACGTGTAGTAGTTGGATTGATGATAGGGCGCGGGGCCATCGTCGGGAAAACGGCACAGCAAGCGGGAGGCATGTTCATCGATCTTTTCGTTCTGAGCATTGAAATAAGTATATGTGCCGTCCCAGACGCCTTCGTGGCGGGCCAGTAGCGGCATTTCTTCCCTAATTCCCATGAATGCTCCCTTGTCTTGTTTCTAAGGCCAAATGATAATGTTTGGCGGCTCGGGCATTTAACAGATCAAGATGCTGTTTTGCCAATTGCTCTGGCAGCAGAACCTTTGGGTCGAACGCCTTGGCGTGACCCTTGTCTGCACTGTACCACGGCTCAAAAACTGCCGCTGCCCTGACGATCTGCCATGCTTTCGTGAGGTAATTGCCATACCGGTCAGGTGAAAGATCGGGGTATAGTCGACCCGCATCGCCTTTCGGCAGATCCGCAAAAACCACTGATTCGGTTTCGAGCTTCTGCGCCGCTTGATCTACCACGGCCTGCCATTCATCCCAGGTCGATGGTGGGTCTCCGCTCCAGTCATCGGAAAGACCATGCCCGGGTAAATCTATCGCAATACTGCCCCGAGGAACCGGTGAGCCAATTGCAGAGGCGGGAGCATGGAGGATAAGTTCGTCTGCATCCCAAGATCCCTGCCAGTGTATCAGTCCTGCGAAATGGTCTGTCTCGATTTGGACAAATCCCTCATCTTGCGCTTCATTCAATCTTGGCCGAGCGGACCTATCTGCCTCCAACAGGTGCGCCAGACTGACAGCCTGATGGTCTTCTGGGGTTGAAACCTTCTGCGCGGACCATGACTTGGGCATCTCGCCGAGCCGGTCGATATGCTCCTGTAGCGGATCTCCATTATAGGCGCTGATCAGGCAGGGTGGCACTTTCGCGTCAGCTGCCGGAATATCGCGCGGCGCACTTAGCACTGCACCATAGCCAGCCTGATAGGCATTCCCGGCATCCAGCATTTCGCGCACCACAGCATCCACGCGTTGGGGGTCATCATGCGCAACCGACAACCGGTGTTCGTTATCGGTCGCAAACCAGGGGAAGAACCAGGTCTGTTCCAATATCCGGTTCCATAACCACGTTAGATGTTCGCCATAGGCCGAAGGATGGAATTCCGGCAGATATTTTTCGCTAAATAGTGCCATTTCCTCTTTCGACCAGATCGCATAGCCACCCACTGCCAGCGTGGTGACCCGATTCGGGTGCCGCTTGACCGCCGTAACGAGAATGATTCCGCCGGAGTGAAAGCCGTAAGCAGCACATTTCTCGATGCCGATGGCGTCCAGAAACTCGATTATAGCATCGGCATATTCATTGATTTCGGGATGGCCGGCCAAAGGATCAGATTGCCCGAAACCGGGGGTATCCGGCGCGATGCAGGTGAAATGCGCAGACCATTTCTCCATTAGCGCTTCATATTCTTTTGAACTACGCGGGCTTTGGTGCACCATCAATAGTGGCGGGCCACTACCTGTCTTGCGATAGTGTATACGGCGTGTGCTGGCGTCCTTAACGACGTCGATAAAATGGCGTGTGATCATGTCGCCCAATTTGTCCGGACAAATATGTCTAGACAAGTCTTTTTTTCAGATTAGTGTAAATTTATCGAATCCGGAGATAGAAATATGACGTTGATCGGCACGAAAATGGTTGAAGATGGTCGCACTTCACGCGAAATTTTTGAAGAAGTAATGGGCAATCCAGCACGGAAGAAATTCGGTTTTGGCGAGAAGCTGGCGATCGTGAATGTCGATGTGCAGCAAGCCTATACGCGAACCGATATGTTCAAAACTGCCTATGAGACGGATCCGAAGCAGATTGACTATATCAACCGGATTTCGGCAATGGCGCGAGCAAAGCATATGCCGGTGATCTGGTCGCGCGTGGCTTACAAGGATGATGCCGGTGACGCCGGCATTTGGGGGACGCGGACCGATACCGAAGATTCACTCCAGAATATCAAATATGATTCCGAGCGGCACAAGCTCGACCCGCGGTGTGAAATTGGCGTCGATGATCTTCAATATACCAAACGTATGCCCAGCGCTTTTTTTGAAACCCAACTTGCCAGCTATCTGGTGTGGCACAAAGTGGATACGGTAGTCGTTACCGGCGGCTCGACCTCGGGCTGCGTCCGGGCGACGGCGGTGGATGCGCTAAGCCACGGATATCGCGCGATTGTCCCGATCGAAACCTGCGCAGACAAGCATGAAAGCTATCATTTTGCGAATCTGACAGATCTGCAAATCAAATATGCCGATGTCGAACCGGTGCAGGCGGTTATGGACTGGCTGGAGGCGAGATAGTGAGCGAGGCGCAAAAGTCAGATCCCGGGCTCTACGATTATCTGCCTTACCGTAACCGGCCCAAAATTGAATGGCCGGAGGGTAAAACCTGCGCGGTATGGATCGCACCTAATATGGAATTTTACGAGCTCGATCCGGCGGTCAATCCGCACCGCAAGAGCTGGTCCAGGCCGCATCCAGATGTCGTCGGCTATTCTCATCGCGATCATGCCAACCGGGTCTCGCACTGGCGGATGGCAGATATGATGACCAAGTACGGCTTCCCCGGATCGGTGAGCCTGTCGGTCGCGCTTTGTGATCATATCCCCGAAGTGGTTGAGGACGCCCGCCAGCGTGAATGGGAGTTTTTCAGCCATGGCATCTACAACACCCGCTATTCCTACGGGATGGACGAGACGCAGGAGCGCGCGATTATCGAAGATTCCATCGCGACCGTCGAGCGCGCTACTGGCCAACGCATACGCGGCTGGCTGGCGCCCGCCCTGACCCACACCCCTCGCACGCTGGACCTGATAGCCGAATATGGTCTCGATTATACCTGCGACCTCTATCACGACGATCAACCCACGAATATCAACGTCAAATCCGGTCAGCTTACCGCGATCCCCTATAGCCTTGAGGTCAACGATCATTATGGATTTTTCATCTACAACATGAGTCCGCGCGAATATGCCGATACGCTCATCCGGCAATATGACCGGCTGGCAGAGGAGGGCGCGCAGTCGGGAACGGTCATGTGCATTCCGCTCCACAGTTACCTGATTGGTCAGGCGCACCGGATCGGTCCGTTTGAAGCGGTGCTGGAACATATTGCCGCCGATGGCCGCGCCTGGATCACCAAGGCCGGTGACATAGTGGACGCCTTTCGCGCGCAAACGGGAGGGGCATCATGAGCCTGGATCCCGGCTATCTCGAATATCCCAAACGGCAGAGCGGGATGGACCATGATCATTATCTCTATTCGATCATGCACCAGCGTCCGCCGGTCAGTTGGCCGGATGACAAAAGGTTACTGGTCTGGCCGGTCATCAGCCTAGAATATTTTCCGATGGTTCCGACCGATGAACCGTTCCGCGCGCCGGGTCATATGCAGACAGCTTATCCCGACTATCGTCATTATACGGCAAGGGAATATGGTACCAGAATCGGGATATACCGTCTGCTAGGTGCGTTTGAGAAAGTGGGCGCGAAGGTTTCCGTCGCCGCCAACAGCGCCATCGCAGAGCGTTATCCGCAACTAATCCAAGACATCTTGGCTGGCGGTCACGAGATTATCGCGCATAGTACCGATATGAACGGCACCATCGCCAGCGGCATGGCAGAAGCGGATGAACAGGCGTTGATAAATGAATCGCTCGACGTTCTAGAAAAAACCACCGGAACCCGCCCGCGCGGCTGGTTGTCCATTGCCCGTTCTCAGAGTTTTAACACCACTAGACTGCTTGCCGAAGCGGGCGTTGAATATATGTGCGACTGGGTGAATGACGAATTACCCTATGCGTTTCAGACAAAGACCGGCGAAATCACCAACATTCCGCTCAACCACGAACTGTCAGATCGGCAGATTATCAATGTGCAGCAGCAGTCGGTCGACAGCTATGCGCAGTCGATCAACGATGCGGCGATCTGGTTGTTGAAAGAAGCAGACACATATGGCGGCCGGATGCTTCCGATGCACCTGACGCCCTATATCATGGGCCTGCCTTACCGGATCGATGTTTTTGAAAAGCTGATCGAGCACCTGTCCCGAAACGTTAGCATCGATTTTGCACGCGGCGACACCATCGTCGACAGCTGGAAGGCACAACAATGAAAATACGCAATCCTAGGACTGGTGAAGCGGATTATGAAATTGATCCACTGGATGAAGGGGCGATTGCGGCTGAAGCAAAAAGGCTCAGAGAGGGGCAGATTGACTGGGCCGCAAAAACACCCAGGCAGCGGGGAGAGGTGCTAAATCGCTGGGCGGATGCCATTGAAGCCAATCTCGGCAATATTGTCCCGGCATTGACGGCAGATACGGGCCGCGCCGGAATCTCGAAAATCGAAGCTATTAGCGTGGCAGGACAAATCCGGCGTTGGACAGAGCAGGCGCCTAAGCTCATTGCAACAGGACAACCGACCGGCCAAGCGACCTCCCAGCCCGGTATTACGACCTCGACTCAACTGGTGCCTTACCAGCTAATCGGCGTGATTAGTCCTTGGAACTTTCCGATGATTTTGGCCTTGATCGATGCGATTCCGGCGCTGATGGCGGGCTGTGGGGTGCTGGTCAAACCTTCGGAAATCACGCCGCGTTTCATCAGACCGCTGATGGACATCATAGAATCAATTCCGGAACTGGCAGCGGTGCTTTCCCTGATCGAAGGGGACGGGGCTACGGGCGCGGCCATGATTGGTAATGTCGATTATGTCTGTTTCACCGGTTCTGTCGCGACCGGCCGTAAAGTGGGAGAAGCCGCCGCAGCGGCATTCATCCCCGCCAGTCTGGAACTGGGCGGGAAGGATCCAATGATCATTCTCGCCGATGCAGACCCGGAAAAGGCAGCGGCTATCGCGCTCCGTTCGAGCATCGTGAATAGCGGTCAAGCCTGCCAGTCTATCGAACGCATCTATATTGCCAAGGCGATTGCGGATCCCTTCCTCGAAAGTCTGGTTCGGCAAGCCGAGGCTGTGGAGCTGAACCATCCGGATATTAATAAAGGCCATATCGGTCCGTTTATATTCGCAAAACAGGCTGAAATCGCACGTATCCAGCTTGAAGACGCGATGGCAAAGGGTGCAAAACTTCTGGCTGGCGGGGCAGTAGAGAAGCTTGGTGGTGGACTGTATCTGAAGCCGACAGTTCTGAAGGACGTTACGCCCGATATGGAGATAATCAGCGAAGAAAATTTCGGTCCGGTCATTCCAGTCACGGTCTTTGACGATATCGGGGACGCGATTGCGCAAGCTAATGACAGCAAGTTCGGACTGTCGGCGGCGGTTGTCAGTGGCTCTATTGAAGAAGCCGAGAAAATAGCCTCGCGGCTCAATGCTGGGGCGGTTTCGATCAATGATGGTTCGCTTACCTCGATGATCTGGGATGCGGAGAAATCGAGTTTCGGCTATTCCGGCCTTGGCGCATCGCGGATGGGGTCGAGCGGACTGACGCGTTTTTTCCGAAAACGTGTCCTTATCCGCCAGTCAGGCGATGCAGCGCAGATTGCCTCATTTGCCGAGGAGAATTTTGCATGAAAGCCTATGAAATCGGTCCACAAACCGGACTGAATAGTCTTCGCCTTGTCGAGCGTGATACGCTGATGCCAGACCAAGGTGAGGTCGCTATCAAGGTCCATGCCGCCTGCTTGAACCATCGTGATCTTCTGACGCTGAAAGGCCAATATGGTCCGATGAAAGCGGAAGACCGTATTCCGCTGTCGGACGGTGTCGGCAGCGTGGTTGCGCTTGGCGAGAATGTATCTGGAATTGCGACCGGGCAGAGGGTAATTGCGCCCAATTTTGTCACCTGGCTTGGCGGCAAATTTACACCAGCGATTTTTGGTCAGGACCTCGGGATCAGCCGGGATGGCTGGCTAGCAGAAACGATAATTTTGCGCGCCGACGCGGTTATCGCGGTGCCGGATAATGTGAGCGATGATGTTGCCGCAACCCTCGCGGCCGCCGGCAGCACTATTTGGCATTGCATCAGCGCATTTGGCGGTCTGCAAAAAGGTGATCTGGTGCTTACTCTGGGAACGGGTGGTATCTCCATATTGACGCTTCAGATTGCAAAGGCGCTGGGCGCGGAGGTCGCGATTACGTCCTCCAGCAATGACAAGCTTGACCGCTGTAAAGTCATGGGTGCAGATTATTGCGTCAACTATCGTGATAATGCGGAATGGGCGACGGCCTTGATGACCGAGACCGGCGGACGCGGCGCTGATATTGTCGTCGATACCGCTGGGCTTAATTCCGTCGAACAGAGCATTGCCGCTTGTGCTCCCAACGGGCGTATTGCCTTGATTGGCGGATTGTCGGGTGAGCCGGAAAAAGCACCGCAAATGGGCGGCATAATCGGTAAGAACCTGACCTTGAAAGGCATTACCGCAGGCAGTCGGTCCATGCTTTGCGATGTGGTGGATCTGATATCACGCGAAAATATAGAGCCGCTAATCGACAAAAAATTCACTTTCGACGACGCACCTGCAGCCTTTGCCTATCTGGAAAGCGGCGATCATATAGGGAAGGTGATGATTACCTTTTGAGTTCGACCAGTTCGTACCAGGTCATCATGTAACCCCCGACGCCGCCCTGTATAAAGACGCCATCCTCATCGTCGGTTATCCAGACATCATAGGGTGGGTGTTCGCCGGCCATGCCGCCGGTGCCGGGAACGATGCTGGCATCATCGACAAATTGCAGATGCTTGCACTGGAATGTACCCGCAGGCACCGTCACTTCTTCCCTGCCTATATAGAGGGCACCGATCTTGACCTGTGCGATTTGCGGCGGGGTTGCGCCGCGATGGTCGGGTGAAGGTAGATAGCAATTGAGCAAACGTGATTGCCCGTCAGTCCATTCCATCGTCGAGAGCATATAGCCGTCGGAAACAATGGGATGCGTGCCAAAGCCGGTCAATGGCAGTTCGGCTTCAACTTTTTGCGAGAGCCGACCAATTGTTGGTCCAATGCTTTCCATTTCAATATGGCTGCCGTCAAAACGCATCCAGCCTGCACCCATGAATGCATCACCCACGGTCAAATGCACATGAAGGTTGGTCGGTTGTTTTTTCGCATCCATCGCATAGACAATGTCGCGCATCACGGTTGGTTCGGGTTCTTCGATCTCACAATGGGCGCGCATGATTACACTACCATCGCCATGGTGCGTGAACATGAAGGTTTCAAAGCCACGATTTTGTCCCTTCATCTCTGGCTTGCGGGATGTATATTCAAGACGTCCTTCGACAATGCGGTGTTTCATGCGTCATTTCTCCTTTTTCTTTCTCATGCCATTGCATTTTTCTCTTGCCAAGTCCAATTTGTCCGGACAAATTAAGGCTCGAGAAAATTAGAGGGATCGGGTGGATAAATATTATGGAATTTCTGATGACGAACGAACTCAGCATATTACGCTGGGTGCATATATTGGCGATGGTTTACTGGCTCGGCGGAGAGTGGGGCGTTTTCCAGACCAGCTATAACGTGACCAATCGCGAGCTTTCGCTGGATGAACGGAAGCGTCATATGGAAACTGCCTATCGCATCGACATCTTGGCGCGCACTGGCATTGTGCTGTTGCTGCCTCTCGGGCTGCACATGGGCAAAATATATGGCTTTGTGCCATTTCTTGACGGAACCGGAATTTGGTGGATGTGGCTGTTTTTTGCGGTCTGGTTAACCATGACGTGGATGGCTTTTATAAAGCGCGAAACGGCAATTGGTATCAAGGTGACGATGCTGGAAGAAAAACTGCGCTATCCGCTTATCGCGGCGCTGTTCATTGTGGCGTTCATGGCCTTTGGCGGAAACGGTCCGATTGTCACCGGCGAGGGGAGCCACTGGTATCCCGCAAAAATGGCGCTCTATGCTTTCGCGCTGTGCATCGGTCTGTTTCTGCGTCTGGTGATGCGGCGCTGGACCATGCGTTTTCAAATCCTGGCACAGGGACCAAATGCCGCAGAAGAGGCCGCACTGGAACGGGAGATCGCCCAGGCGCGGATTTCTGCGTATATTTACTGGATTACAATTTCCAGTGTATGTTTCCTCGGAGCGGTAAAACCTTTTTGAACTATGCACGCATGGCTCTAAGCCTGTCGAAAGACTTCTGTCGTACACCGGAAAACTTCCGACGATAGAGGAATTTCGACAGGCTTGCCGGAAATTGAGTCAATTCCAGATTATCTAATCAGGCGAGTCAAATCTCCATCATCTCCCGACTGATGTCGGCAACCGGATGATCGGGATTTTCAAGCTCCTGCAGCATCTGATGCGGACCGCGCATCACGCGGTAAATATATTCGCGAATCAGCAGGCCGCGTTCATAGGCGGCCTGCTTGTCCGGCGTGTATCCTTCGATATCCTTACGGGTGACCGTACCTTTGGCCTCGAGAAGCCGTTCAACGGTATCCATTCTTTCCCGCAGCACGGACACTTCACCGACGACGGCCATAAGGATAGACAGTAACCGCTCGTCTTGCGGGTCATCAAAAAATTCCGGGCGTTTTCCTTTTGCGCGTTTGTTGGCTGCTGCCATCCAGTCAAAAGTTGTATCGGTCATTCTGAGGCCTCCATCGTATCTTTGGAATTTTTCCAGGCACCATAAGCATGCCAATAGGCAGCGCGGCCATGATCCTCCGTGTCGCCGATCGGGGCTTCGGGAAAAATTTCCCGATCCACCACAGCGCGAACACCGGTTTCAAAAAGTTCCGAGCGATCAAAACCGGCCGAAACCATCTCGTCACTCATGTCCAGCGAGTGCATCGAGGACCAGAAGGGTTCGTTATTGTTAAACGCATCCCAATCGCGCAGGAACTGTTCAAACAAGGGCATTTCATCCGAATATTCGGGTTGTTCGAGATGAAGCATCAGACCGTCGTCTGCCAGCACCCGGAAGCATTCCGATAATATCTTTGGCAGCGCTTTGCCGCTGGTTTCGTGCAGGAACATCGTCGTTTGCACCCAGTCAAAAGTGCCGTCATCCCAGCGCGACAGATCTTCGGCATTTGCCTGGATAAATTTCAGGTTAGTCGCGCCGAGGGATTGGGCACGGGCGTGCGCAAAACGCAATATCGGCCCTGCTGTATCAATCGCGATCACCTCACAATCAGGAAAGGCGAGAGCCAAAGGCACGATATTATGGCCCGTGGTACAGCCGACATCGAGGATACGGCGCGGTTTCCAACCGGGACGTACCTTTTTGATCCATTCAACCAGTGCTTGTCCGCCGCCATCGTTTAGTGCGCCAAGACCGCCACCTGTCGTAGCAAAAATGCCGCAATCATAGTTGACACCAGCAGAGATATCGCCGGGGATCTCTTCCCCATTATAGCTGCCAGGCATGCAGTGAATATCCACAGCACTCTGGTATCGCGGGATTTTAATCTCGTCGTCGAGTTCGAGCGTATCGCGTCCCTCGTTATATTGACGCGCCTTTGCATTGAGTTCGTCAATCTGACGTAGGGTTATCGCACGACCGTTTTGCTGACGCATTTCCATCGAGTTGCGTTTGACCGCCGACCAGAATCTGTGGAAATGGTCCTTGTTCATCGCATTGCGGATTTCAAACCGGTCTTTGGGATCGCGGCCATGTCTTTTTTGAAAGGCGGGAAGTACGCGTCTTTCGTACGTCAGCTTGTTTCCGGCACCGAGCGGGCCGGAGAGGAATTTGTTGAAATTGGCGAGGAAGTCAAACCGCGCAATTTCGTCATGCGATGCAACGGGCGATACACCGTGCTGCGCAACGGCATTATAGGGGGGGGCTACATCCAGCTTCTGTTGTTCATTCATATCAGGCCATCCTTAATCATGCGTTCGATCGTTTCTTCTTGGGTACGGAGAAAATAATCGCGGTCCGGTGTTACAATTTCATTGTTCTGGATCAAACCGTCGGCTTTTTGTGGCGAATTTCCGGAATAAGTTGCAGCAAATAACTCCAGTCTTTGCCGCGCGAGGAAGTTTGTCATGGCTGGCTTGCGCCTTGCAGCCCGCAATGCGCCCAGATCGATGTCGGCAAAGGCAGTGAACGTTTCACCAGTGTTCGATTCGGATAATACCCGGCCCTTGTAATCGACCACCATGCTGTTGCCGTCCGCAGATGCGACAGGCATGGTGGATAGCTCGATTCCTGCCGTGTTGGACGAAACAACATAAGCCATATTTTCCTGCGCGCGTGCGCGTTTTCCGATATCCTTTGGGGTATCCAGCGGCGACCCGATTTCTGAACTGCAATGCGCAAATACTTCGGCACCCCGGAGCGCCAGCGCCCTCGCGATCTCCGGATAGAGTATCTCTTCCGATGCGATGGTCGCGAGATTGCCAATCTCGGTTTTCGCGACGGGGAACACACCGTCCAGCCCGTAAATATCGAGATATTTTGACCACACGTCATGCGGCGTGGGCGCGAACATGCTGTTCAGCCGGCGATAACGCAGGACAACATCACCAGACGGCGCAACAATGAAACTGGCTTGGAAATACAGTCCCGGAAAATTCTTGTCTGTTTCATAGGCATTGCCGGCGATGAACATTTTGAGCCGTTGTGCTATGGCGCCCAGCGCTTCATATTCCGGCCCGTCCACTTCCAGCGCTGCCTTATCGGCAAAGTCGGGAATGGAAATCCGTCCCGGATAACTGGTCAGAAGATATTCCGGCAGCACCGCTAATTTGACCGGGTTGCCAGCATATTGCTGGATGAAAATAGAGGCAGAGCGAATTTTGCTTTCCAGCCCAGCTATCATGTCTAGCATTTGTTTGCGTGCAGCCGCTTTGTCCGGTGTGCTCTCTATCGAACGAGCTGCCAGTTGCATCGCGACTGCCGCATAGGTTTTTGTATCTGTCATATTGCTTGCTTCACCATTTTTTTTTCCTGTTGTCGCCAAAGCAGCGGTGGATGCGGAGAGACATATCGCCGCGGCCATGATCTGCCTGCGATCAAAATCCATAGTCTTGCCTGTATCCACGATTTACAAACCCAGAGACCCCGGGTTCATCAGTCCTCTGGGATCCAACGATTTCTTCACATCCAGTAGCAACGCATCTGCCGCCGGGTTGAGGCTGTCGCGATAACGATAGGTTCGTCCAATCTGGAAATGCACGGCCCCGTGTTCGTAAAACAGATCAACCAGCGCCTTCTTCATTTTCTGGGTCATGGCCCAGGCTTTCGGATTGGGAGCCAGTTTGGGAAGCTTTGCCAGATGTGCTTTCTCTACCGTATCTTCATGCAAAGGGTTGGCAGCATCGGGCCAGTAGATACAGGGTTCGATGATCATACCCGATCCGCTGACAGCAGAAACCAGCGTGCCTGTAAATATATCCAGCGCATCCATCTCAGCGCGATGTTTTTCGAACAATGCTTCTATCGCCGTATAACAGGCGACCGCTTTGGAATGCGGCAATAATCCGTGAATCGGTGCCCAGCGCTGCCCTTCAGGGCCGAGCATCGAGTTAAGTGGCCCGAACGGGTTGGCGCGAATGATTTTTGGTATGGTGTTCTCCGTTTCGGTCGCACCATTGGCCAATGCCATCTTGCGCGCCCGTGCCAGATCATCATTGGCAGCCGCCTGAAGGCGTCCTTCGGTCAGAACATGCAGCGAGAATCTCGCTTCATCCATGAAATTACGACCGGCGGTGACAACCTTCGCGCCTTCCTTGATGGCGCCCCAGACGGACCCCTGTTTCTTCATCATGTTGCCGAGTGCTTTGGCATCGCTGCCCAAGCTGTCGCGTTTCATGCGAATGGCGTTGAGATTGGGGTCAAAGCCGAAACATTCAGTTGCGACACCGGCGCGTTCGATCTCCGCTGCCGCCGTCAGGGTTTCTTTGTGGGTTCCAAATGAGAAGCTCGCGTAACCATGAGCTTGGGCCTCCGGGATCAGACGCATAGTGATTGTCGCCTTCATCCCTAGAGCGCCGGTGTCAGCAAGGAACAATCCGGTCAGATCCGGACCGTAGGGCCGCGTAAACTCGCTCCCGGTTTTAAGGATAGTACCGTCGGCCAGAACCACTTCCATCGCTATACAGCTTTGCGCAGCTGTGCCGTAACGGCCCGATCCCCAAAACAGGCAATTCTGGCTCATGCCACCGCCGACAGTGGCAATGAGTCCGGAAAGCGTTCCCCAGAAAGGTGTACGCAGACCTTTGGGTTGTAGCGCTTCATAAAGCTTTGCCCAAGTACAGCCCGCCTCGACCGTCACAGTCATGTCGGTTTCGTTGATATCGAGAATTCGGTCCATTTCGGCTAGGTCAAACAATACCGCGCCGGGCTGATTATTGCTATAACCTCCTGTATAACTCATCCCTCCACCACGAGGGATCACGGGGATATTTTGGGACGTTGTGGCTGCAACAGCTGCCGCTAATTCTTCCTTATTCTTCGGACGGACCACTGCCAACAAATCCGCGCCGCGTTCATACACATCATGCGCATAGAAATTGAGGCTGTCGCCATCGGTCAGAAGTTCGGCGCCGGTTTCGGCAATAAAATCGGTTGCGCTAGTATTTGTTTTAGTCGCCATCACCTTGGCACTCCTTCTAGATCATCAGCAAGTGTGGGGTCGGTTTCCGAAAAGCTTTCCGGATAGCGACCGAGCAGCAGCAGGACGCCACCGCCAATAAAAAAACCGAAAATTGCCAGCGCCAGGACGGGGTTGTAGCTGCCGCTATTGTCGCGCACGCTGGCGTAAATAATCGGGGAAAGAGCGGAGAAAAGACCGAACGGCATGTACAGCATGCCGTAAATTCTACCGTAATGCGCCATTCCAAAATAGCGGCCTGTGAGATAGGCGATCAGATCGCTCTCTGCTCCCGCGGCAAATCCGAGGAGAAATCCGGCCAATGCTGCAGCCGGAAAAACAATAGAGTCTCCAAGCAGCAGATAACAGGACAGAGCTGGCAGGCATAGCAGCGGAAAGGCGACAAACCCCTGCCAGAAACGGTCGAGCAGTGCGCCGGTGATAAGGCGGCCGGCAAATATGCCCATGCCCAGCATGCCCATGACCGAGGCGGCAGTCTGGGCATCCAGCCCACGATCCGACATAATGGCCGGCATATTTATGAATGCGCCGCCGAAAGCGGTAGAAATGATCGCAATCGACAACCAGATCAGCCAGAATCGGTAATCCTTCATCGCAACAGCCAGAGTGACGCCGGTAAGATTTCCGCTATCGCTCAATATGGCCTTGGGGCGTTCCTCGGGCCGGGGTTCTCGGAACAGAAAATAGGCTATCGGCAAGGCAATCAACAATGGCAACATCGCGATGATTGCAAACATTTCGCGCCAACCATAATTTTGGATCGCCCATACGGCCAGCTTTGGAACCACAATTGCGGCTAGGCTCGTTCCTAATAGCAATATGCCGAGTGCTAGGCCGCGATGTTTGTAGAACCACAAATTTATGGCGCGACTCCATGTGACCGGAGTCGATCCAATCCCGATTAATCCAACTACTACCCACAGCGCGTAATAGATATAAAGCGTGGAACTGGCTTTGGCCGTTGGTGTCAGCGAAATGGCCGCGAACGAAAGACCAAAGGCAAACAGTGAATAAAGCGCGACTTTGCGAACGCCATATTTGTCTGCCAGTGATCCGAACAACGGTGCCAGCAGCGCAGCAATGACGCCGAAGATGGTGATGGGAAAGAGAATCTGGGTCCGGCTCCAGCCGAATTCCGCAATCATCGGCTCGACGGTAAATCCGACAACGTTAAATGGTAGCGGAGATGCTCCGCAGGCAACTCCCAACACCCCGGCTAGCAGGATGGTCCAGCCCTTGGAGAATTCATTGCGTTTTTCCACGCGACCAACCATATCAATCTCAAATCCGTAATTTGTCCGGACAACTATACCGCAATTTTACGATGATGCTACAAAAAGTCGAGCGACTGGTCATTTATCTCGTTCACCGTGCGGAATATCTGGGGTGCCTATCGAAAACCATCAGGAGTTCGGGCAGAAATCCCTAGTTAATCCTGTCCATCAGTACGCAAGCCGGCCTAAGATAAGAAACGTCCGACGGGCATCGATCGGCAGCATTAGAGTGAAACCGTTCCCAAATTCGGCTTCATAGCTGCTTTCAACCGCGAAGCTGAAATCTGAATTGAGCACTGGTTCTGGAATACTGCCGTCCGGTGCAAGCCTTGGTAACATAAAACCGCTTGGGATAAAAAGGGAGGCCGGCCCCTAGACCGGCCTCCTAGGGAGAAACTGTTTGGTGTGACGGCGCTATTTGTCGCCCTTTGTTTCTATCCGTTCCGCATCGATCATGGCCTTGAACACAGTCCACGTGGTTTCGTTTGGTCGCGGATCATCTACTGGCGGTGGCACAGTATATTCGGGATGGTTGAGCCTAATCTCATCCTTGATTACGCGGGGCAAATCATCATATCTTTTCAGTTTCGCGCCCATGGCGTTGAATACCAGCTGTCCTTGTCGTCCGCGCATTTTCATCCACGGCATCCAGTCTGAAATCCTTACCCAACTGACAGTAGGATAAGCGGTTGGGTTTCTCGTTTCCAAAATTTCGTCTGCAAGAAAGGCAAAGTCGAATATTTCCATCGCGTGATATTTATTGCCAACATAATCCTGATAATCACCCGCCAACACATTTTGATAAAAAAGTGGGACTTCGATCGGCATGAACATCCATTGACCTTGACGGCGCAGGCTGGTCATTTCGAACGGTTTGCCGTCGACGGAATATGGATAGCTTGGATGGCTGTTTACCGGGTCGTTAGCAATTTGCATAACGTCGACTGTCTCGCCGGTCCATGGGTTCTCCCATTTTCGGAGAATTTCATTCGTTTGGGGATCGAGGTAAAACATGACCTCACGGCTCACCTGACGATAGCCTGTACCACGTTTTGGGTCTGTAATTTTTACGCACTGTCGAATGTTCATGCCTTCGCCGTTGAACAAATGCCGGTCTGGTTCGCCCTGAACCCGCGAATAGACTTTTCCCGACCAGTAATAAACGGCGGGCACACCATCTGCTTCACCGCATTGGACGCGCTTTGAAATTTCGAGAGCATCTTCTGCTTTATTTGGATCTAGTGTTCTCGCCGATAATGAAGAACCGAGCGCCATCGCCGCAATGATCGCTGTTGCCGCGCCATGTTTCAGATATCGTTTCATAATGTGTCTCTCCTATGTTTCAAATACGCGATTGATTTAATTTTCCAGTTGACAATTAGAGTTGTCCGGACAAATTGTGAAGAGATATTCCACTGAATTTTACAAAACGAGCGATATGACCATTATTACCAACTTTCTTTTTGTACCAGCCAATCGTCCTGAGCGCTTTGAAAAAGCCGTCTCTAGCGGTGCGGATCTGATTTGTATCGACTTGGAAGATTCGGTTCCTGCCGATCAGAAGGACAGCGCGCGCAAGTCTGTTATGGTCGCCCTAAACGGCCTCGAAAGCAAAAAGACTGCTGTTCGGATCAATGGTTTGAAAACCGTCGCAGGCCTTGCGGACCTACTAACCCTAGCTCGTGCGGAGCATCTTCCATCAATAATTTTCCTGCCGATGGTTGAATGCGCTCGCGACGTTGAGATCGCACACAGCATATTGGGCAACCGGATCGATGGACTCATTCCATTGATCGAAACAGTCAGGGGCTTACGTGCTGGCGATGATATAGCCGCAAGCGACGGCGTTACCGGGATGATGTTCGGAGGTGGTGATTTTTCTGCTGAACTGGGAACCAAGCTTGAATGGGAGCCGTTGTTGGCGGCTCGCGGTGGGTTCATTATGTGCTGTGCTTCGGCGCAGGTGATGGCGATTGATGTTCCTTACATTGATATGGGTAATGAAGAGGGGCTTGCCGAGGAATGCGCCCGCATCAAAGCAATGGGCTTTCACGCTAAAGCTGCGATCCACCCCAAGCAGCTGCCGGCGATTCAGAGCATTATGAGTCCGAGCGAAGCTGAAATTGCCGAAGCGAAAGATGCTATTGCTGCATATAATGCGGCGGATGGCAGAGCTATTAGCCACAACGAACGAATGCTGGAAGCACCCATAATGGAACGTTATCGGCGAATACTCTCAGGAGCTGACACCACAGAAATGCAAAGAAAGAAGGATTAAGACATGCGTGATGGAGTTATAGAAGTCAGCCCGGGCCGGTTCCGCGAAACATTCGGACGCTATTTTGAGGATTTTATTGTTGGGCACATCTATGAGCACCGCCCTGGCCGGACGATTACCGATACTGACAATGTGCATTTCACGCTGTTGACGATGAACACCCATCCAGCGCATTTTGACTATGAATTTGCAAAAAAGACCGAGTTCAAAAAACCTTTGATCTGTTCGCCGCTCACGGTTGCCTTGATGGTGGGAATGAGCGTTTCCGACACGAGCCAGAAAGCCGTAGCGAATCTTGGTTGGGACAAGATCAAAATGATCAAGCCCATGTTTCCCGGTGATACGCTTTATGCTGAAAGCGAAGTGCTGGACACGCGGGCATCTTCATCACGTCCGGAGCAAGGCATTGTGACCATCAAGACGATCGGCAGGAACCAGCATGATGACATTGTCTGCACATTTGAACGCACGATGCTGATCTGGAAGCGTGGCTTCGGCAACACTGACGATTAGATTGAATATACGCTAAAATACTACAAAAGTCGTTTTCAGGAGTATGGCTATGGCTAGCGCAGCCCAGGATCCCGCAAGAGAATTTATCCCCCGGACGATCGACCCCGATGATGAACGGGCGTTCATGGACGCCATTGAAAAATGGGTAGAAGGTGAAGTGAAACCGGTGGTTATGGAGCATGACCATGGTGATATCTGGCCGGAAAAACTGGTCCATCAAATGGCCGAAATGGGTTTGTTTGGTGCCACTATCGGTCAGGAATATGGCGGTCTCGGCTTGCCAGCGACAACCTATGCGAAAATCGTGACTTACGTGTCCTCCTACTGGATGGCGCTGACCGGCATCTTTAATTCGCACCTGATCATGGCCGCGGCGGTAGAGCGTTTTGGCACAGAAGAGCAGAGGCAGGAATGGCTGCCTAAATTCGCCAGCGGAGAAATACGCGGCGGTCTGGCGCTGACCGAGCCCAATGCAGGCACCGATCTACAGGCGATTCGTACAGTAGCTACCCGCGATGGTGATGATTATGTCATCAATGGCACCAAGACGTGGATATCGAATGGCATCAAGGGTAGCTGTTTTGCACTGCTCGTGAAAACCGATCCCAAAGCCGACCCGCGTTACAAGGGTATGAGTCTAATGATCGCACCAAAGGGCGAAGGCTTTACTGTTGGCAAGAAGTTCGAGAAGCTTGGCTATAAAGGAATTGATAGTGCGGAGTTGATGTTTGATAATTACCGCATACCGGCCAAAAACCTTATTGGCGGAGTGGAAGGGCATGGCTTTTTTCAGGCCACGGGTGGTCTGGAGCTTGGGCGTATAAATGTCGCCGCACGCGGCGTTGGTCTTGCTAAGGGTTCATTGCGGTTGGCGACCGAATATGCGCAGCTTCGTGAAACAATGGGCAAGCCTATTTGTGAGCATCAGGCTATCCAGCTGAAACTGGGAGAAATGGTCACGCGTGCCCGCGCGTCTGAATTGCTGACAATGGATGCGGCGGAAACATATGATCGCGGAGAACGCTGTGACATGCAGGCGGGCATGGCGAAATTTTTTGCGTCTGAATCCGCTGTTCGGAATTCGGAGGAGGCGATGCGCATTTACGGCGGCTACGCTTATTCCAAAGAATATGAAATCGAGCGCTATTACCGCGACGCGCTGTTGATGTGTATCGGCGAAGGCACGAATGAAATGCAGCGTATGATTATCTCTAAGCAATGGGTAAAGCAGAATCCGGCATGAGCACAACACTTCCCCTTGAAGGCTTTCGTGTTCTATCTGCCGAACAATATGGTGCCGGGCCGTACGGTACCATGTATCTTGCGCAGTTGGGTGCGGATGTGATCAAGATCGAACCGCCATCTAAAAACGGCAAGGGGGGGGGCGATACTGCTCGGCATGTCGGGCCGCATTGGTTGCGTGAAGAGGAAAGCCTCTATTTCCAGAGTTTTAATCTCAATAAGCGTTCACTGACGCTGGATTTACGAAGCGAAGAAGGTGTGGAAATTCTCCATAAGCTGGTCAAAAATTCCCACGTCATGGCCAATAATCTGCGCGGCGATGTGCCTGCGAAAATTGGCCTGGACTACGAAAGTCTGAAGGCCGTCAATCCGGCTATCGTCTGCGCGCATTGTTCCGCCTATGGCCGCGATAATGAACGTGCAAAATGGCCGGGCTATGACTATCTGATGCAGGCCGAAGCCGGCTTCTGTGCTTTGACTGGTGAGCCTGAGGGACCACCGGTTCGTTTTGGCCTGTCGATGGTCGACTTTATGTCGGGCACGCAAATGGCAGTCGGCTTGCTGGCCGCACTTCTGGATGCTCAGCGCTCTGGAAAGGGTTGTGACGTGGACGTTGATCTACTGTCCGCTGCGGTGCACCAGACCAGCTATCCAGCGCTCTGGTATATGAATGAAGGAGACGTTACCCCGCGTGCCAAGCGCGGTGCTCATCCGTCCGCGACCCCCAGTCAGATGTTTAAGGCCGCGGATGGCTGGATGTTTGTGATGGCACAAACACCCAAATTCTGGCCGATACTGGCGGAGAAAATCGGACATAGCGAGCTGACCAATGATCCGCGGTTTGATACGCCGGTCAACCGACTGAAAAACCGGGATGTTCTTTCCGGGTTATTGGACGATATTTTTGGCACGCATAAAGTTGCGCATTGGCAAAGCCTGCTGGAAGGCAGCGTTCCGATTGCGCCTGTTTACAGACTTGACCAAGCGCTAGATAATCCATGGCTTGAAACCATCGGTATGCGCGATACCATCAGTCACCCCGACAACCCGGAAATGAAGGTGCTATCCAGCCCGATCAAGCTGAACGGAAAACGTCTTCCCAACAAAGCCGGGCCGCTTCTCGGCGCCGACAATGATGCGGTCTTGGGTGAAATCGGCTATGACGCCGATGCCATTGGCGCGCTACGTTCCAAGGGTGTGATCTGAATAAAATGGCAAAACTCACTGGCATAAAAGTCATTGACCTCTCGCTTTTTCTACCGGGGCCGATGCTAACCATGATGATGGCGGACCACGGCGCGGAGGTGATTAAGGTCGAACCGCCTACGGGCGATCCGGCGCGGAAAATGGAGCCGTTTGAGTCCGGTCAATCGGTCTGGTTTCGCAATCTCAATCGCGGCAAGCAGGCGCTGGCGCTCGATTTGAAAAGCGATGACGGGCGCAATCATCTTTGGAAAATGCTCGCTGAAGCAGATGTCGTAATCGAGGGGTTTCGGCCCGGTGTGATGAAGCGGCTGGGCTTTGATTACGAAGCAGTTGCTGCGATAAATCCGCGCATCATTTACTGTTCGATTTCCGCTTTCGGACAGGAAGGTGAGATGGCGCTCCATCCTGCCCACGATCTCGCGGTTCAGGCGCTTTCGGGATTTTTATCGGTGAACGACGGCGAAGACGGGATGCCGGTCGTACCGGGGGCTCCGTCGGCAGATATGGCGGCCGGATTGAATGGTTTGTCCGCTGTGCTGATGGCGCTGATCGGACGCGACAAGACCGGCAAGGGTGACTATGTCGACATCGCCATGTTCGACTCGATGTTGCCATGGTGTGCCCATATCGCTGGCAATGCGATCAGTGGCGGCGACGCACCGTTATCGCAAAATCAGCGCTCGCTGGGCGGTGCTGCTTTCTACAATGTTTACAAAACGTTGGATGATAAATACGTTGTGTTGGGTGCCCGCGAAGTGAAGTTTGCGAAAAACCTACTATCCGCTCTGGACCGCCCCGACCTGTTACCGCTGGCCGAGGAAGAGGCCGGAATGCTGCAGCAACCTTTGATCAAATTTCTGCGCGAGATTTTCGCGACCAAAACCCGCGACGACTGGGTGAACTGGTTCGCTAATAAAGACGTCGCTTTCGCTCCTGTATTTAATTTCGCGGAAGCGCTGAATCAAGAGTTCCTCCGTGACCGTGGCCTGCTGATTGAAGCCAATGGATCACACCAGATCGGACCGGCTTTCCAATTCCAATCCGAAGAAAAATGGCAACCGACAGATGCTCCGGTACTGCCGAAATGAGCGACTTAGTTCACCTCGATATGCATCGAATAGGCGAAGCGGTCGCCGGGGTGGTAATTTTCCGAAATTTCGAACAACCGGTCTTTCTCGTCAAAATAGCAGCGCAGGATGCGCAGCACCGGATCGCCATCTTCAACACCAAGACCTTCGGCAACTTCTTCGAACGCCGAAACTGCCTGAATGTCCTGCGTGACGCGGGTCACAGTGATATTTTCAAAATGCTCAATCTGTCCAAACAAAGTCGCTCCGTTGTAATCAATTTTCTGGACCGTATCGGCGAGCTCGGGATGAATCCATGCTATAGTGAGGGCAACCGGACGTTTGCGCCCAGCTTTGTGTCTTTTTCCATGGATGACAAACCATTCGCCTTGCGGTTTGACCCCAACCTGTTCAGCAATGGCAACGGGAAGTTCCTGCGGCGCCCTTGGTTCGAAACTGATCTTAGTATCAAGCGCATATTGCAATATTTCACCGACATTGCTGAGCGGTTGATGCAGGGTTCCGGCCCGGGCAGAGGCGGGCTGGACAATGGTCCCCGAACCGCGCTTTCGGGAAATCAATCCTTCACCCGTCAATTGTCGCAATGCTTCGCGAACGGTAAAGCGGCTGACAGCAAATTTCTTGCACAGCACGGTCTCTGTTGGAAAGTTTCCGGGATCGGAATAGTCGCCGCGCAACACTTCCTGACGCAGCTTGTCGGCCAGTTCCAGATAACGCGGTTTCTTTTTAGAGGCCAATTTTGCTTTTCCGGACATAAGCTTATCATAGGACGGGCCGCGATATGACGCAAGATAGCCTGACCGAAAAACTTGCTACGCATTTGATGAAACCGGTGGACGAGGTAACGCGGCAAAGGGCGCGGTTGCATCTACTGGACTGGCTGGGCTGTGTCGCCGGTGCCCGGCGAAGTAAGATTCTCGCTGCATCAAGTGGATTGTCTGGGGCTGCTCGAAAGGCCGCCTTATTGGGCAATGTGATGGAAATGGATGACGTTCACCGCTCGGCAATTTTACATCCTGGCCCGGTGATTTGGGCTAGCGCGATGATGCAATATCCCCAAAAAATGGACGTGTTTTTGGATGGTGCCGTTCGCGGCTATGAAGCTATGATCGCAGTGGGCCAAACGCTGGATAAGCACCATTATTCGCTTTGGCATCCGACCGCGACAGCCGGATTCTTTGGTTCGGCGGGAGCGATGGCAACATATCTTCCACTGTCTGAAACCCAATTGGTATGGGCTTTTGGCAACGTCGGTTCTGTGGCCGGGGGCCTTTGGAACTTGAGAAACGAAGATGTCATGACGAAACAGTGGCATATTCTTCATGCCACCAGAACCGGGGCCGATGCCGTGCAGTCGGCGATGAACGGTCTGACGGGCCCCCGCTTCATCCTTGAAGGTGCGCAAGGTCTTTACGAGGCTACCTGCAAAGCCCCCAAACCGATGACGTTCCCCGAGCGCTGGCGTATTCATGAAGTCAGCTTCAAGCCATGGGGGGCTTGTCGTCATGCCCATCCGTCTATTGATGCAACGCTTACGTTGAAGGCGAAGCTGGGAAAGCTACATGGCGATATCCACATAGCAACCTATGCCGATGCGATGACCTTCTGCGATCGCCCTGATCCGGTAACCGTGAATGATGCCAAATTCTCGATTCAACATTCCGTTGCCGTGGTCGCAGAACAGGGTGTTCCCCGGCTTGCCGATTTTGAGCCTGATGCAATTGAGGCACTTGCCGATGCGCGATGCCGGGTAATTGTGTCCGAAGCGCCGGATATAACTGCGCGCTACCCGGAACATTATGGAGCGCGCGTGACCTGCGATGGCGAGAGCGTCGATCTGGTCGATACGCTAGGTGACCCGGAACGACCTCTGGCTAAAGACGGCGTAATCGACAAAGCTAGAACTCTGATTGCCTGGGGCGGCCTGACCGAAAAAGAAGCGGACCGCGCTATCGATCTGGCACTTAATGGTGTTGACCCGCAAGCCATCCATGACATGCTTGAGGATTGGTTGTCATGAACGCGACCACAGCCATGCTTGATTTTGCAGCGGCCGACCATGTTTTGTCGGGAAGTACTAAAGCAGCTGCGCTTCATTTGCTCGGCGACACTCTGGCTGGCGGCGCGGCGGGAGCCTTGTCTGGCGAAGCCCGGGCAATGACGACCGCTGTTCGAGGCTGGGGCAATGGCCAAGACGCGCGTTTGCTGGGATTGAGTCAACGTCTGCCTGCTCCATCTGCGGCCTGGTTTAACGGTTTTGCTATCCATTGTCTCGAATGGGACGCCGTGCATGAACCGGCCGTGGTGCACGCTATGTCGGTGGTGACAGCCGCGTTATTGGCGACCGTCGACCGGCAAGATGGCTGTGATGCCGATGAATTCATGACGGCGCTCTGTGTGGGTGTCGATATTGCCAGCGGACTTGGGGTGGCAGCAACCGGCGCGATGCAGTTTTTCCGCCCCGCAACGGCGGGGGTAATCGGTGCAGCACTTGCCGTCGCGCGATTGGCAAAACTCCCGCGCGAAAAATATGCTGATGTGATGGGCCTCGCCTATTCACAGGCAGCAGGTACGATGCAGGCGCATGTCGAGGCGTCTATTGCGCTGCCGTTGCAAATTGCTAACGCTGCTCGCGCGGCGATTACAGCGGTTGATCTGACAATGTCCGGAATGGATGGCCCGCATGATTCCCTTGAAGGGTCATTTGGTTATTTCAAACTGTTCGAGTCGGGTGACTTGGCCCGCTATACCGACAGAATCGGCCAGCACTGGATGATAGCAGACGTCAGTATCAAACCCTTTCCGTCAGGTCGCGCCAGTCACGGCATATTGGGCGCGATTGACAATATGTTGCGGGATGGTTCGCTTGATCCCTCGCATGTGGTGTCAGTCGATGTTTCCGCGCCGCCGTTAATTCACCGGCTTGTCGGGCGACGTTATAAAACAGATATGACGCCCGCCTATGCGCGATTATGCCTGCCGTTTTTGGTCCCGCTGATGCTACGCGACCGGATCATTGATCCGCGTTGTTTTACGTCGGAAGAATTCGCCAATCCGGATATTGTGAAGCTCGGTGAGAAAGTCACCGTACGGATAGATGATAACCCTGATCACAACGCGCTAGCCCCGCAAAAACTGGCTATCACGATGTCAGATGACAAGGCCATCGAACATATAATCACCGATAATCTCGGTAGCCCCTCTGCGCCGATGTCCGATGGCCAAACCCAATCCAAACGTGATTTGGCACGGGCTCTTGCGAGTATTGACTGCGACCCTCGTATTTTCGAAAATCCTCTAGCCTATGCAACGGAGCCTCAATGACCTTTCCTACCTATTTCGAATCCTTCGATGCAAAGCAGATGCTTGACCAATATCCGGTCGGGGATGCCTTTGTTAATCGCTACACCAATATGTCGCGCGACGAGCTTTTTGCCATTCAGGACAAGCAGTTCCGGATATTGATGAAACGCGGCTGGGAAATTCCGTTCTATCAGCGTCTGTGGGGCAATCAGGGCATAGAAGTAGGTGATATCAAAAGCTTGGCCGACATCACAAAACTGCCTGTTTATGATAAAACCGATCTGATGGCCTCGGTCAACGAGCACCCGCCTTACGGGGATTTTGACGGGCGAGGCGATAGTCCTGTCGTTTTCCATACCACTTCTGGCACAACCGGCCGCCCGCAGCCGTTGATGTTCGGTCCCAAGGGCCGCGAAATTACCAATCTTATGGTCGGGCGGATGTACCGCTGGATGGGGTTGGGCCGCGATGATGTGGTGCAGTCCGTCTATGGTCACGGGATGATCAATGGCGGCCATTATATTCGCGAAGCTGTCACACATTTTACCAATTCACTGTTCCTCAGCGCAGGAACGGGCATTGAAACGCGATCTATCAACCAGGTTAATCTGATGGCTGATTTCAATGTCACCTGCATGGTTGGTTTTGTCGATTATATTCGAAAGCTGGCCGACGTGGCAGAGGCGGAGAAACTGTTCGACCAGATCAACTTGAAAATGATCATCGGCCATTTGGGGACCGAAGATCGCGCCTCGACCGAGGCAGCCTGGCATGGTGCAAAAGCTTATGACTGGTACGGGGTCGGCGATACCGGAACAATCGCCGGCGAAGGTCCGGATCGTGACGGCATGTATGTGTGGGAAGATGCCCAATATCTCGAATTGCTCGATGTCGATACGGGTGTGCCTATAGCGCTCGGTGAAACCGGTGACATGGTGGTCACCTGCCTGTTCAAGGACGATATTGCGCCGTGCATCCGGTTCAACACCCATGACATTACCGAAGAACGTACCGATGTGAATTCCACCGGAATGGTGTTCAAGCGCATCACCGGTTTCAAGGGCCGCAGCGACAATATGGTCAAGCTGCGCGGAATCAATATCTTCCCCCATGCAATTGGCGCAATCATCGAAGGACGCAGTGACTTGACCGGGGAATATGTCTGCCGCGTCACGCGCGATGAAGCGGGGCGCGATGACATGCTTGTAACGCTCGAGAGCCGCGGTGATACTGATAACAATGAAATTGTCGACCTGCTTCGCAAAGGATTGGGCATCGAAGTCGGCGTCGCGCTGGTTGGCGCGGGTAAGACCGCAAGCGATACGCAGATCGATACGCGGCAAAAGCCCATACGCTTGATTGACCAACGGGGATTGTGATCTGACAATGATCAACTGGGATGATCTCGAAGCGGCGAATGAACCTCTCAATGCCTTCACGGATTTTGATAGGACGGCGCGTTTCTGCGAGGGGCCGCTACAGAATGTGACGATTGGCGTGAAGGCCAATATTGCTGTTGCAGGCATGCCCTGGACTGGCGGTATGCAAGCCTATCGGGATCGCATTGCCAGTAAGGATGCAGAAGTCGTGAAGCGGCTGCGTAACGCCGGTGCTGCAATCGTCGGCACTCTCAATATGGAAGAAGCGGCGCTGGGCGCCAAGACGGACAATCCGTTTTTCGGAGCGACACAGAATCCGCATAAGATCGGTTATACGCCCGGTGGATCGTCCGGAGGCAGTGGTGCGGCGGTGGCGGCAGGTTTGTGCGACGTGGCGCTGGGTACCGACACGATGGGATCGGTGCGTGTGCCGGCTGCTTATTGCGGGGTATATGGTCTGAAGTCTTCGCGCGGAGCGGTCAGCCAAGACGGCCTGGAACTGTGTGAGCCAATGCTCGATACTATTGGGCCGCTCGCCCGAACATTGGAAGAATTGGAAGCATGTTCGCGGATCATGATGGACTTTGGTTCACCACACGTCATTGATAATATTATATTATTGGAAAATCTTGGCGATGTGGATTGTGAACCGGCTGTGTTGGATTCCTATGAAAATGCCAAGGGCATTTTGAATGCGCAGACCATATTTTCACTGCCATATCCGCTCACGCAAGTACGTTTTGCCGGTTTTATCCTCGCATCGCTGGCGTTAGCGGACAGCCTGTCCGGCATTGTCAAAAATGATCCGGATCGCTTGTCAGATCATCTGAAGCATCTGATGACATACGGGCCAAAACGGAGCACGGATGACCTGGCTGAAGATCGTAATATTCTGGAACAGGTCAAGGATGCGCTGGTGTCGGCAGTGGGTGCAAACGGCGCAATTTTGCTTCCGACCACGCCGCAGGCCGCGTTCAGCCATGGTGACAGAGCCCCTGCCAACCAGGCAGATTTTACTTGTATCGCCAGTATCGCGGGATTGCCAGCGATTACCATCCCGGCGGGCTGGGATGAAGACGGACTTCCGGTTGGCGTGCAGCTGATCGGCGCAGCTGGTAATGAGGCCGGATTATTCGAACTGGCGCGAAAGCTGGATGGCAAATTGGATGCATATCGCCGACCAGAAACATTTCTACAAGTATCCTGAGGAGAGAAAATATGCGGATCATTGTTGTGTTCAACCTGAAAGAAGGCGTTAGCGCGGCTGATTATGAAGCCTGGGCGAAGAAGGATGATATCCCGGGCGTGAATCGTCTCGGTTCAGTTGAAAAGTTCACCGTACACAAGGCGACAGGCCTTTTCGGTTCTGACGATGCCGCGCCCTATCAATATATCGAGGTGCTCGACATCAATGGAATGGACCCGTTTGTAGCCGATATTTCCACAGAGGAATTTCAGGCTATGGCGGCTCCATTTCAGAATTTTGCTGAAAACCCGCAGTTCATCCTGACTGAAGATATCTGATGTCGAAGCGTTTTGAAGGGAAAACTGTCGTCGTTACCGGATCTGGCAAAGTGAAGGGTCTGGGCCAGGGTATATTGCAGCGCTTTGCCGATGAAGGGGCTAATTGCGTCGTTTCCGATTTGACTATTGGTGATGAGAAAGAGGGCGTCGCGGCCGAATTGCGTAGCCGCGGCGCGAGGGTTGTAACCGTTGCTTGCGATGTCAGCGATGCCGCGCAATGTCAGGCGCTGGTCGATCAATCGGTTGAAGCCTTTGGCGCGGTCGATATTTTCGTCAACAACGCCGGGATTGGTTTCATGATGAAGCCGCTGCTTGATGTTGATCCGGCGGACTGGGCGACGGTGATTGGCGTGAATCTCTCTGGCGCATTTTATTGCACGCAGGCCGCAGCGAAAGCGATGGTCAAAGCTGGCAAAGGCGGGCGCATAATCAACATTGCCTCTCAGGCTGCCAAAACGGCCTTTCCGCATTTGCCGGCCTATGTCAGTTCGAAACATGGCATGGTCGGCTTGACACGAGCTAGTGCGTTGGAGCTTGGCGCGCATGGCATTACCGTCAATGCCGTCTGCCCCAACCATGTCACAACCGGGTTAGGAGGGCAGCAGAATGACTATTTCTCAAAGCTGCTAGGGTTTGAAAAAGTGGATGACTATCTCGAAAACATGAGTGCCAAAAACCCGATGGGTCGTCCCGGGTTGCCAACTGATACGGCAGCGGTTTGTGCATGGCTAGCCAGTGATGATGCTTTTTATATGACCGGTGAAGCGCTTAATATTGCAGGCGGGGAGGAAATGCACTGATGCAAGAAGAACGCATGGATTGGCCGGACGGTGCGAAAATGGCGCTGAGTATTGTTGTCAATGTCGAGGAAGGTAGCGAGATGACGGTGGCGCGCGGTGATCGCGGCATGGAACCTGTGGATGAGCTCGGCATCCATATCAAATCTCCGATCCGAAACTATGGCAATGAAAGCAACTATCTTTACGGGCTAAAGGCCGGTGCGCCGCGCATTGTGAAGCTTCTCAAAGAGTTTGATATCATGGCTAGCTGGACTGTTGCAGCCATGAGTCTTGAAAACTATCCGGAGATTGCCGGCGCGATTGCAGAAATGGGGCATGAGCCGGTGAGCCATGGATATCGCTGGATTCATCAATTCAAGATGGACGAAGAAAAAGAGCGCGAATTTATCCGCAAGGCAGTGACGTCCATCGAGAAAACAGTCGGCGTTCGGCCTTATGGCTGGCTGTCGCGTTATTTCCATACCGACAACACGCGCCGCCTCTTGATCGAGGAAGGTTTCGACTATCATATGGATGACTATTCCGGTGATGTACCGTTCTGGGACCGGGAAACCGCGCCCGAGAAACCGATCGCCATTGTGCCCTATCAACTCGATTCCAACGACATGAAAATGTGGACCGACCCGGCGATGACGCCGACGTATTGGCTTGAATATGCCAAAAATAATTTCGATCAAATCTACCGCGAAGGGGAAGAGGGCAATCCCAAGATGATGTCGCTTGGTCTACACTTGCGCATCATTGGTCGTCCCGGTCGCATTTGGGCGTTTGAAGAGTTTTTGAAGCATGTGCGATCCAAGGAAGACGTCTGGGTGACAACACGCCATCAGATTGCGCAACATCTGGCAAAGGTTAATCCTGCATGACGTTACGCCTGGAAAAAAATGGCAAGATTGCGCATTTGCTTATCGACCGACCGGACAAGCGCAACGCATTTACCCAGAAGATGTGGGAGCTGTTCCCCGCGCTGCTGGCAGACGCGATGGCGGACGATGCGGTTCGCGTACTGACCGTAAACGCGAGTAAGAAGGACAGCGCCTTTTGCGCTGGTGCCGATATTGGCGAATTTGGCGCTGGTTCGACGGATCCGGAATGGCGAGTGAGGAATCAGGCCGCAATCGGCAAGTTGCAGCATGAACTGGCGCAGGCACCGAAACCGACCATCGCAGTCATCGATGGTGATTGCGTTGGCGGCGGTTGTGGTATCGCGCTGGCGTGCGACATCAGGGTCGCGGGACCTCGGGCACGTTTTGGCATTACACCGGCAAAACTCGGGCTCGTTTACCCGCTCCATGATACCAAGCTGCTTGTGGATGCTGTTGGTCCGTCACAGGCGAAGCGGATATTGTTCGCCGGTCAAATTCTTCCAGCAGACGAAGCGCTCCGAATCGGCCTGATTACTATTCTCGCGGACGAACCCTATGTCGAGGCCATGGCATTGGCCGACACGATGGCATCGGTATCTTCTCATAGTCAGCGGATGAGCAAGGCGATCATAAAACGCATATTGGACGGGCAGGCGGATGATGATGCGGACTCCAGGGCATTGTTTGATTCCGCCTTCGAAAGCGATGACTTCAAAGAGGGCGTGAGTGCTTTCCTTGACAAACGCAAACCGGAATTCTGATATGGCGGATGCTGTGCAACATGGTACCATTTTGGGCGGCATAGCAACTGTGCCCGATCTCGAAGTGGCGACCAAAGACTATCGCGAAGTGATGGGCATGCAGATTGTTGAAAATGGAACCTTGTCTAGCAATCTCGCAGGCAGTTGGGGCTGTCCGAATAGCGCCGGGGCAAAGATGTCGGTCCTGCAACCTGCAAGCGGAGCGGAATGTTTCATCCGTCTTGTCGAACAGCCGGACCATCCGGATTTCAAACCAACGACGACCTATGGTTGGGCCGCCTTTGAGTTGAGCGTTCAGGATGTTTTTGGCTGGCCCGATCGTTTGCAGGGCAGCGGGTTTGATATTGTCGGTCCGCCCAAAGAATTAGAGGGCATGCCGTTTTTCGTTCCGATGCAGGTTCTGGGAACCGGTCGCGAGATGATCTATCTCAATGAAGTGCGTGAAGATATGCCGTCCACCGATTTGCCAAAGGCGCTCTCGCTGACGGATCAGATCTTCATCGTGATACTGGCGTCGCCGGACCGTGCGGAAACCGTCCAATGGTATGAGGAAAAGCTGGGCCTCGACGCGGGCGATACTTTCTCACTCGCTTATTCTATGATCAACAATGCGTTTGGTTTGCCGGCTGACACCCGGTCCGACCTGACGATGGTGCAATGTGGACGCTTGCCAATTGTCGAGGTCGATGACTATCCGGCGATCGCCAAAATTCGCGCCCGTCATGACGGGATGTTGCCACCGGGCAATGCACTGGTGACATTGGCGGTGGATGATTTTCGCAATATTGACGTGGACTGGATTACTCCGCCGGAGAAGCGGGAAGCAATGCCCTATAGTGGACGTCGATCAGCCACTGTCAAAGGGCCTGCCGGAGAATTGCTGGAGTTGATCGAAATCGGCAAATAGCTAGCGCCGGTGCTGACCTGGCGACCATTGTTCCGGTGAATAGAGCGAGCTAGCGGATTGAAACGGCTTGTCTTCCAGCTCGGTCGTCAGCGTATCGTTCCACCGGTTGAGGAAACCGAACATGCTGATCACCGCCATGATTTCAGTCTTCTGACGTTCCGAGTAATAGATATCCAGCTCGACAAAATGTTCATCGGTCGCGACGTTGGGAACCTGGCCGGCCGCAAAGGCAAGAGCGAGCGCCGCGCGCTCCGCGTCCGTGAACAGGTCGCTGGTTTGATATTCCCACACCGCCTTTACCTTGGCCTCATCAACGCCGGCATCGCGAGCACCCAGCGTAGTATGCGCCTTGCAATATTGACAACCTGCCGCTGCGCTAACCACGGCGCCAATCAGGCGCTTGAGGCCGTTGTCGATTTCACTTTCGCCATAGATTACGGATACCAGATTACGGAAAGCACCGAGCAGTTCCGGCCAGTGCGCCATGGTCATCACCGAATTGGGGACATAGCCCATGAGATCTTGAGAAAATTTTAGCGCCGCCTGCGTTTCGTTCGGCAGTTCGTTCACGGTCAGTGGCTTGATTCGGGTCATATGATGCTCCCTGATTGATCAGCATGAAGAGGGCGCTCCCAAACTGTTACCATATCTTGCCGCCGATCCACTCTCCCGCTGCCGGGATAAATTCGGTGATGCGGATGTCGGTCCAGATATCTGCCTGGAAATAGGGGTCGCGTTCCAGCAGTATGCGAGCACTTTTCTCATCTTTGGCCTTCACAACAAGCATTGATCCAACGGTGATACCTCCCGGTCCGACAAGTGGTCCGGCAATGAGAATGTCATCCAGCACTTTCTCGATATGGGTGAAATGCGCATTGCGGGCATCGAGGCGCGCTTGCGCTGTTTCCGGTCTGTCGGTGCAGTAAATCGCGTAGGTCTTCATGCGTCGGCCCCGTGAAAAAACGAAATGAGATCCTGCGCGGTCTGCTTTGCCGCTTCATCCAGAACCGCGCGTTTGATATCGAGTCTTTCGAGCAGTCTGGCACTTGGTATCAGTTTGGCAGCCCGTCTGGATGCGTCGAGCAAAGCCGATTGCGAAGCCAACACCAGCGCAGGCTGGCGAACCATTGGCAGCTTGTCCTCGACGTTATAGGTGAAACCGGCATGGAAAGCGGCGTTCATATTGCGACCGTGGCGTAGCTGCTCCACGAACATTTCGAAACTGCGGCCTAGTCCTTGGCTATCCAGCCGCTTGGTCATTCCGCGATCCCAAGGTTGCTCCAGGCAGTGTAAATCCGTTGTAACCTCGAATGGCTTGGCGGTTGCACCTTTATATTTTTCACGCGCTACCGCATCGAACGCCGGGACATCGACCAGCGCGAGTTTCCTCATCCGTTCGGGTACGCAAAGCGCCATATCAACTGCAACCAGACTGCCGGTATGGAAACCCATCAGGTCGATCGGCTTCTCACCGGAAAGATCCTCAGCTACCGCGAGCATGGCTTCCGCAAGCTCCTTAATTGAGGGATTTGGCTTGAATGCATCCGAACCACCGTGGCCCGGGTAATCCGGGGCAATGACGCGGCGGTCTCTAGCGAGATGCGGCATGATGGTGGTGAATGCGAGACCGCTGAAAGGTGCCGGGTGCAAGCAATAAAGGTCCGGCAGGAAGGATGCCGTTTCAGGGTCCTGGATCCGCCAGTGCACCTGGCCGAATGGGCCGTCGCTATACCCTTTTCTTATCATTCGGTCGTTTCGCCAAGTCTCGCCATCTGCGCGAGATAAAGACGGCGGGTGAGGGGCATCATCAGCAGCGGGATAATCGCGAACAGGATCGGTACGCTGGCAACTGCGTAGCGCAGATTGTCTTCGCCAAAAACGCCGCTGGATAATTCTCCCACGGCAATCGGACCAAGGGATCCGAACCAGCTGATCGCGAGATAATATAGGGCAACAATCTGGCCACGTATCTGGGCGGGCGTTATGACCAGCAATGATACGACGCCCATAGCCGTAACGATTCCGATACCGACGATGTTCAGGCACAATATTGCAAAGGCCAGTTCACCGGTGGGCATGAACAAGGGCAGCGCGCCGGTCGGCACGAGGATGAAAAAGCCGATGAAGAGCAGGCGAAGCGAGGCGTCCTTGACGCCTTTCTTTGTCCACCAGTCGGAAATGGTGCCCATGATCATCATATTTGCCGGACCGAGGATCAGCAGCGCTATACCATTTACAAGAGCATATTTTTGTGGGGACCAGCCCCATGTGCGCTCGAAGGTTGGCGCAAGGAAACCCTGACTATAGGCGATTGCCGTCATGGTCCCGACGATTGACAGAAATCCCAGATATAGCAGTCTGTTGTCCCAGATATATTTCATCGCATCGCGAAAGCCGCTGCCGCCGATGACATCGGCAGAGGCAGCGACCGGGCGGCGCGCTGGTTCCTTGATGAAGATGAAGAGCAGCGCCAGCAGAAAGCCGGGCAGGCCGACAATGATCATTGTGTAGCGCCAGGGGGACAGTTCTCCGAACAGAGGCAGGCTCTGATTGCCACTCGCGACGGTCCAGGCGATAATCGCGCCGCTCAGCAGCGATGCGATGCCGGCGCCCACCGGAAGCGCGGCGGAGTAGAATGCGACCGGCTTGCCGCGCCGTTCGGTCGGGAAACTGTCACCGATGATCGAGAACGCTGCCGGACTGAGCGTAGCTTCGCCTACACCGACGCCCATACGGGCGGCAAAAAGCTGGACGAAATTTTTTGCCGTGCCGGTGGCGATGGTCGCGACGGACCAAAGGGCTACACCAATGGAGACGATCCACACCCGTTTGCCCCGGTCGATCAGCCAACCCATGAAAATTCCGACGAAGCCATAAATTAGCGTGAAGGCGCTCAGCAGCCAGCCTATCGATCGGTCTGACAGACCAAATTCCGCCTTGATCGGTTCAATCAGCAGACCCAGTATGTAGCGGTCAACAAAGCTGAAAATATAGGCAATGGTCAGCATCACCACGATAAACCAGCCGGTCGCAGCCGCTGGATAGGGTTTGCTCGGCGGATTCAGATGCTCTGTTGCAACGGCTGCCGGTTCCGGGCTCATTGTTGCGCTTCCGGGATAAGATAGATCACCACGAGATTATCATCAAAATCAACAATACCGATTTCCCGTCCTATGCGACCGTCATGGGTTTCCAGACGGCCTTCCTCATAGACCTGGAGACCAAGCGCCTGGCTGTCCGCCATCACTTTGTCCGGATCGGCCACGTCCAGCACGATGGCGCTACGCCGGGGGTATGGAACTGGAGGCATGGGGATGTTTTTTATGCCCGATAGCGCCATCACGCGGGGCTGTCCCGGCAGCGAAAGGATGACGAAATCCAGTTCCGCGCCATTCGGTATTTCAAAGACAGGGATCGAGTAGCTATCCGGATTATGGCCCTTGCGATACGTTACTTCGAAGCCGAGTATATCCTCATAGAAAGTCAGCGCTTTGCCGATATCCTCGACGACAAAATTGGCCCGCTGAAATCTGGTGTGCGGCTTTCCGGTCATATTATACCCTTCAACTCCATGCTTTCGGCTCCCCGCTCGCTTATGCGTGAACCTTTACTAGCTGATTCACTTCGTAAAAATATCCGTCGAGATCCCAGAAGGAGCAACCGATCATATCCTTTTGTTTCCCGTCCGCGCCGGTGACTTGCCAGTCATGCAGCTCACAATGGATGCGTGAACCGAGCGTGCGGGCACGCTCAATTGCTTGTCGTGCATCTTCCGATGCCACGACAAATAGCGGCGTTCCAAACGCGATTTCAGTCGGAAGCGCTGAGGGCGCGTCCTGCTTTGGATTGAGCCATTCGAGCAAGCCGATCATACCGATTAGATCATCTTTACATTTCAATATTATCAGCCGTGTCTTGTCGCCTGTCTTGCCAGCGGCCAATTGATCGCCAGACAAGGTGAAGGGAGTATCCATCCAGCGGGTCATGCCGAAAACGAGCTCATACCAGCGCGCCGCGCGCTCAGCATCGCGCACCATGACGGTGGTGCGCTTGATAATATCGGTCATGCGATCTTCGGGCTTTCGATCAGGAGCACCTGACAGTCGGCAATGTCTGCGCGAAGCTTTTTGGCTTCCGCATATTCCGGGCTGTTCCAGAATTTTTTCGCTGCCTCCTTATTGGGCCATTCCGATATCACCATTGACGCGCCGTCACCGAATTCACCTTCAAGCAATTCCGCTCCAGGACCGCGCAAAACATAGCGACCGCCAAACTTCTCGACCAGCGCACCGGCTGTAGCTCCATATCCGGCGATGAACTTCTCGCGATCCTTGATGCTGGCAGTCACAATCATATAGGCGGCCATCGGCAAATTCCTTTGTCTATTTGTGCAGATAAATCAGCGTAAATTGGGCGTCGTGCAACAGCTATTTCTCCCAACGCGCCTTGTCGCTCAGGTACCGGTGGGCATCCGTCGCGTCTTTCGGCTGGTAGGTGCTAAACAAATTGGGGCCATATTTGGATCGATATTGTTCGTATACCGGCAGGAATATTTCGCTATGCACAATCGGCTGACGGTGTCGCGCGCGAAAATCAGCGATCGGTATACGCGCATGGACAAGCGTCTCAAATGCGGTTTTCGCGATATTCATCTGCTCTCCATCTGGACCATAGATCGCGGTGCCGCCGCCGCCGGCATCTGCGAAATAATATTTATTCTCCGGCGAAGCAGCATTGTTTGCAACAGCGGTATAGATGCCGTTGTAAAGTGACGTTGCCTGCATATCGAGTGGAGAGAAGCCGCCGGTTGCCGTGCGCAGCATGATCTCTGCGCCTTTCATAGCCATCGCCCGCATCAATTCCGGTTCGCGCTGAGTGGATGTCGTGGCAATGTTGCCAATCGGTGTGCGGGTGACTGGAACAACCGCATCCGCACCATACATTTCAATATAACGGTCCAGCACGTCATAGATAGATGTAGTGAACAATTCAAAATTTTCACCAAATACCCCTTTAATGTTGCGAGCTTTCCAGTGTTTATCGACCACCTTCCCTTTATCATTCATGATAGTGGTGATGGACAGAAGGGTGTCTGGCCAGTCCGGATCGCGGACATAAGAACCGAACACCAGCCAGCAGCCATGTTCGCGTGCTTTTTTACCTAGCATCTCGGTTTCTTCGCCGGGAACCTCGATTGCTACCTTGCGTGCATCGGCAAGATTCCATTTTTGATAATAACCGGTAATTGGAAATTCGTGAAAGAACAGAAGGTCTTTTTTGCCCGTCAGCGAGCTGGAGGCATCAATCAGATCCATCATATGCTGGACATTGGCGCGACGTGTCTGTTTAAGATTCGAGAGCTCTACCGGGACCACGCGGGACTGTACCGCACCAAGGGTGATGTGGCTTTTGGCGAGCGGTACGGTTGCATACCGGCCATCCGGAGTGAAATTCAATTTATCCGGTCCACCCTTGGTCGACGCCTGCGCAAAATCCGTCCAACCCAGAGCGGCACCCGCAGCGATTCCTGCTCCTGCACCAACTAACGCTCTTCTCGACCACCCATTCGACTCAGTCACGGCTTATCTCCTCTAATAGCGGCATTTTTACCACCGTCTTAATATTGATGCTATTTGTCCGGACAAATTATTGCAAGCATATTAGAATAAGAATCCACGCCTGAGGGGAAAGTTGTATTTTTGTAACAGTGATCTGCGCTAAATCGCATAATTTTCAAATTTGTCTGGACAAATTATTCAGGAAATGAAATTTGGGCACGAAGAAATGGAAAAGTGCCAGTCCGGCGCGGGGAGACGAAAATATGAAAAAATTTGCGAATATGAAGATTAGGACCGCGCTTCTGGCGGCAACGGCTTTGGCGGCTACGCCGGCTTATGCCCAGAACGGCGAAGCTGGAGCAGTTGATGGGGCCAACTCCAACATGATTGTTGTCACAGCTCGGAAAAAAGAAGAGAATCTTCAAACAGTGCCGGTGACCGTGAACGTAATTGGCGAACAAATGATTGATGATGCAAATATCGCCGGGCTTGAAGACTTGTCTGATTTCACCCCTGGCTTTCAGTTGCAATCCGCATTCGGCCGTGATGCCGACCGCCCGGTTATTCGCGGTGCTTCGAACATATTGTTTTCCGAAGGTAAGGTTGGATTCTTTATCGACGGGATCCCTTTTGTTGGCGCATCTACAGCGCTCGATCTGGAAAATTTTGGTCGCGTGGAAGTGATCAAGGGGCCGCAAAGCGCTGTCTTCGGGCGCGGGACGCTGTCAGGAGCGGTAAACTATGTCTCGAGACGTCCTGCAAACCAACTGTCCGCAGATTTCGAGCTCACTGCGGCCACGCATGACAAGTATGAAGTTTTCGGGCGCGTCGCTGCTCCTATTGCGGACGGCTTAAGTGTCTTTGTAGCAGGAAAATATAGTGAGTTTGCCGGATTTTATACGAATTCCGTGACCGGCAAGCGGTTGGGTCAAGAAACGTTGAGTGTTTCTGGCGGATTAAACTATCAAAGTGATGACTTCGAGGCGTCTGTGACATATCTTCATACCGAAGATGATGATGATCATTTTCCGATCGGACTGCAGAATTCGAGTTTCAATAACGTGTTCACTGCTGGAAGTCGCGGCTATTATCAAGGCGTAGTTTCTCTGCGTGAACCGATCGGCCTCAACACGGACCAACTAATTGGCCCGGGCCTAGATCGCAAAGCGGATCGTTTCCTCGCCAAAGCTACTGCCGATCTGGGCGATACCGGATTTACTGCGACGGCACTATTTGGCCATACGCAAATTTCCGATCGGTCGGGCACCGATCAAACTTATGACCCAAGAACGGCATTGTTTATCACGTCACCTTTCGTATGCACAAATTTCATCCCCGATTGTGTCTTCGGAGTTTCGCCATTTAACAGCGACATTGAAACCAAACGCACGGCAACATCCGCCGAACTGCGTTTTGCTTCGCCGCAAGACAAGTCGGTTCGGGTCGAGATCGGCGGATTCTTCTTTGACGATACGACAAAGCGTACAAGCTATGGGCGCAAGCAAACCGAATTTGGTTATGACATGATTGGGGAAACAGATGTAACCACCAACCTTGCTGCCTTCGGTGCTGTCGAATTTGACGCAACAGATCGTCTTACAATTGGCGGTGAATTGCGTATCGGCAGGGACGAGATCGGAACTCGGCCCGGCGCTTCCTATCGACTTGGTGATCTTTTCCCGGGTGCTGCCATGCCGGACAGAACAATCGCCGGTGAAGGCGCTGTCCGTAATGCGGTTTTCAAATCCATTTTACCGCGCGTAACGGTCGATTATCAGGCAACTGATGATGTGCTGGTCTATGCTGTATATTCCGAGGGCAACTCCCCCGGCGGCTTTAATGCTATTGGCGCTCCCAATGCCACATATGGTGAAGAACGACTGAAAAACTATGAAGTTGGCGTTAAGGCACAGCCAATGGATGGTTTGCGTGTCAACGTCGCCGGTTTTTTCAATGACTATTCAGATCAGGTCCTTTCAAGCACATTCACAACATCTGCAGGCGGCGTGAACTCGTTCAGCGACAATGTCGGTGATACTGAAATCTGGGGTCTGGAATTCGATGCATCCTGGCTGGTAACTGACTTCCTCACATTCTCGGGAACATATGCTTATGTTGATGCGGAAATTGTGAACGGATCCAGTGCGGATCAGGCGATACTATTGGGCGGTTCGACGGGCCTTGGTACGGTGCCAAACCCTGCCATTCCGGGCGCGGTGCTTCCCACGACTGGAGGCTGTGCAAACCCCAATACGACACTTAATGCAGGGCAGCTATTAGGTGATGGCACATTGACCACGGGACCCACGCCTTGCGCGCCATTTGCTAATATTTCGGACAAGAGACCGCCCCTGGTTTCCAAGCATCAGGCCTCTTTCACTACCGCCATTGACGTGCCACTTGGTGACAGTGGTTGGGATATATTCGCGCGCGGCGATGTCATTTATCGTTCGTCCTTTTTTGCACAAATACATAATCTGGCGGAAACCGGGGATTCGACGAAGGTCAATTTTGCGGCAGGTGTCCGGAATGACAATCTAACGATCCGCTTCTGGGTTAAAAATGCATTTCAGGATGACACGCCGCGCGGCATTTTGCGCTATGTTGATTTCTCGGCACCGAGTCTCAATGGTTTGTCTCAACGTGCCTTTGCCATTACTCCGCCGGAACGGCGCCAGTTTGGCCTGACGGTAAGCGGATCATTCTAAACAGGGAGGGCGGCTATGACTGATTCGTGGATACGATCAACGGTTATGGCCGCCCTGCTTTGCGTTCCTTCACTCGCTGTCGCCGGCGAGGAGGAAAAGCACGACGTTATACAGGTGGCACTTTTACAAATTCGCGACGCCGCTATCGCAAGCAAGCCGGAAATGGCGGCTTCGCTATTTGCCGACGATCTGGCTTTAATTTCCCAGTCCGGTAAACTTTACGGCAAGGACGCTGCGCTATTCGATCTGCGCAACGGGTTTGAGGCATGGGACAATAGCGAGATTATTATACGCCAGGGCGGCGATACGGCGATAGTGACGCTCGTCAATAACCGCACGCGGACGGGTATGGAACCGGCCGAATTTCTTGTGATGCAAGTTTGGCGCAAGGAAGACAGCGGCTGGCGGTTGAGTGCGCAAAGCAGTGTCCGGGTAAAGCAAAAGACTCCGCCAGCAGCCAAATAGAGTTTGGTTTTTCGTTCCGAGCCTCCGGTGTTCCAGCCAGATGCGTCGGATTTCATGCTAGTGATCAAAGGGATTTGGAAATGAAACTGAGTGATATGATGGTTGTGCTGGCCGTATCCGCATCGGTGATCGCTTTCACAGCCTGTGGTCAGGCAACCGCTCATGCTGCCGAGGTTTCTGCTGACATGCCCGTGCTTGTTCGCGCCGATGGCTCCTATCCGACAAAACCGTTGGTCAAAGACAATATTGTCCTGAAAGTGCTGCAAACCACCGTAGACTCTCTATCCGATTTTCCGACCATTGAGGCCGGCCTGGATCATAATCTCACCCATATGGAAGATATCGCGCGCAAGGCTTGCACGACCGGCAAGAAACCCGACTTCCTGCTATATCATGAATTTCCGCTCACCGGTTATTCAGGTGGCACCCGTACCGAAAAACTGAAATACACCGTCAAAATCCCGGGACCCGAAACCGAACGATTGGGCAAGATCGCGAAGGAGTGCGATGCTTATCTTATATTCGGTACCTATGCGACAGATGACGATTGGCCGGGACATATATTGAGCTTGAACGCTGTGATCGGACGCGATGGAAAGCTGGCCAAAACGTTCTGGAAATCGCGCAATATAAAGCGCATTTATCCTGACCGCGAAATCACGACGACAACGATCGAAGCCGTGCGCGACAAATATCGGGCGATGTATGGGCCCGAAGAAGAATTCCCGGTGCTGCAAACCGAATATGGGAATATTGCGGTCAGCACAGTGCAGATGGACCCGTTTATCTTTGCCGCATTTGCCATGCGCGGCACGGAAATCATGATCCGCACGGCGACGCTTTTCGCCGAGGATGATGTCACCTCGATGGCGCGCATCAATAATTTCTATTCGACGATGACAAATATCGCCTTGCCCGAGGCATCCGGTTATCGGGCGGGGGAATCGATCATCGTCGACCCAAGCGGCAAGATTCTGGCGAAAGACCCCAGCGTTGATCAGGACGGCATTGTTGAAGCCGAAATCCCGATTGCGAAGTTTCGTGAAGGGCGAAAGATACCGAGCTATGCACTGGATATGGTGAAGCCCGTGTTTGAACAATATGTTCAGGAATTCCCCTTGAACCATCTGGATATACCGCGTGAAGAACTGCCAGAAACGGGACAAAAGATGAAGGAACTTATGGAAAGCGTGAGCCGGTACGACCGATAGCTCTGCTCAGGCGGGATTGCTGTTTAGCAGCTTCAATGCCGTCTGTTCGCCGCTTTCCATCGCGCCTTCCATGCCCAGATGCAGATCGGAGAGATGTTCACCGGCAAAATGCAGGCGCCCGGCAGAAGCGCCGACATTGCCTGCCGCCCAACCGATCTGTCCGGGCGCATAGTGCAGATATGCGCCGCCCGCGAGGGGGTTGCTGTCTGTCCAGCGCACAACCTTGAACACATCAATCTCGCCGTCGCTGGCGGGACGCAAGCGTTTCAATTCGCTGGAGCATAATGCAACAAGATCCTGGTCCGACCTGGTGTTTAGTTTTGTTGCTCCGTTACCGTTGATCCACGCCCGCAACACGCCATCGGGCGTGCCATCTTCGCCGGGCCTGGCCAGCAGGCGCTCAAGCGGTCCATCGGTCCACATCGATGCTCCAAAGCCGTCCTCCTCCCAGAAGGGACGGTTGGCGTGGAAGTGAATTTGAATGATCTGCGTATAGGGAAGTTCCTTGAACGCCCGTTTCTGCACTTCTGACAGCGGAGCGTTGACGGTCATTTTTTCCATAACGGGCAGGGGAACGGCGCACACAACCTGTGCTGCCCGCCAGGTTTTCCCATTCTTACTTTCCATCTCGACACCGTTCGCGCCCACATCGATACGAATGATTTCCTGACCGATTTCCACTGCGCGCGGCAAGGCTTTTGCCATAGCCTCGGGCAGGGATTGCGCGCCGTTTACGAAATAACCCGTTCTCCCTATCGCGCTTTCCTGCTTGAACGCTACTCCCGTCCGGAACGCATTGAGCATGGAATAGCTGTCCACGCTGTTGGCATTGAACGCATGGTCAATAGCGGCAATGCCCGGTTGATCAATTCCCTTGGCCTTCAGAAAAGCTTCTGCTGAAATATCATATTTGGCAAATTCCGGTTTGCTCCAGCTTGAAACATCCGGCAGGGGATTGTCGGCACCGGCAAGGACAGGAAAGGCGCTGTCCGGTGTCAATTCCTTCCTTCGGCCTTCAAATGGGTTGCCACTGAAAGCCGGCCAGCCTTTCTGTGCCAGCAACCTCCCGTCCTTATGCAGCGCTGTCGCCGGAGGCGGGAAACTGTAAGGCGCAATGGGGACACTCAGCTTGTCTGCCATATACCGGATACGCGCATAGCCTCCGCCAACCTGCTCGCCGCCGCCTTCGGTCATGCCATGAGCGCCATCAACGGTATAAAGCCGTCCGCCGATACGGTCGCTGCCTTCCAGGACCAGAACATCCTTGCCTGCCTCTGCCAACAGAGTTGCGGCAAAGAGCCCGGACAGGCCCGCGCCGATAACAATGATCTCCGCGTCGTGCTTTTTCTCCCCCATGGAACAAGCCGATAATATCGTGGTGGCGGCAATACCGCTCAACAGGGTGCGGCGACTGATGTTCTTTTGTTGAATGAATGTCATGATGTGTGTTTGACAATAAACCGCGCAGCAAGGCAAGAATAATTTGTCCGGACAATTGTGATAGAGAGTGAAGCCAGATGACCCGATTTTTGATATTGATTATGGTCGCGTTCATAGCGTGGCCGCTTGCAGCAGCCGAACGCGAGCTGGATGGCGCGGAGATATTGGCCTTGGCGCGGGAAGCGGCTGGCGGGGATAGCTGGGCCAATGCCAAAACGCTGACGCTTTCCGGCCATGCTGTTTTCTATGATGACGAGGGTCATGAGCCGAAATCAGTTGCCGACGATTACCGGATGTGGCGGGAATATGATCAGAATCGCAAATTAGCACACGGGGCCGAAGGCAAGGTTAGAATTGTCGCCAAGTCCGGTGAAAAAACTCTGTTCGAAGTGGGATATGATGGAGAAACAACCTGGACCGAAAAAGGTGTAGTGCCGAATGAACAGGCCGACAAATATTGGGCCAATAATTTCGGGTTCGGGATTATTCGCCATGCCAACAAACCAGGCTTTGTTGCCACCCGGCTTGCGGATGACCGCTTCGATGGACTGAGAATTTATGTGGTCGAGTTAAAAGACCCGCAAGGCGCGCGGACGTTATTCGGAATTGATCAGGAATTTTACGCGATCCGCACCTTGGGATTCTCGACACCCAGGGGCTGGCACCGCCGCACTTATCGGGATTTTGTGATGTTGAAGAACCCGCGCTGGCTACAGGCACGCCACGTGACGCTGTATTACGACGACCGCAAATCGAACGAGGTATTCTGGACCGAAACCAAAGTCGATCAGCCGATCGATGGCAACATTTTTACGCCGCCCAACGACTGACTGCGCAAGCTAGCCACGAAAATTAATCTTCGATACTTCCGAGGCTCTCTTCGCGCCCTCGATGGTGCAGCTTGCCTGCATCCAGCGAAGGTTCAGCCCGACCCGGCTGGCGTCGATATCTGCCCAGCTATAGCTGACCGCGCTGTCGGGACTGTCAGGCTTGTGGACATATAAAACCATGCTGGGACGATTGGTGCTTGGCAGGCCAATGCACGGCGCGCATCCGCAGGATGATTTCCTCTGCCCCGGTTTCACCCCCCGCCGACTTTCACCCCTCCACCCTGATCGTGCAGTTCAAGCTTCTGTGCAAAAAGCCAGTCCGTGCTGCCATCTTCCTTCTTGGCTTTTTGGGAACGGCCGCCCAGCATTCTATGGCTCGAGCGCGTTTTGAAAGCGTTTCGGTGCCATCGGCAAATTTTAGCGTAATTCCGTCCTCATCGAGCGTGTTAATTTGATATTTTTGCTGGCAACGCATGCGATTTTGGCGAACGCTTATTACCCATCCTTGTATTTTCTTCTCGAAAAATCGTGCACAATCTTCGACTTTCGACGTCGCATCATTGTTTGTTTCGGAAAATAAAATCGGTTTGGGCGGTCCGGCATCCTCGCCATATGCGGTGATTTCATGAAGAAGTATCTGACCGTCATGTTCGACGATCTTGAGTGACAGCCATGGCGGCGGCGTTTTTCCGGTATCGCTTTGAAAAGACACCTGCTCTTCATTGCTATGTGTACCAACAAGCATTTGTGGAATAGTCACAATTTCTGGTGCGCCGGCTGAGGCCAATATTGGTAACGCCCATAGGCCCGTCATATCATTTTCTCCAATTGATTTTCAAAGGAGCGACGATCACATTCTTCATATTATTTCGCTTTCAGCCAGATGTGTCATTTATTTGATCTCAACATTGTTTGACTATATGTCCAGACAGAAGGTGTCCGGACAGGGCGAGAGTTTCTGGCTATCTAATTGATCGGGATCAATGCGCGCCCAGTCCGGGGATGCAATGACGCTCCCGTAGTCCATTGCAACAGAGACCGGAGTATAAATGCTAGAACGCGGCCATATCGAATTTATTCAGTCACAGGTCTTGCCGTGGCAGCGGATTGGTCCTGGTCTCGCCCGACCGGACGCAGAAATCAAACTGCTGAGCCGTGATCCTGCCGATGGCGCATGTTCAACACTTGTGCGCTATCCAGTCGGCTGGTCGCGAAGTGGTCCGGAGCATATTCTGGCAGACGAAGAATTTTATGTGCTCGACGGCTCGTTAGAAATGGATGGCCATGTCTATCTGGCGGACAGCTATGCCTATCTGCCAGCCGGGTGGACGCGGAACGAGATGAGCGCGCCGGAAGGTTGCGTCTTGCTCGCGTTCTATAATCGTGAACCTATTTTGATCGGGCAAGCAGGAGACGGCTCGGCGGAAACAGCCAATCGAGCCATTCGCCATTTAGACGTGGCGGCGATGGCTTGGGATATGTCGCTCAATGATCCGAACCTGAAACATCTCGGTATCTCGCGCAAGGATCTCCGCACAGACCCGGACACTGGCGAACGGACTTTTCTCTCATTGATATTGCCGCAGGCTTCACCGCAGGGAGGGGAGGGGCCGCAGGAAATTCATCCGGTTGTAGAAGAAGCCTATGTGATTTCCGGGTCTCTCACCGGTCCACAAGGCACCATGTATCCCGGCGCCTATTTTTGGCGGCCACCCGGAATAGCGCATGGCCCCTTTGGTGCACGGTGGGGCAGCGTTTCGCTGATGCGGTTCGTCGGGGGAAAGCATGTTAACAAATGGACAGAAGAAAAAGCGTCGTTTCGATACGACGCACCTTATGACCCGATCCTTCCCGATGACCTTCGGGTGCTCAGCAAAATGCCGTGGACACCGCCGTCGGTATATTAACAGCAATTTCGAACCCATCTGTTTAAGTTTGTCTGATCATGAACCAGGCTACCGGCTTTGGACCACTGCTCACCGGCAATCTAATCAGGGTTCAGGGCTTCCGTCCGATAGTCTCAATGAAAAGCCAGCGCAGATAAGTTTTTTGGCAGAAATCAGCTATGGTTGCGCATGGCTTTGCGAAGCAGCAAGGATCCATCAACAACTTGCGATAATGGTCACCGCTGAATGAAAAAGTCCGCTTTCGGCATTTCAGATCAACCAACGCAATGACCGTAATTGGGCGTATTCTGTTGAAAAACTCCAGTGGCTATTTTTGCGAACAATAGTAGAATTAGATGATTTCCATTGACGCAATTATAATTTACCCAAAGCGGAGTTAATAATCTATTATTGTTCAAAACCTTTGGGCGAACCGCCATCTCGGAGTTTTTCAACAGAATGGGGGGCGAAGCAGCCATACGATTAGGCTCTCGCGAGCGTCCAATTTGGGTCGTAGAGGTCATTTTTACTTCTGACTACATACGCCTGCGGCGGAATCTTTGCGCTGTCTAAATGGTGTAAGATATTTCTTGGTGTTCCCGACGCTGCGCTGTCTCATCGCGATCGACCATCGCGGCTCAAAGCTTGATCTTGTGTGAGTTCTCGCACTCTCTGAGCCTGTTGGTTTTTTATCTGAATTGCGGCGATACTATCTCCGCTGGCAATTCGCCGCGCAACATCATGACGTTTCGCTTCAACTTCCTTCGACGCTTTGACCGGATCATCGGGATATTTTGCACGCGTAATCGAAATGGTTTGGGCGACCAGACTCTGCGCGCGCCGCAGCTCCGGGTCACGCGCGTTTTCCTCATGCGTCTGGTTTAGGAAGCGATCCGAGAGGGTTTTGAATCTCATTGTCTCTTCCGCCACACCCGATGATTTGCTGACCGGTTTTTTGCCTTCACGCAGCTTCTCGCGTTCCGCAATTCTTGCTTGCAGGAGCTCAGCTTCTGCGCGGACTATTTTGGACGGTTTGTAATTTTCTACTGTCAGGCCTTGCGCGGCAGCGCCAAGAAAAGCGGCTTTTTTGAACTTGTCACCGCCGTTGATCCTTACAGCAGTCCATCCATTAGCTTTGGCAATCCGCAATATGTCGGGCAAGGCATCGATACTGCTGGTTCTGAGGCGGTCTGGCTCCAGGCGGACCAGCGGCCTTTTATCATCCGAAGTTCTGTAAATCTTATTGCCGACACGCAGAAATCTGCCTGTGAGGTCATCGGTAATCGTCGGCTTTTCCAGCTTTCGTTTGAGTTTTCTGGGCGCACTTTCGTCAGGTCCTGATTTTGGTCGATCAGCTTTTGATTTGGCCGCTCTGCCTTGTTCGGACGAAGATTCACTTTCAGTTTTATGAGCCATTTTTAACTACCTCCTCAATAAGTCCACTTACTTTGCCATTGCGAACCAGCGTCATCGTATCAGCCAACAAACTTGGGCAGTCTTTGGTCATGATATCTTCCTGTCTCATCGGCCTCGTATCGTGCCCGGCAGCTTCTTCGTCAGTCATGTCGCGGAACGGCGCCTGAAAACTATTGCTATGCGGCTTTATCGCAGCGAGGGGTACCTTCGGTGGCGGCAATGCGCGGCGTTTGAAGAAGTGGCTGCTGAAATAGGCAATCTTCGAGCCGATGATTGGCGGGATGCCACCGCGAAGCAATATCAGCTTATCGGCTGAGAATTGCATCAGTTCCTGAGGCAGCATCAGTGCGCGGCGTTGCTCTGAAATAGATTTGGAACGGTTGGCGAGTAAGCCATTGATAGTGAGCGACTTGGTAATGCTGTCCTGCCCGACATAACCAATGCGTTCGGACAGATCGTTGGCAACGCGCAGCTCCTTGGGTGTAAATGCCAATTCAACACCGCAATTGGCGACGATTTCATCGGCGACATGCTCACCGTAAACACCGCGCAGTTGCGAACGCGACTGAATGACCGGAAGGAGCCTGATCCCGTAACCTGCGACATAGGAAAAGGCGCTGGCAATCACCGATGCGCGGCCAAGCCGCGCAAATTCATCAAGGATGACCAGCACTGGTATCGGCGTGGTGTCGTCGGGTAGTTCTCGCACGTTGAGGTCGATGAGCTGCTGGAACAGAAGGTTGTAGAGCGGAGCTATGCGGTCCAGTTCATCAGGCGACACGCCGAGATATATTGAAATAGGTTTTTTCCGAAGCTGGCGAAGATCAAAGTCGCTTGCGGCGGTTGCGGCATCAACCAGGGGATTGAGCCACAGGCCGAGGACGTTTGTGATCGTTTTCTTGACATCGGCAAAGCTATTGTCGGAGCCACCGGCAAAATCAGCAAGGGCGGTCCGGCATCCGACCGACAGGATCAGTCTAGGATTGTTGAGTTCCTTTTTGAAAAAGCCGCGCGCATCGCCTTCGTTCAAGTGGCGATAGATTGCGCCCATTGTTAGAGGCTCGTCGCTGGTTTCGGCAATCCATGCACCGACACCAGCAAATCCGGTCCGTGCGCCGTTGGCCCAAAAGGCTTCGCCGTGGTCGGGCGCAACAAACAGCATTGTCGCGATCTTCTGCAATTCGATAATGACATCATCGGGATCATCGCGGTTGATGTAGGCCAGCGGGTTGTAACGGGCAGTGCGGCCTTCGCGGTCGGTCGGGTTGAAC
>TARA_R110001599_G_scaffold100344_3_pt1 | contig 69027 bp, 66 predicted proteins | sample TARA_R110001599 | Tara Oceans TARA_R110001599 (sample SAMEA4398360) | marine metagenome | biome: Polar Biome; feature: [MES] marine water layer (ENVO:01000295) within the mesopelagic zone...; material: water (ENVO:00002006), including particulate matter (ENVO:01000060) such... | reverse complement strand
TTATTCCATCAGTGAATCCAGATGGTTAGGAATTCTTCACGGCGGACGCTTTAAAGCTGTACCAGAACTGCATTGTCGAAGCAGACGACCTTGTCGCCGTTTTGATTGATACCCTCTGTATGGGCCTCTACGATACCCCATAGCGGATTGGAACGCCGTTTCCGCTTGGACGTGACCGTGGTGAAATAATGCACGCTATCTCCGGCGAATACCGGTCTGAGCCATTTGAGATTGGTAATGCCGGGTGAAGGCCCCATGACGGGTAGCGTTTTGCCTTCCGCCTTCAGCTGGGCCGTCCAGGCGTCGCGCTGCTCCAGATTTTTTCTCATCCATATGGCCGTCGTATGCCAGCCGGACGCGCACAGGCCACCGTAGAGGGAGTCGCGAGCCGCTTCTGCGTCCAGATGAAAGGATTGGGGATCATATTTTTTGGCAAATGCGATGATCGCTTCTGCCGTGAATGTATAGCTGCCCAAATCCCGGCGTTTGCCAATTTCAAAAGCGTCAAATCCACTCATGCGTCCACACCCTTATCCCGCAGCAAGACAAAAAACGGGTTTTCGCTGGCGGCAACAAGCTCGTCTCGCTGATTGAAGACTTCCTGGCGCATCTGCACCAGGCCAAGACCGGGGCGCGATTGCAATGGCCGGGCGGACAGGACCGTAGATGTTCCATGCAGGATGTCTCCGGCAAGGACAGGCTTTTTCCATTGGACAAAATCGACGCCAGGCGCGCCCTGGGACGCCGATTCCAATACAAAAGAATCAATCATCATGCGCATCAACATACAGCATGTATGCCAGCCGGAAGCGGCCAGGCCGCCCAGAAGGCTCTGTTTGCCTGCCTCCTCATCCAGATGCATCGGTTGAGGATCAAACTCGCTGGCGAAAGCGATGATTTCCTCGGCGCTTACCTGGTAAGGGCCGAGGTTGAAGGTGGTTCCCGGTGTGAAGTCTTCAAAGGTATATTTTTTGTTTTTTGACATGGACGAGTTGTACAAGCCCTTTGACATAAAAAGCGATCATTTTGACGCCGGATTGTCAGGTGTTGAATTTAAACAGCATGACATCGCCGTCCTGAACCACATATTCCTTGCCTTCATCGCGTGCCTTGCCAGCTTCTCTGGCCGCAACTTCGCCGCCCAATGCATCGAAATCCTTATAGGCAATTGTCTGCGCACGGATGAAACCACGCTCGAAGTCCGAATGGATGACACCGGCAGCCTGGGGTGCCTTTGATCCTTTTTCAACGGTCCAGGCGCGCGCTTCCTTGGGGCCGACGGTAAAGTAGGTGATCAGATCCAGCAAGGTGTAGCCAGCACTGATCAGCTTGTCGAGACCGGGTTCATCCAGCCCCAGTTCCGATAGAAATTCGGCAGCTTCTTCGGTATCGAGCTGTGCAAGCTGGGCTTCGATTTCAGCCGAGATGATGACGTATTGGGCATTTTGCGCTTCCGCCATGGCGGCAACAGCCTCGGTAAACTGATTTCCTGTGGCCGCATCGCTTTCGGCGACGTTGCAGACATAAAGAACAGGTTTTGATGTCAGCAGGTTCAGGGTCTGAAGAATATGCAGGTCTTCGTCAGCAATTCCCTCAAGCAGGTGCCGAACGGCCTTGCCGTCGCGCAGCAGCGCCAGCGATTGTTCCATCATGGGCAAAAGCAGAGCGGCTTCCTTGTCCTTGCCCGTGGCCTTCTTGCGTGTCTGCTCTGTGCGCCGCTCCAGACTTTCCAGATCAGCCAGCATCAATTCGGTTTCCACGGTCTCCGCGTCGGCAACCGGATCAATCTTGCCTTCTACGTGTGTGATGTCTTCATCTTCGAAGCAACGCAGAACATGCACGATTGCATCGACTTCGCGAATATTGGCCAGGAACTGGTTTCCCAGACCCTCGCCCTTGGAAGCACCGCGAACCAGGCCGGCGATATCGACAAAGGAAATACGTGTGGGCACGATCTGCTTGGAATTGGCAATCTTTGCAATGCGCCGAAGCCGTTTATCGGGGACGGCGACCTCGCCTGTGTTCGGCTCGATGGTGCAAAACGGATAGTTTGCCGCCTGCGCGGCAGCGGTTTTGGTCAAGGCATTGAACAGAGTCGATTTTCCCACATTGGGAAGACCGACGATACCGCATTTGAAACCCATTTTAAGTGTCCTTCTTTCCAAAAAGCCGCTTCAGCATATCTGCCATCGGTCCGCTTTGAGGAGCTTTGCCGGGCGCGTTGCTGCGGGCGGCATGAATGTGCGATTTGCCTTTTGCAGACGGTTTTTTTGGTTCTTTTTTGTCTTTTGACCCATTGCCGACAGCAAGCGTCAATTTGTTGAGAAAATTTGAGTTTTCGCCCGCCGCCAGCATCGGGCTATTTTCTCCAATGGCCTCAAGCAAAGGGTCCAGCCATTGCGCATCCGCCTTGGCAAAATCTCCCAGCACATGCGCGTTGACCCGTTCCTTCGATCCAGGGTGGCCAATGCCGATACGCAGACGTCGGTAGTCCTTGCCGCAGTGAGCGTCGATGGATTTGATGCCATTGTGCCCGCCATGGCCGCCGCCGGTCTTGAGGCGGACCTTGCCAGGCAGCAGATCAAGTTCGTCATAGATGACAATAAGGTCTGCAGGCGCCAGCTTGTAAAAGCGCATGATTTCTCCGACGGATTCGCCGGAAAGATTCATGAAGGTCTGCGGTTTTATCAAAAGGACCTTTTGGTCACCCAATTGTCCCTCGGCGATTTCAGCCTTGAATTTTCTTGTCCAACCGGAAAAGGAATGGCGGCGGGCAATTGCGTCCGCCGCCATAAAGCCGATATTGTGGCGCTGTTTTGCGTAACGGGGGCCGGGGTTGCCAAGGCCTGCAATAAGCAGCATCGCCGCGATCTCCGTTTCACAAAAAGACAGGTGATCAGTCTTCGCTGTCGCCGTCTTCAGTTGCGACTGCTTCGTCTTCGCCTTCACCAGCGGCTTCATTCTCTTCACTCTTGAGGCCAGCAGGCGCTGCAATCGTTGCAATCGTGAAGTCACGGTCGGTGATTGTCGGTTCGGCACCTTCGGGAAGCGTGATGTTGGAGATGTGAATGCCATCTCCGATATCGAGACCGGTAAGGTCGGCAATAAATGATTCTGGAATGTTGTTGGCCGGGCAGTTCACTTCAACCGTATGGCGCACAATGTTCAAGACACCACCGCGCTTGATACCGGGGGATTCTTCTTCATTTTCAAAATGAACAGGAACATCCACGGTCACCACGGTATTTTTCGAAATACGCAGGAAATCAACATGCGACGTGAAGTCGCGCACTGGATCCAGCTGGTAATCCTTGGGCAGAACGCGGATTTTCTTGCCATCAACGTTGATGGTTGCAATCGTTGTCATGAACCCGCCGGCGTGAATTTTCAGTGTCACTTCTTTGTATGGAAGTGCAATGGCGATTGGGGGCTGATTGTCACCATAGATGACAGCAGGTATTTTACCGTTGCGGCGAAGTTCGCGGGAGGACCCCTTACCAACCCGTTCGCGCGCCTCGGCTATAAGCTCATAGCTATTGCTCATGGCTTGTCCTTTCGAGGTTCTGATCTGGAGTGTTTTTCGGATTTTTCTGGTCCGCAAAAACATCGAGCGGCCAAAGCCGCTCCATCCGCGTTGCCTCCAAGGGTGTCTACACGGACGCGCGCTATATAGCTCACGGTTTAAAGCGACGCAAGGCCCGACATGCTTTGGCGAGCGGATCGTCTCAATCGCATGGGGTAGGCGCTCTAATCTCCAAAACTGTCGCCTGCGACCATTGGTGCAAGACGCACCAGGCGGCTGTCCGCAACGCCGGCCTGGCGATGGGCCATGGCTTCGCGATAGGCCGGAATTTTCAGCATATCGGTGAATGCCTTGACGCTGGGATATTCAGCAATGAAACAAATGTCCCATTGTTCCTCCTGTGGTCCGATTACCATCTGCTCAAAGCTGCCGCGCCAGACAATTGACCCGCCCAGATCTCTCAGAACGGCAGCGCTGCCTGCGCTATAGGCATCATAGGCCTGGCGACCTGTTGCCTCACGACCATCGGGATAGTCGGCCTTGTCACGCAAGCGCACAAGGTTGAGCATATGGATCGGGCCCGGTCTGTCGTTTTGCTTGAACGCAAGATAGGTCTCTTTCGAAAAACTTGTATGTGTCATGCCTGTCTCCTTTGGCGTGCCGGGCGTCTGGATGAGCCATTCGGGCTTCGCCGCGTGTGTTGGGGTGTCATTCAAGCCGAGGCGCTTCTAGTGCCCCGTATAAAGCGGCTGGCGTCGGTCGATCCAGGCATCCAGACCTTCCCGGGCATCCGTGGTTCGGGCCATGCGTGCAAATTGCTCCCGTTCGATCAGCAGACCCTCTTCAATTGTCGTATTGATACCACGGGTAACAGCGTTGATGATACAGCTGGCCGCGAGCGAGGAATGTCGCAATATTCTTTCTGCCAGATCAAAAGCGCTGGCAAGAAGTGCTTGGTGGGGCACCACATTGTTGACCAGCCCTATTTCACAGGCACGCTGCGCCGAGAAGGGCTCACCGGTCAACAGCAGTTCGAGCGCCCGCTTGCGTCCGGCCAGCCGCGGCAGTCTTTGGGTGCCGCCGAAGGTTGGAGGAATGGCGATATTGATCTCCGGTTTTGCGAAAAGCGCCCTTTCGCTGGCAATGGCCAAATGGACGGCTTCGGTGATTTCGCATCCGCCGCCAAAAGCAATGCCGTTGACGGCTGCTATGATGGGCTTGGGAAAGGCTTCGAGCCTGGCAGTCATGGTCTGGCCGCGCCTGCAGAATTGTCTGACCGCAATGTCGCGGCCGCATTTTATGCTTTTGGTGAATTCATGGATGTCACCACCGGCAGAAAAAGCACGGTCGCCCGCTCCGGTCAGGATGATCGCCCGCGTATTCGGGTCGTCTTCGATCTGATCGAGACAAGCCAGCAAGTGGTCAATGGTTGCATAGTTCAAAGCGTTCAGCTTTTGCGGACGGTTGAGCGTGAGCAGGGCGATTGTGTCGCGGTCTTCGCGGATAATGAGTTCGGGCATGAGGGCTCCATCAGTTTCACCTTGTTTTCAGGCTAGCGAGGCGGTATTTTCTTGTAAACACACCAGTGAGTATACAAACCATGCCGCGCAACAGTATCGATACCAAACAACGCATATTGGATGCAGCCAATCATCTGTTTTACAGCCACGGCATTCGGGCCGTCAGCGTCGATGCTGTGGCGGAAAAGGCAGGCATCACCAAGAAGTCGATTTACTACCATTTCAAGAGCAAGGACGATCTGGTAACCGCCTATCTGAAGTCGCGCGATCAACCTAATCTGGATGCATTCAGGATCTGGTTCGAAAAGGCGGAGGGCGGCCTGCCGGAAAAAACCCTGGCGATTTTCGAAGGGGTCGCAAAAGCGACTGAACATCCCAAATGGCGCGGTTGTGGCTTTCTGCGCACCATTGGTGAACTGGCCGACAAGCCCGGGCATCCGGCGGTAAAGGCAGGTGCTGCGCACAAGAAGAGGTTCGAACAATGGCTGGAAGATGTATTTGCTGCAGCAAAAGTGGAAGCACCGGCAACATTGGCGCGCCGGGTGGTGGTGCTGATGGATGGCGCCTTTACCTGTGCTCTCATTCACCGCGACAGCAATTATGTTCTGGAAGCTGGACGGTTGGCGCAGCAACTCGTTTTGCAGGAACTGCCCGTTTGAGATGCGGCGGCTGAATTGCAACTGAAACGGGGCAACAGATCTGATCCGGATGGCATTTTGCTGTTGGTTGGCCTTCAACCGCAGGCAGCACTTCAGGATGCTTTTTACGCAAGTTTTCAGCTTTTTGCGGTGCGGTTCTCTCATGCCGGAAAGCGGCTTTGTCAGGCGATAATAAAGTGCTTGCGCAATGGCCCGATCGGCACAATATAGCATTCAGTCGCCACATCATATTGATAGCCAAATGCTCAACAAACACAGTGAAACAACCATTCGTCCGGCAGTGCTGGAAGACGTGCCGGCTCTTGTCGCGCTGGAAGAGGCGATGTTTGCCCATGATCGCATTTCCAGGCGCAGTTTCAGGGAGTTTGTGTCATCTGAAAGTGCCCGGCTGCTGGTTGCGGCGTCGCCGGCAGGCGAGATGGCAGGCTACGCGGTGGTGTTGTTTCGACGGACCACATCTGTCGCGAGGCTGTATTCGATTGCAGTTGCCCCGGATTTCGCAAAGCGGGGGCTGGGTCACCGTCTTGTCGAAGCGGCTGAAACGAGCGCGCGTGATAGGGGAGAGCTGTTCATGCGACTGGAGGTCAGACCGGATAACAAGGCAGCCATCCGACTTTACCAGCAGCATGGCTACCGGGAATTTGGCAGACAGCTGGACTATTATGAGGACCATGCCGACGCTCTGCGTTTCGAGAAATGGCTGGTCAGCCATGCACCGGAAAGTGCCCGGGTGGTGCCCTATTATGCGCAAACCACGGAGTTTACCTGTGGGGCGGCGGCATTGATGATGGCGATGGCTGCGCTCAGGCCCGGTCTGGAGATGAGCCGGCGGCTGGAATTCGATATCTGGCGCGAGGCGACGTCGATCTACCTGATTTCCGCGCCGGGTGGATGCGATCCGCTTGGCGTGGCGGTGGCTGCAAACAGGCGTGGGCTTGACGCTACGGTGCATGTAAACCAGTCCGGCCCTTATTTCGTCGACGGTCACCGTAAAGAATCCGCCCGTGATATCATGATTGCTGCGCAGGAACATCTCGCCGCCGAGGCTGCGGAACGGGGCATTGCCATTGTCGAGGAACCATTGAGTGGCGACAGTCTGGTGAAACTGCTCGACAGTGGCGCCGTTGTCATTGTGCTGGTGTCGACCTGGCGCATGTACAGGGAGCGTGAACCCCATTGGGTTGTTGCCTATGATCATGATCAGCGACACATCTTTGTGCATGACCCCTTTGTTGATCCTGAAAAGCACGAGGTGCCCTTTGGCAAGGCGGCACTGGCCATTCCCATTTCAGTTTTTGACGCCATTGCCGTCTACGGCAGATCGCGCCTGCGCGCTGCCATTGTTTTAAGGAATTCACATCCATGACCTGGCTTATCCTGGTCGACAATGACCGTGATCTTTCAAATGCCGATACGCCGCACAAGGTGATGACGACGAAGGATTATCTCTCCAGGCCGCAATTGTTCAGTGACAGCAAGCCACAGATCATCAATCTGGCGCGAAACTATGCTTATCAGGGGGCGGGTTACTATTGCTCGCTGCTGGCTGAGGCGCGCAGCCACCGCGCCATCCCGACAGTTGAAACCATCACCGATCTGTCACGCAAGGCCCTTTATGAACGCGCTTTGCCTGAATTGCAGGCAAAGTTGGACAAGTGTCTTCAAAAGGATGGCGGTTTGGTGGAGGGCCGGCTGCAACTGACGGTCTGTTTTGGCCGGACTGCCAACCCTGCGCTGGTGCCGTTTGCACGCCTGCTCTTCGACTGGTTCCGTATGCCGATCATGCGGGTGAGCGGAACGCGCGATGGGAACAGCCGGATCGAACGCATTGCCGCAGCGAGTGTCAACTCATTGACGCCCGAGGAGAATATATTTTTCAACGAAGCGCTGATGGCGCATACGAAGCGCAGCTGGCGGGATGCAAAAACCAGGAAAACAGCCAAATATACGCTGGCAGTATTGATTGTTCCGGATGAGCCGTTTGCGCCGTCAACGCAGGCCAGTCTGAGGCATTTTGCTCGCATTGCAGCCCGAATGAACATGGATGTGGAGCCCATTCGCAAGAATGATCTCGACCGTTTGGCCGAGTTTGATGCCCTGTTCATTCGCTCGACGACGAACATCGACAATTACACCTATCGTTTTGCCAGACGGGCAGAACAGGAAGGCATGCCGGTCATTGATGACAGCCGATCAATGATTCGCTGCACCAACAAAGTCTATCTGGCGGAACGACTTCTGGCGGCCGGTGTTGCCACACCGCGCACGCTGATCGTGTCGTCCGAAAAGCAGATTGATGATATTGTCAGTGAGCTTGACTGGCCGGTTGTGCTCAAAATCCCTGACGGGTCTTTCAGCCGCGGTGTCTTCAAATGCGACGACCTGCAAGCGTTGAAACAGCAGCTCAAGCAACTCCTGTCGGAAACCGATCTGGTGATCGCCCAGCAGTTCCTGCCTACGGCGTTTGACTGGCGCATTGGGGTGCTCAGCGGCGAGCCTCTGTTTGCTGCCAAATACCATATGGCTCGAAAACACTGGCAGATCATCAAGCATGAGGACGGCAAGGCCGCCCGTTCGGGCGCCGCCACGGCTGTACCGATCGATCAGGCGCCGGAAGAGGTCCTCAGACCGGCCATAGAGGCGGCAAACCTGATGGGTGATGGCCTTTACGGCGTTGATTTGAAGCAGACGGAAAAGGGCGTCTTTGTCATCGAGGTCAACGACAACCCCGATGTCAATCACGGCTGGGAGGATGCCGCGGAAAAAGACGTTGTCTGGGAAAAGATCGTCCGCTGGTTCTGGGACAGGCTTGAAGCCTGACAGGGCAGCGTACTGCGGGGTATCCATGGAGCGGCGTTTTCAGTGTTGGTCAGGGCGGAATAGCTCCACAGGACGTAGGACCGGTTCAAATCAATGTTGTTTCTCTGGTAAGCAATTGCATCCAACTGGCACAACAGCTGTGCGGCATTGCTCTGTCCCTGAACCAGGAATTCTCCGGCATTGGGGTCGAACATACAGAAGTGGTCTGATTTCCCGTTGACCTTGTTGGGGCTGTGAATGGCGATGGAATGCCCACCATTGTTACCGGCGACAGACAACAGGAAGAACCGAGACGTGGATTGGAGAACCTGCTTTGCAATTCTGGCCGGTTCATCAACCGGCGATTGTTGGGCAAACCCGTGTTGCGCAGAAGCTGTCACATCGACTTGTCGGTAGTCGATTGATGACTTTGCCAATTCCCTGCTGGTGGCACTGTCCGGAACATAGTGCCCGGTTGTTGTGGCGCGATATTCTTCCTGCAGATCGACGGCGCCCTGCAGACGGTGGAGATCCAACAGCATAGGTTCTGCAGGGCTGCTGCTGGTTGCCCAGAAATCCGTATTGTCTTTCTTGGCGCGCAACCACATGATCGCAAGCGCCCGGCATACGCTATCCCCGGTGGACATATGCGCCTGAAGCGATGAAAGGTTTTGATGGTAGTCTCGAACGCCGCATCCCGGCATTTGATTTGTTATCTCAAGATAACTCATTTGGGATAATCCCTCAGTGCAGGAGTCGATGCGTTGCAACTCCGTTTCGCATCGTGGTCACGCGCGAAGAATGTTGTTCTATGCTGCTGGAATCGAGATTATCCGGCCGGTCGAAGCCCCACCATAAACTGGCCCGTACTGCCTGACGTTGGCATTTCGCACACTTTTTAAAATTGTCGGGTTCAATGCATGGTTTTGTGAAGGCAATTTGCACGGGACAGGTCCAGGCCCGAATGCATTTGCATGCGGTCAGCAATGTAGGAATCAAATTGCCAAAATCCGCTGGCGTCCGCCTCTTGCCGACGCTCTATTCGCGATCGGCGTTCTCGACCATCTGTTCAAGCCGCGCCAAGTCAGTAATTTGCAGACTGCCTGAAGTGCGTATGATAAGACCGCTTTTGATCAATCGGCTCAATTCGCGCGACACGGCTTCGCGGTGCGTGCTGATGCGGTTGGCTATATCGGATAGTTTGGGAGCCGGTTTGATGATGCTCACGGTTTCACCGGATGTTTGTGCTGGAGCCAGACGGAGAAGTTCCGCATGAACCCTACCCGGCACAGACAGGGTGCTGAATTCGACCACCCTTGAGGAAAGCCGCCGGATCTCGCCGGTCAGCATGCGTATGACATGCAGACTGATTTCAGGTTCCTCGCGCAGCAATTCAATGAATGCTTCAGGTGAAAGCATTGCAATCAGACAGGGTGTTTTGGTCTCGATACTGGCTGATCTCTCCGAGCCGTCAAGCGCGGAAATCTCGCCGAACATGCGGCCTGCCTGCATGTCCTGAAAAACAACATTCTTGCCCGTTGCCGAATAGATGGAAGCACGCACGGTTCCACTGGCCAGAAAATAGACCCCGCCCGGTGCATCACTCTGGCTGAATATCATTGTCTTGGATGTAACATTTTTCCACACGCACAGATCGGCAATCCGTGCACATTTTTCCTCGGAGAATCCGGCGAAGAGATCAATCTTGCGCAGGTATCCGATGCGTTCCTTCAAAGAATCTTCCATGCGCAGACATTACAGCGGATTTTAGTCAAATGGTATCATTTCAAAACGATTTGCCGGGAAAATTGTTTTGAAATGAATCTTCGAAAAAGCATGAATCCGTTTTGCCCTGGCAGAGGCATGTCAATGCAAGCCAAAGGGTGAAAACCATCAGAGGCGGCTGGAGCAGATCGTCCGTCAGACCACCAGACTGGCTCTGGCCTTCATGGCTTCGATGTCTGATTTCACACGATCAACAAACAGTCGGGCACCTTGCTCATTGGCGATATCAAGCGCCGTTTGAAACCTGGCCTCTGCTTCATTTGCCGATCCGTCCTGAGCCCAAATCAGCCGGCCGCCAATACGATGAAATTCCGCAGCCATCCACATGTCACCCTGATCCTGTGACGGTTTGACCATGGCAAGATATTTTGCTGCCTCAGCGTATCGTCCACCCTTTTCGCAAGCATCTGCGTACAGAATATACCAGCAGGTGTTGAATGCATTTGAGGCAATGAGACCCTTCACGCCGCGACGCGCCTGCGAGAAACCCTCTTCATCGTCTCCCCGGCGGATCAACGACAACCCGTTGAACAATTCGGCGTGGCTTCGCCAGAAGGGCAGATCATGTTCATCGGAGAGGTTTTTGAGCCTTTGCGCATGCAAAGCAAGTGCATCGTTCTGATCGCGCAAGGCCGACACAAAACACCCGGCAAACAAGGTAACATTGCAGAGATGGTGGATTTGTCCGTTTTTGTGCGCAGCATCAAATACCTTTTTCTGCCATTGTTCTGCGACTTCGAATTTCCCTGTGAAGGTAAGGGCCTCTGTCCAGCCTATCATCATCATGATGGCGTGGTTTGACGGGCCAACGACACTGAGCCCATCCTCGTGCAAATCGAAATCATAGATGGAAAAGAATGCTTTGAGTTCATCCATGGCAGCATGAAAGCGACCACCAAAAAGCAACGTTGTTCCTTTCACGCGATGGGCCAGCAATCTGTCAACGTCACTTCCGTTTTTTGCCAATTCTCCGATTTGTTCGGCGAGCTCAAGACAGGCATCTGTCTGATTGTTTGTGCCCTGGACGATCCATTTTGCCGTCATTGCCGGTACGAGTTTGGCAATTGTGCCGGTTTTCTTGCTGAGCAGAACTGCCCGTTCCATTTGTTCGGCAACGCCTTCGGCCGAAAAACCGCGGGATGCAATCAGGGCACTCGACAGACTGAGACGGTATGACAATTCGCGTTCGTCCCGTTCCTGGGAATCATCACAACGGCTGTTGGCGTCGATGGCTTTTTGCAGATGGCCGATTGCTTCTGCGTAGGCGGAGCGTTTTGCTGACTGGTCACCAGCACGGTCCCATTCGATGGCAGCGCTGCGGAAGTCACCCGCCTGTTCCAGATGAAAGGCGACAATATGCGGAACCGATTCCGCGATGTGGGGAAATTCGGTGACCAGTTTACGGGCTACCAGTTCGTGCAGAGCGATGCGATCCCGCTTTAACAGGAGTTGATAGGCGGCTTCGCGCAACAACATATGGCGAAATGAGATCGACTCCCCAAACAGACTGTGCTTGACGAAAAGCACATTGGCCTCCAGCAGTTCATTGACACCTTCGCGCGCTTTTGCCTCAGGCAGACCGGAGATGGCGACCAACACAGCGATGGGGAATACATTGCCAATGACAGCCGCTGTCAAAGCCAGTTTGCGCCCAATTTTAAGCCGGTCGAGACGTGCCAGCAGCGAATCAGCAAGAGAATCGGGAATCCGTTCCAATTCGTCACCAATATCGCGTCCCTCGAGTGCAGCTTCAGCATAGCCTCTGGTCAGTTCTTCGGCAAAGATCGGAATGCCGTCACTGCGGTTGACGATGGCATCCATCACCTTGTCGGGGATCGGCACACCATTTGCGGCGGCACTTATCAATTGGCCGATGTCGCTGCGGTCAAGACGTTCCAGTCTTATGAAACGTGCTTTTGACTCATTGAGCCATTTTGGAAAGGGATCAGGTCGCATGGTTGCAACCAGAAGGAGCGACAAATCTCTGAGCGATGGCAGCATGCGCTCAATCAATTCGGCAGTGGAGGGGTCTATCCACTGCATGTCTTCAAGAATAATGGCATCCGAATCACGTGCAGTGGCATGCATGATTGCACCAAGCAGTGTCATGGTCCGGTTGCGGCGTTCCTGCGATGTCAGGCCCTGCAAAGGCGTTAGGTCAGCATTGTTGATGCGGACCAGTTCGGCAATCAGCGCCAGACCTTCAGGGGTAACAGGGCCGGCGCGGGCCACAATCGTCGACAGTTTGCCGATCGATTCTTCGGCAGAATCGCTATGTGTGACGCCACTGATTTGTTCGATATAATAGCGTATCGGGTGAAAAGCCGTTCCGACATTATAGGGTGTGCATTGCAAAATCGGCAGGTCTTCACCTGTGCCTGTGGTTTCCTTGATGAACTGGCGCGCAAGCCTGGATTTTCCAACGCCGCCTTCTCCGACAATGACTGCAAACTGACCATTGCCGGCGCGTGAATCTGCCAACCAGTGGCGCAGTTCATTCATCTCCTGTTTACGGCCCACGAAAGACGTGGCGCGTTCACCGGACCGCAGGGCACGAAAGCGGCTGATGGAGCCAATGTGGCCCTTGACGCGCCAGGCATCGACCGGGCTTTCAAAACCCTTCATTTCGAAGCTGCCCAGATCGACGCATTCGAACAGATTACCGATACGTTTGCGCGTTGACTGGGCAACAACCAGCGTATTTGCCTCGGCAATTGCCTGCAGACGGGCTGCCAGATTGGGTGTTTCGCCCACGGCGCTGTCACCGATAATATTGCCGTCCTTGTCGGTTGCCCCAACGACGGTCAAGCCCGTCGCTATTCCGATTCTGACCTGAGAGCGGTGACCGCTCAAGGGTTCGAGGGCTGTGATGCTTTCCAAAATGGCAAGGCCAGCGGCAACGGCGTTTTCGGCATCATATTCTATCGATCGGGGGTAGCCGAAATAGATCATGATTCCATCGCCCTGATATTGGGCGATATAGCCCGCATAGGGTTCAACAGCTTGCTTGATGGCGCTTCGATAACGCGCGAAATAGTCACGAAGATCTTCCGGGTCGACATTCACCGCCAGGGTTGTCGAATCCAGAAGGTCGCAAAACATGACTGTCAGATTGCGTCGCTCTGCAGATTGTTCAACGGGCAATAGGTCGGGCGACAAGTGTGGCTCGGGTTCTTTGACAGGATCGGCCGTGTCTTGCTGGTCCAGTCGCGATGCTGCGTCAAGGATACGGCGTCGATGTCCCACCGACTTGATGCCCAATTCGCGCAGGTCCTCAGGTGTCAGAGAGGCCAGCACGCCTTCATCCACATCATTGTCGATGAAGGCCTGTGCATAGTCTGACAAACCCAGAGTGGCCAGCCACTCACTTATGTCAAAGGCGGAAGTATTGTCCATTCAGAGCCTATCCGGACGATGCACTGGGGGCAGGAGCGACGCCCCCAGAAAAGTCGATTTCCGCATCGAATGCCAACTGCAATTCCTCGGGCATTGGCCAATCATCCTGTTTTTCCGTGCCTTCGTGGCCGAACGGGGGAACCATCTGTGCAAAGGAGAACAGGCAGTCGGGATCGTATTTTCCCTTGATCAGCGACAGGGCGCAAACGGCATAACCCCAATATTTTTCGGCATAGTTGACCGCGTTGATGTTGGGGTAATTCTGATAGACGTGGCCGTTCCAGACCGGCTCGATCAAAGCCAGCCAATCGGCCAGATATTTTTCTGCTGCCGGGCGGTCTTCCTCTTCGTACCAGAAAACATCCATGACCGCATTATAGGCCACATCGCGGTGGATAAAGGAATTTTCCAAAGCGGAAGCTTCATTGATCCTGCCGCCGTAAAACTCCAGATACATATAGGCTTTGTTGGTTTTGCCTGTGGGGAAAAAGGCCAGAATATCTGTCCATTTTTCTTTTGTCAGCTTTTGCTTCACATAGCGACATGCCTTGTCTTCATTCGGCATTGTGGTGATTGGTGGCATGCCCTGCGGATAGTTGAGCAGCATCTCGTTCATCTTTTCGTAACGTCTGACCTTGGTCCACTGGGTGTAACAGCCAGGCATGGCCTGCAGGGCTGCGATTGCAGCCAATCCATCTGCCTTGCTTCCCACATGGAGGCCTCTGACCATGAAGTAGGGTTTCAACTCGCCTTCAGGATCACCAGCATCGATGATCGATTGATAGCAAAGTGAAACCTGAAGGTTCAATTCCGGCCCATATTGGCTGTCAAGCATATAGTCTTCCTGCAGAAGCATCATGACATCAGCAGCCTGTTCGAAATCCGACTGGCTGGACAGGGGCCAAATCAATGCAAAACCGAATACATCCGTGAGTTCATACAGATGATACTTGACGGAGAGCAATATGCCGAAATTCCCTCCGGTGCCGCCACGCATGGCCCACCAAAGGTCCAGGTTTCTGGTCCGGCTGGCCTCCACCACCGAACCGTCGGCCAGCATCACCTTCATGGAAATCACATTGTCACAGTTCATTCCCAAGGTGACCGAGGTAAACCCGTAGCCACCGCCTTGCACATATCCACCGATACAGACATCCGGGCATTCCCCGCCGGGCACATGCAGTCCGTAAAGATTGAGCTCTGCGTTGAGATCCCCGAATTTGACACCGCAACCCACAACAACGGTGCGCGCTTCCGCGTCAACGACAATGGAGTTCAGATTGCTGACGTCGATCAGAATGCCGGGTCCTGAGGAAAAGCCCGCAGTACAATGGCCACCCGAACGCAAACAGAATTCCAAATTCAGTTGACGCACAAAGTTCAATGCAATCGACACGTCGCTTTCGACCACGCAATAGGCGATCATTAACGGATAGTAATTGAACAGTGGATTTGAAAGTTTCCTGTCCTCGTCATAGTCCGGGTTTCCAGGCAGAACAATGTCACCCTGAAATTGGGTCTGAAGCCCAATGATGTCGTCCCGCGCAACGCCCAATTTGACAAAAAAACTGTCCGGCAATGCACCCCATTGATCACTGCGTTGGGCGTTGCGTATGCGGTAGCTTGAATAATTTACTGGCATAATATTTTCCCCACCTGTCGTTAATATAGTTGGAGCGAGGCATCGTGTTCTAAAATCAATCCCACACTCTTTTGATAATTTATTTTAGCCCTTTGGCCCTTTTTAAAATGCCCCCAAGCACCTCATTCGAACCCGGACGTGCTGATCTGCCCACCCCTTCCCTGATGTTTTTGGGAAAAACGAACGGGCGGGTGGCAGAGCGGTTACTCTCGCATGGGTAGTAGGAACAGCTATGCGAGGGAAGTCAAGACACGGGCTCTGGTTTCATTGTAAAATCCAGCGCGAGAAAATCGTGGATCAAAGAGAAAGGCTTTACAGGCATCCCACAGGCAATTTTTTATGGCCCAGAGGGCAATTTCTTGCACCGAGCGGAATTTGCGTTTTCCAGAGTGAAACAACGCGGCAGTCTAAAAAATTTTACGGCGCTAATGCGTCTAATCGAACAGGCTTGAGACCGAATCACCTGAAGCCGTGCGTCGTATGGCTTCGCCGATCAGGTTCGACGTGGTGATCACCCGAATATTGTGGGCGTTCTGCACGGCCGTTGTCGGCTGGATGGAATCGGTAATGACCAGTTCCTTCAGTTTCGACGATGTCACTCTGGCAACGGCCCCACCGGACAGCACACCGTGGGTGATATAGGCCGTGACACTGGTTGCGCCATTCTTGAGCAGTGCTTCGGCAGCGTTGCAAAGGGTGCCGCCGGAATCGACGATGTCATCGATCAGGATGCAATCCTTGCCGCGCACGTCACCGATGACGTTCATTACTTCCGATTCGCCCGGTCTGTCGCGCCGTTTGTCGACGATGGCCAAAAGCGAATCGAGGCGCTTTGCCAAAGCCCGGGCACGCACAACACCGCCGGTATCTGGTGATACGACCATGATATTGGAAACGTCGTAGTGTTCCTTGATATCGCGGGCAAGAATTGGAATGGCGAACAGATTGTCCGTCGGAATGTCAAAAAATCCCTGGATCTGTCCGGCATGCAAATCAAGTGTCAGAACGCGGTTGGCCCCAGCTTCGGTGATCAGGTTGGAAACGAGTTTCGCTGAAATCGGCGTGCGCGGTCCGGGTTTACGGTCCTGACGGGCATAGCCGAAATAGGGCAGGACCGCAGTGATGCGATTGGCCGATGCGCGGCGCGCTGCATCAATCATGATCAGCAGTTCCATCAGGTGGTCATTGGCCGGATAGGATGTCGATTGAATGATGAAGACATCTTCACCACGCACGTTTTCCTTGATCTCGACAAAGATTTCCTGGTCAGCGAAGCGCCGAACGGTTGCGCTACCAAGCGGTATATTGAGGTAATTGCAGATGGATTCCGCCAGGACCCGGTTGGAATTGCCTGAAAATAGTTTCATGGCGCGTAGCCTGTGCTGGTGATACCGAAGGAACTCATGAAGATCGCATTCCCAGGTTCTTTCCGAATATGCCTGTTTGGCGGCGTTTTAGCGGCCCTGAGCACTATTGCAAGTGCTCAAGGGCGTATTCTTGTAAATTAGTGGCAGATTCAGGAAATTGGGCTGGGGATTAGCTCGATTGAGCGCGCCAATAGAGATAATCCTCGATTGTCCGCGCGGCAATTGCCTCCATCGTCGTGTCTTCCACGATGTTCCACGGGTCCGTTGCCGTGCCCGGCACGATTTCCTGACCTCTGATACGATGCAGTCTGTTTCCCTGATTGTCCAATACATCCCAGACAAAGGCGACGGTCGTCTTGTCGCCCTCGGCGAAGGCCGAGAAATAGCCCTTCAGGATATGATTGCTTTTGCTATCATTGGAGTTGAGTATGACGATACCGCGGGTGCGCGCTTCTGATCCGAGACTTCGAGACAAGGGCTGCACCGCGCTTACCGGCGCGCCTATGACCGGCGTAAAGCTGATGCTCGCCGCAGTGCGGGGCCGGATGCTGGCCGTGGTTTCCGGTGCCGTGCCGGCCGTTTTTACGGGTGCTTGCGCCGCACGTGTGTTGGCAGGTGCAGCGGTTGTGCGCAGGCGCTCGGGCGCAGTTTCAACAACTGGGCTTGCGACTGCCACTTCCCTGGGGGCCGGTCTGGCTTGGTCCGTGTTTGTGGTGCCAGTGTCTTGATAGCCGGTGTCTTGATTGCCAGCATTGGGAATGGGCGCTCTGGGCTGCACAATCGATGACACGTCCCAGTCATTGCGCGTGTTGCATCCGGAAACGGAAAGCACAAGTGCAATTGCAAGATTTGTGACTGCCGGTTTCATGCGCAATTTTCAATATCTCCAGCTCTGCTGATGTCAAAGGTTTCATTTGAACTGCCTATCGGACGATCAGGTCGAGATTGTGTGCCGATAGTTTCAGCGGTTCTTCCTCGGTTGTCAGATAGGTGTGGCCGAGTGTCATGGCAGTATCGGATTCCGAATCCATGATGATCATATGGACAAAGAGTGACATATCAGCCTTAATTAATTGTTCATTGCCGGAATAGAACATCTCCCTTTCCATCCAGCTTGGTGTAAAGCGCGCACCCAATGCGTAACCGCAGGCATTCAATCGGTGTCGGGTCAGGCCGCGCTCTTCCATCACTTTGGCATGGGTGGCGAAGACATCACCAAAATTATGACCGGGCCGCAGGACAAGCTCAATTTCTTCGAGGGCTTCACGGCATACGTCGTAGAGCTCAAGATGTCTTTCCGATGGTTTGCCGATGATGATCGTGCGCATCATTGCCACATGGTAATGGGCCGATACGCCGGCCCATTCCAATGTGAGCTGGTCGGACTCCTCCAGTGTGCGCCGTCCCGACTTGTAGCGACAGAGCAAGGCATCGTGGCCTGAACCGATGATGAATTCATTTGCCGGATAATCGCCGCCACCGGCCAGGACCGCACCTTGCATCGCCGCCAGAATGGCGGATTCGCTGGCGCCGGGCTCTACCAGAGGCAAGGCGGCATCCAATGCGTCGTCGGCCAGTTTTGCCGCGGTTTTGATGCAGTCAATCTCTGCAGGGGACTTGATCAGGCGCAGACCGGAGACCAGCGCGGATGCATCCACCAGATCGCCAAACGTCTGCAATTGGTCGTCCAGTTTTCGACAGTTGGCCCCGGTCAGTCCATGGGTATCATATTCGACCCCGATCCGGCATCCAAGCAGGTCCATGTCGTCCAGCAGGTTTTTCAGTTCCATTGTCGGATCAGCGTTGACCCTATCCGTCCAGATGGAAATGTTCTCGATGACGGATGTATGGCGTGCCTGACGCAAATCTGCAGAACGCGTCAGAAGATGCATGGTACCATCGGATTTGACGACCAGCGTCTGAAAGAAGCAGAAGCCGAATGTGTCGTATCCCGTCAGCCAATACATGCTCTCCTGTGCAAACAGCAGCATGGCATCGAGTTCGCTGTCATGCATGGCGTCGAGCAGACGGCGCATTCGCCAATTGTATTCTTCCCGATCAAAATGTTGGGCCACGTTGTCCTCCATCGACAATGCTGATTGCAGATATCTGCCGCCCGTAATCGGGCTCTCTGTTATGTGTTGTACGTCTGTAGGAAAAAAAATTCTCCTCATCCGCATAGGTGCAGTGACCGGAGCTATGGGCCGATATTCCCGCTGCGGCAAGTCGTGCCAAAGTATATGCCTGCAAATCAAAAAACCGATGCCCATTGCGGTCCGATGATGAAAAATACTGCAGGTTTTGCGGGTCATGAACGACAAATCGATCGACGAATTCAGGGCCGACTTCGTAATTTTTACCGCTGATGGAAGGACCAAGGCAGGCCGTGATCCGCTCGCGGCTTGCTCCCAGTTGTTCCATGTGCTCGACGGTTCGCTCTACAATGCCATCCATCGCGCCCTTCCAGCCCGCATGGGCCGCGCCAACAACGCGGGCGCTGGGATCTGCAAACAGTATGGGACCGCAATCAGCGGTCAGAATGCCGATGACTATTCCAGGCGTTGCCGTTACCATTGCATCAGCCCTCGGGCGTTGGCCGTCCAGTGCCCTGTCAGCCACAAAAACATCCGATGAGTGGAACTGGTACGGCGTCGCCAATTGGTCGGACGAACTCTTGAACCATTGTGCTACACGGTCGCGGTTCTCATTGATGTGCTGCGGGTCGTCATCTGACCCGAGCCCGACATTCAGGCCGCGATAGATTCCTTGCGAAACACCGCCAGATCGGGTGAAAAAGCCGTGTTGAATAGATGCAGTTTCACAGGCCTGTTCCAGAAGATGGCTGGTGATCGGTGCGGGGGGTCGCTCCAGGTCAAGCATGGCTGGCCTCTCAGCTTCAAATCCGGCGGGATGGTGATCAATGTCAACGTATCTGTCAATCATGCGATTTGTAGGGGAAAATCAAGGTCTCATTGCTGTTTACGCACAAGGCTTTGAAAAGGTTGCCCATTTGAGAGTCTTCGCTGCCTGCCAGTCGTGCAACACTGCGCTGTATGGATTCCTGAACCGAGGCGTCCTTGCCGGCCCCCAGTATGCCTGCGCGTTCCAACAGGCCCAATTCAAGCAGAAACCTGCCCTGAGGCATGGCTGGAAAGGGGACCGCGCCCTGTTGCCGGGCAGACTGTGACAAAACGTCAAAATCCACATGGCTGGTCAGGTCGCTCTGCCCGGGTGCCGCAAGGACATCCATATATTGATGTTTTGCGATGGCCTGCAACGTATCGCCAAAGGCCGTTTGAAGATGACCATAGTCAATAATCAGCGCGGTTCCTCCCTGGCTGACAAGGCGTTGCGCAATCTGCGCCATGATGGCCTGGCGCGTCGGCGCAATCTCGAACACCGTGCCCGGCGCCGGCTGATGACTGCGCGGCAGCAATTGTGGATCGATCTTTGCCAGACCAGGTTGAAAATGCAAATCGCCACTGTCGTCCAGGGCAACCACGCGCTCGCGAAATCCGTCAGGGGTTTGGACAAATTGGCGGATGGGCAGAGCATCGAACAGTTCATTGGCCACCAGCAGGGTAAAGCCCGCGGGGACATCTTCAAGTCTCTCATGCCACTGGGTGGTGATCGGGCAGGAAGACAGGGTCTGCCGCTGCACCTGCTGCAACCGCTGGCTGGTCTCAATCATGTGCGCTCTGGCTGAACTTGCCATGTCAGGAGCAAGCTGTTGCACGACCCTTTGAGCGTCGGCCATGAGCGTACCGCGACCCGGGCCGATTTCCAGCAGCTGCACCGCTTCCGGCCTGCCATGTGCCTGCCAGGCAAGGATCAGAAAGATGCCGATCATTTCGCCGAACAATTGACTGATTTCAGGTGCGGTGGTGAAATCGCCCGCTGTGCCAAAAGGTTCGTGGGTATGATAATAGCCGTGCTCGGGATCACTCAGGCACAGGGAAAAATATTCGGCAATGCTGATGGGGCCATTGGCCTCTATCAATCGGCATAGTTTCCTGCCTAAGGGTGTCATTGCCATGCTCTGCTTTTGTCTATGGGCGTTCTAGGTCGACTGAGGTTTCGGCGTGGCGGGGGTGCGTGCACTGGCAATGCTGATCAGGCCCACCGCCAGCATCGGCAGTGACAGGACCATTCCCATGGTCATCCAGTTGCCGGCAAGATAGCCTATATGCGCGTCCGGCTCGCGGAAGAACTCGACCAGGATCCGGCTGATAGCATAGCCGGTCAGAAAGACACCGGCGACGAAACGCGGTTGTGCAAGTTTGCCCAGACGGAAAATCAGGTAGAACAGCACAAGAAAAAGGGCGGGGCCTTCAAGCACAGCCTCATAGAGTTGACTGGGGTGCCGCGGCTGTGGGCCACCGGTGGGAAATACAAAAGCCCAGGGAACATTGCTTGTCCGGCCCCATAATTCAGCGTTTACAAAATTTGCCAATCGGCCCAGGAACAGGCCGATTGGTGCGGCGGCGGCCACCACGTCAAAAAGACTCCAGACGAGGATGTTACGCTTCCAGGCAAAGAGCATCATGGCAATGATCGTGCCGAGCAGACCGCCGTGGAAGGACATTCCGCCATTCCATATCTCGAACATGCGCAGTGGATTGTCGGCGAAAGCGGCGAAGTCATAGAAAAATATATAGCCCATTCTGCCGCCCAGAACGATGCCCAGCGCTGCCCAGACCAGAAAATCGTCAATGTCGACAACACTCATGGCCGGACGTCCCTCATGCCAGAGCCGCTCGCGGCTTGCCACCAGCCGTGCATAACGCCAGGCAAGCAATATGCCGACCACATAGGCGAGCCCATACCAGTGCACTGCAAGCGGGCCGACCGAGAACAGTACGGGATCAATGTTGGGGAAAGGCAGAGCAGCCTGAACTGGATTCATGATCTATGTGCCATATTTATCGAAAGGAGAGGCTGGACCATGCCGATGGTCGCAGCTGCGGTCAAGGGTTGCATCATAACGGTTAAGTGCTTACCTGAAACGGGTGCTCAATAAACAGTTTTTTCAGCAATAGCGAGGCAACAAAATGACCACAGGTCCAAATCGTATTCTTGATGATTTTGCTCGGCTGATGACGGATGCCGCAGGCGCTGCCCAAGGCGTTCGCAAGGAAATGGAAACCGCTTTTCGCTCCCAGGCAGAGCGGGTCTTGAACTCGATGGACGTTGTTCAGCGGGAAGAGTTTGAGGCTGTGCGAGACATGGCGGCCAAGGCCCGTGATGAGAATGATGCGCTTTTGGCGCGAGTCGAATCACTTGAAAAATTGCTCGCCGAGCAGAGCAAGGCTCCCAAAGCCAAGGTTCAGGCAAAAAGAAGCCCTGCCGCCGGCTCATCCAAGTAATTTTTTTATGGTTAATAATTCCTTAGCAGCGCAGGCAAAAAAACCTTTTGGCTGAATCGGTTACAGGGTCCGACTGAACAACTGATTCAGCACCTATCCACATGCGAATGTGGTCTGCCCCCAAAAGAGGGGTGGCGCTGCGACTCTGCCGTTATACACTGATTTTAATAGATGATTCGAAGCGAGCTATCCGGCCCGAACGGCTCATTGATAGCAGAATCGTTTTCGGCGTGTACATTACGAGGGTGGCATCCGGGTTCCAGTGTGGGCACGCGGCAACGGGTTGTTGTGGCCGACGATATCTAAATTCGGGCAAAGAAGGTACGGCATGAGCCTCATGGAATTTGAATATGAGCGGCAGGTCAATCCGGTGGATATGATCGAATATGTTGCTTCCAATAATGACTGGACCTTTGAGCGGTCCGGTGAAGACGAAATTGCCATGACTGTGCAGGGGCAATGGTCGGACTACCATGTGTCTTTTTCCTGGATGGAAGATTTCGAGGCCCTGCATCTTGCCTGCGCCTTTGATATCAAAGTGCCGAAGAACCGGGTCAATGAAGTCGTCAAGCTGCTCTATTTGTTGAATGGGCAGATCCTGATGGGCCATTTTGATTTCTGGCAGCAGGAGGACGTGGTGATTTTTCGGCATTCCCTGTTGCTGGCGGGCGGTGCCGAGCCGACCAATCAGCAGGTCGAAGTTCTGCTTTCAGGCGCTCTTGAAACCTGCGAGCTGTATTTTCAGGCTTTCCAATTTGTCATCTGGTCTGGCATGGACGCCAAGAGTGCTACGGATACCGTGCTTTTTGAAACGGTCGGGGAGGCCTGATCATTATGGCGTCGCGTACCATTGTCCTGGTTGGCGCCGGCAATATGGGCGGTGCCATGATGCGTGGATGGGTGAAAAGCGGGATAGATCCGGCTACCATCACCGTCATCGATCCAGTGCCGTCGCCTGCCATGGCGGAATTCCTGGCGGATAAAGCGATCAGCCACTTTGCCAGCGTTCCTGATGGCCTCAAGGCCGCTGCCGTCTTCATTGCCGTCAAGCCGCAACTCATGGCGCAGGTATTGCCATCCCTGCTGCCATTGCTGGACGATCAGACTGTTTGCATTTCCATTGCCGCAGGCACAGGCCTTGCCCAATTGTCGACCTTGCTGGGTCACGGCGCCATCGTGCGCGCCATGCCAAACACGCCGGCGATGGTCGGGCGCGGCATCTCCGCGGCAATTGCCAATGACAAGGTGAGCGAAGAACAGCGTCAATATGCCCATTCCTTGCTGGCTGTCAGCGGTCCGGTGGAGTGGGTTGACAGCGAGCACCTCATTGATGCGGTCACCGCAGTCTCCGGAAGTGGTCCGGCCTATGTTTTCTATCTGGTGGAATGTATGGCCGAAGCTGGCCGAAAAGCCGGGTTGGACCGCGATCTGGCCATGCGCCTTGCCCGCGCCACGGTCAGCGGTGCCGGTGAGTTGCTGTTTCAATCGACCGATGATGCGCAAACCCTGCGCAAGAATGTCACGTCTCCGGGTGGAACGACTGCAGCAGCGCTGGATGTTCTGATGCGTGACGATGCCATGCAGGGCATTTTTGACGAAGCTATAGCAGCGGCAAAAAGACGTTCGATTGAGCTGGCAGGTTAGAGGATGTCATGGCTGACGAGATAACGTGGGCCGACTTTGAAAAGGTCGAAATACGGGTTGGAACGATTGTCGCGGCTGAACCCTTTCCAGAGGCGCGCAAGCCGGCGATAAAACTGCAGGTCGATTTTGGTCCCGAGATCGGTGTGCGCAAATCCTCTGCGCAGATCACCAGACATTATACGCCCGATCGTCTCGTGGGCAGGCAGGTCATGGCGGTGGTCAATTTCCCGCCACGGCAGATCGGTCCGATGATGTCGGACGTTCTGGTGCTGGGTTTTCCGGACGAGGATGGCGAGGTGGTTCTGGCGGCAATTGACAAGCAGGTCCCGGACGGCGGGCGTCTATTTTAGCGCCTGATCCGAAGCGTCTGCCGGTATGCGGATGATCGCCTGCAGGCCGCCCATGGGGCTGTCTGCCAAAGTAACATCACCACCATGGCTGCGGGCAATATCCCTTGCAATGGCAAGGCCAAGGCCAGTGCCGGTCTCATCCTGATTGCGTGCTTCATCGAGCCGGAAAAACGGTTTGAAGACATCTTCGCGCAAATGTTGCGGAATGCCCGAGCCATCGTCATCAATGACGATCGTCAACCAGCCGCTTTTGATTGTCGCCTGCAGGTTGATATTCTGGGCGTGCCTTGAAGCATTGGATGTCAGGTTCGTCACCAGTCTGGCAAACGCAGTCGGCCTGACCTTGACACAGGCGGGTCCGCTGATGGTCGTGACGAGGTTGCGATCACGCAATCTGGCATCCTCTTTCAATTTGTTGAAAAGAGCGTCCAGGTCCAGTTCTCCGACGTCCTCCTGGGCTTCGCCACGGGCGAAGGAAAGATAGCCTTCGAGCATCGTTTGCATATCGTTTATATCTTCATCGAGATGCGCCGTTTCGGTTTCATTGCCGACCAGTGCCAATTGCAGCCTGAAGCGGGTCAGGATGGTGCGCAGGTCATGGCTGACACCTGTCAGCATGGCTGTACGCTGTTCAATCTGGCGCTCGATCCTCTCGCGCATTCGAATAAATGCATGGCCGGCACGCCGGATTTCGTCGGCGCCGCGCGGGCTGAAACCCTCCGGTGATTTCTGTCCCCTGCCAAAGCTCTCTGCGGCACGGGCAAGACTGAGAATAGGGCGGATCTGCCCGCGTAGAAACAGGATGGCAATGCTGAGCAGGACAAGAGACGTTCCGAGCATCCACAAAAGGAATATATGGGTGTTCGATGCATAGGCCTGACTGCGCAGGGCAAACACGCGCAAGACCTTGTCGTCCAGCAGAATACGGATTTCGACAAGATTGGAATCGCCAACGGTGTCGATCCAGAAGGGACGTTTTATCTGGCGGGTGATTTCTTCGCTCAGGATCGAATCAAGAATTGAAAAAAATGGCTTGGAACGCGGTGGTGGCAATGTTCCGTCCGGTTCGATGGCAATATTGAGTTCCAGCCGTTCCCTGGCGATGCGGCTGATCTCATCATAGGTTTCGGATTGCGGGTAGGTGTCGATGACATCGATGATCGCGGCAATATCGCGCGTCACGGCCGTTGAAAGGCGCTGCGTGACAGTTTGCCAATGGCGTTCCATGAAAACAAAGGCGACCACCGACTGCAGGATGACCATTGGCAGGATGATGATGAGCAGCGTACGACCATAAAGTCCGGTCGGAATACGCCGGGTAAACCAGCGCGTCAGCCGCCGAACACCCTTGGGTGGATAGCGTTCATACTCACGCCGAATTGATTCCATGGTCGCCATTGGTCGTTTCCGATCGCGTTCTGTCGATGATCAGTTTTAGACCAAGTCGTTCAGTGAGGGAAACAATGACATTGTCAAATTCGTGGTTTTAAGTGTCTCTCATCGCAATAATAATAGGGATGATTGCAAGCACCTGATCATATCAGCTCCGTCAGATTGCCAAAAAGCCTATTCGACGCTGAGGCGGTATCCAATTCCCCTGACGGTCTGAAGCCACATGGGATTTGCCGGGTCGTCCTCGATTTTTCTGCGCAGGCGGTTGATCTGGACGTCAATCGTGCGTTCACCGATGTCGATGCCGTCGCCGACCAGTTCATGGCGGGGGATCGTATCGCCGGGGCGTTGTGCAAATTGCACCATGATTTCCTGTTCGCGATCCGTCAGGCGAACGATTTCCATGCCTTTTTTCAACTCGCGCCGGGCCAGGCCGAACGTATAGGGACCGAAGACGATCTGCTCGATTTTCGGAATTTCCGGCGGGCCGCCGCGTTTGAGGATGTTGTTGATTCTCAAAACGAGTTCGCGCGGGTCGAAGGGTTTGGCGAGATAATCATCAGCGCCCGCCTCAAGCCCTTCCAGTCGACTGCCGATCTCGGCAAGGGCGGTCAACATCAGGACGGGAATATTGCGGATCTCGCGCAATGATTTTGTCAGGGCAACACCGGTTTCGCCTGGCATCATGACATCGATGATGAGCAGATCGAATTCGAGCCCCTTGAGCTTGCGCCGGGCTTCGGATGCATCAGCTGCGCTGGTCACGCGAAAACCCTGCTCGGTCAGATAGCGGTTCAGCAGATCACGAATACGCGTATCGTCATCAACAACAAGCAAATGCGCAGCATTGTCGGATAACACTTCTGCGGGCATGCATCCTCCTTGTAATCTGAGCTCAGCCTTATCCAAGCTCAATACCTATTGCGGATCAACCATTGCACGAAGGAACTTACCAATCAGTTTCTGCTCCTCCGGGGCGAAACCACTTAGTGCTTTGGTTATGCGGCGAGACTGTGGCCTTGCCAGTTCCAGCGCCAGTTCTCTACCCTTGCGTGTGGGATAAAGTCGTCTTTGCCTGCGATCCCTGACGCCCTCAACCTGATTTATGAAACCGGAATCAATCAGTTGCTTGAGCACCCGGGCAAGGCTTTGTTTGGTGATTTTCAAAGTGTCCAGCAGATCCGCAACGGTCATGCCGGGACGCCGGTTTACAAAGTGAACCACACGATGGTGGGCGCGCCCGAAACCTGATTTGGAAAGGATCGCATCGGGGTCGGAGGTGAAATCCCGATAGGCGAAAAACAATTCTTCAATGATGTCGAAATCAATGTCGTCAATCTCCGCCATAGGACCCGTAATGGTATCTGCATCGGGTGACTTTTGTGCCCGTTCGGACGGCATGACGGTATTTCCTTTCGAATATGTCAGCTTTGTTGACATATTTTCATGCTATTGATAGCCTTATTATGCGTCAAGGAGGGAAAAACCCCTAATGGGCTTGGTTTTGGTGTTTGGCAGAGCGAGAGACCTGTCTTGCAACAACCTGTTTTATTGGGCGTTTCATATCATACGCATGACAATTTTTGCATGAGCGAATTAGCGCTGGAGGTACACCATGGCTGCGCAGCCTTTTGATCAGCTCGAAGGCCATATCTGGTATAATGGCGCATTTGTTCCCTGGAAGGATGCAAAGCTGCATGTCCTTTCCCACGGGCTGCATTACGCCAGTGCAGTGTTTGAAGGTGAACGGGCCTATGGCGGCGAAATCTTCAAGCTGAGAGAGCATACGGAGCGGCTGCATTATTCGGCTGAATTGCTGGGTTTCGAGATTCCCTACAGCGTTCAGGCCATTGATGATGCGAGCAATGAGCTGCTGAAGATGCAGGGTTTCGATGATGCCTATGTGCGTCCGATTGCCTGGCGCGGCAGCGAAATGATGGGCGTTTCGGCGCAACATAACCGCATCAATCTGGCCATCGCGATCTGGCAGTGGCCTTCCTATTTCAAACCCGAGGAACGGTTGAAAGGCATTCGTCTGGATATCGCCAAATACCGGCGTCCGGACCCGGCAACGATACCGTGCAAATCAAAAGCCGCCGGCCTCTACATGATCTGTACATTGTCCAAACATGCGGCCGAGGACAAGGGTTACGCAGACGCCATGATGCTCGACTGGCGTGGCCAGGTGGCAGAGGCGACGGGTGCGAATGTGTTCTTCATCAAGGACGGTGTCATTCATACGCCGACACCGGATTGTTTTCTCGACGGCATCACCCGGCGCACTGTTATCGATCTGGCCAAAAAACGCGGTTATCAGGTTGTTGAACGGGTCATCATGCCTGAAGAAATGACCGATTTTGAAGAGTGCTTTCTGACCGGGACAGCGGCCGAAGTCACACCCGTGTCGGAAATCGGGCCCTATCGTTTTGCGGTTGGCGAGATCACCAGCAATTTGATGAGTGACTATATGCAGGCGGTTCAGCCGGCAAAGCACGCTGCGGAATAGCCGTTGCGGCAGTTCGGCGGATGGGGGCCTTTGTGTTTCCCGGTTTGAACGGAAAACCAATTGTTTCAAGGCGGGAAGAACGGGAAAGCACCATGGGTCAGTTGCAGGCTGGAATTGTTCCGGTAACCGCATTCCAACAAAATTGCACGTTGCTTTTTGATCAGGAAACAAAACAGGGCGTTGTCGTGGATCCGGGTGGCGACATTGCAGCCATCCAGGACGTCATCACAAAGAACAACCTTGAAATCAAGGCCATTTGGTTGACCCACGGGCATTTTGATCATGCCGGCGGCGCCATGGATTTGAAGGACGCCTTGGGCATTCCGATTGTCGGACCGCACAAGGATGACAAATTTCTGCTCGATGGTCTTGAGGATCAGGCAAAAATGTTCGGCCTGCAGGATGCAGTGCGCAATGTCACACCGGACCAATGGCTCTCGGAAGGCGATGTTGTCTCTTTCGGCAACCATGACTTTGAGGTGTTTCATTGCCCGGGGCATGCTCCAGGGCATGTCATCTTCTACAGCCGAGAAGCGGGATTTGCCCATGTGGGTGACGTGTTGTTTCACGGGTCGATCGGAAGGACTGATTTGCCCGGGGGCAACCATGCGCAGCTTCTGGCATCGATTCGTGACAAGGTTCTGCCGCTGGGCGATGATGTCGGCTTCATTTGCGGACATGGCCCGGGAGGACGGATTGGTGAAGAGCGTCTCACCAACCCGTTTCTTCAAGAGGAATAGTCGTTCCCCCTTGGCCCGGTCAGCGGGCTACGCAAAAATGATCTTTGCCGTCATAGCCGCGATAGGTGCCCGTTGCCGCTTTGAATGAACGGTACTTCTGCGCGCAATAGCGGTACCAATTATCACTCCATGGCTCGAGATCGCCGCCCTGTGCGTAGGCGGGAGCGGGGGCCGGCGGATAATAGTTGGGCACTGCATTGGGCGCATAGCCGCGACGAGGTGCGCTATTGTATGATGGTTCATTCAACAGGGCGCCGCCGATGACTGCGCCTGCTGCCAGGCCCAGAATTCCGAGCAGCAGAGCATCGTCATTGTTGTTGCTGCGCGCGGCGGGGTAATGTCTGCGACCGGGTTTGGGGCCATGTCTGGGACCAGAGTGCCGGTCATTGCGAGCGGAGCGCTCGTGGCGCTGACGACCCTGCTCGAAGCCACCATGGGATCGTGCATTATTGCCGTATTGGCGATTGCCCCAGTCCTTCGCTTGGGCCTGTGACAGCGGCACAAGTGTGGATGCGGTGATGGCCAATGTGATGATGACTGACTTGACTGCTTTGCCCATGGTGATTGTCCTCTTGAAAGCGATTGTTCCGGAGCCTTGTGGCCCGCGTTGACATGAACATTAGAAGACCTTGCCTGAACGCAACCTGAACGGAATTGGCGCAGCGTGTTCAGTCATGGTGCGGATCGCATTTACAAAGAAGAATACTTTTTGAGGGTGATCCGCATTCGTTGCTGTGCGTTCAGCGCCTGTAACCGCAAACAGGCGCTGAACTTCTCTGACCGTTAAAATTTGTTCGCCGAGAAAAAGCAAAACCTCAGCCCCTTCTTGCTCACATTGGCGTCAAACCGCTTCAAACTGGAACGACTGGCTGGGACATTGGACAGGCGATGTGTGTTGCTGGCGATTAATCTGTTCGGGGGGCGCGTGTCGCCGCCCAGACCCCGCGGTCCATCAGGTCTTTCACGACCTCGCGCAGAAGATTGCGAATGATTTCCTGTGCACGGGAAACAGATTTGTCGGAGGGGCAAACCATATGGGCCCCACGCCACAGGCCGTCACCGGAAATGCGACTTGTAGCCAGACTGCCTGTTTTGAGTTCCTCGAGGATCGCATGGGATGGCAGGATTGATGCGCCAAAACCGGCTGCCACCAAGCGCTTTATATTGGCATAGGAATCAATTTCCATGGCGACATTGGGAACAATGCCGCAGGCGTCCAGCGCGGCATCGATCTGTATGCGCAGGCCATGGGCTGTGCTCGGCAAAATCATGGGTATGTCGCCCAGTTCGGCAAGATCCAACTCTGATGGGCAATCGGCATTTCCCGGCCACAATACCACCAACTCCTCTTCCAGAAGCAATTCGGACACGGTGCCGCCATGGCGTGCTGTCTCGTACAATATGGCCAAATCCACACGCCCTTCGGTCAGCCAGTCTGAGATAAATCCGCTCATTGCTTCTGCGATGTTGAGCTTGATGCGGGGATAGCGTTGCCGTGATGCCTCGATCAAAGGCAAGGCGACAATACTGCTGATTGTCCCGGGAAGACCGATGCGCACAACCCCTGTAGGATCCCTGTCGAGTGTTCTTATGTCATCTTCAATTCGCGAAAAATCGTCCAGCAGGCTTCGCGCGCGCTGTGCCAGCAATGTACCAGCCTCGGTTGGTCGGATACCAAATTTGCCGCGATCCAGCAGCCGGACCCCCAGTTCCTCCTCCATTTTCTTGATATGAAGTGAAAGTGCGGGCTGGGCGATGTTCAACCTCTGCGATGCCCGGGTAATGGAGCCATGGTCGATGATGGCACAAAAGTATCGCAACTGCTTGATGTCCATAATGCGATCCATTCTTAACATGCCAATATGTTATGACAGACATTAAAAACATATATTTGTAAAATGATCCAGCGAAAGCTATTTCAACGCTACCCGCAGTTTGCAGAGATGAGCCTGGCCATGAATTTTCTATCCGACGATTATCAGGATATTCGAGAGGGTGTGCGTGCGCTTTGCGCCCAGTTCCCGCCAGAATATCATCGCAGTGCAGACGCTGAGCGCGCCTATCCTGAAGAATTTGTTCAGGCGCTGACGCGCGAAGGCTGGATGGCGGCGCTGATTCCGGAAGAATATGGCGGCTCGAACCTCGGGCTGCTTGAGGCCAGTGTCATCATGGAGGAAATCAACCGCGCGGGAGGGAATTCGGGAGCCTGTCACGGCCAGATGTATAATATGAACACGCTGGTTCGGCATGGTTCTGAAGAGCAGCGCCAGCGCATCTTGCCAAAGCTCGTCAGCGGTGAATTGCGTCTTCAGTCCATGGGCGTGACCGAACCAACCACTGGTACGGATACCACCAAGATCAAAACGACGGCGGTAAAAAAAGGCGACAAATACGTCATCAACGGACAGAAGGTCTGGATCAGCCGTGTACAGCATTCGGATCTGATGATTCTTCTGGCGCGCACCACGCCGCTGGCTGATGTGAAAAAGAAATCCGAAGGCCTGTCGATATTTCTGGTTGATATCAAGGATGCGATGAAGAGCGGGATGGATGTAAAACCAATCCCCAACATGGTCAATCACGAGACCAATGAGCTGTTTTTTGACAATCTTGAAATTCCCGAGGAAAATCTGATCGGCGAAGAGGGAAAAGGCTTCAAATACATCCTGACAGGCCTCAACGCAGAGCGGGCGTTGATCGCGGCAGAGTGTATTGGTGACGGTTACTGGTTTACCGACAAGGTCACCGCCTATGTCAGTGAGAGAGAAGTGTTTGGCCGCCCCATCGGGCAAAATCAGGGCGTGCAATTTCCCATTGCCGAGGCGTTCATTGAAGTCGAGGCTGCCAACCTGATGCGTTACAAGGCCTGTGCCCTGTATGATGCCGGACAGCCCTGCGGGGCAGAGGCCAATATGGCGAAATATCTGGCGGCCAAGGCGAGTTGGGAGGCAGCGAATGTCTGTATCCAATTCCACGGCGGGTTTGGATTTGCCAACGAATATGATGTTGAACGCAAGTTCCGCGAAACGCGGCTGTATCAGGTTGCACCCATTTCGACCAACCTCATTCTGTCCTATGTTGCAGAACACATTCTTGGTATGCCGAGGTCGTTTTGATGTTGCCACTGTCTGGTTTGGAAGTTGTTGCCATTGAGCAAGCGGTCGCTGCGCCATTTGCCTCTTCACGTCTGGCGGATGCCGGCGCACATGTGGTCAAGGTGGAGCGCCCAGAGGGCGATTTTGCCCGTGGCTATGACACGGTGGCAGCGGGACAATCGAGCTATTTTGTCTGGTTGAACCGCGGCAAGGAAAGCGTGACGCTCGATCTGGCTTCGGACAACGGCAAGACGATGCTGGAGGAATTGATCGCGAAGGCCGATGTCCTGATTCAAAATCTCAAACCCGGTTCCTTGTCCCGGCTGGGTTTCGATCCGAAACGTCTGGCCCGTGATTATCCAAGGCTCATTACCTGCTCCATATCGGGCTATGGTGAAGACGGCCCGATGGCCGATCGCAAAGCCTATGATTTGCTGATACAGGCGGAAAGCGGGCTGTGCTCCATCACCGGTGGGCCGTCTGAAGCCGCGCGGGTCGGTATATCCGTTGTCGATATTGCCACCGGAGCGACCGCCTATTCTGCAATCCTTGAAGCGCTCATCGGGCGTGGCATCTCGGGCAAGGGCGCCCATATCTCCCTGTCGATGTTTGACGTGATGGCCGACTGGTTGACAGTTCCCCTGCTCAATCATGAGGGTGGTAAAAGCCCCCAACGTGTCGGCCTCGCACATCCATCCATCGCGCCCTATGGTGTCTTTCAACCGAAATCCGGTGCTCCGATCCTGATTTCCATTCAAAGTGATCGTGAATGGATCAAACTGTGTGCGGATTTCATCGGTGATGCCTCACTGGGCACGGACCCGCGCTTTGCCACCAATGTGGCGCGGATGACCAATCGCACCCAGACCGATGCGCTGGTTGCCGAAGCTTTCGCGCGTTATGATGCAGCCGATGCCATTGCGCTGCTGTCCAAGGCCAATATCGCCCTGGCTTCGGTCAATGACATGGCCGGTTTGTCGAAACATGCGCATTTGCGCAGGGTGACCGTCGACAGCGCGAATGGTCCGGTTTCCTTTCCCGCACCGGCGGCAGTTTTTGACGGTGAAGAGCGGACCTACGGACCGGTGCCTGCGCTCAATCCGGTGAAGGATTGACGATGGATCTGGAACACCTGCGCCAATGGATCGGGCGCGAACAGACGGGTGAAGAGATTTTGACGCCGACGCTGGTGGGTCGGTTCAATGCGACATTCGATCGTGTGTCGGGAACCGGACCGGGGGATGTTGCGCCTATGCTGATCCACCTGTGCCTGACCCAGCCAGCGGTCGGCAGCGCCGAACTGGCAACAGATGGTCACGCTGCACGCGGTGACTTTTTGCCTCCCGTTCCATTGCCCCGTCGGATGTGGGCCGGGGGCGCCTTTCAATTTCACGCAGACATCCGTATTGGCGAGACGGTTACGCGCAAATCGACCATTACAAATGTCGTTGCCAAACAGGGCAGAAGCGGGCCGCTGTGTTTCGTAACCGTTGAACATCTGATCTTCAGTGACGGGCGCGCCGCATTAACGGAACGTCAGGATATTGTCTACCGTGATATTCCCATCCATACAGAACAGACAGCGACCCCTGATGCGGCTGCGCCGGGGCATCATACGCGGCAGATAGAGCCGACCGCTACACTGCTCTTTCGTTATTCGGCACTGACATTCAATGGTCACCGCATTCACTACGACAGGTCCTATGCCACGCAGATTGAAGGTTATGCCGGCCTGCTGGTGCATGGACCAATGCAGGCCACGCTTTTGTGCCAAATGGCAGCTGATCTGGAAGGCAGACCGCCAAAGTCTTTCAATTTTCGCAGCCTTGCGCCACTTTTTGATGATTCTCCTTTTACGGTGAATGCAACAGCCAGACAGAATGAAGTCAGCCTTTGGACGTCACGTTTGGGCGGCCCCGTGGCAATGCAGGCGGATGCGCAATGGTAACTGAAATCGTCGCCCCCTTGTTTGTGCCTGCCAATCGGCCCGATCGGTTTGGCAAAGCGGCAAGCTGCGGTGCGGATGCCGTGATCCTTGATCTGGAGGATGCCGTTGCGGAGGCCGACAAGGATATGGCGCGTGCAGCGCTGTCTTGCGATTTCACCGCCTTGCCAGTCATCGTCAGGATAAACGCGGTCGCATCACGTTGGCATGCGGCGGATATGGAGGCCGTTCAAGATCTTTCCATCGCAGCTGTCATGTTGCCAAAATCGGAAAGCCCGGATGCGGTTGCCGCTGTCGTCGCCGCATTTCAGGGACGGCCAATCATTGCGCTGATCGAGACGGCCAAAGGGTTGAGCAATGCCCGCGCCATTGCCGGCATGCAAGGCGTCGTTCGCCTTGCCTTCGGATCCGTGGATTACTGCGCAGATCTGGGGTGCGCGCATCTTCGTGAGGTGCTTCTGCCGGCACGATCGGAGCTGGTCATGGCCTCACGTCTGGCCGGTATCGCCGCTCCTTTGGACGGGGTTACGGTTCAGTTGGACGATCCAATGATCACTCACACTGACGCAGAACATGCCCTTAACCTTGGGATGACGGGCAAGCTTTGCATTCATCCAAAACAGATAGGCCCCGTCATCAAGGCATTCAGCCCAACAGCTGCAGATATTAATTGGGCCGAACGTGTTCTGGCACTGGGTGACGGTGCAATCGCCGTTGAGGGCGAAATGGTGGACGAACCGGTGCGCATCCGCGCCCGGGCCATCCTCGCCCGCCACAAAGTCGCATAAGCTGCGCCCGCGATAGGCGAACAGTCAGGATAAAGCGCTTCAGTCAGTGATAGACAGATTGACGGCTTTTGGTCCTTTGCCTCGCCGATCCGGTTCGGTTTCAAAACTCACTTTCTGGTTTTCTTCAAGGTACTCCAACCCCGAATCCTTGAGGGCCGAAATATGAACAAATATGTCGGATTGCCCCGAATCCGGTTTGATGAAACCGAAGCCCTTGTCTGCGTTGAAGAATTTCACAATGCCAGTCTCTGCCATTCTATCAAGTCCTTGTGTGTCCGCTGGTCATCACCAGCGTGTCTTGCGATTGGTCCGCGATGCGGGCCAGACAGGCAGTTCTTGAAGGATGCGGAAAATTTCCTGTTGTCGTGATATTCGTCAGCGTTCATTGATCAACTGATCCAATTCAATCACCCGGAATGTTATGCGTCTCCGGTCCGCATGGCTATATTGAGGCTTTCCCGTGTTCGCAAATTGCCCGAACGCACGACAGATTGATGCAGCTTTTTGAAATAATCAAGAAAAAGTTTTGTGACGCATGTTGCGTTGCAGCATCAGCGTGATGTCAGCGTTCCTGTAACGAAAAGTTCGCTGCAGGCGCCAGACATTCAGGCTTTGGCACCTTTTGCCTGTCTTTGCAGAAGTGCTGGGGTCACCTCTACCAGCAAAATGGCAACAAAAATCAGCGCACAGCCAAGATACCCCAGGGCGGCAACGCGCTCGCCCAGAAACAGCGCACCGAAAAGGGCGGCAAAAAGAGCTTCGGTTGACAGGAATATGGCCGCCTGTGCCGGCGTTGTGTAGCGTTGACCGATTGCCTGAAGTGAAAAGGCAACTCCGCTGGCAAATATGCCGGAATAGAGAATTTCCGGCAGGGCGTCTCTTATCGCGGTCCAGAGGATCGGTTCGCTGAGCAATGCCGCGACAAACGCCAAAACAGCACATAGGGCAAATTGCACCGCTGACAAAGTCAGTGGTCTGCCTGTGCGTTGCCCGAAGACGCCGATCATCAACACCTGACCGGCCCAGAAAACCGCGCACAGGATTGTCAGTGCGTCACCCGAGTTCAAGGATAGGGCATGGCCGCCGCTCAAGAGCCAGATGCCGACAAAAGCCAAGAGGGCTGCAGGCCAGACGACCGGATGGGGTAATCGCCGCAGAAACACAACCACCAGGAAGGGGACAAAAACCACATAAAGACCGGTAAGAATGCCGGCATTTGTCACGGTCGTGGTCAACAGCCCGATTTGTTGTGCCGTCATGCCGGCAAACATCGCAAGGCCGATCCACAGGAAACCGGAGATATCCCTCATCGATAGTCTGGTGGAGGCCTTGTGCGATTCCAGCAAGGCGAATGGCAAAACAACAAGCGTTGCCAGAAAGAAGCGCAAGGCGATGAAAAGCATTGGACCGATTGCGTCCATGGCGGTGCTTTGGGCGACGAAGCCAATGCCCCACAGGGCTCCGGCAAGCAGCAGGCACAGGTTTGCCTTGGCGCGATTCATGCGGTTACAGATCTTCCAGATAAAGCGTTAATCGTGCTTTGTTGGCGCCCATATCCCGTTTGCCCAGTTGGGCGCGTGCATAGGCAAGCAGGCCGCTGCGCCCGTCATCACGCAGGATCGCCTCGATGTTGATCAGGTCCGGAAAGCGCATTATCTGCGAGTAGGTCACATAGCGCAGCTGGCGAGGGTTTGTCGCATCATCAACGCGCCTGGCGAGCTGATCGACACGTTCAATGCGCTGGGCCAATCGTTCTATCAGGATCTCGGGTCTGTCCTCAAAGGCGGGCAACGTGATGTCGCAATCTGATCTGATGCCGGAGGTGCAGGCCAAGGCATCATTGTCGGTTTGGCTTCGCTTGAAAGATTGAATCTCCAATTGTCCGCGATTCGGCGAGCCCACGAGCAAGCTCCAGCTTTTCTCCCGACCATAGGTCAGGAAAAGCAGCATGGCGCAAAGGAGAATCGCCACGACTGCAGCGGGGAGAAACAGGACAAGTTTCAATCGGAGTGCCTTTTTGTTGCGCGTTTATTCTAAAATCATCGCCAGGCACATAGTATAAAACGCTTTATGGCCGACTGACTCGCAATAACACGCCATCGGCTTCATCCGTCAAGAGAAGAAGTGATCCGTCCGGCGCAATGACGACATCGCGCAACCGGCCAAATTTGCCCTCCAGCATCTGTTCTTCACCAACAATCCTGCCATCTTCATCGCGCTCGACACGTACCAGCATCTGGTCCTTGAGCGCGGTGACCAGAAAATCACCCTGCCATTCCGGAAACATATCGGCGCGATAGACCGCCAAGGCACCGGGCGCTATGGACGGGTCCCAATAATGGATGGGCTGTTCAAAGCCTTCGGCTTGCTGACCTTGGCCGATTTTTTGACCGGAATAGTGACGGCCATAGGAAATCACCGGCCAGCCGTAGTTCTTGCCAGGCTGCGGCTGGTTGATCTCGTCCCCACCGCGGGCACCATGTTCAACGGCAAAAAGGGTTCCATTTGCTGGGTCGATGGCTATCCCTTGCGGATTTCGATGCCCCTTTGACCACAATTCGGGCAAGGCAGAAATGCCGTCGCCATAGGGATTGTCTGCGGGGATGGAACCATCCGGATTGATGTGCAGGATCGCACCGGCGTGGTCCTGCATGTCCTGGGCGCGATCACGATCGCCGCGCTCGCCGATCGAAAAGAACAGGCTGTCGTCATCAGCAATGACGATGCGCGATCCGAAATGCTGACCGCGACGGGTCTTCCGGTTCATCGAAAATATCACCTCGGTATCTTCAAGACGCGGCTGCTGATCATCGCGAACCAGACGGGCCTTGGCGATGGCGGTGCCTGCACCTCCGGGGCCAGGTTCGGAAAAGGAAAAGTAGAGGATCGCCGTTTCCGCAAATTGTCTTGAAAGAGCAACGTCCAGCAAACCACCCTGTCCGGCGGCGGCAATCTTCGGCAATCCATCAACCGGCGGTGAGATAACGCCATCCTCGATGATACGCAGCCGCCCGGGGCGTTCGGTGACCAGATAGGCACCATCCGGCAAGACTTCGACACTCCACGGATTTTCAAGGCCTGTGGCGATCGTCTCCACACGGATGGGAACGGTTCGGGTGGGAATCGTTTCCGCAGCCATTGCCGGCCATGGTGCAAGGGTCAGTGCGAGGTAGACTGCAGCCGTTTTTCTCATCATTCAAGGGTCCTGGTTTGACTGACGCACAGTGTAATTCTGGCAGTGGATATAGCGTTCCGATGGCCAATAAACAGGGGGCAGCTCAATATTCTGCATTGACCGCCTCATGCAAGGCAACGCCTGGCCGCGCAACGTCTGGAATCTGCGGTGCCTGGCCAATGGTGTGGGTGCTTGCCGCCGGATGAACATCATCCGCTCTGGACTGGGCAATCAGGTTTCCAAACATGACGATGCAGGCCAGGACCGCCAAGGCGGACAGAATTGTACGTTGCCGGTTTTTTTTTGCCAGCCGGAGCGCATCGACGATTTCACTTTCAAGTTCCATAACAATCCCCTTGATCAAACCCGGTTTGTCCGGTGTTCTCAAAAGGCGCTTCGAACTTGACAGCAGCGCGACAACATCTGGGCAAGTCTGGATCGTTGTCGTGTCCAAATTGTGATAAATGTTAATGAATGATTATCAGGCGGTGGCGGGCCATGTCTTGTCGGGTGATATGCAATGAAGCGCAAGGCCGCTGGTGTGTCACGCCAGTTTCTGGTCACTGTGTTTGGGTGCAAAGATTTCGACAAAATTGGTCGGCGCGATTTGCGGACGGGCAAGCGCATAGCCCTGCACCATATCCGTGCCGCTACGCCAGGCCAGATCGATCTGCCAGCCCTTCTCCATGCCTTCGATAACCACGGATGCGCCCGCCTGATGGAAGCGGTTGACGGTGTCCTTGAGAACCGCAAAGCCTGCCTTGGTGCCCATCAGTTGCGTGACCCAGTCGGCGTCCAGTTTGATGATGTCCGGACGAACCAGTTCCACCCGGCCGACATCGGATGATTTTGCTCCAAAATCGTCCACCGCGATCTTGAAGCCGTTTTCACGCAGCGTCTCGATCAGGATCGGCAAAGGTCCGGTACTTGATACCTGTTGTTCGGTGATTTCGCAGACGATACGATGGGCGGAAAACTGGCTGTCTGCGACATCGCGCAAAAGGGTGTTGACCTGTGCGACAACCATCCGCGCGTCCTCGTACAGACTGGGATTGAAATTGAGGAACAAGAGCGCTTTGTCCGTCGGCTCCACAGAGGCATTTGCCAGATGCATCCTCCTGCACAGGGCATCCATGGACAATTTCTCACCGTGGCCGATACGTGAAAAGAAATCGGCCGTCCGGTATGGCCTGCCATTGAGCCGCAGCCGCAGCAAGCCTTCAAATCCGCACAGGGACAATGCAGCGTTGCGGGTGCGCCTGAAAATGGGTTGCAGGGCGGTCTGAAGGATGAAAGGGCCGAATGATCCGGTGCACGAGCCGTTCTTTTCCTGCAGGAGTCGGCCGCTGTCTTGCTGCTTTGCCATCTTCTGTCCTTGAACAATTATCTTATTGTTCGAATGAATGTGTCCCGGATGCATGTGTTCGGCTTGAACTTCGCGCAATGATTCGACATAGGATTGTTCATATTACAGCAAACCACCCCGACTGTATCATTTCAAAGGAGTTAATCGAAATGGCATTTCTCGCCGATGCACTTTCCCGCGTAAAACCCTCTGCCACAATAGCCGTTGCACAGAAGGCGCGTGAACTGAAGGCAAAGGGTCGCGACATCATCGGACTTGGTGCGGGAGAGCCCGATTTCGATACACCGGACAATATCAAGGACGCGGCGATTGATGCCATTCGGCGTGGTGAAACGAAATATACCGCTGTTGCCGGGATCATGGAGCTGCGCACGGCAATCTGTGACAAGTTCAAACGTGAAAACGGTCTCGATTACACGCCCGATCAGGTGATTGTCGGAACAGGCGGCAAGCAGATATTGTTCAATGCCCTGATGGCGACACTCAATCCGGGAGACGAAGTGGTGATTCCCGCGCCCTATTGGGTGAGCTATCCGGAGATGGTCGCCATTTGCGGCGGAACATCCGTCTTTGCACCAACCCGGCTTGAAGATGAGTTCAAACTGACGGCTGCGGCTTTGGAAGCTGCCATTACACCGAAAACCAAATGGTTCATTTTCAACTCTCCGTCGAATCCCACCGGGGCAGCCTACAGCGCTGAAGAGTTGCGCCAGTTGACAGACGTATTGCTGCGTCATCCCCATGTGTGGATCCTGACCGACGACATGTATGAGCACCTGGTCTATGGAGATTTCCAATTTGCCACGCCGGCGCAGATCGAACCTGAGCTCTATGATCGCACGCTGACCATGAATGGTGTCTCCAAAGCCTATGCGATGACCGGATGGCGCATTGGCTATGCCGCTGGTCCGGTTCAGCTGATCAAGGCGATGGACATGATACAGGGGCAGCAGACTTCCGGTGCGTGTTCGATCGCGCAATGGGCGGCTGTTGAAGCCCTGAACGGTCCGCAGGACTTTATTTCAGACAACAAGAAGATTTTCCAGACGCGGCGTGATCTTGTCGTGTCGATGCTCAATCAGGCAACAGGACTGTCCTGCCCGACCCCTGAGGGCGCATTCTACGTCTATCCTTCCTGCGCCGGGTTGATCGGCAAAAAGGCCCCATCGGGCAACGTCATCAACAATGACGCGGATTTCGTCACGGAACTGCTCGAGGCCGAGGGTGTTGCCGTTGTTCAGGGCTCAGCCTTTGGTCTGGGGCCGAATTTTCGCATTTCCTACGCCACGTCCGATGCCCTGCTGGAAGAAGCCTGTGAGCGGATACAGCGCTTTTGTGCAGCCTGCCGGTAGGGGGCGCGCCATTGGCTGCCGTTTGTGCGGCCAATGGCACTGCAACATTGCGCCGATGGACTGGGTCCCGTGACTGTGCCCCGTGACTGTGCCCCGTGACTGTGCCCCCTGACTGCGCCCAGTGATTGTGCCCAGTGACTGAAAAGCCCTGCCAAACAACAGTTTGTGAACAGCTATGATTTGTTTGCGCGCCGGGCTCACCTATGATCGGGCCAATTGGAGGAATTTCAGTGGCTCATATCATGTCCAAGCCCGCCTGGGCGATCAGTGAAAATCAGGCAACACCGCAAAGCACCTTCTTGAACAGGCGTCAGTTGATCAGAAACTGGGGCTATGCGGGGCTGGGCCTTGCAGCCGCAGTGGCCATGCGACCGGACAGGGCATTTGCTGCCGCAGACAGGCAGAAGGATGCGACAGCCGATCTTTATCCCGCACCGGCGAATTCTGCCTATGTCCTTGACCGGGAGCTGACACCGGAAAATATCAATTCCACCCATAATAATTTTTACGAATTTGGTTCCCACAAACAGATATGGAAGGCTGCACAGGCGTTGCAGACCAGCCCGTGGGATATCCAGATTGATGGAATGGTGGAAAGACCCTTCACCATCGCCTTTGAAGACCTCGTGCGCAAACTGCCGCTGGAAGAGCGTCTTTACCGGCATCGCTGCGTAGAGGCGTGGTCGATGACCATCCCCTGGACGGGATTTTCGCTCGCCAGCCTTGTGGCGCTGGCAAAACCGCTTTCCTCTGCCAGATTTGTCCGCTTCGAAACGTTTCTCGATCCGCAGGTGGCAAGTGGCCAGAAACAGAACTGGTACCCCTGGCCCTATATCGAAGGCGTGACGATCGAGGAAGCGGCAAATGATCTGGGGTTCATGGTAACGGGGGCCTACGGCCATTCGCTGGACAAGCAGTTCGGCGCACCGTTGCGCCTGGCTCTGCCCTGGAAATACGGTTTCAAATCCATCAAGTCGATCCGCCGGATTTCATTTACCGATGTGCGTCCGGTCAGTTTCTGGGAGACCGTGGCCGCCGATGAGTATGGCTTCTGGGCCAATGTCAATCCGGGTGTTCCTCACGCGCGCTGGAGCCAGAAGCAGGAAAGGGTTCTGCATACCGGCCTCTACGTTCCGACCCAGATTTTCAACGGTTACAGTGAGCAGGTTGCACATCTCTACAAGGATATGCAGGGCGAGAGACTTTACACGTAGAGCGTGTCATCGCGCTGAGCCGGCCGATTTACGGCTTCACGGCAATATACTTCCGGTTACTTCCGGCAAAATCTCCGCAAAAAAAACGGACCATGAGATTTCTCTCTGGTCCGTAAGCAGAAGGATCGTTAAACGAACCTCCAGAGGGGAACACAGCCAACGGAGACGAAACCGGGAGGATAGCTCGTCTCTGATCGTTGACTGATGTTGATATGTTCATTCGGTCCGACTTTTGCAAGGGAAACCGGCGCATGGCAGCTATGCTAATAGTGCATATCTAAAGAAATGCTTACATTCAAGGGCCTGTTGAACCGCGGATTTGCGGGCCGCAACAGGATGATTTGCAGTGTTTTGGACCCGCGTCAATATTTCCAGTTACGGGCCTTTGAGATGAGAAAATCCCTGAATGCCTTCAATTTGGCAGAGCCGCGCAATTCTTCCGGGTAGCAGAAAAAGCAGGAAAAAGACGGAACATCCGAATCAATGTCCAGTTGCACGAGGCCGGCGTCGTGGCCGACCATGTAATCGGGCAACATGGCAATGCCGATGCCCAATTGGGCGGCGCGCTTGATGGATGGCATATTGTTTATCTGCAATTGTGGTGCACGCGGATCACCCAGCGGCCGTCCCGCCACTTCCAGCCAGTTGACGTCCAGCAGATAATTGGGAGCAGGCTCCCCGAAGGTGATGATGCGATGCTTGTCAAAATCATCGACCTGTTCCGGTTTTCCGTAGCGGTTGAGATAGGATGCGGCCGCATAGACATGCATGTGCACGGTAAACAGCTTGCGCTGGATCAGATCGGGTTGTTGGGGTTGTCGAAGGCGGATGGCGCAGTCGGCATGGCGCATGTTGACATCGACCTCTTCATTGTCGAGCAGCAATTGCACCTGAATATCGGGAAACAGTTCACAGAACTCCTGCATCCGGTCAGTCAGCCAGCCCGATCCCAGGCCCACCGTCGTCGTGACGCGCAGCTTGCCGCTGGGTGAATCCGTTGTCTCTGACAGCTTTGCCCTTACCGCTTCGAGTTGCAGCAGAACCTCATGGGCGGTGCGATACAGCATTTCGCCCTGTTCGGTCTTGATAAGGCCGCGTGCGTGCCGGTGAAACAGCGGTGCGCCGATGTCCTGTTCAAGCGCGCTGACCTGCCGGGAAATCGCCGACTGGGACAGATGAAGCTTTTCGGCTGCATGGGTAAACGACCCGGCTTCCGCGGCTGCGTGGAAAATTCGCAATTTGTCCCAATCAAGAGGCATCAATTGTCTCCTTGATGACCGGCCGACATTGCGGTGGCCAAAGTGGGCCGGCGGACCATTGCCCGCCAGCGTTTCGGGCTAGCCGAGATAACGTTCTGCCTCGAGCGCAGCCATGCAGCCCATGCCGGCTGCCGTCACTGCCTGACGGTATATATCGTCCGTGACATCTCCGGCGGCAAACACGCCTTCTACATCGGTAGCGGTTGAATCGGCTGCCGTCCACAAATAGCCGTTGGGCTTTTGCTTGAGTTTGCCTTCGAACAGCGCGACGGAAGGTGCGTGACCGATCGCTATGAAGACGCCATGGGTTTCCAGTTGCGAGATCGCACCGGTCTTGACATTCTTCAGCCGGACACCGGTGACAGAGGGTGGTTTGGATTCAACGCCGGTGATTTCTTCAAGCTGGCTGTCCCAGATGATCTCGACATTGTCTTTCGCCAGCAGGCGCTGCTGAAGGATCTTTTCTGCGCGGAATTCGTCGCGACGGTGCACGACCGTCACTTTTGCGGCGATGTTGGAAAGATAAAGCGCTTCCTCGACGGCCGTATTGCCTCCGCCGACAACCACAACATTTTTTCCGCGATAGAAAAAGCCGTCACAGGTCGCGCAGGCCGAAACGCCAAAGCCCATGAAGGTCTGTTCGGTTTCGATGCCAAGCCACTTGGCCTGTGCGCCGGTGGCAATAATCAGCGCATCGGCCGTGTATTCCTGCCCGGAATCGGTTTGCACGCGGAAAGGCCGCACATCAAGATCAACGGCGGTGACCACATCATTGACGATATCGGTCCCCACGTGTTCTGCCTGTTTGAGCATCTGCTCCATCATCCACGGGCCCTGCACGGTCTCCGCATAGCCGGGGTAGTTCTCGACATCGGTGGTGATCATCAATTGACCGCCTTGCTCCATGCCGGCAATCAAAACGGGTTCAAGCATTGCACGTGCTGCATAGATGGCAGCCGTATAACCTGCGGGACCTGAGCCGATAATCAGGACGCGTGCATGGCGGGTGGTCATGGTCGAATTATCCTTGTTGCTGCTTTGCGCGGCCTTGACAGTCCACAGATTCGCTTTGAATGAAACCTATAGCCGCATTTGCCCTAATGTACGAAGTCGTGCAATGGACTTTCAAGTGGACAGCGGGTTTTTCGTCAAGGGTAGGGGTTTTTTGGCAATAGCCTTGGCACTTTGATGTCAATGCATCCGGTTGGTCGCGTTTCAAGTCAGTGCGGTTGTTTTGTCCGGTTCGTCCCACAGGGCCTCATAGACCTGCTGGATGCCAGCCACTTCCTTGTCGATGCCGAAATTGCTGATTGCGCGATTGCGCGCGCTGCTGCTCTTGAGCGCCTGCTCCAGCGGATTTTGCAAAAGGGTCTGGGAGGCTGAGGCGATTTCGGCGGGGTCCGGCTGCGCAACCAGAGTGCCCGCTTCATTGTCTCCGATGAAGGATGAGAAGAAGCCGGTATTTGTGGCCACGATCGGCACACCGCTGGCCATGGCTTCCAGGGGTGTCAGGCCGTAACCCTCATAGCGCGGTGCTGCAACCAGCAGCGACAGGCTTCGCACCAGTGCCGGCATCTCTTCCGACGCAATTTCCCCGACAAAAATGATGCGCTCCGACAGGCCTGCGGTTGCTACGCGGGCGCGCAAATCGGCTTCGAAAGCCCGATGCTCTCTTTTCGCCTTGCCAATGATCAGGGCTGTTGCATCGGGAATATCAGGCAGCAGCTCTATCATCGCATCGACAAAGAGGTCCGTGCCCTTTTCCGGGCGTATCCGACCAATGGTTGCGACACCCATGCCGCCGGGCCAGCTGTTCTTTTGCCATTCTGCCGCCGGGTCGTCTGCCGGATGAAACAGCTCGGCATCGACGCCATGGTGAACGGTTGCGCTGACTTTGGGCAGAAAAGACGCTGCCGCCTGCGTTGTGGCAATGATGCCATCCATGCGAGAGATCAGCCAGCGGGGAAATGGGGAATGACGCCTTTGTGCGGCTGAGGTGAATACGATCCGTATCGGCAGCCGCAAGCCGTCACGCACCCACAGGGCGGCGCGCATTTCGTTGTTTCGCCGCACATGCCAGATGACCCGAGCGCCATCAGACAGGCGCTGACGGGTCAATTTGACGGCTTCACGATAGGTGATCGGTCGGGGGCAGCCGGGCAAAGACTGCCCGACCATCTGCACCTTGGAAAGTGTCGCCTGTTTTCGCACAACGGCCGACACTGTAGCCGACACACCGGTGAAATTCCGATGCATGTTGGTAACAATCAGTTCAAAGTCATTTGGCATGATGTGCAGACTGCTTGTGCGCCGCCGGGATGAAACAGGAGGCCTGAACACGTTCCGGCGATCCTGTTTTCATCCTTTGATTGAGCGTGAATTTCATCGCAAAACCGGTGCCCATCTCTATACGACATTCTCGATCGTCGGCTTGCCGTCAGCTCCAGCTCACGGCAAGAATTTCATAGGCTTTGGCGCCTCCGGGAGCGTTCACTTCAACGCTGTCGCCGACCTGTTTGCTGATCAGAGCGCGGGCAATGGGAGACGAGAGGGAAATGCGCCCTTCTTTGACATCGGCTTCCTGGTCACCGACGATCTGATAGGTTTTTTCCTCTTCCGTGTCTTCATCGACCAGCTTGACGATGGCGCCGAATTTGACGGTATCACCAGACAGTTTCGTCAGGTCGATCACTTCGGCGCGGGCAGTCAGATCCTCAAGTTCGGCAACGCGGCCTTCATTGTGGCTCTGGGCTTCCTTTGCGGCGTGGTATTCGGCGTTTTCCGATAGGTCACCATGGGCCCTTGCCTCGGCAATGGCTTCAATAATGCGCGGACGCTCCTGCTGCTTGCGCCAGCGCAGTTCTTCGCCGAGTTTGGTATACCCGCCTTGCGTCATTGGGACTTTTTCTACCATGTCCTTCTCCGTCTTTTTTGGCGTTGCGTGCCCCTGGGAGAAGGCACGAAAACGCAAAAGAAAACGGCCCCCAAATCATCGATCCGGAACCGTCTTTCCTAATAATGGCTTAAGCATAGCAGCATATGGGGGCAATGATCCAGTATTTTCATTGACCCGGCATCATGTGTTTGCGCGCGGGCCATTATCCTGTCAAATACACGCGTGGCGCGCTCGGCTGATCATGTTGTTTCCACATGCATCAAAAGCCAAAAGCGCCTTTGCGGCGATGATTGTCATGCCGCAAAATAGTCCTGCAGTGGTCTGACTTCAAGATTTCCCGCCGTCAGAGCAGCAATGGCTCTTGCCGCTGCGGTCGCGCCCGACATTGTCGTATAATAGGGAACCTTTTGCATCAACGCGGCCCGGCGCAGGGATTTGGAATCCGACATGGCCTTCGCACCGGACGTTGTGTTGATCACCAGATGGATCGTGCGGTTCTTGATGGCGTCTTCCACATGGGGGCGGCCTTCCATCACCTTGTTTATCTTGGTTGCCGGGATGCCGTTTTCAATGAGGAAGCTGGCAGTGCCACCTGTTGCAATGATGGCAAAACCACTGGCGTTCAGTATTTTGGCCGCCGGCAATACCCGTTCCTTGTCTTCGTCACGAACGGAAATGAAGACATTGCCATCGCGCGGCAGTTCAACTCCGGCACCCAATTGGGATTTTGCGAAGGCAAGTGCAAAATCCGTGTCGAGGCCGATGACCTCGCCCGTTGAGCGCATTTCCGGTCCCAGCAAGGTGTCGACATTGGGAAAGCGGGCGAAGGGAAAGACCGCTTCCTTGATGGCAATATGGTTGAGGTTGCGCGGGTCGGGCTTTTTGCCATAGGCGGCGATCGCCATATCCAGCTTTTCGCCTGCCATGATCCGGGCGGCAATCTTGGCGACCGGCGCGCCGATGGTCTTGGCGACAAAGGGCACGGTGCGTGATGCTCTTGGATTGACTTCCAGAATATAGATGTCGCCATCCTTGATGGCGAATTGAACATTCATCAGACCACCGACATTAAGTGCACGGGCCAATACGGTGGTTTGCCGCTCCAGTTCATCCAGCGTCTCGGACGAAAGGGAATAGACCGGCAGCGAACAGGCGCTGTCACCGGAATGGATGCCGGCTTCCTCGATATGTTCCATGATGCCGCATATGAAGACATTTTCGCCATCACACAGGCAGTCGACATCGACTTCGATGGCATTGGACAGATAGCTGTCAAAGAGAAGCGGATTTGTGCCAAGCAATGTGTTGATCTGCCCGGTCTTGTCGTTGGGATAACGGGCCTTGATTTCTTCCGGAACGAGTTCCGGAACCGTTCCCAGCAGGTAATCTGAAAGATTGCTCTCATCGCGGATGATCTGCATGGCGCGGCCACCCAGAACGTAGGAGGGACGCACAACCAGCGGGAAGCCGATTTCGGTGGCAACGAGCCTGGATTGCTCCACCGAGTGGGCAATGCCGTTCTTCGGCTGAAGCAGGTCGAGTTTGGTCAGAAGCTTTTGAAACCGGTCGCGGTCTTCGGCCAGATCAATTGCATCCGGGGCGGTTCCGAGAATCGGAATGCCTTCGCGCTCGAGGGCATTGGCCAGTTTCAGGGGTGTCTGGCCGCCAAACTGGACAATCACGCCATGCAGCGTGCCGCGCTGCTGTTCGGTGCGCAGGATTTCCATGACGTCTTCTTCGGTCAGGGGCTCGAAATAGAGCCGGTCAGACGTATCGTAATCGGTCGACACGGTTTCCGGGTTGCAGTTGATCATGATGGATTCATAGCCCGCATCATCAAGCGCGTAGGCTGCGTGGCAGCAGCAATAGTCAAATTCGATGCCCTGGCCGATACGATTGGGGCCGCCGCCCAGAATAACAACTTTCTTGCGGTCCGAAACATCGGCCTCGGAACGCAAAGCGCCGGCAAACGGGACTTCATAGGTGGAATACATATAGGCGGTGGGTGAAGCAAATTCCGCTGCACAGGTATCGATGCGTTTGTAGACCGGATGGACATCAAGTGTCTGCCGCAATTGGGCAACATCGCGTTCGCGCTGGCGTGTCAACGAGCCAAGCCTTGCGTCGGAAAAACCCATTGCCTTGATCATGCGCAGATTTTCGGCGTCATCGGGAAGGCCGTGCTCGCGAATGCGGCTCTCCATGTCAACAATCGCCTTGATCTGCGAAATGAACCAGGGATCGACCTTGCAGCTTTCATGCACCATTTCTTCGCTCTCACCCAGGCGAAGGGCCTGGGCGATCATCCGAAGGCGATCGGGCGTCGGTGTCCCCAATGCTGCGCGCACAGCGTTCCCGTCATCGCCCTCGCCAAGGCCGGGGATTTCAATTTCATCCAGACCGGTCAGGCCGGTTTCCAGGCCGCGCAAGGCCTTTTGCAGGGATTCGGCGAAGGTCCGGCCAATCGCCATGACCTCGCCGACGGATTTCATTGATGTTGTCAAAAGGGGTTCGGCGCCGGGGAATTTTTCAAAAGCAAAGCGCGGAATTTTTGTGACGACGTAATCGATGGATGGCTCGAAGGACGCCGGTGTGGCGCCGCCGGTAATGTCATTTTCCAGCTCGTCCAGCGTATAGCCGACAGCCAGTTTGGCGGCGACCTTGGCAATCGGGAACCCGGTGGCCTTGGATGCAAGGGCAGAGGAACGCGATACGCGCGGGTTCATTTCGATGACGACCAGTCGCCCGTCTGCCGGATTGACGGCGAACTGCACGTTGGAACCACCGGTTTCGACGCCGATTTCACGCAGCACCGCAATCGATGCATTGCGCATCATCTGGTATTCCTTGTCGCTGAGCGTCAGCGCCGGGGCGACCGTGATGGAATCGCCGGTATGTACGCCCATCGGATCGATATTCTCGATGGAGCAGATGATGATGCAATTGTCTGCCGTGTCGCGCACGACCTCCATTTCGTATTCTTTCCAGCCAAGCACCGATTCTTCGACAAGCACTTCCGTCGTCGGCGATGCGTCAAGACCGGCTTCGATGATTTCGAAGAATTCCGAGCGGTTGAAGGCAATGCCGCCGCCGGTGCCGCCCATGGTGAAGGAGGGTCTGAGAATGGCCGGCAGGCCGACAAAATCCAGTGCCTGTGCGGCAACACCAAGGGCGTGACCGATATACCGCTGCTTGCGGTCGGTCTCGCCCAGTTGCCATTCGGTTTCCAGCGCATCCAGTGCGGTGTCGAGTTCAGCGCCGCCGAGGCGTGCCTTCAGTTCTTCGCGTTTGGCCTCATGGGCCTTGCGGTCCTGTTCCTTGGGCTCCGTGGCATTGGCCAGTTTCGAGCGGGGCGTTTCAAGGTTGATCGCAGCCATGGCCTCACGGAACAGGGCCCGGTCTTCCGCCTTGTCGATGGCATCGGGCTTGGCGCCGATCATTTCGACATTGTAGCGGTCGAGGACCCCCATGCGCCTGAGCGACAGGGCCGTGTTGAGGGCCGTCTGGCCACCCATTGTCGGCAGCAGCGCATCGGGGCGTTCCTTGGCGATGATCTTGGCGACAACCTCCGGCGTGATGGGTTCGACATAGGTCGCATCGGCCAGGTCCGGATCCGTCATGATGGTGGCGGGATTGGAATTGACCAGGATGACCCGGTAGCCTTCCTCCTTGAGCGCCTTGCAGGCCTGGGTGCCGGAATAGTCGAATTCACAGGCCTGGCCAATGACAATCGGTCCGGCACCGATAATGAGGATGGACTTGATGTCAGTGCGTTTTGGCATGTGTTTTCATCCGGCAGGCAGGCATCACGATGGCCCCGTTGGCATCAGGACTGTGAGCAGCAATTGTTGTGTGGACCAATATCAAGAAAGATTGATTGTGACCGATGCAGATCGTCGCATCACGCTACGGGGCAGGGGAGATCTGGCTGCCATCTTGCATGGATGCCGGTTCACCGGGGTTTGCCCTGCACCGCTACGCCGATTCTTCCCGTCCAGTGGACTTTCCAGTGGCGCTGGGAGGCCGTCTGTTTGGGTCATTGTCAATGCTCCTAGGTACAGGCGGCCTTATAGGACAAAGGAACAGGCAGGGAAACCCCGTTTTGGCGGCTTTTTCAGCCCTTTTGGAGATTCCCGCAGGGGCCGTCGCTGCCTGCGGTGACCCGACGGGGGTGGCATCATGCGTCAGAGTGCAGAGCCGGGTTCAGAACCGGGCTCGGATTCGAGTTCGGATGCGTCGTAGTGCAAGACGCCACGGGCGATTGCATAGCAGGCCAATGAGACCGTCAGGGGGATCTCCACCTTGCGACCGTCTCTTTTGCCTTTTTCGTAGTACTGGATGACCCGTTTTTTCAATCCCAGGGCAATCGCAGCATCTTTCTGATTGAGCTTGAGCGCCTTGCGCCAACGTTTGAAGTCTTCAGAAGTCAATGGCCTGCACCTGTTCAGTAAGATAAAGCATCCGGCGTTATTATCATGACATTTTACCCCATTTGTGTGACATAGATTACAACCATGTAGGGTTGGACCTCTGACAGGTCAAAACCCTGTGCATTTGCAGGCGCGCCATCAGAAGATCAGCCTGCCGAATTTGATTTGAAGCGGAGTTGTTGAATGCGTTGGAAGGGTCGTCGCCAAAGCAGTAATATTGAAGATCGTCGAGGAAACCAGGGCGCCGCACCGCGCCGCAATCCCTTCGGTCGGGGCGGGAACATCAAACTGCCAAGCGGCGGGCGGCGGGTTCGTCGCGCATCCGGCGGCGGAATTTCGATGATCGTCATTCTGGTCGTCGGCTATATCATCCTCAAGGCATTGGGCATTGATCCATCGGCATTGCTGGCTGGCATTGATGGTGGGTCGTCCACCAGTCAGCAGGTTCAGGCACCGCCCGCGGAGCAGGTGTCGCCGCAGCGCCAGGATGAGATGACGCAGTTTGTTTCCACCGTACTGGCGGAAACCGAAGACACATGGCGTGGCATTTTCAAGGCCAATGGCGCGGTCTACGAGGATCCAACACTGGTGCTGTTTAGCGGCCAGGTCCGCTCAGCCTGCGGCTCGGCAAGCTCGGCTTCAGGGCCGTTTTATTGCCCGTCTGACCGCAAGGTCTATATCGACCTGACTTTTTACGATGAGCTGGAGCGTCGCTTTGGTGCGTCCGGTGACTTTGCGCAGGCCTATGTATTGGCCCACGAGGTTGGACATCATGTGCAGAACCTGATCGGTGTCCTGCCGAAATTCAACGAGATGCGCGCCACCTTGAGCAAGGTCGAGGAAAACAGGATGTCTGTGCGGGTGGAATTGCAGGCCGATTGTTTTGCCGGAATCTGGGCGCATTTCACAGCTCAGAAGGGGCTGCTTGAGGGCGGTGATCTGGAGGAGGCGCTCAATGCGGCCAACCAGATCGGCGATGACACTTTGCAGCGCAGCACGCAGGGCTATGTGGTGCCGGACAGTTTCAATCACGGCACATCGCAACAGCGCAAGGACTGGTTTAGCAAGGGCTTTCAAACCGGGCGCCTGGATGCCTGCGATACGTTCAACAGTCCGGTTTAGGGGCGATTGAGTGCCTGCTGCCGGACCAGGCGCAGCCTGTGTGGCAGCAGCGCTCTATTCGGCGAGTGCTGCTTCTCCGCGTTTTTCGCGGATCAGATTGATGAACCTGCGAAACAGATAATGCGAATCCTGTGGTCCAGGTGAGGCTTCGGGATGGTGCTGCACCGAAAATACCGGCTTGCCCTTGACCCGCAGGCCGCAATTGGAACCGTCAAACAGCGAGACATGGGTTTCTTCCACCTCGGCCGGCAAAGACTTGCCGTCGACGGCGAAACCATGGTTCATCGATACGATTTCCACCTTTCCGGTGGTGTAATCCTTGACCGGGTGGTTGGCGCCGTGATGGCCCTGATGCATTTTTTTCGTGTTTGCACCCAGCGCCAGCGCCAGTATCTGGTGTCCAAGGCAGATGCCGAAAACGGGAATATCGTATGTCAGCAAGGCCTGAATGACCGGCACGGCATAGATGCCTGTTGCTTCCGGATCGCCCGGGCCGTTTGACAAAAAGATGCCATCCGGTTTCAAGGCGATGATCTCGTCTGCACCCATTTTGGCCGATACGACCGTGATGCGGCAACCAAGGCCGGCAAGCAACCGCAGGATATTGCGTTTGATCCCATAGTCGACCGCGACAATATGGATATCGTGATCATCGGCCTTGTGGTCGCTGTATCCCTCGTTCCAGACCCATGGTGTTTGTGTCCATTGCGATGATTGGCCGCTTGTGGTCTCCTTTGCCAGATCCAGTCCAACAAGTCCGTGCCAGGACCGGGCGCGCTGGCGCAGGTCATCCAGATCGAATTGACCGTTCGGGTCATGGGCGATGACGCCATTGGGCATGCCGTTTTCGCGAATCCATACCGTCAATGCCCGTGTATCAATGCCGCACAGGGCGACAATGCCCCGGGCTTTCAGCCAGGCATCAAGATGCTCGCCGGAACGGTAATTGGAAGGCTCGGTAATATCCGCCTTGAATATGGCGCCGACCGCGCCGTGGCGTGCGGCAGGTGTCAGATCTTCAATATCCTCGCTGTTGGCGCCGATATTGCCGATATGTGGAAATGTGAAGGTGACGATCTGTCCGGTGTAGGACGGGTCGGTCAGAATTTCCTGGTATCCGGTCAGGGCCGTGTTGAAACAGACTTCGGCCTCGACCGTACCGGTTGCACCAAGGCCATGGCCTTCGATCACTGTGCCGTCAGACAGGACGAGGAGGGCGGTTGGCTTGCGTTTTTCCCAGACTGATGTTTTGGTCATTTCATTCCGTATCAGGCCCTTGTGGCCAGTTTGAAGGCCCGGACTTGACGAATGCAGTCGGGCATACCACCTTATGGGACGAAAGCACCCTGAATATCAATTCAGCCGCTCCGCCTGTTTTTGATTGTCTATGCAGATGTGGGAACATAAACAAGGTCCTGCAATGCGTCAATCTGGAGCCTGGTGCCAATTTAAATAAAAAACACAGCAAATTCAGCAGCTTAGCCTGTTGGGTTTTGTTTGCATTGGTGGGCGTTACGGAATATTGTCCGCCAGAAATTGCTGGAGATAGCAGAATGCGTGAAAGATTGGTTGCTTCCCTTAAAGAAGCGCAGAAGGCAAGAGATGCCCGTCGTGTTGGCACAATCCGGTTGATACTGGCTGCTGTCAAGGACAGGGATATTGCCAATCGCGGAGCGGGAAAAGACCCGGTTGGCGATGAGGATATCATGCAGATTCTTGGAAAAATGATCAAACAGCGCGAAGAATCCGCGCGGATCTTTGAAGAGGCTGCCCGGCTGGAACTGTCCCAGCAGGAGCGCGAAGAAATTGACGTGATCCGCAGCTTTCTGCCGGAGCAATTGTCCGATGATGATGTCAATCAGGCTTGCCGCAAGGTCGTGCAGCAAACCGGTGCGCAGGGACTGCGCGACATGGGCAAATGCATGAATGCTCTGAAGACCGAATATCCGGGCCAAATGGATTTTTCCAAGGCTTCGGGCGTGGTGAAGACGATCCTGCATCACGATTGAGGCCTCTATCCCTGCGCCTCAATTTGCGGTCGCAGTATATCAAATATCTGAAAGCGACGCCTGATCGGGCGTCGTTTTTGATTCGAGGCAAAGGCTGGATAAATCCGGCCCCGGATCCGTCTGGGCGCATCAGATGAATTGGTGCACCTGCGGGCCATCAATCACTTTTGATTAAAAAGCGGCTATATTGATGACAATGGGCTGTTTTTGACCGTCCGGACCAAATTGGCTGATGCCTGTCCTGTTACCTCAGTTATAAGGGCGCCAATGGATCTTTGCGATTGGCCGCCATTCGCACCCATTGTGCAGATCGGAAACAGCAAAACGGACCGTGTGCCGGAACAGCCAGGGAACAAGATAATCGTATTTTGTATGACATGCCATGACAGTTGAGTTGCTCAGGCCCGATATTCATTCCGATATCGATGAACTGGAAACATCGTTTGATATTTTCAAATATCTCCGCAAGGCGGCCGAGCGCTATGGATTGAAGTATTTTTCAGTCCTTGCGATGCCCGGTGACATGTCGGGCGGCTTCAAGAACCACAGCATCATCAACAATTGGCCGCCCGAGCTGATCACCGCCTATGACCGGCTGGATATGATCAATTTAAGCCCGGTGATGACCGCACTGCGACGGGCCACAACGCCGATTGTCTGGCATGTGGATGATGTCCTCACCCACAGGATCTCGCAAGCGCTGGCTGACTCCAATGCAGCCTTCCGCGAAAAGGGATTTTTGCGCGGCGCCAATTTTCCGGTGCACGATTCGCGCAGCCTGCGCGGCTCGGTCGGGTTTGCCGGTTCACGTGATGCGCTGCAGAGCAGCGAATTGCTCGAGTTGAGCATGATCGCCATTCATGTCTTTGATCGGCTGAGCAACATCACCTTCAGCAATGAGCGCGAAGTGTCGCCGCTGACGGACAGGGAGCTGGAATGCCTGAAGTGGACGTCGGCTGGCAAAACCAGCAGCGAAATTTCGACAATCCTCTCGCTGTCAGAACATACGATCAATCATTACCTCATCAGTGCCACAAAAAAGCTTGATGCTGTCAACCGGACACAGGCCGTGGCAAAATCGATTCGCAAGGGCTGGATCTAGAATATCCATTGTGATCAAGCCATATTTTGGTTTTGGCTGCCGGGCGTGCAAGGGCTGTGAATTACGGGCATGGCGCAAACCATGCGTGGTGCGCGCTGCGCATTGACTGTATAAGCCGAGGCGATGGAACCTGTGCGCAGGCCAGCCCGGTTCCATCATTCAGTGAAAATTGCTTTCCGGCGGGTTCGCACCGGTGCCGGACCAGGAGCAGAGTTTGATGCGTTTTGAAAGTTCCTTCCTTGACGATTTGTGCGATCGTGTCCCGATATCGGATGTTGTCGGCAGGCGCGTGGCCTGGGACAAGCGCAAGACCAATGTGTCGCGGGGCGACTATTGGGGCTGCTGCCCGTTTCATGGCGAAAAGACACCGAGTTTTCATTGCGAGGATCAAAAGGGCCGCTACCATTGTTTTGGTTGCGGCGTTACGGGCAATCACTTCCGCTTTCTGATGGAACTTGAAGGGCTTTCATTCCATGAAGCCGTGCAACAGATTGCCGATGCTGCCGGGGTCTCCATGCCGGCGCATGATCCGCAGGCCGCGCAACGCGAGAAAGAACGCGCCAGCCTGTCCGATGTCATGGAAATGGCAACGGCCTTCTATCAGGAAAAATTGCAGTCTGCCGAAGGCGCCAAGGCGCGGGCCTATCTGCGCGACCGGGGCCTGTCAGGCAGCACGATTGCCACCTTTCGTCTTGGTTATGCGCCGGACGGCAACAATGCCCTGAAGCAATATCTTGCCTCCAAAGGTGTCGACAAACAGCAGATTGAAGATTGTGGTCTGGTTGTCCATGGGCCGACCATTGCCGTTTCCTATGACCGGTTTCGCGACCGGATCATGTTTCCGATTCTGAGCGCACGCGAAAAGGTGATTGCCTTTGGCGGCCGGGCCATGTCGTCGGATATTCCGGCGAAATATCTCAACTCAAACGAGACGGAACTGTTTCACAAAGGCCGGATTCTTTACAATTTTGCCCGCGCCCGGCGTGCCGCACAGGGCGCTGATGGTGCGGGTAGCGTTGTCGCTGTCGAAGGCTACATGGATGTCATTGCGCTGCATCAGGCCGGTATCCAGCATGCGGTCGCCCCCCTTGGGACGGCGCTGACAGAAAACCAGCTTGATCTTCTGTGGCGCATCAGTCCCGAGCCGGTGTTGTGTTTTGACGGCGACGAGGCCGGAACACGCGCAGCCAATCGCGCCGTTGATCTGGCGCTGACCGGTTTGCAGCCCGGCCGCTCCGTGCGTTTTGCCGTTTTGCCTGACGGGCAGGATCCCGATGATCTGGTGCGTGCCGGTGGTCGGGCGCCACTGGATGCTGTGCTGCATTCGGCAAGGCCTTTGGCCGACATGGTGTGGATGCGCGAAACCTCTGCGGGTGTCTTTGACACACCGGAAAGGCGCGCAGCGCTGGAAAACAATTTCAAACGCATCACGGCGACCATCAGCGATGAGAATGTGCGCCGCCATTATGTGCAGGATATTCGTGACCGGTTGAGCGCCTTTTTCGAAAATTCCGGGTCCGGTTCCTCGGGGCGCCGCAACGGTGCGCCGCGCGGCGACGACAAGTGGCAGGGTTTCCGAAACAATGGCGGGCGCGCTGGTGCCGGCCGTGCCGGAAAAGCTGCCAAGCGGCATATCATATCGGACAAGCTGGCGCGGTCCACGATGGTGCGTGGGGCCTCCGCATTGCCGGCGCTGCGGGAGACTTTTCTGGTCTTTACGCTGATCAATCATCCCGAATTGCTGACCAGTGAATTTGACGAGGTCGGCAATATCGAATTCGACAACAAGCAATTGACCATTTTGCTCGAGCAATTGCTGGCCATGTGTTCGGACGGCCTGAGTCTTGAGCGCGAAGCGGTCCTGCAGCGTCTTTACGATCAGGGACACGAGCAGTTCATTGGGCAATTGTCCCAGCAGATCCGGTATGCCCGCGAATGGACGTCAACACCGCAGGCCGCTCTTGAAGATGCCTATGAAGCCTTTGTGCAGGCACTTGCTCTCTACAAGCGCAGCCGTGCGCTCAGACAGCAGAAAAACGAGTTGGAACGCGATATTGGTGAAGCGACGGAGACGGGCGACCTTGATGCCATTCCCAAATTGATTCAATCGCTGCAATCCGTCCAGCATGAATTCGACAGACTTGAGCAACAGGAAGCCATTATTGAAGGATTCGGCGTCCTGTCGGGACGGGTCAAGGGCGCGGCACGAAAATAGAACGACAGGCCCTTGTAAAGTGCATTGTGTGTCTTAAATGAATCTTCATGCGGAAGTGGACCAGTGCTGGGGTCTTGCTTTGGAAATCAGGAAAAGCTGCTGGTATTGACTCAGGCCACCTCTTGCCTTCTTAAAGGCGGTCTGTCCGTGAAAAATAGTGTTTTTAGTCATTATCCACTAAAAAACGCGTTTTTTAGCCGGATACGCTTGACGGATGGAGAAATTGGCGGAATCACCCTATTGGCGAGAAGTTTTATTTGGTCAAGCGAATTGGAATTTTGTCCACTGGCGCAATATCAGCGGATCAGGCGCGACAGGTGCAGCCCGAAAAAAGGCGATGACACCATCCATGGTTAATCGGGAATTAAGCATCATCCCATATTCAGTTCATAGCTGATTCCAGCTACTCGGTTTGGCGGTATCAGGCAAGGCAGAACCGAACGGATGTGATGCGCTCAGGAAAGTGACGGTATATATGGCAACCAAAGTCAAGGAAAACGAGGAAGCTGAAGCTGAACGTGAAACGACCAGCGATGGTCCGCTCCTCGATCTTTCAGACAATGCTGTCAAGAAAATGATCAAGGCCGCGAAAAAACGCGGTTACGTGACAATGGATGCGCTCAATGCGGTGTTGCCTTCGGAAGAAGTGACTTCGGAGCAGATTGAAGACACCATGTCGATGCTCAGTGACATGGGCATCAATGTTGTTGAAGAAGAAGAAGAGGCGGAAGAGACGCCGCCTGCTGCCGATGCTGCCGGCAGTGAACTGGCCACGGCAGGCACCACAGCCGTCGCGACGACGCGCAAGAAAGAGCCCACCGATCGTACCGATGACCCGGTGCGCATGTATCTGCGCGAAATGGGTTCGGTCGAGCTGCTGTCGCGCGAAGGCGAAATCGCCATCGCCAAACGAATAGAGGCCGGCCGCGAAACCATGATCGCGGGCCTGTGCGAAAGCCCGCTGACCTTTCAGGCCATCATCATCTGGCGCGACGAGTTGATCGAAGGCGATACGCTGCTGCGCGAGATCATCGACCTTGAAACGACCTATTCGGGGCCCGAAGCAAAGGCTGCTCCGCAGTTCCAGTCGGCTGAAAAGATTGAAGCGGACCGCAAGGCCGCCGAAGAAAAGGAAATTGCCAAGAAGGCCCGCAGATCCGATGACATCACCGATGTCGGCGGCGAAGGCATTGGCGACGATGACGACGATGATGATGACGATGAATCCAATCTGTCGCTGGCCGCGATGGAAGCGGAACTGCGTCCGCAGGTCATGGATACATTCGACGTTATTGCCGAGACCTACAAGAAGCTGCGCAAATTGCAGGACCAGCAGGTTGAAGGCCGTCTGGCAGCAACGGGAACAACTTTGTCTCCGTCGCAGGAGCGCCGTTACAAGCAGTTGAAGGAAGAATTGATCGCTGCGGTGAAATCGCTGGCGCTCAACCAGAACCGCATCGACGCTCTTGTCGATCAGCTTTACGAGATCAACAAGCGGCTGGTTCAAAATGAAGGACGCATGCTGCGTCTTTCCGAATCACACGGTGTCAAGCGGACCGACTTCATTCAGCAATATCAGGGTGCAGAACTTGACCCGAACTGGATGAAATCGATTTCCAACCTGACAGCCAAGGGCTGGAAAGAATTCTACCGCGTCGAAAAAGAGACCATCAAGGCGATTCGCGCCGAGATCCAGAATCTGGCCACCGAGACCGGTATTTCAATTTCCGAGTTCCGTCGCATCGTGCACATGGTGCAAAAGGGTGAACGGGAAGCGGGCATTGCCAAGAAGGAAATGGTTGAAGCCAATCTGCGGCTGGTGATTTCGATCGCCAAGAAATACACCAATCGCGGGCTACAGTTCCTCGATCTGATTCAGGAAGGCAATATCGGCCTGATGAAGGCGGTGGACAAGTTCGAATACCGCCGTGGCTACAAATTCTCGACCTATGCCACCTGGTGGATCCGGCAGGCGATCACCCGTTCGATCGCCGATCAGGCGCGCACCATCCGTATTCCGGTGCACATGATCGAAACGATCAACAAGATCGTGCGCACCTCGCGCCAGATGCTGCACGAGATTGGCCGCGAGCCGACACCGGAAGAACTGTCGGAAAAACTTGCCATGCCGCTGGAAAAAGTGCGCAAGGTGCTGAAGATCGCCAAGGAGCCGATCAGCCTTGAAACACCCGTGGGTGACGAGGAAGATTCGCATCTGGGTGACTTCATCGAGGACAAGAACGCCATCCTGCCGATCGATGCGGCCATTCAGGCCAATTTGCGCGAAACCACGACGCGGGTGCTGGCCTCTCTCACACCACGTGAAGAGCGTGTCCTGCGCATGCGCTTCGGCATTGGCATGAATACCGACCACACGTTGGAAGAGGTCGGTCAGCAATTTTCGGTGACGCGTGAACGTATTCGCCAGATCGAGGCCAAGGCCTTGCGCAAGCTGAAACATCCGAGCCGCTCGCGCAAGCTGCGCAGCTTCCTCGACAGCTGATTGTTCAATGCCACCCGCTCGGAAATGGCGGGGCGGCATTCGAGCCAGGAATTTGAGAACAAAGGGCGTATCAATCTGTTCAATTGGACAGGGATACGCCCTTTTTGATGGGTGCGCTGTCCATACGTGCCAAGCGCACCCGGTTCCGGCTTCTGCGAAAGGGCTTTTGTGCAATCCAGACTGAACATTCAAACGGCGGGGCAGGGGCTCTATGAGATCACCCGGGACGTGGCGCGCTTTGTCGATACGGCCGGTTTTGATATTGGCCTGCTGACCCTTTTTGTGCGCCACACTTCCTGCTCCCTGTTGATTCAGGAAAATGCCGATCCGGATGTGCAGCGCGATCTGTTGGGGTTTTTTGCCCGCACTGTGCCGGAGAACATGCCGTGGCTTACCCATACGCTGGAGGGCCCTGATGACATGCCGGCGCATATCAAGGCGGCGCTGACGCAGGTCAGCCTCGGCGTGCCGATATCCCACGGCGCCATGGTGCTGGGGACCTGGCAGGGCATCTATCTGTTCGAACACCGCAGGGCGCCCCACAGAAGGGAGGTCGTGTTGCATGTCTCACCCTGACACAGATCGGCCCCTTGGCGATGACCACGTGCTCTATTCCTTTCGGCGCTGCCCCTATGCCATGCGGGCGCGTCTGGCGGTGCAATCCAGCCGGACAAGGGTTACCTTGCGCGAGGTCGTGCTGCGCGACAAGCCGGATGCCTTTCTGGCCGTCTCGCCAACGGCCACGGTCCCGGCGCTGGTGACGGGCAGCGGCAAGGTGCTGGATGAAAGTCTCGACATCATGCTGTGGGCGCTGGAAAACAATGATCCGGAGGGCTGGCTGACGCCGGAAAATGGCACGTTGGACGATATGCTGGCTCTGGTCCATGCTACGGATGGCCCGTTCAAGACCAGCCTTGATCTCTACAAGTACCACACCCGCCATCCACAGGTGGATCCGCTGACTGAGCGCCAGAGGGCAGGTGAATTCCTGTTCGCACTGGATCATCGACTCAGCCGGACGAAATATCTGTTCGGCGCCGGGGCAAGCCTTGCGGATATGGCCATCGCGCCCTTTGTTCGGCAATTTGCCAATGTGGACCGGGACTGGTTTGACGCCATGGACTGGTCCAGCCTTTCCAGATGGCTGATGGATTTTCAGAATTCCGAACGGTTTGCCGCGATCATGGGAAAATATCCCAAATGGGTGCCGGGTGATCCGCCGGTCCTGTTTGGAGCCTGAAGCATTCTTTGTTCTGCGGAACCTGTTGTCCTTATCATTTGCGCAAATTTTGGCCCTGGCCTTCGTGCCTGCCGGAACCAAACCACTTGCACAGGGCGATATTTGTGAGGCAGAAAGAGGCAAAGTGGAGAACTCTGATGCCGTCAAACCCGAATGAAATCCATCGTCTCATTGGTGATCTGCAGATGACTGCCATGGGCAGGGTTTCTTTCGCTGCAATCGGCCATCTGCGCCAAAACGCGCCGCCCTGCCATCACGATGACACGGTGCCCTGCCATGAACCACCAGCAAAAAGACCGATAACAAAGGATTTATCCGTGCCAGAGCGTACCAGAACATTGATTTCCGACTATCTCGAAGCCTTCAATGCCGGCAGCAGCGAGGCGATGGTGGCCCTGCTGCATGAGGATGTCGTGCATGACATCAACCAGGGCGGGCGCGAAATCGGCCGTGAAAAATTCCGCTGGTTCAATGCCATGATGGCGCAGCACTATCGCGAAGAACTCAGCGATATCGTCATCATGGTATCCGCAGACGGCCATCATGGCGCGGCTGAATTTACCGTCAAAGGCAGCTATCTGAAAACCGCCGAAGGCCTGCCCGCCGCGCGGGGCCAGACCTACTCTCTTTCCGCCGGCATCTTTTTCGAAGTCGATGACGGCCAGATCAGCCGCGTGACGACCTGCTACAATCTGCAGGACTGGATCGCCCAGATCGAAAAAGACGGGCGCGATGGCTGACATCCGCCTGCGCCGGCTGCAAGGCGCCCTGCTGCAGGACGCCCTTGATGATCTGGCCAGCTTGCGCCTGACGGTGTTTCGCGAATGGCCCTATCTCTATGATGGGGACGCAATTTATGAGCGGGACTATATAACAAAATTCGCCGCATCGCAGGGCGCCGTCATCATCGGCGCCTTTGAGGGCGATCAGATGGTAGGCGCTGCCACCGGCGCGCCTCTGACGGATCATTTTGACGATTTTGCTGCGCCCCTGGTGGCGGCAGGCTACCGCGCTGAGGATCTGTTCTATTTTGGGGAATCGGTTCTTCTGCAGGCCTTTCGCGGTCGCGGCATTGGCGTTGGCTTCTTTGCCGAGCGGGAGAAGGCAGCACTTGATGCGGGATTCGTCAGGGTCGTCTTTTGCAGCGTGATTCGCCCCTCGGACCACCCGATGCGCCCACAGGACCATGTGCCGCTCGATTCCTTCTGGCACCGCCGTGGCTATCGGCCGATGCAGGGGGTCATCGGGCAATTTTCCTGGAGGGATATTGGGAACCCGGGTGAAACACAAAAGCCCATGCAGTTCTGGATGAAAGAAATTTCAAATAAAAACCATTTTAAAACAACGGGATAGATATTTTTTGATCCGCATGAACCGTAGATGAACGGGCGGTTTCAATTCGGTTCAGCCGCATCCTCCTAAGGTCAGTCCATCGCAATCAGGCGATGAAAGAGCCACGAAGGAGAGCACAATGTTCACTCAGATCATCAAGACAACAGCACTCATCGCCATGGTTGCCGTCGGCACCGCAGGCGTTTCCGCAACACAGGCATCCGCCGCCAATGTCGGCATCGAATTTCAGATCGGCGGCTTTGGTAACGGCCACGGCCACGGCCCGCGCTGGGGACATGGTCACAACCGCGGCCCGAATTGGGGCAACCGTGGGTCCTGCCGGCCACAGCGCGCCGTGAGAAAAGCCAGCAATATGGGTGTTCGTCATGCACGCGTGATACGCGCCAACAATCAGCGTGTTGTCGTCAAGGGCTGGAAACGTGGCAGTCCGACACGGGTGATCTTTGCCAACCGCCAGCATTGCCCGGTTATTGCCCGCCGCTAGATACGTCCACTACCATCGCACAATACGTCCCGGCCAGGAGCCCCGCAACAGCAGGGTCCAGCCGGGATTTGTGCATTGTGCGTTGCCTTCTATTGCGCCAGTTCAAACGTCACATTCACGCTGACACGATACTGGTTTTCGCCCGATGCCACAGGTACGGAGGCATCAGCAGACATTTTCATCGCCATTTCGGCGCGCATCATCGGCACAGGCGATGAATTGTTGCGCTGTTCATTGATTTCGGCAATGCGCCCGAGGCCGACGCCAGCGGCCTGGGTCAGGGTCTTTGCCTTGTCGATGGCATCCATCATCGCCTGTTTGCGTGCCTCGGTAATGGCCGCTGAGGGGTCGTCATTGGTGAACAGGATCTGGCCACCCTGGTTGACGCCGAGGGTGACGGATTTATCCAGAATGGAGCCCAGCTTGTCGAGATCGCGGATGCGGATGGTCAGCGAATTGAAGACGCGGTAGCCGGTGATCTTCGGCGTGACCGGTTGATTGCCATTGTTCTTGGGGTAGAAATATTGCGGGTCGATGGAAAAACTGGAGGTCTGCAGGTCGCGCTCGGCAATGCCGGCCTCGCCCATGGAGGCCAGCACCTGTGCCATGGCCTGATTATTGGCATCCAGCGCTTCGCGCGCCGTATTCTCCTGGCGCATCACCGTCATGGTGATGACAGCCATATCCGGAGTGATACTGGCCGTGCCTTCACCGGTGACCGAGATCATGCCGGGTTTTTCTAAATTGTCGGCAAAGGCCGGGACAGGGGCCAGCGCCAGGGCCAGAACGAAGGCGATGTTGCGGTGAAAAATCATGAATGTTCCCAATCAGCTGTGAATGTTGCCCGCACTATTTATGAACTCATTGCGGCAATGTCTTGTCGGGGGCGGAGAATTGGTCTATGCGGGTTCCGCTGGCGCAATTTTCCACCATTTGCGTTCGGATCGGCGGTTCAATCCGCCTGGTGGGGCCTGTAGCTCAATTTGGTTAGAGCCGGCGGCTCATAACCGCTTGGTTGGGGGTTCGAGTCCCTCCGGGCCCACCATTTTTGTTTTGTCCGACCCTGTAGTTCGTCAAGTCGACGTTCCCACGGTCGTTGTTTTCGTTAGACAAAAGGAATTTTGGGCGCTTAATGCATTTTCCTCGCGCATTTCAGGAATTTTTTTTATGAAGCGTTCGAAAAACCTTTGAATACATAAATGACAAATTTTGCGAGTTCGGCATTTTCTAGGCCGGCTGTTTGTAAGAAGTAGCGTTTGAACAACCGAGTTTCAAAAACACCCTCGGGTTAAATTTCAGCTTGGTCTTGAGCTCGACGGTCGCCAGCATTCCGTCCCTGATGTGCATTTCGGGTTGCAGAATATTTTGGTGTGGCCGGACACGTCGAGGCGAGCTGCGACGCAGGCTGTCGAGATGCTCATCAGATGCACATGTCCTGTGTAGGTGCCGGAGAACAACTATTGCTTGTGTGCCGCGAATCAGCGTTTCTTAACCTCGGGGAGTCAATAGTGCGTACATCGACAAGTTTAGACCTCAAAAACATTGCTCGCGGGGATCGGGGATACAAACCATTTCGATGGAAGATTTCCAGAATCCTCGCGGACTCATCTGCAATCCTGTACCTCAACGAGTTTCTGACGAAAAAACTTTTATTTCTCAAGCCAGACGACGTTTTCGCAGCGCTAGAGCTTTCGAACAAGGATTTCCAAACCCTTCTCCAATTGAATGCGAGCGATCGCGGTTTAGTTAGCTATCTCAGCCTCGTATGTGACTATGTGGAATTTAACATAGACATGTATCAAGATGTCGATGAGTTCGACAAACTACTGTCAACTGCGGTTTTGTCAGGTGGGATCGACGAAGAAATTACCAGCGAATTCAACAACACTCGCGGTAGGAGCCAATCTCTTTTTGTAATGAAGGCGTACAGCGCACTATTTGGCAGTAATAGCGAAGATATTTCGAATTACTTCGGCGCGGGGATGTACGCAGATTGGCTTCGCCAGCGTTTTCTCTACCCCTTGAGCTACTACTTCACAGCACAACCAGATTCGTCACAATACGATTTTTTCCTGAGACAAATATTTGCAAATACCGCAATTCTCAACGTGGAACGGGAAGTCATTCAAACTCTCATCGATGACAATCATATTGTAATGACATCCGGTTCATTTATATTTTACTTAGCTCTCCTAACACATCCTTACGACGCTGTGACGCTGGTTGTGCGCTATTACGAATCGATGGCGGTCCGATCAAGAAATATTTGTACAGCGGAACTGGAGCTGCTTGATAAACTAGCAAATATTACATCAAACTCACGCGTCCGCGCTATTGTGGATCACTTCTCTGCCACTTCTCTGCCCATTCAAATCCAAGGAATCCCGTCTCTCTTCTCAAGTATCGAGCTTTCATCAGAAACGGAGGAGTTCTATCGAGCAATCTTTTCGATTGAAGCTGAGAGCGGTCCAGAGATTCACAGGCCGCTTCTTGAGCCGCTTAGACGCGTACGGTTCGAAAGATATCCAGACATTGCCGACTTCCATGAATTGTCATCTTGGACCGCTCGGTATAGCTTTTGCTCGGCAGGCCGTGTTCTAAGAGTACTGATGACCTCGTTATATCTGTGGTCGCGGCGCAATCTGGTGACTGAGTTCTCCGACCTTTTCGCGCAGACTGAAGTCTTTGGTGGGTTGATACCGTGGACAGTAACCTCCCCCAGGGGGTATGCGTTTCTCCGGTTCATGGATGGGCGTGGGCGACTTGATCTAACCGTCGAGCAAATTGAAGACCTTATAGAGGGACAGGTCGTCAGCGGAGCCCTGTTAGGAAGGCGGTGGATAAAGCTATTCCACTGGAAGCAACGCCACAACGAATCCGACTTCCGATTTAACGAATGGTTTGGATCGATCCGCTCTAATCTACCTCTTTTCGGGTCGCAGAGGTACTTGTCCGGTATCGATTGGGCAGTACTGGACGAAATTATCCAATCATATCGCATCAAGCCATTCTTGGACAACCGTGACGCTATCTTTGTTTTGATGCTACGACAGAGCGAAGAACGTAGGCACGATTCGGCCATCCTTCGTTTTGCGCTTCGCCCGTGGGCTGCGCGGTTTTCTCGCGTGGGAGAATTTTCAGAGGAACTGGCCCGCGAGTATAAAGCTTCATCGATCGTTTTCCTTCGACGTTTTCTATTAGCGGATGAAATTCTGCATCTCGATCTGGAAAGTAACTTCACTGCCGCAATAAGCGAGCGACTGAATGCTTTGGAAGCGTTGGTGAAAACGTTCAATTTCTCGGAGGAGACGATCACCGAACATGAACTCGAGAAAGAGCAAAAAGCAGTAACAAGCGTTCTCTTATTGATGAGTGTCAACGCGAATCAATTCGAGATCAACTGGGATACAATCCGGAACGAAGCACTCGCAGAAACTGCCGACATATACAAAGCCTACCTGCCCTTAGCATTGAAGTACAATTCGTTGGACATCGTGTCACGGGCGAATACAAAGCTTGTTCATTATTTTTCGAATAAGCAGAGTGCCGAATACGTTGTGCAAAACAACGAGAAGCATATCGCCCAGATGGCTTTTCAAGCCATCGAAGTATTTTTTTCGAATCCTGCGCATGGCATTGAATCGGTACTTGCGATTCGGATACGCCATGACAACATCCGTCGTGAGTTTGATCGATCGCTTGAGGCTGCGCGGCTCGCGATCAATATTCGGGTTCCAGTGAAAAATGCGCTGTTCTCCATGTACAAAGAGGTTGTCTCGCTAAACGTTCAAGAGTGGGTCCGCAAATATATGCACACCGGAAGAAACTCTCCGGAGACAGCACTTTTCAACTTTGTTCCCAATCAGGCAGACGTTGATTCGTTTATAGCGCGGTTCTCTCATTCCAAGTCGCAAGAAGATTTAATTGATGTTGTGATCGAATGGATTCGATCACGTCTTAATGAACACCTTCAAAAAGCGCGAGAATTACTTTCGGGCGAACTGGTGCAAACCCTCAAGAACGTAGTCGAAACGGTTTCAGAGGAAGCCCGTGCGACGCGCGCTATGTCCGATGTGAGGGCCGCGGAACTGGTGGCGCTTCAAGCAATCAACATTACGGCAAAAGAACTCGGGGAGTGGTTCAAATCACCAGCATCGGCGCGCGATAAGTCCATCAGTTTTAAGGAATTGCTTCTGGCGGTAGAGGGGCGATTTGAGCATGAAGTCTACAAAGGTGAAATTTCGTTTCCGCGTTGGTCAGCCCACTTCGACAAAGTAGACGTGCTCCCGCACAACATCAGAAATCTCTTCGTTGCTATGTCAGAGTTGACACTGAATGCCGTTAAATATCGATGCGGTGAGAAGACCAAGTTGCGGATCAAACCAATCAAGAGCGGTGAGAAAATGTTAGTTCTTTTTTCGTCTCCGAGATCAGGGGATGATACTTCGAAAAGGACGATAGAGGGTCGACCATCGGGTAGCTACACCGAAGGTATTTTCAACAGTGGAAACACGGGGCTGGAAAAAGTTGCCTTTCTGGCCGCTTCTGTTGTCGGCGAGAAGTCAGAAATTGTGGTTTTCAACCGCCGCCGGGCGTTCCACGTTCTGTTGCCGGTCGGGATGTGCGACAAATGAATATTTTGGTCGTTGAGGATAGGGACGACAAGTATGTCGATATTGTGGAAGTCGTCCAACCTGCCCTTCCACCTGGGGCACTGTTAACTCGGTCAAAAACGTCGGTTTCGGCTATCGACGAGTTGGGCAGGAGTGAGTGGTCCCTGCTGTTGCTTGATATGTCGCTCGATATTCGAACTGGCAAGGTAAACGTGTCCAGAGGCGGTCACGCAAATCTCGGCGGTCTGGACATTGTCGAATACCTCTTTCTCTTCGAAGTCAGTTTGCCGACGGTGATAATTACAGGCTTCGATTATTTCGAGGCCGCGCGAAGAGACGAACGGATGACCGAATTGGTTGGCTTGGAAGTAATAGCAACCACCGCTCGGAGCCAGATCGGCGACAATTTTCTGGGGGTTGTTCGCTATCAGGATGCAGGATGGAAGAATGAGCTTACAAAACTGGTTTGGAATTGGAGAGGTTGAATGAAAGCTCTGGTCATCCACGACCGAGAAGATATCTCGGAGAAAATAGCCGCCCTGCTAATGGAATGTGGCTGCGATCGCGCCGACATTATTGTGGCGGAGGACGTTCGCTCAGCTACAGAAGAGCTTCGAACCCAAATGTTCGACATCGCCATAATTGACCTCACGCTACAATACAAGAAGGGTCTAGGAACTCCTAGCTACGAAGCAGTCGAGAACCTGCTTGTCGAAATATTCCAAACGGAAACCCTCCACATCCCGGCTGACTTAATCGGTATCACCAAGGAACCGAGTGCGGTGAAAGCGGCTTTGAAAATGATAGGGTCTCATGTACTCGCTGTGATCGAAGAAGATCATGGGGAGAAATGGAAAAAAGAACTCCTAGACAAGCTTTCTTACGCAAAAAGGGTCTCCAAAGCGCGGCAGTTGAGCCGAAACAGTCAATATGATATCGACCTATGTATCATCACCGCGTTGGATTCTGAGCTTGCCGCCTACGATAATCGGCTCACGTTTGTGAATTGCGACGATCTACACGGGGCGCGGCGCTTCATGTTCACCCCTTCCGACGGCAAGCCGCGGAAAGGTGTTGCATTCGCAATCGGACGCGCGGGGCAATCCTCGGTCGCGTCCGCAACACAAGTCCTATTATCGCAATACCGTCCTAAGCTTATCGTGATGTCAGGAGTCTGTGGCGGCATCACCGGCAAAGTGAAGCTTGGAGACATCGTGATTTTTCAACAGGTTTTCGATTGGGATTACGGAAAGTGGGCGATAGAAGAATTTCCTAATGAGGTACCAGGAATGACAGACGTTGAGATAATAGACGATGATAAAACAAAGACTTATGGCCGGAGGGCTTTTCTGCCTCGACCAACGCCATTGGCTTTGGAACAAACGGCAGTGACGACCGTTTGTCGAGCTATGCGCGCCTCTGGGTTCAAATTTCCTGATGGTGATATCACCACGATCAAAGGTCTCGCGCCTGACTACGATCTGGTCTCTCCAGAGGTGCATTACGGGCCAGTTGCTTCCGGCGGTGCGGTTATCGCTGACGAGTTCATAATGCCTCGGATCAAAAGCTTGAATGAAGATATCTTGGCAGCGGACATGGAATCTTATGGACTCTACTACGCCGCAAAGAACACCAACGTCGTAAAGCCGATGTTCCTATGCGTGAAGGCGGTATCCGATTACTGCGACCACAAAAAGAATGACGGCGTGCAAAAGGCGTGTAATTTCATCTCATCAAAGGTCGCTTTAGAACTTAGTGGCCGTATATTAACATCCTTTTGAACCCACCGCCTCTTGGTAATTGCGCGCTCCACAGTAGCGTGAACGTTAGTCGAGAACCGGGAGGTCTCCGACCGCAACATGTATATGCCTAGCGTAACCGCTCGATTTGAACCGCCTGCTCGGCGCTGAGCCCGTATGCTAAGACACGTGCATAACGACGTCCTTAGCGACGTGTCTTGTGCAGGAGGTTGCGATGCGTGGGGATATTCTGGGGCTGGAGCGTCGGCGGCGTTGGACCAATGAAGACAAGCTCGAGATTGTCTTGTCTGTCGGGGTTGATGGGGCGACGGTTACTCAAGTGGCGCAGCGCCACGACATCACGCGGCAGCAGATTTGCACTTGGCGGCACGCATTGAAGAAAGCAGGCCTGCTGCAGCCTGCAACGGGTGCGGATTT
>TARA_R110001599_G_scaffold24835_5_pt1 | contig 69417 bp, 75 predicted proteins | sample TARA_R110001599 | Tara Oceans TARA_R110001599 (sample SAMEA4398360) | marine metagenome | biome: Polar Biome; feature: [MES] marine water layer (ENVO:01000295) within the mesopelagic zone...; material: water (ENVO:00002006), including particulate matter (ENVO:01000060) such as...... | reverse complement strand
TCTTCACCTGAAAGGATTATTCCTGCTTCGCAGACGCATCCGGATCATGCTCTCTTTTCCGTCTTAAATACTAAGGGCGAATTTTTCTAGAAAAGCCACCACTAAACTGTTAAGGAATTATATGACATCTACAAGGACGAGTTAATAGTTTTGAGTATTTATAGTGCTCAATCCCAATCCTGTAATGGTAATCCATTTTTTCTATTCGAGTTCGCTTAGCCGTTAGCTTTTAGTGAATACCGGAACACTAAAAGCTAACGGCTAATTGCTAACACCTATAAAACAGCAACCCTCTATCTCTCTGATAGAAACTCTCTCTGTAGCCATTTATTTATTCTCCATCAAATATCCTTATCTTTCATGGATACATTAACGTCTATTCAATAAGAAGTTTACATTCATGAATAAGAAGGAATTTGAGTTTAAGGACCGACTGATAAAAGGAATATCTAAAGATGGTCATTTTAAAATATCAGTAGTAAAAACGTCTGAGCTCGTTAAAGAAGCTCAACAAAGACATGAGCTTTCTCTGTTGAATACTGTTATTCTGGGAAGAGCGCTTACCGCTACAATGCTAATGGCTTCCGAACTGAAAGGCGAAGAGCGTATTCGTTTAAGAATGGAGGGTAATGGCCCAATCGGGTTTTTGGTTGCAGAAGCGAACAGCCTTGGAGAAGTACGTGGCTATGTCGGGAATCCTGCTGCTGAACTGGATTATTCTGATTCATCAATTTCTTTCGGGCAGGGACTTGGTCTTGGACTGCTGACCTTTTCTAAAACTTTATATAATGAAGCGGAGCCAAGAACAAGCACCATCCAGTTAATAAAAGGAGATGTAACTTCTGATATCGCACACTACCTTACTCAGTCAGAACAGATTGACTCTGCGTTGATCCTGGATGTTGGAATGGATGATAACGGAGAAGTTACTGAAGCCGGTGGCCTGCTGATCCAGAAGTTACCTGATGCGCCTGATGGTCAGATTGATATGTTGCAGGAACGTCTGAGTTCTTTTCCTCCGGTTCATAAATTCTTTGAAGACGGGCAGTATATTGATGCGGTTATGGAGAAGGTAATGTCACCAATTAAGGTGAAAGAACTATCACGTCAATTAGTGGATTTCTTTTGCAGATGTAATAAAGATCGTTTTCTGAATGCTCTTTCAATGCTGAACTACGATGACCTCAGAGAAATGACGGGTGAGTCACAAGAAATCGTATGCCAGTACTGCAACAATAAAGAGAATATCTCGAAAGAGGAGATTGCTGAATTAATTACTGCAGCAAAAGCAAAAATGAACTAACACCATATGGCTGACCTGAAAGAAGAGGAGATACGGAGAATAGTTAACCGGGCTACGATGTTCCAAAAATTCTATGGCTCATCGTCTCAATCTCCTTTGGCTAAGCTGGAAAAGGAATATCCTGATCTTTTTGAAATAACTGATTCTCTTAAGCTGGAACGTGCTTTCGTTTGTGAAGCCTTGTTAGAGCATCAGGGAATACCAGTTGACGAACCTGTAATTCTGGACGCCGGTTTCTCGGAAGCTGAAGTAATGGGTTTTTCTTCAGGGAGTCTGAATCCCGATACTCTTAAAGAGCTTAAAGGACAGATCGAATATCATTTCAATACAGTTGGTGAACTGAAACATCGTAAGAATAAAACGGTCTGGAACGCACGTCCCAAAGGGCTTTCAAGATTCCTGTCTTCACAAAGTTCTCCTCAGGTTCTTTTTGAAGAATCCAGAGGCGCATTAAAAATCTCTGTTAAGCAGAGCATGAAGACCTTCAACAAACTATATCTGCCTGTTTTGGTGGGAATATTTGCCTCAATCATGATGTTTGGTGGTTCGGTTTTTGGCGCAATGGAAAATGACGAGGAAGTAGGAATAATCATGTCGGGAGTTTTCGGACTTCTGTCTTTCTTGTATGCACGCTTCATGAATAAAAGAAAGCGGCTAAAAAAGGGTAAGCTGGTTGATCTGGCAGATCGGCTTCAGCAAATATTAGAACGCCGTCAAAAAGTGAGTGCTGCGGCTACGGAAACTATTTCTATCCCGGAAAATGAATATGATGGCATGGATGAAATAGAAATCAAGGACACAAAAAAAGTGTCTGAATAATTAAACCAGACACTTTTCTTATACACGTAAAATCTTTTGGTTAATTTTCCGGAACGATCTTATAAATTCCGGCGCCGTCTACAGCTACATAAATATAACCGTCGGGACCTTGTTTAACATTTCTTACACGGCCGATGTCTTCCAATACAATTTCTTTCCCTTCAACAGCAGTGCCGTCCAGCTCTACAACAACAAGATAATTGAATTTCAGCGAACCCAGAATTGCTTTTCCTTTCCATTGCGGGTATAAATCGCTTGTCACAAAATCCAAACCTGAAGGAGCAATGGATGGATCCCAGTATGTTTTTGGTTGCTCCATTCCTTCTTTTTCAGTTTCGTCAGTAATAGTTGTGCCGTTGTAATTGATTCCGTAAGTAATTACCGGCCATCCGTAGTTTTTTCCGGCTTCAATAAAGTTTAATTCGTCTCCGCCACGGGGTCCGTGTTCGTGCGACCAGATCTTTCCTGTTTCCGGGTGCATGGCCATTCCCTGAGGATTTCTGTGACCATATGAATACATGGCTTCTATTGCGCCTTCCTGCCCTACAAAAGGGTTGTCATCAGGAACTGAACCATCATCATTTAAACGATAAATTTTTCCGCCGTCTTTACTGAGGCTCTGTGGAAGTTCGTCACGATTTCCTCTGTCACCTACAGAAAAATACAGATAACCATCGGAATCAAAAACGATTCTGCCTGCATAATGCTGACCACGAGTTGTGTTCGGAGTGGCTTTATATAAAACCTGCGACTGAACCAGAGCATTGTTTTCCAGCTTTGCTCTCATAATAGCAGTGTTTGCACCTTCACCCATACCTTGAGTTGACGAATAGGCGATATATATCCAGCCATTGGATTCATAATCAGGATGAAGTGCTATATCTAATAAACCTCCCTGACTTCTGGCGTATACATCCGGTACTCCTGAAATTTCTGCAACAAGATTTCCTTCTCTAACCCTGAGCAGTTTTCCTGATCGGTCTGTAATTAACATATCTCCATCCGGCAACCAGGTCATTCCCCACGGTACTGAGACTCCTTCAAAATAGAGTTCAGGCGCAACATTTACTTCCTGCGGGGTGTTGTCACCATTTTGAGGTCCATTGGTACTCGGCTTTTCGGTGCAGGCAATAACAAGCACCGCAACTGCCAGCACACTTAAAGTATTCATTACTATTTTGTTCATGATATATCCGTTTTGAGCTCAAAAATTTATTTTATGAGCCCGGGTTATAAAGAAATTGTCTTAGTTCGTCCACGTTCATAAATCCGGTTCTCTTTTTCAGTACGTCTCCGTTTGCATTTAAAACCAATACTGTTGGAAAGGCATATGCTCCCTTTTTTTGTGCAAATTCTCTGGCTGAAAGTACTTCTCCGTTAAAGCGAATGGTTTCCTCAGAGTTCCCGTCTAGTTTTACAGGAATGTATCCCTGATCAAGAACTATACGGACGGTAGTATCCGGGTATACCTCTCTTTCCATAGCCCTGCAGTATTTACAGCCTACTTCGTACACATCTACCATAATCAGTTTATCACTTTGCAAAGCTTCTTGTTGCGCTGCTTCCAAAGTCACCCAATTTGGTGCATTCTCTATTTCTTTAGGTTCTACACTTCTCAATGATGAGTAGAGAAATATCCCTAAAAAAATTCCTATTCCTATAAGTATTGCCAGTCTTTTTTTCACAAGCTCCTGAGGTTCAGTTCATTAACTTTCTTAAAATACGGAACTGAAAGCGGTTTTTTTTAATTAAACTAGTACTAATACTAACAAACGGATTAAAAAATGAAAAAATTCATATTCTCAGTACTAACCTTAGCTCTTGTAGGATTTATTTCTCCTTTGAGCGCTCAAAGTGCCGGCGATGCTGAAACCATGTTTAAAAAGCATATCAATAAGATGGTTGAAAGTGTAGAAAAAGCTGAAAGCCCTGAGAACAAACGGGAGATTCTGAACGACTCCTTTAACGACCTGATTGGAGCAATAGAAAAAGTTGAAACGATGAGTGCAGTTCCGGAAACTGAAAAACAGGGACTAGCCACTTTTAAGGCTGATATTCAGGATAAGCAGAGCGAACTGAATGGTGAGAATGGATTTGCAGCAGTGCCTAATAATAACCTCAATAATTTTGCGAACTTTGTTCAGCAGGATCTTGAACAGGCCGATACAGTAACAATTGGTGTTACTACTCTGTTGTTGATCATTATTATTTTACTACTGCTTTAATGAAGCAATTTCCCAATGTTGAAAAAAGAGTTCTTTGTTTCCTGATTTCAGCATTGGGATTTCTTTTTTGGGGATGTTCATCCTCAAATAACGTTTTTCCGGACTCTCCACCTGATATAAGTGATATCGATTACTCACTGGTTTATATCATTCACGGAGATGCCAATTATTTATACCATCAGGAAGGGGTTCAGTATAATGCTGACAAGGAAGCCCTTAGCAATGCTATTGATATTGCTCGTAACGCCGCTTCAGGCGAAGTGTTTATTTTCCACCAAAAACCCGAGCGTAAAATTCTTTGGCTCTTCCCAAAAAAAGACCGTCGGTTCTATCATTTCAGAAACGGAAAACTTGTAACAGAAGGTAATTTCTCCCCAAAAGATGGCGGGTTCTCCAAAGAAATTGAACTCTACAACAGTCGTTCTGTAAAAAGCAACGTCCGCTCTATGTTCTTTTATTTCGGACATGAAATTCCAACTTTCTCAGATCAAAAATATCACTCAACTGAGCCGGGGCTCGCTTTTGATACACAAATTTTCGGTGATGATCTGTCGCGCTTTAATTCACAATTCGATCTTACTGTTCTTTCTACCTGCAATAATGCAAACCCATACCTGATTAATGAGTTGAAACATACTACTGATTTCGTAGTTGCGTCCCCTCAGAATCTTCATTTGTCATATCTGAGCTTAGATCAACTAAAATTACTTGAACAGGATCAACAAACCGAAACCAAAGAACTTGCTCTTGCCATTGCAAAGGACTCATTTGAAAAACTGAGCTCATATCTTCAGACAATGGTAACCGTTGGAGTTTATGATCTCTCTCAAATAAAAGAATATTCAGGTGAGCTGGCCTCCAAATATAATCTGTATTTAGAAGATGTTTTTGCGAAGCCACGTTTCACAGATAATGTAGATTGCAGTTCCATTGCTTCTTTGCAACCTTTACTTGATTCGACGGGAGTACATATATTTTTCAAATCTGCTGCATTCGGAAGAAAATCTACACTGACTAAACATTCCGGTTGGGGCTGTAAAGAAAAAGAATAGGTTCTTCATTTTAATTCAAACTGCCTATCTTTCTTTAAATATATTATCTATGAAAGAAATTGAATCCTACAAGCTGGGAAAAATTGAAGTAACGATCTCGGAAACAGACAAGCAGAATAAATTGCTTGTTCATTGTTTTGACGGGGAGTTTAAATCTGAATTTACAGTCAGCCAATACGAGTATGAAAACTATCGCCGGCTAATGAATCAGAGAATTTCCAGAGCTTTTTCGGGTGAGTCTGACGAAGACTAAATTCCTGAAATCTGAAAGAACACAAAAATAAAGCTCACCACAGAAAGCACCAGACCAACCATAAAAAGGTTGTACGCTATTCGCAGTAGTTTATACTTCTTTGCTAAAACTACTCCTAGTCCATGAAGGTCTCTTGCCATATTATCATACAGTCGCTCACTGTCTTGCATTAGCTCTTCCAGTCCTTCTACATAATCGGCCCTAGGCAGGGTATAAAAATTCCCGAAGAACAGAATATTAGCCCGGTTTTCCCGGACATCTTCAAGCGTTACTTTTTCTTTACTTACTCTAGGGCGGGCTGAAAGAACTGCATAGACCAAAGATATAAGACAGGTGATCAATAATATTGATGTAGGCAGCAGGAGCCATGGATTAGAATCTATCTTTGGGGAAATGGAAGCGATGATGATCGAGATAATAATACCATTGATACTGATCATGATATTTGACTTGTTATCTGCAATGGCGCTCAGTTCCATATGTGTTCGGTAGGAGGTACGGAACATATCCGAAACACCTCGTTTCCTGGAGCCTAATTTCTTCTTTGAGTCTGAATCTGATGACATTTTGTTCTTTTAATTTTACTGAATATAGAAAATTACACCGTAAACTCGATGCAATTTAAGATCAGTGATTTAACCCCATTCTTTCCAGGAGTTGATTGTATCGGATATCACTCCTCAACTTATCGAGTGGAAACATCGTTTTAATAAATAATATCGCTCCGAGTTTTTCGTCAACAGCTTTATTTAGATATTTAAACGCTTCATCATTTTCTCCCATAGCTGCATAAATAACTGCAAAATCCAGACTCAGATTCAGGTCCGGGTTTGCCAGCCCTCTTTTCTTAATAATTTCCAGGTTTTCGTTTGCCAGCTTTTTGTTCCCTTTTAATGCTGCTATATATCCTAACTGGGTTCCCCCTTTGTATTCAGAATCCACCAGATCTAAATACTTCTTTACCACCTTTATTGCTTTATCGTACTTCTCTTCTGCAACGTAGACCAAAGCCATTCCCTCTAATGCTGACCTGAATAAGGGATCCAGTTCAAGTATTTTTTCATAAGTTTCCATGGCTTTTTCATGTTTCCCTGATAACCAATATGAATATCCGTGTTGAAGTAATACCGGCAAAGAAACCGGAGCAATTTTGCTTGCCGCTTTGGTATGATGAAACATCCGTTCAAGGTCGCCGGTTATTCTGTAATACATTGCCAGCGCAATCCGAGCCTCCTCATTGTTTGGCTCCATTGTTATCGCTTTTCTGAAATTAGCCTCTGCACTGTTGTAGTCCCATTTATAAAAGAGATCTACAAATCCCAAAGACACAAAAGACTCTCCACGAAAGTCATTCAATTCCAGAGCTTTTAACGCAAATTTTTCGGCTTTCGGAAAAGCCGCCTTTCCTTTTAAGTGACCAATTGTTCCTAAAAAGCTGTAGCAATTTGCCAATCCTGAATACGCTTTGGTATAGGTAGCACATTTTTTTATTGCTTTCCGATAACAATCTATTGCTTTTTGAACAGATTCAGGCGTTCGCTTATTCCAATAATAAAGTCCTTGCAGATAATGGTTGTATGCAACAACACTATCCGTTGATGCTTCGTACAGGTTCCTGGATATGCTAAACTCAAAATTCTGTTCAAGCTTCTCAGCTATTTTTTGAGATATTTCATCCTGCACTTTAAAAATGTCTTTCAATTCGCCGTCATAGTTTTCTGACCATACATGAAAGCCATCATCTGTGTTTATAAGCTGTGCCGTAACACGGATCTTATTTCCGGCTTGCCTCACACTTCCCTCTAAAACCGTGGCTACATTCAGCTCCTTGCCAATTTCCCGGATATCCTTTTTAGTGTTCTTATAAGCAAATACAGATGTTCTGGAAGGAACCTGTAAGCCGTCTAGTTTAACCAGAGCGTTTATTATTTCCTCCGTTATGCCGTCACTGAAATATTCATTTTCCGGATTGGGGCTGAAATTCGCAAAAGGCAATACCGCCACACTGTTTTTATGGCTTCCGGTTATTCCTTGTATATAGGATTGTTCAGGAACGGAAAGCCCTTCATTTGCCAGAGCAAAAATGCTGATCGGATTGAACACATTCTTCAGGTCGTGCTCTCCAAAAGCTTCAACTTTTATACCCGGATGGTTTTTAATTTCTTCAAATACTTTTCCGGATATCATCACTCCCCCGGGTACAGAAAGCGACTGTACTCTTGCCGCTACATTTACAGCGTCTCCGAAAACACCTTCTGAGTCATGAACCACATCTCCAATATGAATACCAATTCTCAATGGTACTTTTGGATCTTTTTGCAGTTGCTCTTGAATTTCGCGGGCTGCTTCAACCGCTTTAATGGCACTAGTGAACATGCTCAGCGTTCCGTCGCCATAATACTGCATTACCCGTCCGTTATGAGTGGCAATGCTTTTATCAACAACATTCCTTTGTCTGTCGCGAAGCAACTTCGCCTTAGACTCATCCTCTTGCATAAGTTTGGTATAACCAACCATATCAGCAAACATAATTGCTGCAAGGGATCTGTAATTACTTTGCTCTGACATTCTTTTTTTAATCGTTGTTGATACACTATCAATATATCAATAATCGAGCCATGGTTGTATATCTAGAAGAAAAATCCTGCTTTTATTTCAAATAATGTCCCTTCTTCAGACACACCTATCGTAGAATTAATTAATACAGAGTCAAAAGCGTTGAACCAAACTCCTCCTCCATAACCTTTATGCCATAAAGATGAACTTTCACCGTCAGTCCATACTCTTCCTGTGTCAAAAAAGCCGGTGATTCCAAGTTTCCCTCCCAGCAGGTAACGATAGAAGTCAAGAAGTTCTACTCTGATTTCGGTGTTATTATAAAAAGTACTTCGTCCTGAAAACCTTCTGCCATTATATCCTCTCAGGTTTTGAGTACCACCAATGGTGTTCGACTCGTAGAAAGGAAAGGGGCCAAAATTATGTGCTCCGCCAACGCGATTGGCAATTACAATTTGAGGACTAAACCTGATCGGATAAAAAATTCTGAAATCAGACTCCATTCTGTAAAACGTTTGAGACGTATTTCTTATTCCGATATTCACATCCGAATGGAGAGAATATTTATATCCTTGTCTGGGATTTATGGAATTGTCTACATCTGAAATAGAGACATTGGTAAATACAGTATTGAACCATTGATCTTCATCTGTAGTGGCGCTAAATCCATTTCCAAGTTCATTCAGAATATTGTTTTCGTCCGAATTATCATCGATTATGGTTGCGCTCAATCTGTTCCCCATGTCAACTGATAAAACCTGATTTATGGAACGGCTCAGGCTTCCCTCAAAAGCATATCTGGTTAGCCTGGCCCGATAGAATTTGTTACTTCTTGCTTGTAAAGTTGTTTCGTTTCCAAGCCCAAAGAAATTTCTGAAACTCTTGGGAAACAGCACTTCGGAACTAATATTCAGATCCCAATGTCCGACTCTTTGAAACCAGGTTCCATCATACTTTAAATTGGAAGCTCCTGTTTTGGGGGCATAATTAAATCTGAGATAATGTGTAACAGCAGGAAACTTTCTGAATCCGTAACGAACAATTCTTGGACCTCCCCCGATGAAAATTCCATCAAATGAGTTGTACTCAAAGTAGTAGCCCGGAAACACTCTATTCCACCTGAAATCAGCTTCGTAATTGAACTTACTAATTGTTGGATCATCAGTTAAATGTCTGTGAACTTTGTGGTTTGATACCATCGTATTTCCTTTTTCGGAATCAAAGATCTCTACATCCCGTGATGTTTTCTTATTTAAGCTTTTTGTATCAAAGAGATCGTCGCCCGGGCCTCCGATAACAAGTAGCCTGGTTTTATTATCTGCTTCTCCCGACAGAATAAATTCATCATTTCCACTTAATCCATAAATGCGTATTTCTTTCGTTTCCCGGTCTGTGAAAGTTCTGTCGAAGTATTTCTCCCGGAGCTTTCCTTTTCCTGATAACTTATATACACGAACTCTGGTTTTGTCATTGTCAATTGTTTCTACTAAAAATCGTTCTCTCTTATTGCTTCCGGGAACCGAAACTATTCGGTTCAGCATTGAATAATACTCTTCTGTTACTTCAACGAGCCTATCTCTTCGGGCTTTCAAATGGTCGATCGTTTCTGTTCCGTATTTTTCAAATATCTCCGGAGGATACTCTCTTACTGATCTTTCAATAACTGAGTCTGAAAGTTCAGAGCTGACTGATTCCGCTATCCTGATCCACTCTTCATAACCTAACTGATTCGTAAACCTTCGGGTTTGAGCAAGTGAATTGTAATTCAGACCAACCAAGTTTCCGTAAGAATCCCCAAAATTTTGATACTGGAAAAAAGATCCCAGTTTCATGATTGTAGGAACTATTCCATTCATATTCATGAAAGCAACATCTCTGTCTCTTGGAATTGGCCTGTATATCTTCCCCTGATTATCTGCAGGCTCAAACGTTGCCCATCGCCATTGGTCACTGTGGCGGTCCCAGTCTCCGATCAACATATCCAGCAAGCGGGCTCTTGCAAACATTTCCTGATCTACACGGTGGTCAATATCTCCATCTACTTCTCTGATCATGTCTCTGTAAGCAACAACTTCTTCTGACCGGCCTACGCTTTCTACATGACTCATATCATTGTCCGGCTTTTCTTCAAACAATCCCAGTTGTCCACCAATCTGATCTCCGTAACGTCCCAACATAGGATCATTTGGGACATAATATATTTCAGGATTAGTATGGTAGACTCCTATAGCATCAGCTAAAACAGGAATTATGAGTGCTCCATATGGATTTAATATTGAGAACTGATCCTGAGCCACATCTAAAGCAAAGGTTTTTTTAAGGTCTTCATCCCAGATCTTTCCCGCCTGTTTATCTACCGACCTGAGCACATATTCGTTTCCTTCTTTGTCTTCCAGATGAAGAGTGTTCGATTGTCCTTTACCACCCATTCTTACAGGAATTAATCCACCTTTAAGTTCTGAAACATCAAAAACAGGAAACTCAGATTTTACCGACCAGTACTTGCGATTGTGAGCTCCAATAACTGCTTCAAACAATACTCCTTTACCGTCGTAGTCAGGGTTGGCTGCAATAACTTTAGTGCTGTCAGTGTAATCTGTATCCTCCAACACAACTTCTTCTTCAAGTGGATCTTCGTATGGTGGTTTCATTTGGGTTTTGTAGAGCAGCTTTCCATCTTCGCTGCCGTCGTGAGTCCATGCCTCCAACCATACAGAACCGTCACCATAATAATTTAACTTTGTAAAGCCTTCTCCCTGATAACTAAATTCGGTTCCTCTGCCGCTTGCTACATATGCCTCTTTAGTTCCTGCTCCGGTGACTACAAAATGTCTGGTTTCCCTTTTTCCTTCTTCTCTTATATACTGAAGACTATGTGAATGTCCGGAGGCGTAGATCAGATGATCGTTATTGTTGAACAGCTCCTTAAAAGTATTTGCCATATTCCGGTACTTATAATGATTCACATCCTGTTCAAGACCGAATATTCTTCTGTAAAGTGCGTAAAAGGAACCAAAAACCGGAGGCTTCAAGTGAGTTGATGGAGGTAAATATCCACCATGTGGACCTTTTGTAATTAGCGGATGATGTGCTGCAACCACTAAAAAATCTTTCTGGCGTTTAATGAGGATATCTTCGAACTCATTCAGGAAATCGCCGCCGTCAAACAGTTCATATTCTCCGGTATCACCGTATGGCTTTTCATGTTTATGCAACCACCATTGTGTATCCAGCACAATTAGCCTGATATCATCTCTTAATAGTGGATGCTCATCGTCGTCCATTAATTCGATATCAACCGGTCCCGGAAATCCATCATCCGGCAGAAAAGTATTTCCTCTGTTCAGGTAATTTTCAACAAATTTTTCCTGTCGCCTTACTGCTGCTAATCCGTCTTTACCTCCGTCATCCCAATCATGATTTCCGGGAACAAAAAAGATCCTGCCTTTAAAGTCTTCTACGGTTTTCAATTGCTCTATGATCCTTCCCTCATAAAACTTCCTGTCAGGGTGGGTAGAGTCGGGCAAACCATTCAAATAAATATTATCTCCTAAGAAAACTACTGCACTTCTTTCAGAACTTTTTGAAAGCTTATTCTGCAGAAGCTCGAGGTTAGGCTCTTGACTTTCCTGAGATGCGGATCCGGCATCGCCAATAAGGTACATCTCGTAGATCAGTTCATTCTCTGAACCCGGGGTCATATCCTGCCATTCTTTTGCCTCTGATGAGTAATATAATTTTGAACTTGAACAGGAAACTAATGCAATATATAGAAATGAAATCTGTAGCGCTCTTTTCATAATCAAAGATAAAATAAGTTGGGCTGATTACACTAACAAAAAGTGCGCTGATTGATGGGCATAAAAAAACCCTGTCCTTGGTGAACCGGGTTGCGTTTTGAATCAACTGTCACCAATATACGGCAGAGAACCCCGCCTGACCAAATCTTTTTTACTATCTATAACTAATGTTATATAATGTATAACTAATATGCTATATTTGACTAAATAAAATTAGATAATATATAATTATGTTTTTCGAATATGCCGCGTAAAATTGGCTCATTAACCCTTTATTCCATTGACGATCTGCATGAAATGCTTGGAATCTCAAAAATGACGCTCCGGGCTTACCTGAGAGAAGGCAGGCTGAAAGGCCGGAAACTCGGCGTTAGTTGGTTTGTTACAGAGAATGCCATCCGGGAATATTTTGAAGAAGAGGAAACTCCGGGTACTGTTTCAAAAAAGAGAAAAAGTTTCCGTTATATTGTACAGGGTGTAAATGATCTTGTAAGCGAAACGGAATATTGTGAAACTATACAAGATGTAATCCAAACCTTAAACGAGCAGGCAATTATAAGTTTATTTCAAGTTCAGAAAATTGATGGTGAAACTGAAGAGATTGTCGAAATTATAAAAGCACGAGATTTTTTAGATAAACATGATTCCAATTGAACAAACAGGTATTGAAGAATTAAGCTTTGGAGACTCCAAAGAAGATATTTTCCATGTATTAGTAAACAAGCAGGTTTCTCCAAACGGGATCGATCTTGATAAACTCCGGCTTGCCGATCCCAGAAACTTTGATGCTGCGTTGACGGCAGCCGGCTGCATTATTATGCTGAATGAAATTGAGATCGATGAACTGGCAAGAAGAGGAGAGCTGAATCCCAAAAAGCTACACCAGAGTTTATATGACCTTGCAGAACAGGAAGGGTTGCTTTAGATCCTACCGACCTTTTTTAAAAACTCTTCTGCCCTCAATAAACAGCAGATCGTTTTTCCGTCATTGATTTCGCCTGAGTGAACCATTTTTACAGCCTCTTTAAAAGAGATCCGTTCTTTTTGAACAAACTCATCGTCATCAGTTGCGTCTTCATTAAATTTCAAATCCATCGCAACATAAATGTGTATAACTTCATCTGCGTATCCTATAGCCGGAAAAAAATGACCTATATAATGAAGTTCTTTAGTTTCGATTCCGGTTTCTTCTCTTAGCTCTCTTTCAGCGGTCTGATGAGGGTTTTCTCCCCTATCAATTTTACCCGCCGGAACTTCCAGAAAAATTTGTTTCGCCGGATACCGGTATTGATTGATCAACATTACATCTCCGTTTTCAAAAACAGGAACTACAGCAGATGCTCCGGGATGTTTGATCCATTCTCTTGATGAAGTCGTATCATCCGGAAGTGTTACTTCATCGTAATAAACATGCAAAAGCTTCCCGTTAAAAACTTCCTTTGAAAATTTTTGCACTTCAACTAATCCTTTAGAATCCGTCATTTATATTAGGTCTTTAAAATTCTTTATAATATAATGAGTTATAGGCAATTAAGGTGTCGTTTATGAAGGATTATAAACTTGAAACAGAACAAAGAGAAGATTATTTATTCGCCTACTACGAAGCTGAGCGAGACAGTATTGATCTGTCAAATGCTATCTGGGAGGAAATTTCATTAAAAATGAAAGAATACGACCTCACAAAAATATTGGTTGTTGAGAATATTAAAATGAATCCCAGTACAGTTTTTGAAATGTATCAAATTATTCAGGCTTCATTTAAGCTGGGTTTTGCAGGAAAATCTATTGCCTTTGTTGACTTAGTGGAAGAACACTATAAACACAATAAATTTGGCGAAACACTAGGAAGGAATCTGGGGGTAAATTGCAAAATATTCAAAACAAAAACGGCTGCCCATGAGTGGCTGAAAACACAGCCTTGAGGTTGTTCTCTATTCATCTGTTCCTTTATTTGCTCTGTTTATTTGTGTTGGCTTTGTGTGGTTAATGAGCGTACCTTTACACTTTAAATGATAATTTTTTCGCTTGATTGAAAATAAAAACATAGATGGTAAAACGGTTCAGGTTTCGGGAAGAGTGTTCACGCTTTCCAATCTGATATCTTTCTCACGCTTTTTGGTGGCGATTCCTGTTATTTATCTGCATATCCAAAATGGCTACCAATATGATACTACCATCATCGTTTTAATTTTATATGCCGGCATTTCTGATTATTTAGACGGATTGGTTGCCCGGAAAACAAATACGATTTCTGAAGTTGGTAAAATGATCGATCCTATTTCGGATAAATTATGTGCCGCTGCATTGTTTATTTATACCGTTTGGTTAGGCTGGGTTCCACCTTGGTTTCTAATTCTGAATGTATTCAGGGACTCTTTCATTATGATCGGCTCTTCTTTTATCAAGATAAAGTACGGGAAAGTTGCCATGTCAATATTGTCAGGGAAAATTGCTGTTAATATTCTTGCCCTTTACTGGATTGCGGTATTCTTTTTCCGAGATTCTGTTCAGGTTCATAACTGGCTACTCTATATTTGTACATTCGTGATGGTGTATTCATTTTTTGACTATTTTAATCGTTACCGCAAAATTATGCAGGGAGCAAAATTTAATTGATATATGGGCTTTTTTGATAAAATTGGATTAAAGAAAAAAGAAACTCTGGACAAAGGAGTTGAGAAAAGCAGAGAGGGAATCCTAAACAAACTAGGGCGTGCTTTTGTTGGTAAGGACAAGGTGGATGACGAAACCCTTGACGATCTTGAAGAAATTCTTATCACATCTGATGTCGGAGTTCAAACTACTCTGGAAATCATTAAAAGGATTGAAGCGCGTGTAGCTAAAGATAAATTCGTTACGCAGTCAGAGCTTCAGGCGTTACTTAGAGAAGAAATAGTTGACCTGCTTAAAGACAATGACGCCGACAAACCCGCTGAATTTGATGCCGATTTCCCGGTTAAACCACATGTTGTTTTGGTAGTTGGGGTAAATGGTGTTGGTAAAACAACGACAATAGGGAAATTGGCCAATCTTTATAAAAAAGCGGGAAAAAATGTTCTTTTAGGAGCTGCTGATACCTTTCGTGCAGCCGCTGTGGATCAGCTGATTATCTGGAGCGAACGGGCTGATGTACCCATCGTTCAACAAGGTCAGGATGCTGATCCCGCTTCCGTTGCATACGATACCGTTGCTTCCGGAAAATCCCGTGGTTCTGATATTGTTTTAGTAGATACCGCAGGACGTCTTCATAACAAAAAAGCCTTAATGGACGAGCTTACTAAAATCAAAAGAGTGATGGGCAAAGTTGTTGATGGTGCGCCTCACGAAGTGATTTTGGTTCTGGATGCATCAACCGGACAAAATGCAATGCAACAGGCAAAAGCTTTTACTGAAGCCGTAGATATTACAGGTCTGGCTTTAACAAAACTTGACGGTACTGCAAAGGGTGGAATTGTAATTGGTATTTCTAATGAACTGAGTGTTCCGGTAAAGTATATCGGTCTTGGAGAAAAGATTGAAGACCTACAGGTTTTTGATCGCTCCGAATTTGTAAACGCTTTATTTGGAGAGTAAAATCCTGAAGGCCTTCTCTTTATTTAGTTTTCGCCGCCATCATCTGGTGATGTTGGTGGTTTTGTCGGCTTTCCGCCTGAACCATCCGGCATATTGAATCTTATTTTGCCCATTTTATTTTTCATAGTACCCTTCTAGTCTTAGTTTATTTGGTTGTATGTAAACAACGAAATATATTCAATCGATGCTACCTGTTTTTAAACATATATCTTCTAAGCACTATCTTTTTTACGTTGTTCTTTGGTGTGCTTTATGTACATCGAGTTCCCTTTCTCAGTATGCAAATATAGATAGTGATTCTTTATTAGTTCTGGGTAACGAAGTTTACAGACAAGGCCATTATTCAGAATCTGAAGCCATATATCGAGAAGCGTTAGAAAAACATTCTTTTAATAAAAAAAGTAATGAATGGATTATTGCTTCTGTGGGGCTGGGAGCTTCTTTACTGGATCAGGGGGACTTACTTTTGGGCAGAAAATGGATGTTAAAGGCAGACTCCTCAATTTCAAATAGTACTCCTTATGAACTTCAAGCCTATGTTAATAGCAACATTGGATGGGCTTACAAAACCTTTCAGGATTATCAAAAATCAAAACTTTATTATGCCAAGGCTCTTGATTTGGCAGAAAAATCAAGTGACAAATATAGAATTGCCCAAGTAAGCAACTCCCTTTCGTTACTTACGCTTCAAATGGGTTACTATGATGAAACCATCAATTATGCCCGTATTGCAGTAGAAAGCTTTGAAGAACTACAAGACTTCTTCCTTCTTTCTCTTTCCTACAGTAATTTATCATCTGCTTATGAAGCATTAGGATTTACCGAAAAAGCTGAAGAATATCTGCTTAGATCATATAACCTGAAGATAAAAATCCAGAATCAAGATCTCATTTCGGCTTCACATAATCTTTTAGGTTCCTTTTACCACAGAATCGGAAATTTTGATAAAGCACTGGTCTATTACTCAAAATATCTTTCATCTGTAGAAGAAGTAGGCAATGTCCCTTTTATACCCCATGCTTATGAATTTGTAGGAAGGGTGTATTTTTCTCTGGGAGAATTTGAAAAAGCTTTAGAATACTTTAATAAAAGTAATCAGATTAGCAAAGATCACAACCTAAAAGGTGGTTTTGAGAATATTTCCAGAATTGCACTTACCTACCAAAATCTTCATCGATATGATGTTGCCCGGAACTTGTTTGGTGAAGCCTTGCAAGGCTTTAAAGAAAAAAATGATACTCTCAATCTTATCGACACATACTTAAAAATTTCTGAACTCAACCTTTTAACGTCCGATTTCAAGCAAGCAAATAAAGTAGCGACAACTGCCTTATCCTTATCTTTGCAAACACAGTCGAAGCAACTTCAAGCCAGATCCTTTGCGGCGGTGGGCCGTACACACGCTGCTCTTGATGATACTCAGCTTGCGTTGAGTTTTTCGAGACGGGCTTTCAATATTGCTTCCCTTTTTAAGGGATATCGGCTGGCTGATTATTCTATTGATTTAGCCAAAGCTTATCATAATACCGAAAACGATAGTGCTTTCTATTATGCCGATTATGCTTTTTCAGAGATAGAAAGGGAACAACAATCAATTTATGGAGACAATTTAGAATCTGGTGTTTTCAGTAATTATGCCTCTTTTTATAATAAAGTTGCTTATTGGCACTTAGAAAAGGATAGTGACATTGCAAAAGCTTTTGAAATAACTGAACGGGGTAGGGCACGCGTGTTGTTAGAACGGCTTTCTTTTTCTAACTCTGATCTTCAAAATGTGGTTGATGACACTACGTTAATTACTTTGCGACAACAGGAAAGGAACATTGATAAGCTTTATCGGAAAATGGAAAGTTTGGATGACGAACAATTAATATCTCAACTAAAAGATCAGATTAATGACCTGGAGCTTCAGTATCAATCACGAACAAATGAGCTTTATCTGAAATATCCGGAATTGCGTTCAAACAATGAATCTAAGCCCATCGGGATACAGGAAGTTCAAAATTTGCTTTCAAGCAAAGATGCATTAATTGAGTATATGTTTACTGAAAGTAGCCTTGTTGTCTTTTGGGTTACAAAAAATGATCTGGATTATTTTTCTTTTGAAACAGATTCTCTCTCGCCGGAACAATCAGCTTCTAAGTTAATCTCAGAATTCCGCTCTGCTATTCAGGAAAAAGCAACTTTTGATATTATCAGCCAAAGATCTCAACCTCTGTTTGATCTTCTTTTGGAACCAATATCAAACAAGTTTGATGGAATCAATAATCTTCTGATCGTCCCTTCAAAGTCACTTTCACTTTTACCTTTTGAAGCTTTATATATCAACAGTTCTTTCTTAATCGAAAAATTTAATATCAAGTATCTTCCTTCTTCAACTATCTATAAATACATAGAGCCGCCACACAGAACAACCTCTCGGGAGCTCTTTGCAGTAGCCGGATCCGGGCTAAACGGCTCAACTTCTCAAACAAAAAATTATTCCTCTCTGCCCTCAACCATTCTGGAGGTGGATGCCATTTCGAAGGAGTTCACCGATGTTCTGACATTAAAGGATCAGGAAGTCAGCGAATCAAAAATTAAGAATTCTCCTTTAAACGAATTCCGCTATCTCCATTTTGCAACTCATGGGAACGTGAATCAAATTAACCCACAACAAAGTGGATTGATAATTTCTGAATTAGCAGAATCTGAAGGAGCTTTTCAAGAGGACGGATATCTGAACAGTAAGGAAATTTCTTCGTTAACTTTCAATGCTGATTTGGTGGTTTTAAGTGCTTGTAATACTGCTGTTGGAAAAATCATAAGTGGAGAAGGCCTTCAGGGATTACAACGTTCTTTTTTTAAAGCCGGGGCTTCTTCAGTTATAGTTAGCCTTTGGAGTGTTTATGATCGAAGTACTTCCGTGTTGATGAAAGAGTTTTACAGAAACTTAAATAAGTATGAGGAATCTGAAATTAGCTTATGGAGCAGGGTAAAGATTTATTTTGATGTATACGAACCGCCCATGTTTGGCTATAAAGAAAAAGCTCTGAGAGATGCTAAACTATTTCTTCTGGATCATCCTTATTACAATCACCCGGTAAATTGGGCTCCCTTCATTTTGATAGGAAAGTAAGCCCTTTTAAAAATATTCATTCAAAAGGGCCTATGATTTTTCCTGTTTAATTTCTGGACTGAGATTGAGTCTTTTCAATAAATTCCCGGTTATCAACTTCGGGTCTTTTCTCAGTGTTTGCGATCATTGCTGTAGTTGTATAGATCAATTGAGTTCTCTTTGCAAGGGCCTCCCATTCAATCTTATCTACTGAATCAGATGGTCTGTGATAATCAGCATGAACGCCATTGAAGAAAAAGATAAATGGCACACCCAATCTTCCAAAATTCCAGTGATCACTTCTTCTGTAGAACTGGTTTGGATCTTCAAGGTCGTTGTATCTTTTACTTAGGTCCAGATTTACGGTTTTTTCATTCGCGCTTCTGAGCAAGCTGTCTAATCCTGATGAGATTATTTCTCCACCTATGATGTATATATAGTCTTTATTTTCTTCGTGTTCTTTATCAACGCGACCAATCATATCAACATTAACATTTGCCACCGTTTTGTCAATATCATAAATGGGATGATCGGAATAATATCTGGAACCCAGCAAGCCTTTTTCTTCTCCAGAAACATGCAAAAAAAGTACGCTTCGTCTTGGTCCTGCACCTGCCTTTGCTGCAGTCATCATAGCTTGTGCCGTGTTCAACAATCCAACGGTTCCACTTCCGTCATCATCAGCTCCATTATAGATCGTGTCACCTGTTGAGTCTGGTCTTCCAATACCTACGTGATCATGATGTGAACTTAACACAACGACCTCATCTTTAAGTGCCGGGTCGCTTCCTTCCAAGAAGGCAACAATGTTAGAAGCTTTCACGATATTGTGATTCGTCATTACTTCATGTGATAAAGAGAATTCGATTTCAGCCGGCCTGAATGTTGACGGGTCTGCTTTTAGATCTTCTACCATTTCAATTAAATCGGAAGCCCCTTCTTTTCCTAAAAGCCAGGCAGCTAAATCTGGTTTAATTCTGTTCCATGCGAATGCTCTTGTATTTCCGTCCTGTAAATATGCCAATGATAAACTACCACCCGTTCCCAGTCTTGATTGTGTCTGTTGAGCACTTTGAGAAAAGCCTTCCGGGTTATTATGGTCCATAATTAATATTACCCCCGCAGCCCCATTTGACATCAATGTTTGCAGAGCGTTTTGGTTTGTAAGCTGTCTGTCAAAAAATACCATTATCCATTTGTCAGCAACAACTTCGGGTAAATGATTTGCTGTTTCATTACTTATACCCAGCCCGCCAAAAATTATTTCTCCACTTACATCATCGGTTCCACCAAAAATAGTAACAAAGTCTCCGGTTTCTTCCGGGGTTAAGGCTGTTTCATTAACAACTTCACCTTTACTGTCTGTAATAGTGTAGTTATAACTTTCAACAACAGGAGCGCTCAGGTCATAACTTTGTTCAAAAGTTCCGTTGTCCCCAACCGGAGTTAGCCCCATTGCTTTGTAGCGTTCCGTAATATAGTTTGTTGCTTTTCGTATTCCTTCTTTGCCGGTTTCGCGTCCTTCAAACTCGTCACTTGCTATAATTGTTAAGTCTGATTTTAGTCCCTCCACTGTAATGGTTTTATCAAAATCATAAATACTTGCTTTCGGTAGGGTCGTGGTTTCTTTCGATCCGCTACACCCGGCTGTGGCAGCAATTAGTACTATGTATATTATTCTCTTCATTTTTTTAATTTCTTATTTAGCAGCTATTATTTCATCTACCGGCTTCAGGTCTATGTAAAAGTCGGTGGGGTCTTCTTCGATAAATAAATTAATTTGTTGCTCTTTTATCATTTCTAATATTGCCAGAAAGGTAACAACTATTACAACCCGGCTTGTTAAGTTTTTGCAAAGAGTTGGGAATGACTGTCGTCCGGATTGAGAAAGAGTTTCCAAAACAAATTCTGTTTGCTCTTCAATAGTGGTTTCAACTTTATTCACTTTATGTACGACTCTTTGTCGTTCAATATCAGTTAAAACCTTTCTGAATGCTGAAATCAGATCAAATAATGTTACATCTTTAAGGGCTTCTCCTGTAGCTTGTTGATCTACATCATCTGCGTCCGTATATCCCCTTTTGTAGCGTTTTCGGGTTTCTTCATCAATGTCTGCCATTTTCACCGCCATTTCTTTATAGCGTTTATATTCCAGCAGTTTTTGAACTAGCTCATATCTCGGATCTGTTTCGTCAATCTCATCATTTTCGTCGTCCTCTCTTGGAAGCATCATTTTTGCTTTGATCGACATTAACATACTTGCCATGAGTATAAATTCACTGGCTACATCAAGGTCGAGCTCTTCCATCAAATTCACATATTCCAGGTATTGTTGAGTAATGTAGGAAATTGGAATATCATAGATATCTAACTCGTCTCTTTTAATAAAGAAAAGGAGCAGATCCAGAGGGCCTTCAAAGTTATTTAGTTGTACTCTATACACAGTTGGAAACTAACTGGTTATAAATTAAAATTCTCCATTTTCTTTTTCCAAAACTCGCTTATTTTATAGTTATCTTTTAATACTAACCTATGGATTATTCAAAATTTGTAATAGCGGTGCGAGATAATGATCGTGAATCTCTTAAGGAGTTCTATGAGGTTCTTACCAAAATTCTGTTCAAATTCTTGAAGGTTAGAATGGACGCTGCCCCTGAAGATGCAAAGGATTCTGCTCAAAATGCTATCATGTTTGCTGTTGAAAAGATCAAAAATGAAGAGCTTGATCATCCTGATCGGATAATCAATTATCTTTTTACTACCGCTAAGCACGATTACCTGAAACATCAGAACAAAAATAAAGAACTCAACTACGAAGAAATTCCGGACTCTCACTCAAAGGAGCCTGAACAGTTGAATAAACTTTTATCAAATGAGCGACAAAGCATTTTAAAGCGCTGTGTTAACGAGTTAAAATCCAAACAACTGGAATATATTTCATACTGGTTTAATAATCCTGATAGTGAAACTGTAGTCGTTGCAGATCATTTTGGGATTAGTGTAAACAACGCCTGGACCAAAAAACATCGGATAATACAGGTGCTTAATGAGTGTGTTCAAAAAAAAATAAACAAATAGTGTAAGGAATGGTCGGTGAAACTGTCTTACTATGTGCAAAGTTTAATGTATTTAAATACATTAATTATTAATCAGGTTAAAAAATGAGCAGTTCAAGAGATCAAATAATTTATCAACAAATAGACGCTTATGTAAAAGGCACATTAAGCGACAAAGAAATTGACTTACTATGGGAAGAGTTTGCAAAAGATCCGGAGTTACTGGAACGACTTGAACTAGAGGTTGGTGTTAAGAAAATTTTAGCCGATAAAACCTCAGCCTCTTCCAAAAAAGCTTCCGTCCATTCTTTACCGAATTGGGTTTGGCATTTTTCTGCTGCGGCAACCATTCTTCTTGTTGCTCTTGTTCAACTATTCAGGGTTGAAACCCCAACCGACTTAAAGGAATTCGTTGTTTCTACAATTCCTGCAGATCAGTTTGAAGTTGCTGATGGTCTTCGCTCCCGGGAATTAATGATCAGCAGTGCTGACTCTTTATTGAACCTCGGTTTTGCAGCCATCTCCTCCGGTAACGAAGAACAGGCAATGGCTTTTTTCAATGAAGTAATTACAAATTATAATGAAGAGCCTTATGCGTCTAAAGCATTCCTGAACAAAGGTATCATTCTTTATAATGATGGTGAGTATACAGAGGCGATAAGCAGTTTTAAAGAGGCAGCACAAAGAGCAAGAGACAATCGTATGATCTCGGAAAAAGCTTTCTGGTATTTGGGTAATGCTTATGTAAATACCGGACAGCAGGAAGAAGCTTTAACAGCTGTTGGGGAAGCTTACAACAGAGACGGCGTTTTCCGAAAGCCCGCCTTTGTTTTGTACCAAAAGCTTAGTTATGATCTTGGAAAGGTTGATTTTGAAGATGCAGAGGGAGTATCTTCGGGATCATCCGATCAGAATTAAATATCCATAGGAATCGGGTTTTCTGAATCCTTAGTGTGATTCATAAGAACTTTATGCGTTGATACTTTTCGGGTTCCTTTTTTTCGGATGATTTTCTCATAGGTGCCATCCTCATTCAGAGTCCATCGTTGCATATTGTCTCTTAAATATACATTGATCACAAATTGAAGATATTTTTTAATCTTCGGTGCCTCGATTGGAGTTAATGCCTCCACTCTCGCATCAAGATTCCGGTGCATCCAATCTGCCGATCCAATAAAATACTTATGTTCATCGGCGTGGTTAAAATAAAATACTCTTGAATGTTCCAGGAACCGACCTATTACTGAATGAACTCTGATGTTTTCACTCAGGTCTTTCTTCCCGGGTATCAATCTGCAAACTCCCCGTACAATCAGGTCAATTTGAACTCCCGCCTGTGACGCTTCGTATAATTTCTGGATCAGCAAAGGATCTTCCATACTGTTCATTTTTGCTATAATCCGTGCAGCACGACCTTCTTTCGCCTCTTTGGTCTCAAACTCGATCATGTCAGTAACCTGAGTACGCATGTGTTTTGGAGCGACCAGGAGTTTTTCGAATGTTTGATCAGGAGCGTAGCCTGTTAACAGGTTAAAAATATCGGTTACATCCGATGCTATAACTTCATCACAAGTAAACAATCCCAGATCTTCGTAAAGCTGAGCAGTATCAGGATGATAATTTCCGGTTCCAAGATGACAGTAGGTACGCAAGCCGTCTGCCTCTTCCCTTACCACCATTGTTACTTTTGTGTGGATCTTTAAACCGGGAATCCCATAAGCCACATGAACTCCATAATTCTCGAGTTTCTGAGCCCATGTTATATTTCTTTCTTCATCGAATCTCGCTTTTATTTCTACTAAAACCGCGACTTGCTTTCCCTCTTCTGCTGCATGCATCAGTGAATGCATTAACGGTGAGTCTTTTGATGTCCTGTACAAAGTCTGTTTTATCGCCAGAACTTTGGGATCTTTAGCCGCTTCATCTATAAAACGCTGTGTTGAAAGAGCAAAACTGTGATACGGATGATGAACCATAAAATCCCCGTCTCTGATCACTTTAAAGAAACTTGGTGTTTCTTCGTCAATCTCGTGGCGTAAAGCGGGATGTAAAACGGGTGTCCAGGATCGGCTTTTAAGTCTTGGGTATCCTGAAAGCATGGATATCTGCATGGCATCAACCAAGCCAATGGTTCCTTTCATCTCATATACATCATTCCAGTTGATGTTGAGGTTCTTGAGTAAATACTTCTTGATATGCTTTGGCATATCTGCTTCCAGCTCCATCCGAACGATCTCAGAGAACTTTCTTTCTCTAAGTTCGTCTTCAATCGTTTCAAGCAGATCATCAGCTTCTTCTTCCTCACGTTCTACTGAAGCATTTCTTGTAACCCTGAACATATGAGCAGAAATAACTTTCATGCCCGGAAAAAACTGATCTATTTTGGTTCGTATCAGATCCTCAATAGGAACCAGAGTTACTTTATTGCCTCTGCGATGAACCTGAATTAACCTAGGGCGGTTTGCCGGGATCTTGATTCTGGCGAAATGTTTTTCTTTGCTCTTTGGGTTTTCAAGTTCTACAGCAAATGATAAGCTCTGATTTGATATAAACGGAAAAGGGTGTGATTCATCCACCGCTAATGGAGTTACGATAGGATATATCTGCTTTTGAAAGAACCGATCGCTTACCTTTTTTTGGTAGTTGGACAGCTCAGAATAGGCCTTAATTTTAATTCCCTTTTCTGCCATTGCAGGAACCAGCTCATTGAAAAAACATCCTCTGTATGCTTCGATCATTTTCAGCACTTCAAACCGGATCTCTTTAAGCTGATCAGAAGCAGACATCCCGTCTACAGAAAGGGTTTTAACGCCTGCAAGTTGTTGCCTTTTTAACCCACCCACTCTTTTTTGAAAAAACTCATCCAGATTGGAGCACACGATTCCTATAAATTTAATACGCTCCAGCAATTTGTTCTTTGGATTCAGGGCTTCGGCAAGTACTCTCTCGTTAAATCGCAGCCAACTCAACTCATAGTTAAAGAAATAGTCTGAACCGTAAATTTTTAAGCTGCTCGAACTCAGATCCTTGTGCAATCCTTTCTCCTTCAGAATTTCATTCTTTTTTATGTTGGCTAATTTTTTTCCTCTTTTCTTTTTTTGATTCTCAATAGGATCAAAATCAAGTTTGTCAGGAGAGTAAGAATTGTATTTCATACTGTTGCCAAAATTCAATGCGCATTTCGATAATAAACTAAGTATAATTCTATAAAGTTAGTGTAAACATATTTACCAAAATTCTGTGCATAATCCTCTGCTAAATCCTGATCAAAAAGAAGATGTCTTCGAAAACTCTGTTCGTCCGGCCTCTTTAAATGAATTTATAGGTCAGAAAAAAATTATTTCGAATCTTGAAGTATTTATAAAAGCAGCAAAACAACGAGGAGACGCCTTAGATCACGTGATCCTTTCGGGGCCTCCCGGTCTGGGTAAAACTACTCTTTCTCATATCATTGCTCAGGAAATGAATGTGAATATTAGGCCTACAACCGGTCCTGTTCTGGAAAAACCCGGTGATTTGGCCGGAATGCTGACTAATTTAGAAGATGGTGATGTTCTTTTTATTGACGAAATCCATCGATTGAATCCTGTAATTGAAGAATATCTCTATTCAGCTATGGAGGATTTTAAGTTAGATATTGTTATTGATTCAGGCCCCAATGCCCGAAGTATTCAGATAGAACTGAACCGGTTTACATTGGTAGGCGCAACCACCAGAAAAGGAATGCTTACTGCTCCATTGCGGGCACGTTTCGGAATAGATATGCGCCTGGATTATTACGAAGTGGAATTGTTGCATAACATAGCACTTCGCACAGCCGGCATCATGAATTTCGGGATCACAGATGAAGGAGCATACGAAATAGCCCGTAGAAGCCGGGGAACGCCACGAATCGTAAATAAGCTTTTACGCCGTACCCGTGATTTTGCTCAGGTTGAAAATCTCAAAGAGATCGACAAAAAGATTGCAGATAAAGCACTTAACGCGCTTGATGTGGATGCAAACGGCCTGGATGATATGGACATAAGAATGCTACGTGCCATTATTGAAAATTACAGCGGTGGTCCGGTTGGGTTGGGAACGTTGGGCGTAGCCGTTGGTGAAGACAAAGGAACTATTGAAGAAGTATATGAACCCTTTTTAATTCAGGAGGGGTTTTTACAACGAACTCCGAAAGGCAGAGTAGCTACAGCAAAAGCTTATCAGTATTTGGGAATTGACCGAAAGGCAAGTGATAAGGACCTTTTTGACAGTTGATTTCGGATTATAATCTTCTAAATTGATTACATTAGAAAGAATAATATTCATTTTATGAGTAACTCAGCATTTGTAGATAAACTTTCCGACAAAGAAAAAATCAAATTAATGGAAGAGTTATGGGCTTCATTGAGAGAGCCCGTTGAAAAATACAACTTACCCGACTGGCATGACTCTGAACTTGAGAATAGAGAAGTGAAAGTATCCAAAAAAGAGAGTTCATTTACAGAATGGAATACTGCTAAATGGATATGATTTTTATGAATCCCTTGAACCGGGTGTTGGTAGTTATTTTCTAGATTCTTTGTATTCCGATATCGAATCTTTAGTTATACATGCCGGAATTCATCCTAAGAATGAACAGGATTATCACTATATGCTGGCAAAAACATTTCCTTTCGCTATCTACTATTAAATTGAAAGCGGCTCTATTTTTATTTATGCTGTTCTTGATTGCAGATCCAATCCATCAGAAAAGACAAAGAAGTTAAAATGAGACCATTTTTATAAGATAATCTTCTTACCTTTTCAGCGCTTCGTAACCGAAAGTACCTTATTCAATAATATACAAGAATGAAGAATTTATTTACCTCAGAGTCCGTATCAGAAGGGCACCCGGATAAAGTTGCCGACCAAATTTCAGATGCTATTCTGGATGCCATGTTAGCTCAGGATCCCGAATCAAGAGTAGCAGTAGAAACCCTTGTAACCACGGGATTAGCCGTTGTTTCGGGTGAAGTAACCACAGACGCCTATGTTGATGTTCAGGAAGTAGTTCGGGAAGTAATCAAAGAAATCGGGTATACAAAAGCCAGCTACCGCTTTGATTCTGAAAGCTGCGGAGTACTTTCCACCATACACACCCAAAGTCCTGATATTGCTCAGGGAGTAGACAGAGAAGGTGCCGGTGATCAGGGAATGATGTTTGGTTATGCTAATAAAGAAACAGCCGAATTTATGCCTATGCCGCTTCAGTTTTCTCATGATCTTTTGAGAGAATTGGCTCGTATTCGTAAAAAAACAGACTTGATGCCGTACCTGGGACCGGATAACAAAAGTCAGGTTACCATTGAATACGATGATGCCGGAAAGCCAAAACGAATCCATACCATCGTTCTTTCCACTCAGCATGATGAAGGTGTTGAGCAGTCACAAATTCATGAAGACATAAAGAATATTCTTATCAAGAATGTGATTCCTTCCGAACTCATTGATGATGAAACTATCTACCACGTAAATCCTACGGGTAAGTTTGTTATTGGCGGACCGCATGGAGATACCGGATTAACCGGTCGCAAAATTATTGTAGACACATACGGAGGATTCGGAGCCCACGGTGGTGGTGCTTTTTCCGGAAAAGATCCTTCCAAAGTTGATAGAAGTGCCGCTTATGCTTCCCGTCATATTGCCAAGAATTTGGTAGCCGCAGGATTGGCTGATGAGTGTTTGGTTCAGTTAGCATATGCTATTGGTGTTGCTGAGCCGGTTTCTATTAATGTGAACAGCTACGGAACCGGAAAAATGAGTGATTCTGAATTGGCTAATCTGGTTGCAAAGACCTTTGATTGTACTCCTAAAGGAATCATTACTCGTTTTGATCTTAAACGACCAATTTATAAGCCAACGGCTGCTTATGGTCATTTCGGAAGAGAAGAATTCCCGTGGGAGAAGCTGGATTTTGTGGATAAGTTGGGGTGATTTTTTTCACGAGCGGAGCGAAGGGGACTTAATCTCTATATAGGGACATCTTGACCGCCAGCTGGCGGATCAGGATCTTTGTTTGGATTTATAAAATGAATTATTGATCCCAATTTTATTACGTAGGGGTTTTATCAATAATTTCGATAATTCCGCGGATATGATTTGGCATAACCACAAATGCATCCAAATTTATATTATTACGAATGGGTTCTGTTTTAATCTATTCATCATGCATATTTCACCATTAATCCCATCTTTGAATAAATATTAATTTCCGGTAGCGAACCAGATTCTCAAAATTACCTGTTTTGGTAAAACCGATCCTTATTCCAATTCAACGGATTATTTTTGATGTATTCCCGGATGTGAAACAACGATTCTTCATTTCGGATGATGTGATCATAATAACCCCGTTGCCAGATTTTGGTGCCCGGTGTTTGGCGGTATTCATTTTATACCAACCAATAATTTTTGGGATCAGCATTTTACGTCGGTGTTTACGATATAATTCCGAGTTTGTGTTCCTTTGTAGGGGCGATTCATGAATCGCCCCTACAAAGGGATTTGCATTAACAATTTCAATGATACCATGAATATGATTGGGCATAACAACCGTTTCAAGTCGGACTCGGGAAGTGGCTTTGCAATTTTAACTTTCAGGTAACTGATTAATTCTGTTACTTTCAGAAAAATCGAAAACCCTCGCCGCTTAAACGCGGGGTCGTTATACCCCTTAAGTTTCTAAATGAGATTTAAACTAACCCTATTCTTATTCTCTTCAATTTTATTCCTCAACAACTGTGAGAAAATAGAATCTGATATTCCTCAAAATGAGTATGCTATTTATAATGCATTATTTATAAAGATTACTGAAAGCGAAGAAGTTGAAATAGATAGTATTAACATAGCCATTGTAGATTCTACCTCTCTTCGAAACGACCTTATTCTAAATAATGAATATATCTCTGAACTTGAAGAAGAATGGGATACTGAGTTGACTAAGGATTTAATAAATGATTTTCGCATTAAAAATACCTCTAGGTACTTTATTCAAGATTATTTTAAAACCGACCTTAAGTATCAACTAATTGTGACCAATGAGATTGATAAAATTTTTGATAATTCTTTTTCTTGGTTAGTTATTGAGGAAAGATTTCCGAATGTCAGATCTATTCTACGCTTTTCAAGGGTGGGATTAAATACTCAGAAAAATAAGGCGCTACTTTTTATGAGTATAAGTTGTGGGGCATTGTGTGGAACTTCCACTTTATTATATTTTGAAAAAATTGATAATAAGTGGGAATTAACAAATGAAAAGATGTTTAGTGTAAGTTAGATACCTATAGAAAAGAGGTATAACAAGCGTTTCAAACGGACTCGATTAGGGTTCGGAACTTTAATAATTAGAACCAGACTCGCCGCTTAAACGCGGGGTCGTTAGCAAGCTACCCCATTAAATGAAACACATAGGAGCCGCATCGTTAATTCTAGGTCTAATTGGATTCTTAATAAATATGTATTACATATATGAGTACCAGCAGTTCCTTGATAAAACTGGGGTTTTTCATGAATTAATTTCGTTCTACTTATTTAATGAACTTGAATATCAGTTGATTGTTATTTCACAGGCTATCGGAATTATACTTGGTGTCGTTGGTATTAAAAAAAGTATCACAAAAAAAGTAAGTATTGCAGGTGCTCTCTTATGTTTCTCAAATTTAGTGCTCTTTATTATTATCTAGCGCTTTCTAACAAGCGTTTCAAGTCGGACTCGTTTAGGGTTCGGAACTTTAATATTAAAATCTCGGCTCGCCGCTTAAACACCGGGTCGTTAGTGGGCTTAACCAGATGAAAAAACTTCTTTCTATATTTCTTCTTCTTTCTCCATCCTTGGTTTTTTCTCAAACGAATAAACCTGAGCAATTTGAATCTTTTTTGCTCAATTTTTCTTCAGATAGTTTATTTCAAATATCTAGAATTGAATTTCCAGTAGTTTCAGTAACGCTTGATCAAGAATATTTTGAAGAAGTAAAAAGTGAAATTCAAAAGTCTGATTGGGTCTTTGTAAATCTATTCGGTGAAGAACTAACTAGATTAAATTTCAGGACTCAGATTTATGATAACTTTGAATTGAAAATGGATGATTCAGGTGAAAGAGTTTTTTCTTCACTAAGCATTGTTGGTGGAATGCACATATACTATTATTTCAAAAGAATAAATGGGAAATGGTTTTTAGTTAAATTCAAAGACGTTTCAACCTAAATCAGCCCACTAACAAGCGTTTCAAGTCGGACTCGTTTAGGGTTCGAAACTTTAATAAATAAAACCAGACTCGCCGCTTAAACGCGGGGTCGTTAGCCGTACTTAATCCTACACTATGAAACAGGGTCTTTTTATTGTTGTTTTAATGATCCCAACTTTCTTGTTTGCTCAGGACTTGGAATTTCTTCAACAATCTCAACCTCCTTGTAGAGGAAGTTTGATAAGCCTTTTTGAATTATCAGAAAAAGACAGCTTATCAGTTGAAGAAGCAGAGTTGGCTTTTCAGTATGCCGAAAAATATTTTACTGATGATGTTAAATATCAGTGTGGATTATTTACCAATATTGAATCCGGGTTTTTAAAAAAAATTATCCTCAGCTCTTCATCTGATTCATTAGTATTAAACTACATTGAGTACTTAAAATTGACACAAAATTCAGCTGGTGAAGCAAGAAGTAATAATTTTGAAGAAATTTTTATAGTCTATCCAGAAACGGTTATTCGAATAGTTGGTCAACAAGAAGAAGAATTTCGAGATGAATTGATTTTTCATTTAGCTTGGGGATATTTAAACAATACTTATCCAGAATCAAATGATGAGCCAATCCAAAAATTCTGGATAAGACATTCAAAACTTGAAAGTTCTAACTTAAGAGAATCTCAATTTGTTAAAGATGTCATCAAAGAAATTCAAAACCTGTAACGCACGGCTAACAAGCGTTTCAAGCGGACTCGAACGCGGTTTCGGGTCGTTAATTTTTAACCCCAGACTCGCCGCTTAAACGCCGGGTCGTTATATGGCTTAACCAATACACAATATTGAAAACAAATATTTAACCTATTCAAAACTGAAAGACTAAAATTGAAAAAAGTAATTATTCTTATTTTCCTTTCTATATTTCCTTTTTTAAAAGTTTTAGCGTGTAGTTGTGGGGTTGCGTGGAATGACTCTTTCAGTAGGACAGCTCAAAACTCTGAGCTTGTAGTACTAATCAAAGTTCTCTCATTTGACGAATACTTAGAAGATGATATTTTGGGTTATGATGGAAAAATGCCCTACTCAATGACCGTTGAAATAATAAAAAAGTATAAAGGAAAGGAAAGCAGAAATAAGATTAAGATTTTGGGTGACGATGGCATTTTATGTAGACCTTATTTGTCTGAATTCAAAGTAGGTAATTATTACTTGGCCGCTCCTTTAGCTATTTATGCTACATCAAATACTGATTATGAGTTCTTTTCTTGTAGAACAGATTATCTAAAAGTTAATATTTCAGCAAATAGAGCTTATGGGAAGTATTCTTTGATTAGATATATAATTAACCTAAAAGCTTTCGAAAAAAAATTAGAAAATAGAGATTGGGACTATCTGATTTTTGGCTCAATTGTAAGTCTAATAATCATGACATTCTTAACTAGAAAAATAAATAATCGAAACAAAGTAAAAGTTTAGGTTACTATTAATTCGCCCTATAACAAGCGTTTCAAGCGGACTCGATTAGGGTTCAGAACTTTAATAATTAAAACCAGACTCGCCGCTTAAACGCGGGGTCGTTAGGCGCATTAACAAAATGCTAAAATCGAAATTCATATCTGATATTTTAACTCTACTTCTTGATGGAGATGAAGAAGGAATTTTGGCTGCGAAACAGATTCCATTTTTAGAAGAATCAGATTATGAATACACTGGCGGCGGTGTTTGTATTGGATTCTCAACTTCCAAAGGTATTCTTGATTTCAAGGTTAAAACGAAAGAAAAACTGATACTTGATGGTGTTAAGATAGAATCTCCAGAATTAGAAGATGGTGCGAACTGTATTCTATTTTTTGAAAATGGAATCATTGATTTTTTAGAAATCGATTCACGTTCTGGAAACTATCCAAACAAGGAACTAAGTAAGTACAAGTTAATCCAGAAATGGAAAGGTTCGCCAAAAAAAGAAATTGTATGTCTATAAACCACGCGCCTAACAAGCGTTTCAAGCGGACTCGTTTAGGGTTCGAAACTTTAATAACTAAAACTCGACTCGCCGCTTAAACGCCGGGTCGTTAGTGGGCTTTACCATATGAATAGTAAATTTTTCATAATTTCTTTTATTTTTTCATTTGTTACTATTGAGAGCTATTCCCAAAATTTAGAATACTATCAATTCTATCCTGAGTCTCATTTCCTCGAATTAAGCCCTACAAACTTTAGTAGTGACATAAATGACTCCACTTCTTTTCCCTGGCCTCATATACTAGCTATCGAGTCAATTTTTCTAGGGTACAGTTATTTATCAACATACACTTGGGGTGCATATTTTACTGGGGGTAGTTTTGGAGTTGCAGCAGCTGGTCTAACTGGTGTTTTAATCTATTCAGATAATTCCGACCCTGAAATTACACTACCATTCGCTGTTGGTTTTGGTTTTCTTACTTATTACAATTTTCGATTTGCGGAGACTCATTCTCCAACAAGAAAATTTTGGACGAACATGATTGGATTTCATGCTACTATGCTTACTCCAATTGTAATTGGTAAGGTGTTTCAATCAAATAAACCGGAATCGAGTAATTTGGTCATTCAATCCGGTATTAATACTATAAAACTAACTTACAAATTTTAATCTAGCCCACTAACAAGCGTTTCAAACGGACACTGAATCAAGTTCAGCGCATGCTCGCTTGTAGCTTTAACTAAAATCTTAAATTGTAATGAGCCCATTAAACGCGGGTCCGTTAGCGGGCTTGTCCATATGAAAAAACTTCTTCAAATATTTCTTCTTCTATTTCCCAGCCTAATCAGTGCTCAGTCTAATGAAGTAGAGAAATTTGACTCTTTCTTAGTAAGTTTTTCTTCTGACAGTCTTTTCCAATTATCTAGAATCCAATTTCCAGTCATATCAGTAACTTTAGATCAGGAATACTTTGAAGAAGTTGAAAGTAAGATTCAAAAAACTGATTGGACTTATATTGACTTAATTGGTGATGAATTGTTTAAGTTAGATGTTAGAACACAAACCTATGACAATTTTGATCTGAAATTGGAAGATACTGGAGAACGTGTTTTTTCACTTTTAAGTCTTTATGGTGGAATGCATATATATTATTATTTTAAAAGAGTTAATGGAAAGTGGTTTTTGGTAAAACTCAGAGATGTTTCCACATAAATTCGCCCACTAACAAGCGTTTCAAGTCGGACTCGGGAAGTGGCTCCGCAGTTTTAACTTTCAGGTAACTGATTAATTCTGTTACTTTCAGAAAAATCGAAAACCCTCGCCGCTTAAACGCCGGGTCGTTATGTTGCTCTATTTAATCTGATATGAAAATTTATTCTATACTTTTTTTTGCTGTTTTATTTGGTACACAGATTCATGCTCAAGATCCATCTAATGTTCTTTTTAAATCTAGTGAATGTGGTTTTAGCGCTTTATTGCCAAATGAACCATCTGTTAAAAAGGACTCAGTTTTTGCGCAAGGGCAATACATATTCACAACAGAGTATCTTTTAACTTCTGAATCAAAAGTTATCTATTCCATAACTTGTGGTGATTTTCCCGTTGCAAAAATGTTGGATTCAAAGCAAAAAATATTGACTACTCTTCGTGCAGGTACCGCACCAAAAGTTGGTGGTGAAATTCAAAACTTAGAGGAAATAGACTTAAATGGAAACTATGGTTACTCCTACATTGAAAAATCAGATATGTTTACTGTATACAATCAAATTTTATTAGCTGGCGATAACCTTTTTCAAATTCATGTTTCTAGTCTTATTAAAGATGCAAAGGCAGAAGCAGATGAGTTTTATAAAAATTTTAAACTTAATTAGCGCAACATAACAAGCGTTTCAAGCGGACTCGAACGCGGTTCGGTTCTTTAATTTTAAACTCCAGACTCGCCGCTTAAACGCCGGGTCGTTATGCATTTAATATGTCAGAGTTGGAATACATTGATCTTTTTCATGATAGATGGCCAGAGGGTGCTAAAGATCCAGAGCCAACTAAAGAAACAATTACATTGATCAATCAAGCTATCGAAGAATATCCAAACTCTGAAAAATTATGGGTTATTAGAGGAGATTTATTACAACTCATAAACTATGAACATGATATTCCATTAGAGGAATCTCTAGTTTGCTATAAAAAAGCATTAATAATTAACCCAAAATCCTATGAAGCAAATTTCGAGATAGCTTCTTTTCTAAATAATGTTCTTGATAAACCAAGAGAAGCTCATAAATTTTATAGAATTGCACAATCTTTAAAAAATGCATAACAAGCGTTTCAATGGGACGCAGACGGAGTGCGATCAATAACTTGTGTGCAATAGAATAAATCAGTTACTTCAAAGAAAACAAAGACTCTGCGCCCATTAAACGCAGGGTCGTTAGGCGCATTTACTAATGAAAAGAGAATCATTCCTTACTGAGTTTTTGGGAGCTCTTGGTGCTGAATCACTGACTTTTACCAATATCGTGAATGAAACTATTTCTGGAACTGTACATTACCGACAAAGATTTGACGATGAAGATGAGGAAGATTTAAGACAAGACTTTCGATGGCACATGACTGAGGAGAATGTACCAAGTATAAATGTTTTCAAATTGATTGAATTAATTCATCAGCAAAACTTATTAGATATAGATCAGCTCATTATTTCGTCAGAAGAATTAAGAGATCGGTACAACGAAAGCATCAATTCAGTTTTTACACAGCAAGAATTTAACCACATACTTGGCGAGCTTGAAAATGTAGTCGTTAGAATGGTAGATGATGGAGAAGAAACAGATTCTTACTTTATTCATGAATAAGCGCCTAACAAGCGTTTCAAGCGGGCGGGGTGTAAAAAAACTTATGAGCTATAGAATAAACCCGTTATTTGAATTTAAAATGAATACTAGGCCTGGGCTGAACAGGCATTAACTTTTATAGTAAGGCTTTCATGAATTTTGATCCTGATTTATTCCAACAATCAATTTTAAGTGTCAAAAAATCAGTTCTTATAGGATTTACTATTTTCTGGAATGTTGGTTTTCTGGCTGCGTTTTATTTTGGTGGAGGAGGAATTGAGGGGATGTTCTCTCCACTAAGCATGAAAATTCAGGGAATACTTTGCATTTTCTCATCTCTCTTTTTTATAAGTATTGCAGTTCTTAAACCTGTACAAAAGTTAGTTGTTCGAGAAGACAGAATGGAATTATTTACTCCAACTGTGTTTTACTTTATTGCTTTCATTACTGCTGTATTAGCAATAAGTCGTTTAGCCGTAGAATTCTATTAATCCGTGGTTCTTAATCTGATTTACTCTTGGCTCAGGATCATTCGCATCGCTATGAAGCCTAATCTTTATAAGTTCATTTTAAATTCCTGAAAACATCTTTCTGATTAAATCGTATTCATCACTTTCCACAAAACTCAATCTGATGAAATCCTTTTTACTGATCACTTTATTTTTTGGGCTGTTCGGAAGCTTTACTAAGGCTTCAGATTGCGTTGTCCTTCTTCACGGATTGGCCCGATCAGATAACTCTTTTTCAAAAATGGAAAACAGCTTAAGTGAAACCGGATATGTTGTTGTAAATAAATCGTATCCATCTACCAAGCACGATATTGAAACTCTGGCAGAGGATATTATTCCGAAATCTATTGCTTCTTGCCCGGATTCATCACAGATCCATTTTGTAACTCATTCTTTAGGAGGAATTCTAATCCGTCAGTATTTAAGCGAACACCAGATAACCAACCTTGGACGAGTAGTTATGCTTGCTCCGCCTAATAAGGGCAGTGAAATTACCGACGAACTCAAAGATAATATATTCTATAAAACCATTAACGGACCTGCCGGGTTACAGCTCGGAACGGATTCTACAAGTGTGCCGAACCGGCTGGGACCTCCAAATTTTGAATTGGGTATAATTGCAGGAAACAAGACTGTAAATCCAATATTATCTCAAATGTTGCCAAATCCCGATGACGGCAAAGTGTCGGTTGAAAGTACAAAACTAACAGGAATGACAGATCATATTGAGGTGCCTTATTCTCACACATTTATTATGAGAAAAGATAATGTAATTAATCAGGTGATTCTATTTTTAGAAACCGGAACGTTTGACCACACAGATTAACACCGCTTTTTAAGGCATTAATGTTGGCTCCCAAGGATGGCTGAATAATCGAAACGTGGCTTAAAGCTCTTTTCTTCTGTTTGTTATTCTGCTTGTAAAAAAATTCCCATCTGTTGCTAAACATGTTTTTAATATTTACTTTGTATTAAAAAGTACTTTGCATGACTAATAAACAAGACCCAATTCAAAATCTGGCCGAGATACGTTCTATGATGGAGCGGTCTTCCAAATTCTTGTCCCTTTCAGGCTGGGCAGGAATTATGGCCGGGCTGTATGCATTAGCAGGTGCTTACGTTGCCCACTTTGTATTTAACTTCAAACCTGACAGCACCAAATATGTATTCTATGATTTCGGTGAAATCATTTTACTTGCTTTGGGTATTCTTTTGGCTTCCCTGGTCACAGCGATTCTGTTTTCAAAGAAGAAAGCAGCTGATAAAGGCGATCAAATATGGAATTCCACTTCTAAAAGATTGCTGACAAGCATGGCTGTTCCTTTGGTAATTGGCGGTGTGCTAATCATATTTTATTTATCGAATGATCTTTACGGACTCATTGCTCCTACATCGCTAGTGTTCTATGGTATTTCTCTTTATAACGCAGGGAATTTTACTATCGCTGAAGTTAGGTGGACGGGCTACATTCAAATTACATTGGGTTTGCTCAATTTTTGGTTCTTGGAATTTGGTCTTCTTTTTTGGTCTATAGGTTTTGGTGTCACCCATCTAGTTTATGGAATTTACATGCACTTTAGGTATGAGCGGTGACTTAAAGTGAATGTATCCTTTGATGATCTACATAAAGCATTTGAAAGCAGGATCAGGCTCGGAATCATGTCTGTTTTAGCGGTAAATGATGCTTTGGATTTTAATGCCCTTAAGGAATTTTTAGATGCAACCGATGGGAATTTGGCAACTCACATCAAAAAACTGGAACAGGAGGGTTTTATTCAGAGCAAAAAATCATTTATAGAAAACAAACCGAATACCAGATATATGATTACTAAAAACGGCAAACAGGCTTTTGATAATCATCTTAAAGTGCTGGAAACCATCATTAATTCACAAAAACAATCTTGAGATCAGATAAACTTAACCGGCTTATTTTTTATCGCAAAGCATCAATTGGTGTACTCATGATTGGTGTGGCTCTAGTCGCTTTTATGATTATTGTAGAAGATGAACCGGGAGGTGTTCCCTTAATTCTTGTTTTAACCGGAACACTTTGGTTTTTCTTTCTCAGATTCAAAAATCCACGCTATTAACTCAAACTAATTTTTTTAACCCTGTACTTTGAAATTCAAAGTGAATAATTTAACTATAATCTATGAGGTCAAAACTTATGAATACTGATAACACTTTCTTTAAATACACAACGGGAGTAGCATTGAGCACCGCGCTTCTGCTATTGGTTCCTTTGGTCGCCATGCAATTTACCGATGAAGTTGTTTGGACACTTGGTGATTTTGTTTTTGCCGGAGTTCTACTTTTCGGAACCGGAATGTTACTTGTACTGGTGGCAACTAAATCCACTGGTTCTTCGCATAAATGGGGGATGGGTATTACAATACTTTCGATATTCTTACTCACATGGGTAAACCTTGCTGTTGGTCTTGTCGGCCATGAAGGCGAACCTATTAATACACTTTATTTCATTATTCCGGCTGTAGGTTTTATCGGGGCTTTTTTGTCCAGATTTAAATCGCAGGGATTGTGCTATACATTATGCATTATGGCGGTTATACCTATGATTATTGCCGTTATTGCATTGATGGGCTATATGCAGGAACCTCCTCATAATTCCACTACCCAGATCTTAGGAGTTAATATGTTCTTTACTGTTCTTTTTTCTTTATCAGCAATTTCTTTTGGAAATGCTGTTAAGGATCAAAATGGAGCGGAACTTGCTTCAGAGTAAAGCCAGCAAATTGCTCCATCACCCGTTTAATTTGTGTTCCTGAAAAGAACTGTTCTTCTTTTATAATCAGGGCTTATAGTTCGGATATATTTATCAAGTCAAATACCCATTTGGCGGGCTAGCCGTCAGGTGGATTAGGCATATAGGGATTTATAAAAAACAGACTTTTGTAAGTATGTTTTTTCCTGTTAATTCTAAAATAGCTTGAATTTTTTGGTTATAAAATTATCTACCTTCTGTAACTATGACTTCACCAAGCGGGCAACCTTCTATTGAGATCTTTGGCGTTCTAATTATGGAACCGGTAGTAACTTTAACGGATTTATTAGTTACTTCGGTTTGTCTTTACGCCTATATCAAACTAAAAAAACTTGATCATCAGGGAAGTTCACATCAATACTTACGGTTATACTTTTTGATAATGGCAATAGCCACTGCTTTTGGAGGTATTACCGGTCATGCTTTTCAATATGCATTGGGGGTAGAGTGGAAGCTCCCCGGCTGGTTGATAAGTATGCTTGCTGTTTCTGCTTTGGAGCGTGGTATCATTTCCTTTCTTTCCCCGATAGTCTCAGACAAAACCAGTAAATTTTTGGGTGTAGCAAATGTTGTTGAGCTCTTAATCTTTGCCTTGCTTGCTTTTATGACTCTTAATTTTTTCTTCGTTCAGGTTCATTCTGCTTATGGGCTTGCCATCGTTGTTTTTCCAATATGCTTTTATGCGTTTTGGAAAACCGGTAATAAGGGCTCTAAAATTATTTGTCAGTCTGTTTTATTTACTACTCTTGCTGCGTTCTTTTATACTTCCAAGGTTTCCATCAGCCCCTGGTTCAACCATCTGGATATCAGCCACACAATTATGGCTATTGGAACTTATCTTTTTTACAGAGGGGCTGTTCAAATGGGTGATATTTCAAGAATAAGCTATCGTACAACTGAAGTTTCGAAAAGCCGGGCTTTCAAACTTCTCTTTTCATATAAAACATGATTACATGTTTTCACACCGGTAAAAATTCATCAAATTAATAGCTAATAGTTGTTTTAAGGTTAAACAAACCTGTTCTTATATTGTATTAAATAACTAACAATTTATGAAGCGCCTAGCATTACCTCTTGTACTAATTTCATTACTTGTAATTACGTATATCGTTTTTCAGGCTCAGAATACTTCAGAATCTACTCAGAAAGTGTCGGGGAAGGTTACTGCATTTACCAATGTTTCCGTTATCCCTATGACGAGTAATCTGGTATTAGAAAATCAAACAGTGGTTATTAGCGGTGACAGGATTTCCCTTATCTCTCCTTCAGAGAATGTTGAGTTTGATGATGATGCTACTTTAATAGATGGTACAGGAAAGTTCCTGATTCCCGGTCTGGCAGAGATGCATGGCCATGTTCCTCCAACGGAGCCTCCTTCCAACGCACCGCGATATATGAATATGGAATATGTTGAAAATACATTGTTCTTATATACTGCTGCAGGAATTACAACTGTAAGAGGAATGCTCGGATGGCCGAACCAACTTGAACTTAAAGATAAAGTTTCCTCTCAGGAATTGATTGGCCCCACATTGTATTTGGCAGGGCCCAGTTTTAACGGCAATTCTATTAATTCCGTAGAAGTAGCTATTGCTAAAGTTAAGGAGCAAAAAGAAGAGGGTTGGGATCTCCTGAAAATTCATCCCGGACTTACTTTGGATGAATATGATGCAATGGCTGAAACTGCAAATGAAGTTGGCATTACTTTTGGAGGCCATATTCCTTCTGATGTAGGTATCATTCACGCTGTTGAAATGGGACAGGAAACCATTGATCATATGGATGGTTATGTAGCTTATCTGGATAACTATTCAGGAAAAGAACTAGACCAAAAAATTCATGAGTTGTTGACGCTTACCAGAGAAAATAATGTTTGGGTTGTTCCAACACAGGCTTTATGGGAAACTATATTGGGAGCAGCAGATTATGAATCCATGAAAAATTATGATGAATTGAAATATATTCCTGAAAATCTGGTATCGGGATATAACGCATGGGCTAACCGCTTGCTGAATAATTCTAATTTCAATCTTGATGACGCTAAAGAACATGCGGAGCTACGCCAACGGTTACTTTCTGAAATGAATAAATCAGGAGTTAAAATTCTTCTGGGGACAGACGCACCACAGTTGTACAGTGTTCCCGGTTTTTCTATACACAGAGAGTTTAAAAAAATGAGTGCGGCCGGAATGTCGCCCTATGAAATTCTGGTAACCGGAACCCGGAATGTTGGTGAGTATTTTTCTGCAAAAGATAATTTTGGAACTATTGAGGTGGGCAAGCGAGCCGATCTGATTTTGGTAGATAATAATCCATTAGATGATCTTTCCAATCTTAAAAGCCACTCAGGGGTAATGGCTTCCGGCAGGTGGCTCTCCAAAGATTTCATTGCCCAAAAGCTTTCCGATATTGAGTCTTCTTACAAAAAAGAAAATGAAGAGGACTGATTTTCAGAAGTCAATAAGGTCGTTTACTGTTTCTTCCAGTTTATCTTTCAATCCTGATTTAACAGCATCAGACAACGCGTTTTTTATTATTGGACTAAGAATCTGTTTCATTGCTTGTTGAATAGTTTCTGATCCTGATTCACCAATATTACTTAATACCAGCCTGTCGATAGACGCTTCGGCAGAGCGCTCTTTTTCCAACTCTGAATGTATCTTTATCACACCTTCTTCTAAGATAAATTCTTTGATGATTATTGTCTTTTCAGAATCCTCTTCAGATCCAACGTCTATATTGTTACTAAGCTCTCTTAGATTTACTCTCTGGCCTTTCTGCTCAAAGAATATTTCAGGATTCTTAACCCTTATCTTATTTATCAAAATCTGGTCCGTCAACAGGCTTTTAACATCAAGATCTATCTCGATCTCATTTAGTGATATTGCCGCTCCATCCGTAAATCCCTCAGGGTTGTAAACGATAAAACCGTCCATATCTGCTGAACTGCTAAATACGGAAATATCTATATCATCTACTTCTACTTCAGTTTTTAATAAATCACTTCCTGAATCTTCTATCCCGGATTCAACAATACCATCAATGGTCATCCCAATAGCGAGTACTGTACCCAATATGATCGCTAATATAATTCCTGTTATTTTTAAACCCTTCATTTGTTTCTTTTTAGTTAGTTTTCAACCTTATAAACTATTCTCAGGTTAAATAGTTTCTTTTTCTAACTCATTGCGCATGAAGACGTTCCATTTGAAAACCCCTGTAGTACTCCTCGATAAACCAAAAATGAATATTGTGGTTATTCCGAAAGCTATGGTCCACAAAATGGGAGGTATTGGAACTAGACTACTTTGCTCTGTTAACGGGTTTTCAGAATTTCATTGTGGAATGGTTGCTTATGGTGAAGGGCAGGGATACATCTCCATAAACAAAAAAAGACTTAAGATGTTTGGTGCATCATTAGGTGAAGTAGTTTCGTTGGTACTCAGGCTTGATCATTCTAAATATGGAATGGAAATACCTGAAGAACTGGACGCTTTACTGGAACAAGACGATGAAGGCGCAAGGCTATTTGAAGCTCTGAGCGATGGAAAAAAAAGATATATTATCCACTATGTTAGCTCTGTAAAAAGCAGCCAGTTAAAGATCGATCGCGCAATAATGCTTATAAATAACCTGAAAACGATGGGCGATAAATTTGATTTCAGACACCTTCTGGGAATGCCGCCAAGAGATGACTAGCTCTTTCTATTGTTCCGGCGGTGGATCAGAGCGTACTATTGTAAGATATTTGGACCAGGGACCGATCTCATTTTTGTAGTTCTTAGCCAGCACTCTGCTTATTTGTGTGATGTGACCTAAATCATGAACAACCCAAGACGAAAGCATTTCTTTTAATGTAATTCTTCCGAATTCCGGATGTTTTCCTTTCCTCATCAGATCTTCAGAAGAAAGACTCATTCCTATTAACTCTTCCAAATTTTGCGCTCTTCTTTTTGCAAACAGATCCAGTAATTCTTCGGAGCTTTTATCTGCGTAAAGTCTGTCTTGTGCAAACCGGTCGTAGGGCTCGAATTCTTTTGTAGTATCGAATTCAATAATGATCTTTGTTCTCGGGAGCCAGTCTGTTTCTTCACCATATACCAAGTGACCCAAAACCTGGTGGGGACTCCACGTTGAATCTCCTTCATTATTATAAAGCCATTCTTTAGAAAGCCCCGAAAGCAATTCTGATATAACTTTCGGGGTTCTTTCTAAAATTGAAATGGCTTCATCAATATCAAAAGAAATGCTCACCTAATTTGCTGTACTTCCGCTAATTGTATGACCGAAGAAAATCGCATTGGCAAACAATTTGTTAGTTCCATACCAGAATGCACGGAAGTTTGGGTTGTCTGTCATTGTAATAACTTTTCCACTCCCAAAACGACTTATTATTACCGCGGCAGTGTTCTTAAGCCTGTCTAAGTTTTCATCAGAGATGTAACCGCTTGCCAGTGGAGAATCGGTATAAACAACCGGGTTTGAATATGGATTTTTTCCTTTCTGAAGAAACTGTGTGCTATTTCTGAACACGGTCAGATCTTCATTGTTAAATCCATATCCCATAGGATGAGTAAGATCGATCTTTGTATTGAAAATCGCTCCTCCGATCACTCCTGCTCCGGAATCATTACTTTGATTCACATAAGGTCTGGTTTTAACTTCTTTTTCCTCTTCACCATTATCTCTTGATACGTATTCAACATTAGCCAGTCCTTGTTGCTTCGCCCAGTTAATGCCATATTTATAAGCAATCAATGTTCCGCCATTTCTTACCCATCTTTTTATTTCGTCAACGTCTCCTGAAGAAAGGTCTCCATAGCCATAACCTGAAATAATCAGCACATTATATCTGTCGAGTTCTGAACCACGGATATCGTTTTGCTCAACAATACTCAGCGGCATATGATAACGCTGATCCATTAAATGCCATGCTTCGCCAATTTCATAGGAGTTGGTTCCGCTTCCGCCAATCATAGCTACTTTTGGCTCAACCAGATTTTCAAAATTATTACTACCAAGATCCATGCCTTTCGGTGTTAATCCGGTTTTTACTGCATAAACACTGATCCCATTTTCTTTGGCAATTTCCTGAATCAGCTTATGAGTTTCATTCTGGTCGTTCTGAACCCCCATTGGAACCATGATGGTACCGTAATCAAAATCTCTTGCTCCTTGTGAGGTTACTGATGTGAACGGTTGTGATGCAACCTTAGCCCGAACTCCGTTTGATAGTAGTTTGTATACTGCTTTTGGTGCATAGTATTCATCCCATTCAAAAACGTATGCGTAGTTACTTTTTCCGCCTATTACAGATCCGTTTTCTTTCATAGTGCCATCAAACTGAGCTCCCAACAAATCGGAGTTGAACTGTCTGTTTCCTAACTCTGCAAAAGGAAGGTTGAATGCATATGGCATTGTCCATGATGATACATCATAGAACAAGCTGTCAGTGAATTCTGTTCTTCGCTCAAATACTGCAGTTATTAACTGATATTGTTGCTGATTAGTAGGTACTACAAAAGCTTTTCCTGCTTTGAAGTCTTCGCCGTCATAGCTGAGATCATTTTTTAACTCATATATCTTTATCTGATGCCTATTCAGCATTTCTGCAAGATGATAGGTTCTGGCCTGGTCTGCTTCTTCTCCAAATACATATGCTTTTATTGATGCCGCTTTTGCTGCTTCAGCTTTCTCGATGTAGAAGTCGCGCATATGTGCCAGCAACTCTTCCCGCATTGCCTGAGCAGCTTTTATGGTAGATAGGGCTGCTGTAAATTGGTTTCTGATCGTAAATGGAAATTTGACTATTCCGTGGATGCTTTCCTGAGCGTGACCTCTTGAACTGGCTTGTTCAAAAAGTATTCCAATAGCTCCGTTTACATCCGGATATGTTGACCCCTTACCGTAATAAAAATCATCAAAACTTTCTTTCGAGTAATACAAAGATTGTATTTTATCCAGCTCTTCTGCGTGATATTCAGCTATACTCGCTGTTAACCTCTGATTTCGTTCCGGTGTTAGCGGATGCGTTCTGGATGGAATTCCCGGCTGAAAAAAGAAGGTTGAATTCGTTCCCATCTCATGATGGTCAGTTAAAATATTTGGTTTCCATTCGTGGAATTTAGCAATTCTTCCTTTGCTTTCCGGGTGCTGAACTAACAACCAATCACGATTAAGATCGAACCAGTAGTGGTTTGTTCTTCCGCCGGGCCATACTTCGTTATATTCTCTGCTTGCCGGATCTGTCACTAACTTGTTTAAGCTTTTATGCTGATTAGCCCATTGAGCAAAACGGCTTAGTCCGTCAGGGTTAATACTTGGATCGATCAATATGATCGTGTTTTCTAAAACTTCTTCAATTTCTTTTCCCTGAGCGGCTGCTAAATGATATACGCTTACCAGTGAGGAGTTAGAACCACTTGGCTCGTTTCCGTGTACACTATAACTCAGTGTTATTACCGCCGGCATATTTGAAATATCTAAATTCCCCGAACTTGATGCATCGGTAAGCTGCACGTGTTCTCTTTTCAGCTTTTCAATATTTTTATGGTTCTCGGGTGAGGTAATAGTGAGCATTAGAAGGGGACGGCCTTCATAAGTTCTGGCGTACTCACTGATTGAAACCCTGTCGGAAGCTTCTGCTACAGCGTACATGTAGTTTACAAGTTGGTCGTGTCTTACATGCCATTCACCAACTTCAGTACCCAAAACAGATTTTGGTGTTGGAATTTTTGAATCATATTTGATTCCGTCCGGTAGATAGTAATCAAGTGTAACCTGTGCATTTGCGCTTACCCCAAATAATAATGCAATGCTAAGTAGAAATGCCTTTTTCATATAAGTGTAGTTGTTAATTATTTTAGTATTACTGTATAGTAGCTTTACTATATGAAAAATGCTGAAAAAAGCATTTAAACAAAAAAAAAGCGCAATAACTGCTTTCATACAATTATTACGCTGTAGTTCCTCAATTTTGGTAGAAGTTAATCAAAACCAGTGGGAATTGAGGACTAGGACATCTTGTGGTATATATCGTTTCCATAAATCCCTGCTCAAATATGCCGATAGGAATTATTAAATGAACACCTTCTTAGTATGAATACACCAAGAGTTAGTTAAACTCACCTTTGAATGAGTATGAGCAAGTCTTCTTTCTTGTCTCCTGAAACGGGTATTTCTGCATCATTACTCATAATGAGCATTCCTCCATCAGCTTTTCTATACTTGTTGATGTGATTCAGATTGATCAAATAACTCTTATGAACTCTAAAAAATGAGCTTTCGGGTAATTGTGCAGAAACGAATTTAAGTGTTTTACTGATCAGCTTGGAAGAACCATCTTCTAAAATAAGTTCCGTATAATTATTACTAGCTTTTGCGTACACGATGGTGGAATGCTTAACCAGCTCAATGTCTTCTGTTGTAGAAATAGCAAGTTTATCAGAGATGCCAATATCAACGGCTGGTTTTTTTGCCTGATACAAGCTTTCCACTACTTTGCCCAACTCTTCAAGTTCTATAGGTTTTAGTAAATATGCTTCCGGTTTAAAATTGATCGCTTCTACAGCGTGACGTGCATGAGCCGTGGTAAAAACCACTTTAGTTTCTTTAGGCTGTATGACTTTAATTAGCTCAAACCCATTCAGCCCGGGCATTTCTATATCTATAAATAAAACATCGGGTTTAATTGAGCGGAGATTTTCTACACACTCAACACTATTACTACATTCAAAAAGCACTTCTACTTTTTCAGAATACGATTCTTCGAGATCATATTTAAGCGTTTCTATGCAATGTTCTTCATCGTCAACTATAGCTACCTTTAGTTTCATTTCGCTTTTCTTTTGATCTTTGGGATTTCTAAGCGCACTTCTGTTCCTGTAGGAGTTCTGGAGTCATTATAAAGATCGATAATTGTCACTTTTTCTTTTGCTTCCCCTTTCATCTCCAGCATTTCTATTCTCTGAGTAGTAAGATCAATAGCCATTGAGCGCGTTTCTTTAGGCTTTCCATCATTTCCTCTGTTTGCTTCTTCTCTGCCTATTCCATTGTCCCGAAGAATAACTTTCAGGTTTTTTCCTGAATCTTTAACAGAAAGTTCAATCCTTTTTTCTCCTTTTTTTTGCATTAACCCATGCCAGATAGCATTTTCTAAAAAAGGTTGTACTATTAGCGGGGGCACAATCAATTCTTCTTCGTTTATACTTTCATCAACTTCAATAATAAAACCAAATTCATCTCTGAAACGCAATTGTTCGATCTGAACATACAGACTTAATACCTGCAGCTCTTCTTTAAGAGTTATGAACTCTTCTGTGGAATATTCCAGAATTTGCCTTATCAATCTCGAAAATTTGGATAAATATCCTGACGCTTCCTTCGTTTCGTTCTTTATCATATAGGAACGAATAGAGTTTAAAGAGTTGAATATAAAATGTGGATTCATTTGAGTTTGAAGAGCCCTCATTTTCACTTTCTCCATTTCCTTATTAAGGGCTGATCGCTCGTCTTCACGTCTTTTCATCAGAATACCAAGCCCCATCCCAAAAATAAAGATCTCAATTACTACACCGATCATAAAATATTGTATATCGCCCATTATCAGTGCTGTTACACTTCCGGTTAACAACATGGTTGACCCAGCCACAATATAAAGTCCACGTCTGTCTTTTAACTTTAATACGATATAAATATTCGTTACTACCGCAAAAGCTATCATCATAAGTCGCTCTGTTGTAACTATTGCATACAAAGACGTGCTCAACGGATCAGAAAAAATGCTTATTAATACGGCTGTTACAAATCCAAGGATTATCCATTCTATTACTTTCCCAGCTTTATCTATAATCGGATATAGATTTTTTGCATCTAAAAACCTGCGTACAAACCGAACATACCAGTAGTTTAGAAGTATTTGAGTTACTTCATTCCATACATGGTTAAGGATCGGTAAACCCCCGAAAAGAACTGTAGATTGAGCCGGGTACATTTTTACTCCCAAGTACAGCAATAAAAAAAGAAGGTATGCTCCATACAGTAAATAAAGTCTGTCCTTGTAAATAAAATAAATGCCGAATGTATAAAGTAACAGAAATGCTATTCCGCCAAGAAAGAATACAGCTCTAAAGTTATATTCTGCATCATCTACAAAGTTTATTACAGAATTTGATTTAAAGTCTGACTCCTCAATTGCGGCTATCTGTTGATCATAAATAAGCGCCGGAAAATAGTTCTCTCTCAATTCCAGGTATACATAGTTGCCCTGAATCAGGTTCTCCTGTCTTATTGTATGATAGCGCCATACTATCAATTCCAGTTCCTTTTCCACCGGGTCAAATACTCCGGATTTTGATACGGCTATGCTGCCTTCTTCTTCAAAATAGAGATTATTAAGCGCGTATTCCCCTGTTCTTATAACCCATTTTTGTTCTTCAAAATCAATGCCTCCCAAATCTACTTTAAACCAATAGGTTTTTTCTCGATCTAAGGGTTTTGTTTGTTTTAAACTATCAAATTGATTTTGATATTCATTTGTGAGAATATCTGTTATTCCCAATGAGTTATTCTTTGTTTCAAAAAGGGTAAACGGTACACTCTGATAAGGTTTAATATCCATAAACGATATTGCCCTTTCGTCCATCTCATTAGCACAACTAATCAGCAAAAGTGAACAAAACCAAAAACAGATATGTATACTTTTTTTCATTAGTTCATTTTACGACTTACAGATGGAAAGAAAAATTTGTACTCTCACAAAGTTTAATGTTTCACTAATCAATAATATGGATACAGAAAGTCCTTCTCGAATTTCTACATTAAAGTATGCGCTTGGTCCGGGGTTAATAATGGCCGCCGCCGCTGTTGGTGTTTCCCATCTTGTCCAATCAACAAGAGCCGGTGCTGAGTATGGTTTTGCTCTGGTTTGGGCGGTAATTCTCGCCAATATTTTTAAATATCCATTTTTAGAATATGGCCCCAGATATGCCGTAATTGCTCAAGAAAGTATGATCGAAGGGTATAAAAAACTCGGTTCATGGGCCTTATGGATATTTGTGATTTTCACCGTTGGAACAATGTTTACTGTTCAGGCCGCCGTTACTATTGTAACCGCTAGTTTAGCGGCTGAATTAACCGGTATAGTTTTAAGTCCACTTATCTGGAGTGCCATTATTCTTGGTATTTGTATTCTTATACTTGCCGCCGGACAATATTCTGCTCTTGATAGCGCCATCAAAATGATTATGGTTGTTCTAACCATTTCTACTCTTATTGCAATTCTGGTTGCTTTTTTTAATACCGGAGGAGCCCCCAAACCCCCTTCACCGAGCATATGGACTGTTTCCGGTGTTTCTTTTTTAATTGCATTAATGGGGTGGATGCCCATTCCAATTGATGGCGCCGCTTGGCATTCATTGTGGTCGCTGGAACGAATGAAACAAACCGGAAAACGCCCCAGCCTTAAAGACTGTCTTACTGATTTTAATATCGGATACATTGGTGCCGGCTTGCTTGCTTTGTGTTTTCTTACACTCGGTGCTTTAATAATGTTTGGCAGCGGAGAAGTTTTTGCCGGAAGTGGGGGAGCTTTTTCCAAACAACTTGTAAGCATTTATACCTCTACACTTGGCGACTGGGCTTATATTATAATTATTGTTTGTGCTTTTACAACCATGTTCAGTACAACCCTCACTGTTACTGATGCCTACCCAAGAGTTTCACGCCAGATTCTTTCTAATATCTCTTCGTCTTTTGATGCAGGTTCCAAAAAAACGTACCAATACTTTATAATTTCTATTTCTATTGTTTCTTTGATCGTTCTGTATCTTGCCGGAAGCCGTTTTACTTTTATGGTTGACCTTGCTACTACACTTTCGTTTTTAACGGCTCCCGTTCTTGCTTTTATAAATTACCGACTAGTTATGTCTAAACATTTTCCGGATGAACATCGCCCGCCGACCTGGCTTCGTATACTAAGTTGGTGTGGAATTTTGTTCTTAACAGGGTTTGCGCTTGTATATGCATACTGGATAATCAGCTTTTAAAATGGAGAACATTCTTGTCTAAATTTATATTTCCCGTCAGGGAGCCTTTTAATGCTTATTCGCATCTTGTTGGAGCAATTGGAGCTCTTGTTCTATTGGTTTACCTGATCGTTAACTCTTCAGAGGATCCGGGCGCTTCCAGAATTTCATTCATTGTTTATGGAATTACTGTTTTCCTTATGTTTGCTTCCAGCTCCATTTATCACGCAGTAAATGTTACTTTTGAGACAGAAGAGCGGTTTCGCATGATCGATCATATAATGATCTATTTAGTAATCGCCGGAACTTATACTCCTATTTGTACCATTGTTCTGGAGGGGAACTGGCGACTTTGGATGTTGATAGGAATTTGGTCTTTTGCACTAATTGGCATTATTAAAAAGGTGTTTTGGATGTCCGCCCCAAGATGGTTTTCTACTGTTTTGTACTTGTTGATGGGATGGGTGTCAGTAATTATTTTTCCTAATCTTTGGGATCAACTTCCTCATATGTTCTCCTATTGGATTGCCATTGGCGGACTCTTTTATACAATAGGGGCCATTATCTACGGAATTAAAAAACCCGATCCTTTTCCTGAGGTGTTCGGATTCCATGAAATCTGGCATTTGTTTGTTTTAGGGGGCGCTTTTTCTCATTTTTGGGCAATCTATAAATTTTTACCCGGCTACATAATCTCTGGTTAATGAAACTATTTCGTTTTTTTTTCTCATTTTTTGTCCTTCTGTTAGTAACTCTTGATTGTTCCTATTCCCAATCATCAATTCAGAATATTTATTTACCCGTTCACCGTCCTGCCAATCTTAAATGGCAACAATTAAAAACCGATCACTTTCGGATTATTTTCCCGAAAACTGAAGACTCTCTTGCTTTTCGAACAGCTTCCATACTCGAATACCAATATCCTAAAGCAAAAGAACTTTCCGGTGGAGAACTAGTAAACTTTCCCATAGTCATTTCTAATTACAATGATCTTTCTAATGGTTTTGTTACTCCTAATAATTTCAGGTCAGAATTTGATGTCGCTCCTTTTAAGGGAAAAAGCATAAACCCTCGTTCCGGAGATTGGCTGGAAGCCGTGTTGCCACATGAGCTGTTACACGCAACGCATGGAAGTTTGATTGTACCATATTCAATTCCCTGGTTTTACAGTCTTCTTTCTCCGGATTTTGCACGAAGCTTCAATTTTTTTCCTCCTGTAGGCGTGCATGAGGGCTTAGCTGTTCATTATGAAACCGAAAATGTCTCCGAGAATGGTGGGCGTAAAAATTACACTTACTTTAACAATCAGTTCAATGCTCGTGTAAGTAGTGATGATCCCTGGAGCGCCGGACAAACCTTTAGTGTTTCAAGATACACACTTCCATATAATCGTCACTATATTTCCGGTTCCACATTTACTCAGTGGTTACATCAAAACTATGGAGAAGATGTGTCTAAAAATGCAATTCGTTATCATCATAAGATGTTTTTTCTGGGTTATGGATTTGCTTTAAAAAACGAAACAGGCAAGTGGCCCGGAGAATTATTTGAAGAATATCTTGCAGATAAAAAAAATACTGAAGCATTAAGACAAAATGAGATGGAGGAGTCAACTTCCTCAAAACAAAATATTATCGATTCTCCATATAAAGGGATAACTCAACGTAAACCTCTCTGGATTTCTTCTTCAGAGTTGTTGTTTTATAGTTCCCAATACAATGGTCCTAGAGGATTTTATAAGTATCATATAGATTCAAAAAAAACCACCCGGGTTGCAGAAATTTATACTGTTGCCGACTATAACATCGATTATGACCGGGCAGTAAACTCAATTCTTTTCTCGGAATATGATGCAGACCTTTTATACTCATCAGCTTTCAAATCTGAACTTAAAAGATTGGATCTAGATTCAAATAAATCGTTTGAGATCACTGAAGCTGATCGTGTATACAGCCCTACTATATCCGGTTCAAATATTATTGCTTTACAAACCGACGGAGCAAGCGCAAATGTAATATCCATTGACGCTGATAATAGAAAAACTGTTCTGGCTTCGTTTAACAATGCTTCTCCGGTTTCAATTAAAGCGAACCCATCTTCTCCTAATCAGTTAGCTCTTATCGTTAACCGTCGGGGAGTTCAGGCATTGTGGATCACCACCCCTGAAACCATATCACAGGATATTCTTCAGTCACCCAGATTAGCTTTTAAAGATGCTTCTGTTTTTGATTTGGACTGGCACCCTTCAGAACAAAAACTATTGTTTACTGCTGATGCTTATCCGGCAATGAATATTTATGAGTTCAACCTTTCTAACGGTGATGTTCTGCAAAAAACGAACTCTCTCTTCAATGCTTTTGAAGCCTCTTACTCTCCGGATGCCTCTTCAATAGCTTATGTTGTTCAGCAAGATCAGGAGCAAAAGGTAGCTATTCTGAATGAAGATGACTTTTATGATAAACGTGTTCCAAGAGACGCTCTTTTGACCGGAAATGATCTTCAGGAAAAACTCGGTCGACCTTTAATGGGTTCTGAAATTAATTCCGATTCCTGGACGATCGAAGAATATAGCTCTGATTTGAGCTGGCTTAAACCACGGGCTGTTCTTCCGGTGCTACGAGAAAACTCAGGAGAAACGCAGTTTGGCATAAACCTGCAAAGTATTGATGCTTTAAGTAGCCAGAGCTATTCAGCTGAAATAACCGGCATTCAAAGCAGACTTTGGTATGATATTTCATATACGAACAAAACTTTCTGGCCTGGATTTAAAATTCGTTCTTACAGCGATCCATCTTTTGGTATTTTGGATTTTGGAGAGGGAAACATTTATGCCGTTATGCAACAAGAGCGCGGTTTTGATTTGAGTGTCCCGATAAATTTTACTTTTAATGGTACTACAAGAGGAAAGTCTCTTTATATATCCCCTCGCATTACAGCAGAACAGTTTCGTTATTTTAACTTAACCCCCGATGCATTATCCGATTTTGAAACACAATATAAAGCCGGTGGCTTTGCTCAATTAAGTTGGAATATTCTTACCCAGAGACGTGATATTCAGCCTTCATCAGGAATATCTGTTTTTGGGTTTTTAGACAAGGCGTTAAACGATCAGGATTTGCTTTTAACTTTTACGGATGGATTTAGCCGTGAGCTCGAAATAAGAGATCGTTGGGCTGCTTATTATGGCCTTATTGGCTATGTAGCTCCTTTGAGAAAACTTAATCAATCTCTGCGATACGACCTGCAGTTTTTAAGTCAAAGCAGCTTCCTTTTATATAGCAAAAGCACCATTATTCCGGACAGTTTTACAGACGGTGCATTTTTAGCGGGTAGTAATCCACCTGAAACTTTCAATAATTTAGGCAGATTTAGTACACGGTATACTATTCCGGTAGCGTATCCAAGTGATGGCGGGATGTTGGTTCCTTTTTATCTTCAGGCTATATACTTGTCTGCTTTTTCACATACCATCACAGATATGGAACAGGGGTCTTTTAGTGATTTGCTTTCACAAAGCAGGAGCGTTTTTGGTGCCGGGTTGCATTTTCAATTCAACGTCGCTAATCTTACTTTTGATTTTGGTTTAGGTTTTTCATTCGAACCAACTCGTAACAATGCTAAATTTGTATTTGGTGAATTTTAATGCTTAAACAGGCAATCAATTTTATTTCTCTTTTAGTATTTATAGTTCTCCTTGGTTGCGGAGAAAAAAAGCCGGATTCCCCACAAGAAGCCCCGGTTGGCAATAGGAAAAGTCCTATAGCTATTTCCTCTGTAAAGCATGAAAATACCTATGTAAAAGTTGTGTACGGCCAACCATACAGAAAGGGCCGAACTATTTTTGGTGATTGGGAGCCATACGGTCAGGTTTGGCGGACAGGCGCAAATGAGGCCACTGAAATTACACTTACTGAACCTGTATTGATGAATATGGTTGTTGTAGATGCAGGAACCTATTCTCTGTTCACGATTCCTGATAAAGAGAGTTGGACTATTATTCTCAATAATGGCCTCGGACAATGGGGGGCCTTTGACTATAACCGTCAGCTTGATGCATACCGTTTTGAGGTGCCTGTGCAAACTCTTGAAACACCCGTTGAGGCATTTACGATAACCTTTTCTGATCTTAAAGGAAGCTCTACTGTTATGAGTTTAACTTGGGATGTAGTCAATATTGAAGTCCCTATCCGTTTTTATTAGATTCTGAAGCGATTTTTTACTCATATTCTATCCACTAAAATTATGCGGCTACTTTTCTTCCTTCTATTTCTCTTCTTAATTCTAGCTCAAAGCCTGATTTAAAAGCACAAAAGAATTTTTTTCGGGCAAATGGGACACATACTCAAGTGAGTTTCATACGGGCTCATCGACTGATAATGTTAATGGCAACATCAGCATTAATAGTCTTGGAGAGGCTCGCTGGGTACATTCGGAGGGGCTTTACTTAAGCCGTCTTAAAAAAACAATACAAAGGATGTGTTCCAACAGAAAAATCTGTTTCAAATTACTCTTCTTTCACTTTGTCGCTTGCTATTGAATGCGCAGATTCTGATACCGTAAGTACTTTTAACTTCACAGGATTTAGTGTTGGAAATCCTTTCTATATTCTCGGCTCCACTACTCAGGTAAAATCCCTTAAGAGCAATTCTGATATGGAAACACAATGCTTTTTGGGAGGAGGCTGTATTCTAAACTCTTATAATTCTTTTTTGCGCCGTCGTTCAAACAGAACTGTTTTGGAGGAATCTCTTTTTATTGGATCTGCTACAAATCCGAATATCTCTATTGAAGAAATACGGTTTACGGATGAAGCCCTGGAGGTGCTGTTGCTCTTTAATGAAATAGATCAGGATTTACAGTGGAAACCTGCATTCACCGGGTTCAGACTTTGCCCTATATATTCGTGACGCTTCAAGGAACAGATACGATATAATATCACAATTAGGCTGGATGGGAAGTGATAGTAAGGGTTACGGAAACATGGTTATACCTGCTGACACCGAACAACATCTTTTATTATTCTTTGAGCCTGCAGATAATTTCGATTCCATAACAAATTTAAGTTTGATTGAAGGAAACTGTGAAACAGGTTGTTGGAACTTCTATGACGTCAGGTTGAAGGACAAGAACTAGAAATTCTTTACTACACTAGTCAACCAGAGCCAACAGATCTTCAGGAACATCTATATCCATTCTCAGAACTTGTGATGCATGAGTCTTTCCTTGTGCATCCAATTTTAAAGAAACAGTTCCTCCGCCTCCCAGGCTTTCATTCAAGATGAAGTTCAGAGCTCCAATATTAGGAAGCTCATAGCGTTCTACTTCGCCTTTACACACATATTTCATGTGCTCTTTTACTTTTTCTGAGGTGAGTTCCTTTTTGAGAAAAGGGTAGATATCCGGGTGACGTGCTATAATACCAACATTTGATCCGTTTCCTTTATCTCCGCTTCTTCCGTGAGCTATCTTAAGTAATTTTACCTGAGGCATTCTTCTTTTTTTGAGTTAATCTATAATACAAAATAAGTGCGTTTTTATCGACAGGCTATCTGTTCTGTTTTCAGGTTTCAATTTTTACACTTTCAAAAATTTCATATGGTGGTTCTGATCCTGACCAATAATATAAAACTATAGTATCTCCGGATTCATATTCATAAATATCTTCCGCTTTTATTGTCTTAAATGAATTTGGTAAAAGTTCATTTTCTTCTGTTGAAACCGGAGCCCAATCTATTACTGTTAATATCTCTTGTTCAAATGCTGCATAGTAAAACGTCTCTGATGTTCCATTCTCTATTACAAGTTCATTACTTTCCCAGCGATAGGCGATCTCATTATTTTCGTTTTTAAAAGACGAACAGGATAAAAACGGAATTATAAGAATAATTAAATATGCTATTTTCAAAAGGCTCTTAGTAATTGGATTTTGTCTTTAACTTAAAAAAATTCTCGAAATTGTACGATCCATCCTTCTTGATAAAACTTGTTCAGGCTAAAATGCCTTTTGGAAAATATAAAGACCGTTTCGTTACAGATCTTCCGGTTCATTATCTGGAATGGTTTCAGCGAGAAGGATTTCCTCCCGGTAAATTAGGACAACAACTTTCAACCATGTATGAAATTAAAACAAATGGTTTAGAAGATATTCTGGGTCCCATAAAAAAGAAATACCGATGGAATCGTCTTCAATAATATTTAACTAAGTAAGTAAACTTCCCAAAGTAGCCGGTTGACGTAATAGCCAACCCGACAAGCTGTATCTCGGTGCGTTCGTGAGTAAAACCTCATGTTCAACTACATCACTTTTAAAAAGAAGCATTCTTTTTGCAATGGGTTCTACTGTAAAGCCTCCTTCCTCATTACTAACTTTAAGCTCTCCTCCATCTCCTTTTTTCCAGTCTTTATTTAGATATATAAGCACCGTAATTTGCCGATTACTTCTTTTGTTAAATTGGTCTATATGTTTCTCATATTTTGAACCGATTGGATATTTGGCCAGATGAAACTCAGATCCAGATAAACTAATGAAACAATACATTCCTAGTTTTTCTCTTAACTCTTCTATCAAATTGAAAAAAGGCGTAAGGGGAGCGTCTCTTTTGGGATCTAACCAATAAATTAGATCTCCTCGTACTTCTTTCTGTATCTGATAATCCAGACTGGTTCCTATTCCGGCTTTTTTGAGCCGTTCATTTTCTTCGATAGCAGAGAAAAAGTCCATGATCGTTTTAAATAGTTCGTCAGAGATGAAATCATCTACAATTACAATATCTTTTTCAGCGAGCTCATCCACCCATGAGATCCACTTGTCATCAGAATAAACCATGGGTTCTATTTTTAATCGAGTAATTGGTAACTGGTTTAAGAAAGGCTTTAAACCATGCTAACCTTTTAGTTAGGTAAATTTAAAATACACTTTTTTGGCCCACTAAAAGACACGTTTATTTAAGGTGAAAAAAAATATTGCTATCTGTGTAACATATTTTTTACATCACGTAAAGAAAACCCGACACCAATAATTATTCTAAATACACTATGTCTAAACAAGAAATACTTTCATGGACCTCATTAGCGACTTCTTCTTCATTTTTATTCTTTTATATACTCTTTAATTTTGGATTGCCCGGAACTGTCGAGGGCCTCTCCGGGACATTTGTAAAAACCTTTTTCAATTTATTCTGGATTGCTGTAGTTGTGGAGATCATTGTTGGGATAAGTGAAGGAAACAAAAAAGTTCAAAAAGATGAGCGTGATTTTATTATTGAAGCAAAAGGCATTAAGGCCGGATATAACATCCTAGTTATTTCTATAGTAATTGCCCTTGTTCAAATATTCATATCAAACCTCGGTCTTATGAGTAATTCTGAATTTCCTATTTCTCTGGAGCTTTCTACAGTTTTTCATTTTCTTATCCTTTGTCTTTTTTTCGCCAGTGCAACCCGCCGATCTATTATGATCTATCAATACAGAAAAGGGTATTAGTATGGAAGAAGGAACAATTGTAAATCAAATAAGAAAACTTCGGTTTAACCGGGGTGAAATGACTCAACAGGAATTGGCAGATCTGGTTGGTGTAACACGACAAACCATTAACGCTATTGAAGCAGCAAAATATTCTCCTTCTTTGGAACTGGCTTTTAAAATTGCGACCGCTTTTGGTTTACCGCTTGAAGACGTTTTTAAGTATAAGATCGACAGCTAAAAAATTTCTGTTTTAAACTTTGATTGTGATGAGGTTGAATCAAATATCAATGAAAAGTTAATCCTCCCTAGAATCAAATCATTATCTGTAGTTACATCCACTTTCCATTCTCCTTCCAGCATATTTGTTTTGTAGGTATAACCCCTGTAACCACCGTCTCTTCCTCCGGTAATTTCAAATTCAATTTTATCTGAGGTTTCCCAATTTTCGGTTCTGGGATTTTTCCATTGCCAATGATGATTCACTTTTTTCTTAAGATCCGCCGGGGCAAAAATGGAAGTAAAAATAAAAAGACTGTCACCCGGTTTATAATTTGTTTCCCTTTCAAAAGGGGTGAAAAATCCACTTTCCTGATATGTAATTTTATAGGTCCCGTTTTGCTTTTCAATATTATGTGCAACTAATCCTTCTTCCATTGCCAGTGGTACCGGAGGAATTAAATTGAAGAAATAGAAGATATTGATGGAAGCATAAATTATAAGAATAAGATTTATCAGCTTTGTTTTATTTAGCTCTTTTCTTGTGGATGGACTTTTTCCATAAATAAAGGTTACAAGAACCAATGTGCTCGACAAACTTATTCCTCCTGAAATAAGAAAAATGAACGTGTTCATTGTATTAACAATTACAGGAATGAAAAAAGTAAAGAAGGTGAAATTCACAAAAAAATATGTCCCGAATTGAAGGTATTTGTTGGAAATCCTTTTCTTCAACAATTCATTGGCAAACAACAGAATTACCAGTATAACGAAAAAGGAAACTGTTTTTGTAAACGAAACACTTCTTGAAAAAAAGATCACATAGGCGCTGCATAAACCTCCTATAAAAAATTGAATCGCCAGCGGAAAATAATCCTCATAACGCTCTAAAAAGGTATCTTTCCATTTATCATCGTCTGCTAAATTAAAAAGGTACAGACTCAAGCTCAGAGATAATAAGTACACACATATAATTATTTGATCATATAACCGATCAATGCTTCCCAGTGTTAAAGAGTCCCAAGTAAAACCTAGTATAAAGAATATTACAGGAGCACTTTTTTTGTGCTTTCTGATGAACGCCCGAAACCTGTTTACTTTTATCATTTCTGATCTTCTTTTTTCATAACCTAAGATACATTTGCTCCTGCTCTTTTTTTGTTAATTATTTTCTCATTTTTTGCTTTTAAAAACTCATTTTATTTCATTTCAGAATACAATGTTCCTAATCTTATTGCGATGCCTAAAATTAATGTAACACGTTCCACAACAATACATTCCCCAATTGATAACGTTTACTCTAAACTGAGTGATTTTAATCATTGGGTAAAATGGTCTCCCTGGCTTATTATGGAGAAGGGAGTAAAGGTCAATATTTCTGAAGACGCTAAATATTATGAGTGGAAAGGAGACAGGGTTGGCGAAGGAAACATGCGCATTTCTCTGGAGGACGGAAGTAATACGATCGAGTATGATCTTACTTTCTTAAAACCATGGAAATCTGAAGCTAAAGTAAAGTTTATGCTTTCAGATAATAATGATCGGACCGCAGTTACCTGGACCATGGACAGCAAACTCCCCTTTTTTATGTTTTGGATGAAGAAAATGATGGAAGGTTTTATCGGTATGGATTATGAAAGAGGCTTGAACATGCTTAAGGATTATATTGAAGAAGGAGAAATAAAATCTAACTTGGACTGGATGGGAGAATCTGATTTCCCCGGCACTAAATATATAGGCGTTAAAACAACTTGTGACATTGATAAAATGGATGAGGCTATGCCCGAGGATTTTGGTAAGCTGGAACAGTTCATGAAGGAAAATGTAGCTCTTGCATCAGAACAGGCTTATTCTATTTATCACGATTGGGATATTGTAAAAAGAAAGGCAAGTTATACAGCTTGTGTTGGGGTAACGTCTGTTCCAGAAGATCTTCCTGATGGTTTTATATCCGGAGAAATTCCTGCCACAAGAATTTATACACTTCGTCATACCGGAAAATATGATCATCTTGGTAACGCCTGGTCAACAATGATGGGCATGTCCAGAGGAAAAGAGTTTAAACAAAAAAGAGGTATCCATCCCTGGGAACATTACATTACAAATCCTCAGGAAACTGCAGAAGATGCAAATATCACTGATGTTGTTTTTGCAATTAAGTAACCCTTTTATCAGTATTTAATTGATGGATCTTAGAAAAGGGTGGAACCGCAAACTGCAGATAATCCTTATTTTCTCATTTTTTGCAAGTATTCTTGTTTGTTTTCCTCTTTGGACAAACGACAGACTATTTCCAATTCTCCCGGTCTTTGATTTTTTTGTAACCGGAGGAGTGCTTCATTTTTCTTTACTAAGCCTGTTTTTTGTTACCGGTTTACTTTCTGTTTTTGATTTCAAATTCTCAACTCATTCTTTATTTCTTTTTCTATTTCTGATTTTGATTTTATGCCTTCAGGACTATAATCGATGGCAGCCCTGGGTTTATATATTCTCTCTTCTTTTGATTTTTATTTTCTTTAGTCGTTGTAAGATGATAACAGAAAAAACCTTACTGACTTTATTCCGCATTGCTTTTATTGGTATCTATTTCTGGTCCGGTATTCATAAAGTTAATGCCGGCTTTATAACAAATACACTTCCACACCTCGTTGTCCCTGATCTTGGCCTGATGAGTTACTTAATTCCTTTAATTGAAGCTTTTCTAGGAATAGGATTGATCTTTATTTCAACAAGAAAATTTTCTGTTTTGTTACTCCTGAGTATGCACTTTTTAATTCTTTATGAAGTCTTTTTCGGCTTTTTTACATACAATTCGGTCATCATACCCTGGAATCTTGCAATGATGATCCTGTTGGTTTTATTATTTTGGAATAAAGAATCCATTCAGCTTTTTAGTGATCCCTCTGTTTCTAAAAGCTTTGCTATTCTCATCTTCCTTATCTTACCCGCAACCAACTTTTTCAATCTTTGGCCGGGATATCCATCTTTCAATCTGTTTTCAGGTAAAACGGCAAAAGCATACCTATATGTTGATGAGGATTTTAAAACGAACTTTAGCTCAAAAACTCTTTCTAAGTTTGATGATGAAAACAGAATCTCTGTTCATTCCTATGCTTATTCAGAAATAAATATTCCTTTCTACTCAGAAGAGGAGGTTTATCTTCAGCTTTTTAATAAACTTTGCGAGCGTTCTACGCATGAATTTTCTGTGGTGATGGAAATAAAAACACTTCCACATCTTTTTAAGAATGAATGGACTTCGGAATCTTACTTTTGTGATCAGGTTAACGAGCTCTGAATCTGTGCTTGAATCAGGTTAATGGAATATTTCCATTATCTTATATCTTTAAAAAAAAGAAGCTGTTTCATTCTCTTTATCATTTTTTCCAGAAGCTGGAATAAAAAATTCCGTAGTTTTTTCTACGGAATTTCTTCTAATAACTTATATCTATCCTATTTTTTTTATACTAAAGGATAGGTTGCTGAAATTAATAAGAAAGTTTGTAAACCAACCTTCTCCAGTTCCATTAGTAAGTGTACCACTGTATGTTGTTAAACTTGAATACCCGGGATTTTGGTTTTGTGCTTGCAACATAAAATTATTCCCTTGTTCTACCCATACATACGGAGTTGAAGTATTCCCGCTAGGAGAGTCTTCTTCTATTGTACACATTCCCCCGGATGTGCCCGGAGGCCCCATGCTCGGTCCAAACTTAATTGTCATTGTATCCGGATTATCCGGTATTGTAAGACTCCAATTTGTATTCGCCAATAAGCTCATAATAGTATTATTTATGTTTGTATTATTATTTGACAAAAAGGTCTACTTGTCGATTTCTATTTATTTTAACAATAGATAAACGAATTTGCATAAATGCTATGAATCCTCCAAATATTTAATTGTATCTTTATATAAAATATGGTTCTACGTATAATATTTTTACTTCTATTACTAATTTAATGTCCTATATAGATTCGCTTTTACAAGTTTATCTTAGCAATCTTATTAAATGAACATCAACATTTAATTTTCAGCTGGAATTAAATTTGTAGATTTTTTTGTCTTTATTAGCCTAAGACAAACTATCTTTCTACATGAAGTTTTTTTCATCACAGATCTCTTACTTTATTTCTAATAAGAACACGAAGGTAAATATAGCGCGCCTTCTTAAGTTTCTTGGTATTCTGGTTCTTCTCATCACCATTTATGGAGTTCTTTTCCATATAATTATGGAAAGAGAAGGTCAACAACACAGCTGGATGACCGGATTCTACTGGACTCTGGTAACCATGAGTACACTGGGCTTCGGGGATATCACCTTTACTTCTGATCTGGGACGTTTCTTTTCCATGGTGGTTCTGGGTTCAGGTATTATCGTTCTTTTGATCATGCTGCCCTTCACATTCATAGAATTCTTTTATGCTCCATGGATGGAGGCTCAATCACGCGCAAGAGCTCCTAAAGAACTTCCTCCAACTACAAAAAACCATGTGGTTATTGCCAGTTTTGATCCCATTACAAAAGCCCTTGTCGAAAAATTAAAGCAGTACCACAAGGAATATGTGCTTTTGGTTCAGGACCTGACAGAAGCTCTGGAATTGTTCGATAACGGATACAGAGTTATGGTTGGTGAACCTGACAATCCCGAAACATATCAAAAGCTACAAATTCATCAAGCGGCAATGGTGGTTGCGAATGGTTCTGATATGTTCAATACCAACGTAGCTCATACTGTAAGAGAAAACAGTGAGCATATTAAAATTATAGCTACTGCCAACTCTCACGATTCTATAGATATTCTGAAACTCGCCGGATGTGATCATGTGTTACATATGGGAAATCTTCTGGGAAGAGCTTTATCAAGACGCGTGCTTGGACAGGATGCCCGTGTTCATACCATCGGCAGACTTGGAGATATTGTAATTGCTGAAGCCACTGCTTACGACACTCCGCTTGTTGGAAAAACACTTCGTGAATCACAACTCAGGGAAAAACTTGGAATCAATATTGTTGGAATTTGGGAACGGGGACATTTTCTCGGTTCTCACCCAGATACTGTAATTAGTGAACAAAGTGTGATCATGATGGCGGGTTCTGTGGATCAGCTTCGAAGATATGATGAGTTATTTGGTATCTATGCCATAAGTGAAGAGCCTGTTATCATAATTGGTGGTGGACGTGTAGGTAGAGCAGCAGCTTATCACTTAAAACGCCGGAATATCAAATTCAAAATTGTTGATAAAAATCCTGACCGAATTCTGAATGAAAAGAATTTCATTCTTGGAGACGCTAACGATATCAACACACTGAAAAAGGCCGGAATTGACAAGGCTCACAGTGTAATTATCAGTACCAACCAGGATGATATTAATATTTATCTCACTATTTACTGTCGCCACCTTCGCCCAAATATTCACATTGTTGCTCGTTCTACTCTGGAAAGAAATGTGAGTTCGTTACACCGCGCCGGAGCCGATTTTGTGATGTCATACGCTACGATGGGAGCTAACGCTATATTCAATATTTATGAAGAGAACGATATTATTATGATCGCCGAGGGATTGAATGTATTCAGTCTAAGAACTCCTTCTAAAATTGCGGGTAAAACCATTATAGAAGCTGATATCCGTCACAATACCGGATGTAATGTAATTGCCTATACCAGAGACGGGGAACAGATAATCAATCCGGATCCTACAGATCCTATTCCCGAGAACAGCGAACTTGTCTTAATTGGGGAGACAGAAGCAGAAGAGCGGTTTATTCAAATGTATGCTGATTAAGGATCAGTGATTTAGCGGTCTTTTCGATTTTCTCAAATATTCGTCTCCCTTTGAAGGGAGACGATCATTCGACTTCTTCTTAGTTCGACTCCATCTCCATAGCCATTGTTTGCATTCTCATAGCCAGATCTTTGTCGGATTGCATTGCCTGAGCTATGCTTTGAAATCGTTGTGCAGACATCTCAGCATTTTGAATGGATTGCATTTGCTGTTTTTGAGCGCTCATACTTGCTTGTTGTAAAAAGCTCTGCATATTCGCTACGGTTTCTTCTTCTTTAGTTGTAAGTTCTATTTCTTCACCTTCAGGGTTTTGCTTGCTCTGCATTATTTCCTGAAATCTTGCTGTAGACATTCCCTCTTCTTCCAGTTTGGCAACAACCAGACTATCCAGCTCCATTCGTATTCCCTGGAGTTCCTGTGCTATTATTACAAATTGTTCCAGTTCAGAATCTGATACTGAATCTGCAGGAGCAATTTGTTGCATTGGCATGTTTTGAGCCGCAACAGCTGTACTGCAAATAATTAGTGATAAAATGAGTGCTTTAGCTCTCTTTAAAATGTTCATTAAAAAAATAATTTCTTTGTGAATAGTTTAATTAGTTGAAAACTATCCATTAATAAACGGGATACTAAATTTGAGGCCGGGCTTTATAGGGTTTTAACATCAGGATGGCTGATTTGTTAATTTTTTTATTACCGCTGATATCTAACCTTGGTAATTAATCCACTTATAATCATATTAGTTTTAATGTTTCAATAAAAATGGCTATGAGTGATCTTTCCATGCAAGAAATTGCAAAACATCTACGGAAACCTTCAGGAAAGAATGGTAAAGAAGTCGCCAAACAAATGAATAAAGGCAATCAGCATCTATGTCTAAACTCATATAAGCTGCTTAAACCCAAACCTAATAGTTTAATTTTAGAAATTGGAATGGGAAACGGTTTCTTTACCAAGGATTTAATGGGCTTGAATCACAATTTAGAATATATAGGATTGGATTTTTCCCAGACAATGGTTGATGAAGCTATACGATTAAATCAAAAATTAATCGATTCTGGAAAAGTATCTTTCATTAAAGGTTCGATCGAAAATCTACCTTTTAAAGATAATAGTATTGATTATATAACAACCACGAACACTATCTATTTTTGGCCTGATCTATCAAAAAATGCCCGTGAACTATATAGAGTATTAAATCCTAATGGTAAAATACTGATTGCGTACCGACCCAAAAAAGTATTGGACAACCTAGAAGTATCGAATTATGGATTTAACAAGTACACAAAAAATGAAGTAGAAAGTTTGCTTGCTGAAGTTGGTTTCAAAAATATCTCCTCAAAAGAAATCTCCGAGCCAGCCTTTCATATCCAAGGCAAATCATTGCAAATGATTGGATTGTATAGCACCGGAATAAAGTAAAAGCTGCGGAATAAATTCCTTGCTAGCAAACCTTATAAAATCTGTAGTTTTTTAATAATCGTCATCCTGAACTTGTTTCAGGATCTGTAGGGAGTTGCTTTATTTAATTTGGCTTTTCTTTCTTGTAACTATGCTCTGCGTCGTTACAAAATTTAAGGGTAGTTTCGTCGGCTCAGAAGTTAGTTCCGACGCGGAGCATCGGAACCAGAATAAAAACTTACTTTCGCTACATCGGGATAAATCCCTCGTTTTTTAACCTTAAAAATGTGTAGTTTTTTAATAATCGTCATCCTCAACTTGTTTCAGGATCTGTAGGGAGTTGCTTTATTTAATTTAGCTTTTTCTAGTTCAAAGAAGATATATCCATTGGGATAGGGAGTTTTTTCCTTTTCAAATTAGCGTTTTGAACAAGTTTATGTGGTTTTAATCACAACTCATACAAAACTGAAATATAGTATCGCTCGCTCACTGTATTGTTGTTAGTCTTTTTTGAAGTAACAATGAATTCTGAGTTTCTTATCAGGTTCAATGCTGCTTCATCACAACCCCCACCAATTCCTCTGGTAACTCTGATCTTTTCTATTTTCTTTTGTTCAGAAACGTCAATAAAAAGCCTTACAACACCTTCTATTCCTGCTCTTTGTGCAACCTGAGGATAATTAATGAATTCTTTATTCACCTTTATATCAATATGATCAACAGGAAATCCTTGTTCGGTTAACAACTCTCCAACTATCACCCTTGATCCGGTTTCTGTAAAGAATTCTGTTCCTTTAAAACTCGCCGTTTGATTAGTAGAAACACACCCTGATAAAACAAATAATGGTAGAAGAATTGTAAGTATGGTTGATTTTAGATTTATCATCCTTTTGTATGGTTATATTTCATTGATAATTTCTCATGACTTAAAGAATAGGGTCATCCCTAATTTATTTTGGGATCTTACGGAATGGCTCTATTTTCGACTCCAAAATCAATGTCTTAATTTCTCATACTAATCTACTAATTCTAGATTTTCAGAGTTCGTAAGAAAATAGACATAGCCTTTGCTCTTTATTAGCAAGACATATTCCAATACCTATTCCTCACAAAGATCCTGAAACAAGTTCAGGATGACAAATGATGTGATTTTGAATTTTATTATTCAAAGAAGTCCTTAGAACAAGATCTGTGATAAGTTAGTCTGTTAATTTTTTTGGTTTAGAGTTCCCAATCCGTCCAAAAACTCTTTCTCATAAATTTTACCGTAGTACTTGAGATTTCGATTAGTTCATACTCTTCGTATTCGTTCTTTTTGGTAGAAAAACTTTTGAATGTTATTCTATCTGAATCCTTATAAGGCTTCTTTAATTTGAATAAATATGATTCCCCGGGAGCTAACAATATTGCTTCATTCAAAGAACTATCACTCAAGCTTTGTTCAAATACAGCTTCATTGCCTTGATGAACTTTTAAGTAATAAGCTTCTTCATGAGGATTATAAATATCAAACTGACCTTCTTTTGGAATAAGAAAACAGGAACAAAAAAGAATAAATATTGACAGAGATAGATATTTCATTCTTAATTTTTAATCCTTAATTACAGAACCCACCTCAAAAACCTCTTCTCCTAATTCCTCAGCTTTTGCTTTTACTTCCGCTGCTTTATCTGCAGAAACCACACAAACCAATCCAATTCCAAGATTGAAAGTTGCCTGCATATCTTCTTCAGGAACATTTCCTATTTCCTGAATCAGTTTGTACACTGCCGGACGTTCCCATCCTTCCCAGTTAATATCTAAGGCTAATCCTTCCGGTAAAATTCGTTTGGTGTTTCCTACCATTCCACCACCGGTAATGTGAGAAAATCCGTTTACTCCATCCATTTCTTTTAATTCAGATATCAAACTTAAATAAGATCGGTGAACTTGCAATAATTCTTCTGCAACGGTAGATCCCAGTTCTTCCACATGATCATTTACATCGTATTCACTGAACAACACTTTTCTGGCCAGTGAATATCCGTTGGTGTGTAAACCCGAACTTTTGAATCCAAGAAGAACATCTCCTTTTTCAATTCCCGCACCGTTGATCACTTTGTCTTCATCCACAATTCCGACAATGGTTCCGGCCAGATCAAATTCACCTTCTCCGTAAATATCAGGCATCTCAGCAGTTTCTCCACCTATCAAAGCCACATTATTTTCTTTGCAAGCCGTGGCAAATCCTTTGATCACATCATAACCCACATTTTGCTCAAGTTTTCCGGTAGAGAAATAATCCAGAAAGAAAAGAGGAGTCGCTCCACAAACCGCAATATCATTCACACAATGGTTTACCAGATCTTGTCCAACAGTATCATATTTTCCGGCTTTGAATGCCACTATCAATTTGGTTCCAACTCCATCCACAGAACTTACAAATACAGGATTTTTAAAAGCACCCATATCCGGTTTAAAAAATCCACCAAAACCACCAATGTTGGAAAGCACTGCAGGACCATGAGTCTCTTTAACTACTCCTTTTATGGAATTAACAAGCTCTTCTCCGGCTTTGATATCTACGCCTGAATCTTTGTATGTGAATTGTTTCTTAGACATGAATTTTATGAATTTGTTTGTACTAATTTAATATGAGCTAAGTGATGATTTCCATGCCAGGCATACATCGCTAAGGCATTTATAAGTTTATAATTTATTCCTGATTCCGGATGATGAAATGTTCGTTTCCAATCATCTTTTTTAATTGTTTTAAGGATAGCAACCCATTTCAAGTGAACTGCTTCCAGAAAACTCAATCCTTCTTCAATGGTCATCAATTCGTAATCACCTAAAACAGCCCAGGCAGCTTCATTGTAAGGACGGATTGTAGGATTTTCTTCTGTCATTGCAAGTTTAAATCTGCACAATGAATTCAGGTGACTGTCTCCCAAGTGATGGATAACCTGAACGGGAGTCCAACCATTTTCTCTGTACGGAGTATTCAATTGTTCTTCTGATAATTCTGAAACAAGAGCTCTTACCTTAGAAGGAAGTTCTTTGATCTGTTCGATGTACATTTCTGTATCATTTAGATCGTGATCTTTCTCGTAATCAAAATTTCCAATAGGGTATCTTTTATCCATGAGATCAGGAATTTTTTATTGCTTAAATATACGTTCTTATAAAACTCTTTGAGAATCCTTTTTCTCACTTCTTATCCACATCCTAAAAGACAAATAAAATGAGATTTATAAATTTAATATATAGTAGTAGAGAGTGTGGATTTGTGGATAACAAAGTTATTCTTTTTCTCTACATCGCTTGACAAAACTTTGTGGATATTAATGTTGATATATTTCTTATAAAAAACAGTAATTTATAGAGTGATAATTTTTGTTATCAACAAGTGTATCTGTATTGTACATATAAATCAGCAGAAGCTGTTCAACAGCAAAAGTTATTCTTTTTGAATGTTGATTAGGTGAACAAATTGTGGAAACTTGTTGAGAACTTTGAACGATTTTAGTTATCCAGTTTTTGTTAGTAAGTATTCCACATAGTAATCCACATAATTTTAGTATATGAAAGTTGTAATTCAGCGCGTAAAATCAGCATCGGTAACCGTCAGAAATGAAATTACCGGAGCTATTGAAGAGGGTTTATTATTACTGGTGGGGATCCATCAGGATGATACTAAAGAGCAACTTGAATGGATGTGTGAGAAGATACTGAAGCTGCGGATATTTGAAGATGAAGACGAAAAAATGAATCTTTCGGTAAGTGATGTGAATGGAGATATTTTAGTAGTGTCGCAATTCACTTTATATGGTAATGCACAAAAAGGAACGAGACCAAGTTTTATAGAAGCAGCTAAACCGGATAAAGCAGAACCGATGTATGAGGAAATGATCTCTTATTTTAAAGAGCATTCAGATCTAAATATTCAAACCGGAAAATTTGGTGCAATGATGGATGTTGAATTAATAAACGATGGTCCGGTTACACTGATATTGGAGAAGTGATTTGGCTGTAATTTTCATTTTTATTGATGGAGTTGGAATAGGGAACGAAGGTAAAGAAAATCCTTTCCTCATAGATTCTTACGAAAGTTTTCAGATCCTTTCGGGAGAGAATTTTTTTAAGAATGGAAAAGGAGTACGATCTTCAAATCAATTATATAAAGCGATCGATGCCAATCTTGAAGTAGAAGGACTTCCTCAAAGCGGAACAGGGCAAACAACTCTATTTTCCGGCAAAAATGCGTCCAAAGTTATTGGAAAGCATTTTGGTCCATTTCCTCATTCCGGAATAAAACATTTACTGAAAGAGAAGAGTGTTTTTCAGGCGATCAAAGAAATTGGAAAGAAACCATATTTCATGAATGCATATCCTCCTATTTTCTTTGAGCACGCAAGTCGAAGAAACAGATGGAGCTGTACAACGCTCATGACCAAAAGTGCTGAAATGCATTTGAATTCAACAGATGATATTCTGGCAGAAAAAGCACTGACTGCAGAGATCGTCCAAAATGCCTGGAGAGAAAAACTGGATATAAATATCCCAAAGATTACTGCAACCGATGCCGCCAAAAGATTACTGAATGTTGTTCCGGATCATGATCTGGTTTTGTACGAATATTATCTCACCGACAAAGCCGGTCATAATAAAAGCATTGATGATGCCCGAAGAGTTATTCAACCACTCGATGAATTTCTGTTACATATCATAAAACATAAAAGAAGCGAAGATGTGTTGGTAATAACCAGCGATCACGGAAACCTGGAAGATCTGTCAGTAAAAACTCATACACGAAATGAAGTCCCTTTATTTGTAATGGGAGAAGGAATTGAGCACTTTAATGATGTGGAGAGCTTGGTTGGGGTTAAGGATGGGATAATGAAAAGTGTAGATAAGTGAATAAGGAAAAGGAATTTAGTGTTGAGTACACGTTAAAATGGGGAGCCGTTATTGGCAGGTTTACTCGCTATGGTTTGTTACCAATAATATCATTGGTATGGGTCTTAACAGTTATAATAGTAGATTTTAATAGGAATACAATTGTAGATATTTTAATTGTAACGTCACTGTTTCTTTTAATAATATTTTTAGCATTCATCGAAAATTTTAAAAAGGAAAGAATTACAATTAATAATGGTTGTATGACCTTAGAGGCTTTAGGACTTTTTAAAAAGGGAAAATGGAAGTATGATTTACAAGAACTAGATAGGATCAAAATTATTCCAAAAGAGTATATGTGGAATAAAATATATGGGAAAGAAAATCCATCATATGTAAGGTATAAACTGACCTTTCGATACAAAGAAAAAGATATATTTTTTGCGGATGGATTAGATCACAAAACAGCTTTTTCAGTTCTCAGTAAAATGAAAGAGAGTGAAATTTTAGAAGAAAAGTTAAACCAAAAGTCATCCTTGTAGATGTTAGGTAATTCGTTGACAAAATTTCTTTATACCAACCTCAATATTCCAAGCAGGTCATCCCGAACTTGTTTCGGGATCTTACGAAAAGG
>TARA_R110001599_G_scaffold67867_4_pt1 | contig 69419 bp, 58 predicted proteins | sample TARA_R110001599 | Tara Oceans TARA_R110001599 (sample SAMEA4398360) | marine metagenome | biome: Polar Biome; feature: [MES] marine water layer (ENVO:01000295) within the mesopelagic zone...; material: water (ENVO:00002006), including particulate matter (ENVO:01000060) such as...... | reverse complement strand
GAACAGACTAAACCGTCAAATTTATCGTTTTCACACAGCCTGTGCCAGAAGCTGCCGCTCAGATTTAGATATATGAACGGCTATAAAAGAGTAATGCAGCCCTTAGCTTTTCTGAGAAATGAGCGACGATACAGGCCTGAAAAGATGAGAAAGCTGACGAAAGCCTCAGCCCATAACAACTTCTAAATTATCTTTGAATATCATTTTCTAAATGCTACTCTGACCCCGATTTCACTCAAGCTGAGGATGTAAGCATGGCGAGATAAAGCATTGGGTTCAGATTAACAGCCTAGTAAATCAATCAGATAGTTTTCTATTCCAACAAATCTAATGCACCCTCCTTATAACCATAATTTAAGCCTGTTTCTTGATTTATTTTTATACTCCACTGATTTGAAATCGATTCAAATGTACCATCATCTTTAATCTCCTTTGAGGCTAGTCGCCATTTATCGACTAAACTTTTGCTCGTATTATTTTTCGACATCATTAGATAAACATCGGAGCTTTTCGAGCGATAAACCGGCTTGAACTTTGATAGCGGAATTTTAAGCTCTTTACTTAAATAAGCCATTCCTAGAGGCTCGTAGAATAACAAATCAATTCTATTCAGCTGTAACATCCTTATATTCTGTTTATGGCTGACGGTGGTTGAGAGGTTTTTAAATCCTTGATAAGAAAGGAGCTGTTCTCTCACGTCGCCAATTACCACACCTATATGAGAAACAGACTTTGCATCCTCAAGTTTGTTAAGCGTAATCTCTTTGCTTGAGTTGCTATATAAAACCCACGGTTTCCTTAAGAGCAATGTAATCCAATGAAAATCTTCCTCGCGTTCAGGCGTGCGTGAAAATGCCAGAAGAAGCACATTGGGTTTGTCTAACGCGGTAAGAAGAGCCCTTTCTTCTGGAAATACCTTAATTGGTGAATTGTCGCCAACTCTGTTTTGGATCTCTCTTACTATGTCTATAGAAAAACCCGTCACATGCCCATTAGAATCAATATAACTGCTGGGAGGCTCATCAACTGCGAGAATCTCAATATTATCTGCATAGGAAGAGTGTGAAAATATAAGAATAAATGCCATCTTAAGATATCGCATGTAGGTCACCTAGCTATTGTTATTGTTAGCCTATCGGGTCTTAAAACCCATATTAAGACTAAGTAGTTTATTGTAGGTGAATTCCGAGCAAATCACGAACCTTCGACTAGAATAATAGATAATATTTTAAGCTCGGATTATGACGATGAATAATTTAAGTATAAGAATCAAATACTCAATCCCGTTTTTTATTTCAGTGCTTGTATTGGTGGGTATTGTTATTTCAAACAGTTCTTCAATGAATAAAGTAGAAAGGGATTTGAGCGTCTTTCCTGATGGCTTTATGCCTGCTATTAATGTCATTTTGAACGCTGATAGGGATCTATACCAAGCACGGGTTGCAGAACTGCAATATGTGAATGGTAGCCAAAGTGATATCGTAAAATACAAGGAGTCGTTTGAAGAGAATGCACAGCAGGCTCTTGATCGCTTTTAAGAGTACCGAACATACTTGTCTGACTACCCTGATGTATTGCAATCCCTCGATGACTTTAATCACTCATATCAAACATGGATAACTGAATCTAGAAAATCCTTTTCGTTACTCGATCGAGGCCTTAAGTCCGATGCAATTATTCACTCGAACAGTAACTCTTTTACGACATTTTCTTCATTGAGAGAACTCTTTGATATAGCTGGAGAAGCAGCATTTGATAAAGCGAAATCTCGGCAAGTTGAGATAGGAGTTGAGCTAAGCAACCATAAAGTAATGACTTGGATAATTGTGGTCTTAGCTATAATTGTCACATGTGTAATTAGCTTTTTTAGCCAACAATATTTGATATCTCGCATCAAGGAACTGACAAAAAGAATTGAAGAAATAAGTTCAGGTGGAGGTGATTTAACAAAATCAATCACGATAACAAAAAATGACGAACTTGGTGAGCTTGGAAACAGCTTTAATGGCTTTTTAGAGGTAATGAAAGCGCTCATTAAGGGTATTCGGGGGAATGTCACTAATCTGGACGCAAGTAGTGCTATATTGGATAATTCTGCACAAAGTTCTTCAAAAGCGGCTGGAGAACAACGTGAGCTAGCCGAAATGATCGCGAGTGCTGTCTATCAAATGGGGGCCGCGACAAGAGAGGTTGCAGAAATTGCTCATAAAACCTCCGTTGAAACTAACGGTGCGATGGAGCTTACAGACAATGGAGTGAAGTCTGTAAATAGCTCGGTATCTGAAATTCAGAAGGCTTTTGAATCTATAGAAAGTGCGGCAAGTGACGCAGAAAAGTTAGTAGAAGATTCTAGTCAGATAGTCAATGTTGTTGAGGTTATTCGCGGCATTGCAGAACAAACCAACCTGTTGGCTTTAAACGCAGCCATTGAAGCAGCAAGAGCAGGAGAACAAGGCAGAGGATTTGCTGTCGTTGCTGATGAGGTTCGCGCGCTTGCTGGAAAAACACAAGAGTCTACAGATAACATTCAGAAAATGATCGAACAGGTTGTAGAAAGGGTTAATATGGTTGTGGGAGGTATCGAGGTTGGTTTTGATAAAGTTTCAAGTTCAGTAAAAATTTCTAAAGAGACCGAGAATATATTGGAAGAAGCAAGCAAGATCGTTTCTCAAGTAAATGACATGTCGATACAAACCGCTTCTGCTACGGAACAGCAGACCGCTGTCAATGATGAGATTAATCAGAACTTAACATCTCTAACGCAGCAGACTGGAATCATGAAGGAATCAGCTATGGATACCAATGAGGCTGCACAGCATATTAAAGGCTTGTCTGCGAGCATTAGCGATGGAGTAAAACGATTTAGAGTTGAGTAGCATTTTATTAGATGTAGATCTGATTTTTTCCTAACGGTCGTGAAGGCGAGCCACTTTTAGGTTCACTTTGGGAGATGGCGGACTTCAAGAAACCTACCGCTTTGTGCTCTTTTCGTTAGTCCGCCACACAAAAAGTTTGGCTGAATAATCCCTATCCTTATATGTCTGCTGAGTGGCAACTTTGCGGACTTCAAAGGCACAAGCGTAAAAATTATGATTAGGTTTTTTTCGAAGATCAGCTCTTGGGCATGCTCGTGCCATAAGACGAGATACCAACGCTTAATTTGAATGTCGCTTTTCGGACTTTTACTGCCTTTCAAGCTAGTTTATTTTTTCTTCAGAAATGGTTCGCTTATTGCCCCTGCGAGAAATACAAATTAATGAACTGGTCGCTGGATATAGAAAGAAAAAACTAATATTTTACCGTGATTAGAATAGTTGTTTATCAGGCCAGTTGGGTCCATTAAATATACAGTTAGGTATTTTGACGAAATCACCAACACTTAAATGGAAAATATATGAGTGAGAAAATATGCTGTTTAGAATGCGGTCGAGAATTTGGAACTTGGAACAGTTCTAAAACTCAAGGAGTTTGTTTAGACTGCGATACAAAAGGTCTATATAAAGCAACTGTTGTTTCATGTGAAGCTTTGGAGGTTGCTGTTCCTGAACCCTCTGAAAAAGTAAAGGAAGTATTGATCGCAGGCATAAAAATACCTTTTTGGTCTTTGGTAATGCTTCTGGTAAAACTTGCAATCGCTTCTATTCCAGCATTCATGATTTTGTTTATTATTGGAGCGTTAGCAATAGGTCTCTTTGGAAGTTTATTTGGTGGCATTTTTGTCAATATGTCGAGGTATTAGAGAGTTACATACAAGTGCATCTTGCAAGGCGTTATGTTCAAGACGGAGTCAAAATGAAGCATCTAATTTTAATTACTTTAGTGGCAATTTTTATGCAAGGCTGCGCAACGCCCTATCAATATAGTGACTACGCAGGGGGCTATTCAACAACACAACTTGATAAAAATGTTTTTCGAGTTTCTTTTAGAGGAAATGGGTTTACGAGTAGAGATACGGTTGCAGATTATACTCTCTTAAGAAGCGCTGAGATTACACTAAAAAACGGTTATAAATATTTTTCTATTGTTTCGGCAAATGAATACACAAATTATAGCTCTTACACCTCCCCAACAACATCAAACACAACCGCCAGTGTTTATGGATATGGTAATTCTGCTTATGTTAACGCTAGTACAACAACATACGGCGGCCAGACATACAATTTTTCTAAGCCCAGTTCTACAAATACGATAGCCTGTTTTGTAGATAAACCAGAAAATATTTTTAGTTACAATGCTGAGTTCATTGCAAATAGTTTATCTCAAAGATATGGCATTGATATAATGTCTCGGATTAATATTGCAAATGACTTTGAAAAACGAATACAGTTTCAAGAAAAAATTAATTCTATTTCTAAAGATATTTTAGAAATCCCTAACTATAAACGAATACCAATCGACAGTGATCAAGATCAAGATTGGTTTACTACTCAGGCTTTTTTATATTGGGATGAGAAGTCTACTAAAGAAGAATTTATCAGTAATGGCGTAAAAAAGTACCCAGAATACAGGGAAACATTTGAGTACCTATCGGATAAAATTAGAAAATAGTGCTTAATACTAGTATTAAGTACATAGTTAGGGTGTCCACTTTAGATGGATAAGACCAAGCCCTATGCTGGCTGTCAGCAATGATAATTAGTGCCATACATTTATTGATTGTAGGAAATAAATAATACTATGTGCGTATATTGTAATGACATGGGCAAGGATAAAATAATTGTAGATATATGCCTCAATTGTGTACCCACAGAAGTATTTTGCTGTACAGAAGGTTGGTCTATAGTATCAGTGATTTGGGGGCGGCACGGGACCTATTGTGGAGATTACCGTATTTCAAAAAAACAATGGAGTGATGTCTGTAAGAAACGGGCTAAATACTTATTTACATCCTAAACACTAATAGTGTCTTACTATTAAAGTTGCAATTAAATAAACCCAAAATGGTATGATGTACACGAATAGCAATTGTCCAGAACTATTTGATGTATACCAATATCACTGTGAAAGAAGTGCCATACAAGGCTATCAAAAGTCGTTCCAGCCAAAAAAACGGCCTCCATTGGACGCGCTAACGAGTGATTTTTATATCGGCGTTCATAAACTAAAGATAACTTACTTCCTCCTATCACACATGTCTTACAACCAGCTGATTCGAGTCCCTTGGACAAAAATCATCAAGCGGCGTCTTTGCGGACTTCAAAGGCACTAGAGAAGAAAATTCGGATCAGATTTATTGAAAGGGTCTGCTTATGGTCATTCTCGTGCCATAGTCGGCCATTGACAGATATTCTCAAAATGGCCTAGTTATCCTAATTTAACGTAGCTGCAGAATTTTGGCTTTGATCACAAAGCGCTAATTTAAAGAATGACTGACTATTTCTTAGGCGTAAGGTGGCTCGGCTGCTCTACTTGCTATTTTGCAACATTCGTAGACGCTCTTCGAACTCTTCTTTTTCTATTTCGCCCCTAGCAAACCTAGCTTTGAGAATTTCAATTGGGTCTTCTTCTGAACTTGACCCCGAACCAAAGCTATGGCCCGTTAACCATTTATAAATTAGTACGCCAACCACAGTAATGACGGCGATGAAAAGAATCATCATAAACGGCCCCATCATCATTCCGTAGCCTTGCCACATCATATGCGGGCCATAATGATCACTACCTTCATGCGCAAACGACAGCAAAGGTAGTCCAAAAACAAAACAGCTTGATAAAACGCGAGATAAATTTTTCATTATTAGGCCTCCATTACTTGGCATTTTCTGGAAAACCCGCACGCATAAAGCTTACAATTTTCCATATTTCGTCTCTGGTCAGTTGTTCTTTGAAACTAGGCATTGCCGTTCCAAACTGCTTACCGCCTTCTGAGATTGACCACATCATGTATTCATCTACAGCCATCGGCATTTGGATCATGTAAGCCAGTAACGCGGGAGAAGGGGTCAAGTCTTTACCAGACTCTCCATCACCTAATCCATCGACTCCGTGACAACTGGCACATTGCTGCTTATAGAGTGAAGCACCTTCCTGTAAGCTTTTTATGCTAGACGGGACCGGATTAATGAGACCACGATATTCATTTGGAATACCTGAATTCATAAAGGTCCAATGCCTTTCCATTCTTTGTCGTTCCATGGGGCCCATCATGCCATGCCCCCACATTCCTCTTTTCATCCAATGAGGGTTCCACATGTCTCTTTGGCCAGACATCATCCCAGAATGGTGCCCGTGCATCATACCTTGCTTTGTTGAGTTCTGGTCTTGTTGTTTACTATGGTCAGGATGGGCATAAGAAAAAGAAGCCAGCATCAATGAGATGATAGCTGCTTGGACCAATAACGCAGTTTTCTTTAACCTAATAACAGCTTTTATTTCTAGCATAAGTTAATCCCTCAGTTTGTTTAAATAAAATGTACATGAATCACGCAATTTACGCTTAGGGCAATACTAAAAACTCTCCCTGCTCAATCCTGATCCAGCATCATCATATCAAATGCATGACGATAGAGTTGCTTAAATTGGTCAATAAAACTCAACTAATGTATCCGATATTATTGGATAGAGTCCCAAGATGATACGCGTAGGTTATCACATCACAAGGCTCTTATGCCGAGAGAATTGTTGCGGTGATTTTTTAATGCATGTTGCTAAACAAAAAACCGTTTAGTCTAAGCTCTTATAGACGCCGAATGCGTCAGTCCGAGCAGGTGGCGCATGTTCTTGAAGCATCGCCACCCGTCTCGATAGCATATCAGGTACACTCGTTTCAGCCAGTATGAATTACGGGCTGATCCTGACGCAAAACGAGATCAAACTCAGCTTTAGAGATAGTGGATATTCCTTATTACATACCATTTTGAAAGCGCTTTTCATTAAATATTTCTGTATTTCGGACAATATCTAATGCTCTTGTATAAGCGGATAAGAATCTTAGCCCTTCGTCAATTCTTTGTGCAATGTATTCATTGCCTTCAATAAGTTTCCCCTTGGCATTGATAGCATTGTCCACATGGTCTATCACCGTGCTTATCGGAATATAATTGATAAAGCTATTTTTATAAGTGCTGCTACGTAGCTCCGTAATGGGATAGCGGCCGCCAGAACCAGAACTGACACCGATGATGTAAGAAGGTTTATGAGCGAACAGGTTATTGAAATAATAAAACAGGTTTTTAAATGCGGGAGGAACCATGCCATGCCATTCAGGGACAATGAACACGTATCCCTGCGCTTCTTGTATCAACTCTTTTGTTTGTTCATCTATGGGTGCACCCTCTGACCATAATGCCAAATGGCACTGACTCAAGTCGAGGACCCGCGTTCCGATATTTGCATCTTGAGTCAATTGCCAACTTACGTATTTGGCAACCTTTAATGAACTGGCATTCGCTCGTGGGCTACCACTAATAACAAGGATATTCATATTTTCAAACTCCAATGACTAACAAGTTTATTGTGACGCACAAAAAATATTACTCGCAACATTGAGTGCTCTATGAAAAGTTCAAAGAATTCACGTTGGACGATAGATACCTTCGCGAACCAATAAACTACGAACAGACTCATCAAGAGATATCAACAACACTTAATGAATCCTCAGCGCCTTTCTGCTTACCACTTTTCTTAAACGGGGCTTTCATTTGCCCCCACCAACTTTGGGGATAGCCCTTGTAATTTAAACCAATATCGTCAGAGCTAAGGGTTCTCATTTCATAATATGCATTGCCGAACAGGTGATCATAAAAAGAAAAGAAAAGCGAAAAGTTCACGTCTCCTGCGACACCACGGAGATGATGGAAACGATGTACTTCCGCAACAGCAAACACGCGACGAAGTGGGCCCAGTACATAATCAGTATTTGAATGCTGTAGCAATAACTGCGTAAACGACATAAAGACCAAAACTAGAGAATACTCCTTAGGTATTCCTAGCAATACTAAAGGCCCTGTACAGACGATAGATGCGATGACCTGATACAGAGGGTGCTTTAAGATTCCATTCAAACCGTACATCCGTTTTACTTCATGATGCACTGCATGAAGTTGCCACATTGGTTTCCAAGTATGGGAAAGCCAATGAAGTAGATTGTTCCCAAGATCAAAAATTAACAAGCACAATAGCACTTGAAGCAGTATTGGCCATTCGTTTGGCCATAGTGGTGACTCGGGTTTAGGTGTCGTCATGATAAAGATAGGGACGATAAGCAAAGGAACCAAGCTCAAGGATTCGTTTACTATGAAATGCATGAGGTCGCGCCAAGTATCACCGCGAGATAGATTCCATGCTTTGTTATAGGGCAATATTCGTTCGGTGCTAAATGAGAGGAATAGTGCGACTATCATTAGCCCCGCAAATTGGCTGGCAAGCGTTATCGGATTTGTAGTCGAAAATATTACCCAGATAGCGAGTCCATTGATACCGAAAGCCATCAATGGAAAGTATCCGTAACGAATCGAATTGCGAAGCCAGGATGAGGCTGTCGAATTAGGAGTTGTCATTGATCATGTCCTATTACAGTAGTGAATGACCTAATATAGTGATTTTCTATTTGAAGTTCTGCGCGTATACTGACTAATTATGTTGCAAAAACGTCAATCATCTATATTCATCGCATTTAATTCTGAGTCGCCGGCTTTCGCGCGTGCTGAAAATTATCAACATGACACGCGTATTCCATGGCACTCTCATGATTTTGCACAGTTAATTCATGCGACTGAAGGCGTCATGACTGTGGAAACAAATTGCGGTCTTTGGGTGGTGCCACCTGGGCGGGCGGTTTGGGTACCTGCTTTTGAACCCCACTGCATTCGGATGACCGGAGCCGTTGCTTTGCGAAGCCTATATTTAGAGCCTTCTCTCAGCCCCTTCGAGCATGATAGGTGTTGTATTGTTAGTATCTCAGCACTTTTAAGAGCTTGTATTCTTCGCGTAATCGAATTTGAACAGCCATATGCAGCGGATAGCCGAGAAGCACGGCTTGTTACGGTTATGCTTGATGAGATCTTTGCCGCTCCAATAGCACCGTTGAATTTGCCGATTCCCAAAGACAAGCGTGCGAGGCATGTCGCCAAAACTTTTCAAGAGAATATAACTGACAGACGCCCAATATCTGCTTGGGCAAAATTCGCCGGATCAAGTACACGTACTTTGGAACGTTTATTTCGAGAAGATACTGGAATGACGCTAGGCGCGTGGCAACGGCAAGTGCGTCTATTGCGTGCGCTCGAAATTATGGCAGCAGGTAAGAATGTGACTACTGCAGCACTGGAAGTTGGTTTTGATACGCCGAGCGCGTTCATTGCTATGTTTCGTCGAGCGATGGGGATGACTCCCGCCAAATACTTTGGAAGTCAGAACGAAGGTGGGCAAAAAAGTAGGTTACGTTGAACCCTAATATATTCCCGACCCCATAGAGAGCTCTCTATCTATTCAATGAATTCATAACAAGGTCGGTCGTAAGAATTTGTGGTAGCAGGTCTGGTTCTTCATTATTACGATAAACCACATATAGAGGTACCCCATGACGTCCAAAGGATTCCAAGTAATGGGTTATTTCAGCATTTGGATGTGTTAGGTCTCCCTTCATATAATGCACTTTACCTGTTTTTAGTAAGCTCAGGACGGGCTCCTGACTTAAAACTGTCTGTTCATTGACAAGACAAGTAATACACCAATCGGCCGTAATATTTACCAAAACTGTATCGTGTTTACCTCTCGCTTTTCGCAAATTTTCCTTACTGAAGTTAGCCACATCTTTTTGCAATATTTGTGGTTTCTCGTCGCTCGGCGCGAATATGTTCAGTGCAGTCAAAGCAACGATGGCGCAAAGAATCGTATTTATTGCATTCAAAAGTCTGCCTTTGTAGCTACTTAAGCCACGAGTTTTTTGATAAACCCAAATACCAAAAACGAGTGCTAACATGCCCACTAGCAGTCCAGCCATGGCCGTTTGGCTTGTTTGTCTTCCAAATACCCATACTAGCCATATAGCAGAAAGAAACATTGGAAAAGCTAAAAACTGTTTTAGATTTTCCATCCAACTACCTGGTTTAGGCATCCATGTCCGTGTCACAGGAATGAAAGCCAAGATTAAAAACGGTGAAGCCATTCCCAAGCCTAGCGCGAAAAACACGCTTATCGCTGACAGGGTTGGTTGGGTAAGTGCATAGCCGAGAGCCGGCCCCATAAAAGGTGCCGTACATGGACTGGCTACTAGCACTGCTAAAACTCCAGTAAAAAAGGCTCCTCTCCTTTGCCCTTTATGTACGACCTGCTCTCCAATTCCCATTAAACCTGAACCAACTTCTATTACCCCCAAAAGAGCTAGCCCCAAAATTAACAAAAGATAGGCGAGCAACCCCACAAACCAGGGAGTTTGTAACTGGAACCCCCAGCCAATGGTTTCGCCTGCACTTCTAAAAGCGATTAATGCAATAGCAAACCCAATAAACAGAGCCACCACTCCAAGTGTGTAAAACAGCGCCTCTTCTTTAAGTTTTCGAGCTGATTTTGTGCCAGCTTTAGAGAACTTAAGTGCTTTCAACGACAATACAGGAAACACACATGGCATTAAGTTTAGAATAAGCCCGCCAAGGAAAGCGAAGAGAATACTAGCCGCCAAACCTATTGAATCACTGCCATCAGTTAAAGAGGAAATTCGATGGTCATCCAGCGCCGAATCCTTTAGAAAAAAAGCATCTTTAGTTTGAGGAGGGTAACAAAGTCCAGCTTCTGCACAGCCTTGGTAAGTAACTCTCACTAGACTTTCTGTTACGCCCTTATCTAGAAGGGGTAATCGAATGCTTGCCTGGTTATAAAATACAGTCACGTCACCAAAAATAGGGTCTGTTTTAGCCACGCCCTTATATTCAAATATAGGATTGCCAAACACAGCTTCGTCGTAGGAGAATTTAAATCTCTCCTTGTACAAATAATAACCGTCTGTAATTTTCCACTGAATCAGCAGATTGTCACCGTCAATAGATGAGCTCATGACATAAGCCTCATCTACGGGTAATAACTCAGCTTGCTCCACTGCAAAAGCGTTGCTGTTAGCGAATATCGATGCGTGTGTTACGCCGTTTAGAATTATAAGAATAATAGATAACACTAACCGCATGTGAATAGAGCTATTCATGCTATCGCTTCATCCTGTAGATCATAGTTGCTATTGTGAATTCGGGGTTTTAAGTTCGACAATTTGTTTTCTTATAGAATGCTTCGAGATTCAGTGTTCAACAAATACTTCAATATTTCCTTCTTCATCGAAACTCATAACATTATAGGGTTCAATCGTATCACCTCTTTCCATACCTGGTGTTCCAAAAGGCATGCCTGGCACTGCGATACCTTTTACCTTGGGTCGGAACAATAGCAGTCTGCGGATATCCCGCTCAGTAACATGACCTTCTATAATGTAGCCATCAATCATCGCGGTATGACATGCCGCAAGTTGTTCCGGGATCTTATGCTTTGCTTTAATTGACAATACATCTCGGGTATCAATGACATTGACGTTGTAGTCATATCCCTTCAAATAATCGACCCATTTAAAACAACATCCACATTCGGGGTTTTTGTATACCGTAATATCTTTTGAAAGTAAGTCATCAGCAAACACCAGTGGCGTGACGACGAGCATGACGAAAAATTGAAATAGTAATTTCATAGTAAGAACCTCTGGCTTTGGATAAGTCTGCATTACCGTGATTTTTGAGTTGAGTCTCTTTGTATTCCGCTCCACAGCATGAAGCAAACACCAATAACGATCGACATGTCAGCAAAGTTGAATGCTGGCCAATGCATTCCTTGCCAATGTATGTCGAGAAAATCAACAACGGCTCCACGAACTATTCGATCTGTCATATTGGCGAGTGCGCCGCCGAGTATAAGAGCGTAGCCTATCGCTTCCTTGCGATGCGGTTTCTGTATTAAGCTCCAGATCAACCAACAAGAAACAACGAAAGCAATGGACACAAAAAAGTATCGTTGCCATCCTCCTGCTTCAGACAAAAAGCTAAATGCAGCGCCTTCGTTCTTTAAATGCACCAAATTAAAAAAGCTAGTGATCTCTATACCACTTCCATACACGACCTTTATTTCAATAATAAATTTACTGAGTTGATCAATTGATAAAACCATAAACGCAGCGATTAAAAATACACTGACTCGTTGGATTGGTTTATCTATTAAGAACAAATGTTTAAGCATTACTACTCCTTGCCTTGCCACCGTTTAATTATGCACCACGTTAGTCATGTTTCAGCTTTAAGATTTTGCGGGCTCCATTTAAAACAACCAAGCCTATCAGGAAACCAATGACTAAATCTGGGTATCTTGACCCGGTAAATGCCACCAATGCACCTGCCAAGATAACGCCTAGATTAGCTATGACGTCATTGGCTGAAAATATCCAGCTTGCTTTCATATGTGCACCACTGTCTTTCTTCTTTGCAATCAGCAATAAACAAGCGGTATTGGCAACCAATGCAACCACACCAAAACTAATCATTAGCGTTGAGACGGGTTCGCTCCCGTACAAGAAGCGCCTACCCACTTCGAACAAGGCCCCGAAAGCTAAAATCAACTGCAACCAACCCGCGAAATGAGCGGCGCGAACTTTCATTCGGATACTATGACCCACTGCGTACAACGCTACGCCATAAACAGCGGCATCCGCGAACATGTCTAGAGAGTCAGCGATCAACCCAGTAGACTGAGCCCACCAACCAACGACTATCTCAATCAAGAACATCACGGCGTTAATGGCTAGTAATTGTTTGAGTACTCGCGACTCTGAGGCGTCTGCCTCGATAGCTGATATCGAGGCTCTACTCAGCTCGTCTTCCTTAGTAAGTCGCGTGCTATTCAAGCGGGCACCCAAACCAAGGGATGCTAGACGTGACTCCACTTCTTGTAAATTATCAGAATGATAAACTTTCAGATAGCGATTGGGTGTATCAAAGTCTAGGATGACTGTTGGCTGAATAGGTTCAAGCGCAATTCGGATCATGTTCTCTTCAGCAGGGCAGTCCATCTTTGGTACCGTAAATTCACTGATGTGGCTAATATCCTGACTCAATTCAGTCAAATCAGGTGTGTAACTTTCTTCATCAGGGGGATTTTGGCTTTGGCAGCCGCCGCAACATTTATCAGTCATAATTTATCCTTGTACCAAAATTTTCATCAGTTTAAACTCTATACTAACAATAGAGTCAAGTGGGTGAGAATAAATATGAAAATTGGAGAGCTTGCGAAACAAACTAACTGTACAGTCCAATCCATTCGCCACTATGATAAAGAAGGGCTTATCTGTGCTTCGGCACGGAGTGAAGGTAACTTTCGCCTTTATGATAAGAGCACGGTCGAAAGACTCATGTTTATCAAGCATTGTCGTAGCCTTGACCTTTCTATTATTGAGATTCGACAGCTGTTGCAGCTAAGTGACTCACCTGATGAACGCTGTGATGATATTAATAGAATGATTGATAGTCATGTAATCGAAGTGGAGCAGCGTATCAGCGACTTGCAAAGCCTTCGAAAGCAACTCAAGTCGTTACGCAATAGCTGCTCTGACCAGAGAACGGTCAAACAATGTGGCATTCTTTCTAACCTGAGCAGTCATGGCAATATTTAGCATGCCGAAACGACTAAACTGCTTTAGGTCATCGAAGGATTACACATACGGGCTACTCAGTGAAAATACCGTTGTGCCAGTTTTCATGGCACGGAATCGGATAGCGACAAACACAAGCTACTGCATTGTTTGATCAAGGCTTCGACTCATGATCACCGCCACATAAGGTATGATCAGATAGCACTTCGATAACTCGACAGCTATCTGCCTGCCCATGTTTACATCCTTTTAGCATTGTTGATAGCTCAGTCTTTAGCGCTACCAAGCGCGTAATTTTCAGCTCTATTTCTTTCAAATGCTTTGATGCAATATCATCTGCTTTATGCTCATTTCCCTCGTCACTATGCGATAGCGTCATCAATTCCCTGATGTCATCTAGCGTAAACCCAAGTTCACGAGAATGAAGTATAAAGCGCAAGGTGTTCAGATGTTTAGTTTGATAGCGTCTTTGATTTCCTTCTGTACGATAAGGGTCAGGAAGCAGCCCTACTTGTTCGTAATAACGGATTGTAGGCACTTTACACCCAGTTTTCCTGGATAACATGCCGATAGAAAAATCTGACATTTTTTTCACCTTAGCGCTTGAACCTCTAGTGGCTATAGATTTTATACTGGCCTTATATTGAATTAAAAGAGGAATCTCAAATGAGTGCTAATTGCTGTTCAGATAAAAAGTTTGACGGGGTATCAGAAACATATAAACGCATTTTACTGGTCGTTATTGCCTTAAATGCGCTGATGTTTTTAGTTGAGATAGCTGGCGGCATCTTTTCTCAGTCCCAAGCATTACAGGCTGATGCATTAGACTTTCTCGCTGACTCCTTAACCTATGCAATGAGCTTATGGGTAATAGGACGCTCTTTGAAGTTACGAAGTAATGTCGCTATAGCCAAAGGCCTAAGCTTGGCTGCGATGGGAGGGTGGGTATTATTTTCTACTATCTATCGAGCATTTACTGAGCATACTCCTGAGCCGTTTACGATGGGCTGGATTGCTGTTTGTGCACTTGGTGTAAACCTTTTTAGTGTATTTCTTTTAGTGGCATATAAAGATGGAGATGCCAATGTTCGTTCTGTGTGGCTCTGTAGTCGAAATGATGCAATTGGTAATGTCGCGGTAATGGTAGCTGCAGTCACCGTCGCATATACGCAGTCTGGCTGGCCTGATTTGATTGTGGCTTTTCTAATGTCAGGCTTATTTTTCAACTCTTCAATCCAAATCATTCGTCAATCAATTAAAGAAAGACGCGACCACCTGGTTGCGAGCTAAGGCTAATAGCACAAAAGGAGGAAATTAGTCATGAAACAAGATCATCTACTTGAATCAACAGGAATGCTAGATTTACAAGATGCTGCCATCACTAGCCTGATAGAGAGCAAAGGTTGGATGAACCTGAGTGAGTATGAACGAATTGGCGCTGCCTATGACTTTGTAAGAAACGACATTAGTTTCGGTTATAACGCGTCAGATGATTTGACGGCGAGCCAAGTTCTGGCAGATGGATATGGCCAGTGTAACACCAAAGGAACACTTCTAATGGCCTTACTTCGTGCCTTGTCCATACCTTGTCGTTTCCATGGTTTTACGATTGACAACCTTTTGCAAAAAGGCGCTATTCCGAGCTATATATTCTTTCTAGCGCCGAAATATATTCTACATAGCTGGGTCGAAGTCTACTACGCGGGAAAGTGGGTTGATTTAGAGGGCTTTATTCTGGATCAAGGTTATTTAAGCGCGGTCCAGCAACGGTTCGGTAATCGTTCAGAGCCTTATCAAGGTTATGCGATTGCAACCAAATGCCTTCAGCGCCCAGCTGTAGAATGGACGGGAGAAAGCACTTATATCCAGAAAGAAGGAATTCACGATGATTTTGGCGTATTTGATAACCCTGACGATTTCTACACTGCACATGGGACAAACCTGTCAGGTATAAAGAAAGTGTTGTATCGGTACTTCTTTAGACACCTCATGAACTGGAACGTTAAACGAATAAGGGCTTGTAAGAAGTGATTAGGCATCAAAATAAAGCGCTTATGATTGTAAATTTCTTACAAATGGGGAGAATAGCGACCAAGGTTTATGTCTGACACATCTAATGTATGGAGAAATATTAAGTGAAGAAAAAAGCTATTTTAATAGTTGGTATTGCTTTTATTGCACTAATTACGTTCTTGGTTTTCAATTCATCTCAAACGACTGAAGCTCCCAAAAAAGCTTTATTCGAAGGTGATACATACGAGCGTATTTATTCTCACTCTATTGGCCCAGAGAATGCACCGGTGACCATTGTGGAATTTTTTGATCCAGCCTGCGAATCATGCAGAGCATTTTATCCATACGTAAAAGAGATCTTGAATAGACATCCTAATGACGTACGTTTAGTACTGCGCTACGCCGCCTATCACGAAGGTTCTGATACTGTTGTTCAAATGTTAGAAGCCGCGCGATTACAGGATTTATTTGTACCACTGCTTGAAACTTTACTTAAAGATCAAAACGAATGGGCTTCACATCATAATCCGAATATAGATAGAGCATGGGAGCTGGCCAAAACGGCTGGATTAGATATCCAACAAGCTAAAGAATTTATAAAGTCAGGGAAATTCGACTCTCTGTTAAAGCAGGAGAGTGAAGACATCCGTACGCTAAGGGTTAACAAAACCCCTACGTTTTTTGTAAATAAAAAGCCCTTGGAATCTTTTGGCTTTGATCAACTTTATGCACTCGTGAAAGAAGAAATTCAGAGCAATAAGTAAGTTTCTTGAAACTTATTTATTGCTCTGAATAGCTGAATGTCAGGAGGTGACTTGTTCTAAGATAAGTCGCTTCCAGCGTAATTGTCTATACCTATAAAAAAGGTGTGCATATAACCATACAAAGGGTGTAAAAAGTCCGGCCTCAATATCTATCTGATCCGTGTATAAAATAATGGCATCATTATCGGTTGGTGTTACCTTAATTAAATGCTCCCATTTAGAAACTATTCCACCTTGTTCTTGAGTTAATATCTCCAAAGCAGAATCGCAAATCTTTTGAAAGTAAATCTCATGATTCCAAGCCGGAAATAGACCAAAAAACTTCAGACGACTAGTAACAGATCGATTCTCAAGCCATTCTTCTGGATAGTGATCACTATCAGAGAATGATAAAACTCCTTTGGTGATGAAGATTAAGGTGCTGCTTTTCTTCACTAATCGCCAAGCATCACCCGCCGAAATGTTTAATTTTGATGTAATAATTGCTTTCACTGATTTGCCCTTATTCACTTTAAAAGATTGAAAAAGGATAAAACCTCTAGTAGCTAGAGTGTCAAGTACTTAAAGGTAGTAATAACTAAACTCGGAGTTTACTCAACATCTTAAAAAGATCTGGCTTGTGTTAGTGCATCATTTTGTGTTCATGGCATTAGCCATTCGTTTTTTTAAACAGGCAACTTTTCTTAAGTCAGCATTTATACCAAGTAGAAACTGGCTAGATAATCCTGAATAAAATTCAGCTGCCGAATGACCACTTTGCGGACTTTTATGCTGTTCGCTGTGACTTAAGATGAAAGCCTTCTTAATTAATGTCCACCGACACTTCTAGAGTTTTTTATATCTCTGTTCGATTAAAACCAATCAATATTCCTTTTATAAATATTCCTTTTATAAATATTCCTTTTAGAATATTTTGACTCTACCTTCCAAGACTCGTTTTCTTTTAGTAAATTAGTCTAACAATTTCGAAGCTAAATCAGTTATTTTTAAATTTGAACCCTTAATTGTGGAATAGATTTCACGGCCATTCTTTCTTGAGTAAAACCCTGCTTCGCCTCTTTTAAATATTCTACCCACGGTAAAATAGAGCTAGGAATAATTCCTTTATCTTCCATTCTTGCAAGCTGGTGATGCTGATCGGAGTATAACGCTGCATTTCCTTTCAAACCTCTAATATGATTTAGATCAGGAAGAATCATACCGTCGCAGTTCATTGAAAGAGAAATTTCAATACCTGCGGGATCGAAATCTCCATAAATCACATATGATGTAGTGTTTTTAGTGATTAATTTTTTAATGTCTGGAAGCTTAATCGTTCTGGTATCGTCTCTATCTCCCCGGTATAAAATAGCAGTAGCTGGGACCATGCCTTCAATTAGCTCCTTTCTGAAATATCTAAAAGTATCGAGGTTTTCTACAATAATAAGTTCATTAATCTCTAAAGAGTTCAGCTCTGTCTCTTCAAACTCAAGATGAGTGTTATCAGGAAGGTCAATGAGTTTGCCATTTAGCTTACATCCTGAAGTGCCAGCTTTTAACTTTACCCAATTTTTCTTAACCGTTTTAGCACCTTTTTTTTCATAGATACTTTGTCCAGCCATATCTGTTCTCGACTTTCCTGTCTCAAGCTTTTTAGTCCAATCGATATCCATGCTTTTGAGCCAGTCTTTCAAGTGTTGCTGAGTTCTCGAATCAAAGCTGAAATAGCCTTTAGAAAATGAGCCATAACCATTATCCGCTAACTCTTGAGCAGCCTTAGCAGTAGTTTTAAATCTAAGGTTTCTATTAGTGATGACTTTGCGAGCAAATTCAAAATTACGAATAGAAGAATCAATCATTGGTTTTCCTTTGCCATAGCGGTTCTGATAGCCAATTTATCCGCATTTTTTGAAGCTAAAACAATATCCAGTAATCTTTTATTGCCATTAAATTCCGGGTTGGCTTTTGTAACGGGGTAAGGCGTAACAAAATCAAGAATTCGTCGTTTACGTATCAAAGCATCTGGATGTATAAAGTTAAGTAAGAAATATAGCCAATAATCAATCGATATAAATTCTTCTAACCCTTCTTCAAACTGCTCTATGTAAAATTGCTTGGCTGACTTCACAGCTCTATTTTTGTGGATTTGACTTAACATGATTACAGCTTTCTTTTCGCATACAGGAATGACAGATTGCTGAGCAATTGATTTGAAATTAATTAAAGTAGAGTCTTCCTTTTGAACCTTCTGTGTTTCTACTTTTATACGCTTTTGAAGGTCTTCGATTATCGATACCAATATGTCGCGGTTTTCGTTTCTATCCATGTCTGGGTAAGGCAAAACTGCAAGGGCTTGGGACTTGAGAAAGTAACTATGCTGATGAGCATTATCTTCAGCCTTTCCAGGATAAAAGCTTGGTCGTTCTTTAATATATTTTGATAATGCTCTTATCTTTACTGCTTTTTCTTCAAGCACTCGCTGCTGGAAAATATTGTTACGTATAAGATCTTGAATCTGTTTTATTCTGTCAACAACACCAAGGCTTTTACTCTCAATATTATGAATATACCCTCTAATAATTGGTGACCCCTGAAATCCTTCGCGAGCAAACACACCTCTAATTTTTTCAAAACTTTCTACAAGTTTCGAAATCTCCTTTAGATAGTATTTATTTTCCTTAGAGCGGGAGCTAAGATTATTTGAAAGGCCAAACCCCAAATCAACATGAGATTGAAGTTGAATAGCTGACATATTTAACCTGTCGTATATGGCATAAAGGCGTGATTTTATGTTTGATAGCGCTTTTTCTGAGTCGTCATAATTAAGTGCACGTTCTGCTTCTAAATACTCGGTGAACTCTATATCCATAGCTTCCACTTCCATACCTAGGTCAGCATTGATCGCTATAATCCCTTCTTTCCTAAGGGCAGTATCAAGCAGTCGCGTCAAGTCAGTCAGCAGTCTAACTTTATTGGACGCAGTATGATTTACGAGCAACATTTTTTGTAGCGGCTCTATTATCCGCTCATTTTCTTCTGTTATCTCAACTTCACCCGCATCATATGCTTGAGCTATTTGATGTCTAGCTTTGTATATTTCTTCAATAAGGTCGACAACAGGATTACTACTCATAAATGAATTTCCTTTTGCTTCGGGTTGTCGCCAGCAAACTCCTCAATTGCAATTTGTTCATTCTCTTTGATGAAAATTAGGTAGTCTGTTAGGACCTCTAATTTTCCTGTGAACTGATATATTCGGCTTCTTGAATTCACTTCCACAACTAATCCATCTTTAATCAGTTGGGCAATTAATTTATCTAGCTGCTCATTGAGTTTTGATTCCTTTTTACATACCGAAATACTGCCTAGCTCGTTTTGAAGAGAGGTATTGTTATTCAAGGTATCTAAGAAGTCTGAATACCGAAATTGTTCACCAGGAGTCACTAAGTAGTCCCGATGAAAGACATTCATACAATGCTCTAACCAACTAACATGAAACCTAATACTTTTCATAAGATCCGAGAACACTGTCCTGGCACGGGCCTTAATCTCTTGTTCATTTTCCTCAGTAACAAGGTAGTATCCAGACTCATCAGAGCTAGACTTAATGCTTAGATCAATCTGATCAAACCACGAATTTATTCTTCTAAAAAAAGCCTCGTCTTTAAGTTCTTCATACAAGTTGGAGTAGCGATATTTGCAAATGACCTCAGCCTGTAGGAGTGTTTTTGCGACCTCTGCAAAGATACTCATAACAATACCCCCTCATTTTCTTGGATGTACTCATCTGAAAAAGGATCTAACTCATCAGGATCTGATATTTGTTCAATCAGACTGTGTTCACTATTCTCATTAACAACATGGTAGCGATTCGTAAATAATTCAAAGTCGGTACTCTTAAGATCCGGGCAGGCTGTAATTAAGGATATGTTGCTTTCCTTAAGAGTCTTGAGGAGTGCCTGTATATTTTGGCTATCAAAGTTTCCTAACTCATCAAGCGCCCATGCAAAATGAATATCTTGTTTTTGACGTTGCATCTTAATAAAACCTAAACAAACGACTATCAGCACTATGTATGAAAGCGCATTTGATGAGATGCCATCGAAGTCATTTTCACTGCGAATAGTTTTCCTTTTACCATTTTCAACAATCTCAAATTTAAACTGTATCTCAGACGCTAACCTCGCTCTTCCTAAGCGAGTTGAGTCATCTTTAAAGGCATCCCTAAAGCTTTTAATTGCATCAATAAATGATCCTGAAGGAAGCGAATTTGCTCCTTCTAACTTCCAGTTCCTAAACTCGTTGGATAAGGCTTTGATGTCTTCCCAGTGATCTAAATTATCTAATGAAAAAGAAATATTAGGGGAGATTTCTGTTAGAGCAGAAAAATTTAGATCTTTGTCGATATGCGCTTCAAGATTCCGACTAAAATCTTTTATCCTCTTCTCGAACATATCCAAATGATTGTGGTAAATATCCACCTTATTAAGCATAGATAGTTTATTTTTGAGATTATTCGCAATGTTGTCATGGGCTCCAGTCTTGAAGTAACCAACAAAATGATAAAGCGCTGGCTTAGGGTCATCATAAACTGCGCTTGCGTTTTGAGTTTTCAAGCTTTGCCAATAATCAAGGGCCATGGTGTTTGGATAACGGTCGAATAATTGCTCACAATTCCTTTTAAGTAAAATCAACTCTCGCTCAGACTTATTCTTGAGTTCTAAATTTTCAGTGAAGTTTGATATAAGTTTTTCAGCGGATAACTGGAGCCAATTATCATCACCTTGTGCTGGAAATATATTGGTATTATCAGAGCGTTTAATGATCAGATCATCCAGGTTTCTCGCAGCTAACCCGCAATCTGTAATGGCCCTATCAAGTTGTCTTAGTTCGAATTCATAGTCTTTATGTCTTTTCTTGCTTTCAACTCTCAGTGCGTCACGCGTTGTTATTGCTTGGTTAATCTGTTCAGAGATTTGTTTAGCCTGGCTTTCTAAATCAGGAAGCTTAATAAATTCATTTGCCATGAATTTATTATATTCCTCAAAAATTACCAGTAACCCTTGTAGTGTCTTTAGCTTCTTTTCAAGTACAATTAAATCTGAATCTTTGGTATTTATTGTGTCGACATCAATTTTCTTTTCTCTGAGCTTTTGATCAATCAACTCATCATATTCTGCGATCTTTTGATTGAGATTTTCCTTCTCGTCGGCAATGAGCGAATCAAAACGAGAGACTTGCTCTTTGCAGTGTTTTTGAAGAAGTAGAACCTTAGCGTCAAATTCACTTTGGGCCTTTGTTCGTTGGTCATTGTATTCTTCTGTCACTAACTGGTGGTTCAGTTCAAACTCACTTTGCTCTTCTAACAATCTGCTTCGTTTCTCAGTTAGCATTAAAGTTGAGTTTTCAACTTCAGTTTCCTTTTGTTCTCGAAGAGCATTTAACATTCGGTTTGCTTCATCAAGAAGTTGCGTATCTTCTTTGAGTTTGTCTTTAAGTTTACCGATTTCGGTTTCGTATTCACCTTTAGCTTTAAGGGCTTTATCAAGCTCTGAAGAAATAATATTAATTTCTCGTTCCGTGTTTTCTGTATCACCTTTTAATTCTGATATTCTTTTGTCTAGATCTTCACCTGAATAATCAAGTGATGCTTTAGGAAGGGCTGATACATCAATATCAATTCCAAATATAGAGGATTCTGAAACACCTGACATTTCTGGATTGAGCTTTTTAGCATGAAGGACTTCTTTTCTTAGTGCTTTACCAAAGGTTTGTTCCCAGTGAGGAGAGTTAGTCTTTAAAAAGGATAGGAAGCTATCATCGTTGCAATCACGAATATCAATTAATTCCATTAATTGAAGGTCTTCATCATCAAACTGAATTTTGAGCCTTCCCAGTTTCTTGTCTAGTTCGCTGTATTGCATTTCTACTTTTGACTTACGCTCTTGAAGTTTATTCAAGCTCATAAATACCTGTTCTTTTTCATTACCGAGTTGCGTGATTTTGGTTTCTTCTGCAGAAATGCTATTTATTAACGCTGCATCTACAGGAGGATTTTTTAATAAGCCGGCAATTTCTCCAATCTGCTCGGAGAGGCCTTTGATTTTTTGATCAAGCGTTTTTCTGGTGTCTTCGTATCTGACTTCTATTGAGCTAATTTTTTCCTTATGGCTATCTTGTTCAGCAGACAGTTGCTCATTGAGTCTCTCATTAGCAAAGTCTTTTTCTTCCTGTAAGGATTGAATAAAATCCGCTGTTCTAACTCTTGCTTCGTTTTTATTCTGCTCAATAGGCGCTCTAATATCTGAACCTTCACTTTTTAGTGAAGCCAAGTCTTTTCGTCTTAGATCAATATCTGCTGACAATAGACCAATATTGGCCAAGTCTAATTTAGTTTCAGGTGTAATTTTCTCTTCATAACCAGCTTTTGCACTTCGTATCTTTTCTATGCTGTTACTAGTTTTATTCTTTTCGGTTTCTAATGAATCTATATTATTTTGAATACTGGATAGTTTATCTGCACTTTCTTTGTCAGCTCTTTCTTCTTCTTTTTGAAGTACGGTTTTATCTTCAATTGCTTTATCTTTCTCAGCAAGTTTCTTCTTATGTAATATTTTTGATGACCAGAGAATATTTCTAAGTGTTCTATCAAGCTCATTAAAACTATTAAGCCTCTCTTCGGCTTCTTCAGCTAAGTGCTTTTTATCATCCAACAAATGATAGGCAGCATAATCATCAAGCCATATTGAAAAGTCTTTTTTATTGATAGTCAGGTTTCTAAGATTGTTTTTTGCATCATCTTCAAGCTCGTCAAATGCCCAATGCTCAATGATCTCTGCCAGATCGCTAAAGCTTGCTGCACGCTTAAACATGCCGGTAAACAAAGGTACTAGCTTTGATAATTTTGCTCGTCCTGGTGCGATAGTATATTGACTAGCTGACTTTCCCTCGCCATCCATCAGAATGGCCTTATATTCTGACAAAGAGGATATTTGAATAAAGGGAATGTCGAGCGCTCTAAGGCGACTTAACAAGTCTACAGACGGAACAGGCGTAACATTATCTTCATGAATAAAAAACCTAGGATCATAAGCGCTATCTATTAGTATTTGTCTAAATCCAGGCTGCCCATTTACCATAGGACAAAATACTGAGAGTTTTGCGTTGCCTCGGCTAAAATATTCGAAGACTAGATAAGAGGCGTTTCTCGGTAGGTAAAAATCTGAAAATGACACCTTACCAGATCCATTTTGCTTACAAATTCTACTCGGAAGCTCACCGTAAAATATTGGGCTTAACTGAAGTATGCTCGTTTTCCCTGCACCATTTCTTCCAGATATACTTGTATGCCCATTGAGTTTTGCCTCATTAATAGTGCCTTTCATAAAGCTATCAATGAGAATAATCCTATTTATTCCATATTCCATAATTTATCGCCAAAGTCACTATTTCTTAGTCTTTCATTTAAATGTGTTTCTCAGTCTGAGAAACTTGTCGTTCAGATTAATAGACAAACAAGTCATATCGCTTCTAGCCTTTAAATAGAAGCTGTCTTCCCAGGTGAACTCACTACCTAGGTCTACATATGTTAGTTAAACTTCTTATATTAGTTCTATTTTGACCTATTCTTCGTCATCACGTATACGCGCCAAGCCTTCAAGCGCTTTCGGAGCTATAATAACGTCCATTTTTCTTTTGAAGCGTTTCACTTTTGGGTTAAAATTTTCCATCACATCGTGATAGTTTTCATTTATGTACGCATCGAGCTTTTCTAGTTCTTGTTGGTACAGGTCTTCAAGCATTTCATTAGGCTTTAAGTATTTTTCACAATCTTTTAAGTAGCGTTGAAAGCTTATGTTTTTAGCTGTTTGAGCATTTTTTATAATTATATCCCACCTAGGCTCTTCGTCATCTTGAGTACTTTTATCGAAATAAACGGCACATTCAAGTTCTTCGTGGAAAGTATCAATCATTTGGAGTTCAAGCTCATTTAAATACTTTCGATATCTAGCCTCTAATTCTTCTAGTTGCTTCTCTAAACCTTTCGCATCTATTTTAAAATCCCAAAGAAATCCACCTTTGGTTTCTTTGCCATTATTTGGACCTTCGACAAAATTATGAGGTATGAGTTGGTCGATCCGATCTGATGCGTGATCAGATAATTTTTGATATAGATAGTTGCTTAGACTTGATTGAGTTGAGTAGTAAAAACACCCCTGCTCATCAAGCAATCTAGTCCAGTTGCTATTGAGATATAATCGATAAGGCCTTTCAATAATTTCACCATCAGAGTGTTCATTACGAGCATTTTGTTGGTAATGAAATTCCTCAAAGTCGTAATCATATAGGGTTGGATAAATACATAGGTCAAAGTCTTTTGTTTTAAATTCATTATAGACAAATGAATTTTCTCCAATACCCGTTAAACTTGTTATATAAGCATTGAATAAATCCAACTGCTCTTTGGTAAGTTTGTCTTCATTTTCCTCACCCTTTTCATACTCAATTTGAAACAACTGCTTAAACAGCGACTCCGTGATCATGTCACCGTATAGGTGATAGTAAGACTGACGTTCTAGATCTTGCTTACTTTTATCGTAAGAAAAAAACAAAGGATCGATTCGCATGAGTAAGCGTTTGATTATGACTTGGTCGGGTTTTAACTGTGCTTTATTCATTGGCTTTGCTCCAATTCATGAGGTTCATTTTTCCAAAAAAAGGCTCTCTGCTTATTTTTATCATGAGGTATCACCCAAAAAGAGGAACGCTTACCCTGAACCAACACTCTATTTAAAGGAAAATTCTGGTGGCGCTATTCCATCATGCAACAATATATTATGTGTCAGTTGTACTTTTTGTATGCCTTGAAGAACAGAATCCAAAGCATCTTCTTTAAGGCCACCTATTATTGCCATCACTCTTTGTGGCGCGAGACTAGCTATTTGTTCAAACATTACTTCTGTTATCAAAACGTAATTTACCTGTGTTCGTTTATTACATACGAGCATAGGTTCAATTGAAACCTGCTCTAACGTAGCCGAAAAATTTGTTCGGAACTCAGTAACGTCAATTCGCTTGATACCTGGCACAAGTTGATTCAGAGAATCAGTATTTACAACAGGAAGGGGTGAAGTTGAAGCTGCATCAATAGTAAGAGTTTTATGTAATTGCTGTTTCTGCGTTTTCATATTAGAGCCCATAATTATTAACGTACATTTACCTTGTATCCCTTAGTTCTGGGTTAACCATAGAATGGTTATTAACCAATACCTTCGATCTTTCTATGCTTGCACCATGCCGTCGCTAATTCATCCATGGCTATGTCGGGGATGCTGACATATAGCTGACACGACGCAGGATGGTTCTTTTGAATGGTGAATTGTTCAGGGTTAGAAAGCGATATCAGTGCATGCGTTTCGTAATCACTAAAGAGATTGTGCTCTTCATAAAGATACGTATCGGTTTCAGTGTGATAATGAATAACGGTTGGTTCGCTTTCCATCTTTATAGCTGTTTTGGCTAATTCCTTTTGAGTGACAAAATGCTCTATCAAACTGGCGCAACTATCTTCGCCAAAAGAAGGGATAATTGCTTCAGCAATGTTTTGATCTTTTATACAAGTTGCATCTGATATTCTCGATGTCCAGTGATCGTTCACTACATCAAAATATGCATTTCCGGCAATACCTGTTAAAGCACAATCTGGACTAGTGATCACCCATCGTTTTGGATTTTTTAGATCGTCAAAACGAGTTTTGAAAAATAAGAGCGTATCCTTATCGTCTTTTTGTTTTTTTTCTAATTCTTCAGCACTTAATGGTTCATTAGGTAATGTGGATTTATAATTCTCAAGCACTTCAAGCAGGCGCTTATTTTTTTGAGGTTTAACTTCATTAGAGCTTTCTTCAGGCAAGCCATCAATGGTTTTATTAAGCCATTCATTTACCTCATTACAAACTCTCCGGTTTTCTGATGCAGGAACCACTAGCGTTTCAGCCGACTGCATGGCTTCTTTTATTTGTTCTTCTAATGGCAGTTCTGGATTAGCGATTGCGGCTCCCAAAAGTGGTTTTATATCTTTTGCTCGTTCATTTACCCATTTAGTCGCTTCTTCGATAGAAGCAAAGTTTTTTTCTTCATATAAAAAAAATGTATTAGGTACCTTTATCCATTCACCTGATTTTAGGTAGCAAACAATTTCTGACGACATTTCAGGGAGATAGGCTTTTTCTGATTGAATAAGCTCAAGCGCTTCTTCAAAGGTTGCAACAGGTTCAGGAAAACGGTCTCTCATATCAAAAGCTCTAAAACATAGAATATTAGAATGTTGCTTAAAAGAATGACTCATGACGCACTCCCACTCTCATACATAGTTGAGCTCAACTAATTTTTTACCGAGCTATGGTTAAAATTTGAATAACAATAAAATGATATTCACCAAAGCGACTAAAAGTGTCGCTATCATTAAAATTCAAGATAAAATTAACTCAAAACTGTTTTCGCTCTGGCCAAAACATGGCACTTTGTCGGTCAAAACGATAGTTGGTTTTCATTTAAGTTGCTCATCCAACTCCCTGATTTCTGCCTCATAAACAGCAATAGCTTCTAATACCTGTTTCTGTTGAGCATCCACCACATAGTCTGGAATTCCTGGAAGCGGCTCACTCTTCAATTGCTGGTTAAGTTTATCAATTCGATCAACCAACTTTTCTCGTTGTTGCTCTAGTAAGCGATTCATTTTTGTAAACCTAAGAGTCTTTTGCAGTCACTAACCATGCTCAGTACAACAGCATCATGACAATCTTTTCTGCTCTGCAAAATAGCGTGAACCTGAGAGATTTGTGCATCACTAGGAATCAGTTCAGTAGGTGACTCATGAAACCATTCGATGAGTATTTCCTGCAGAATTAATGGCTCTAGCTCTTTCACTTCTAATTCACTTGGTACATAAATACCAGAGCGTAATGGCCCTGAAATTTTTGCTGCTACCTGTCTTAGCAAGTCTTCTGAAAATCCAAATCTCATGTCAAATACCTCCTTAAACTCTATTTAACGAAAACATGCTGAACACAACCTAAACACATGTCATTAGCCCTCTATATCTCAAACGTCATTAGGGGGTTGAAGTCTTGATTAAGCTGGCTGGGAAATCCTTTTGGATTACATATAATCCAGTATAACGACATCGCTATCACAATCAGCATAAGCATAATCTACAAACTCAATGTGCAAATCACTCAAGACTTGTATTTTCATGTTAACCCTCCTGTACTTAAGTGTTTTGAAACAAGCTCTCTTGAAAACACATATTGTCTGCATCCATCAACACACGGTCCCACTTCAGGGTTAACTCCTTTCGTGGAAAGATAATGAATAATGTAACGTGGGGACGTCGAGTATTGCTTAGCAAGTTTGGACGGAAATACATAACGTTCAATAAAACGTCCTAATTCTCGTTTAGTCACAAAACGCCCAAGTCTTCCTTTATCAATAATTGAAATAAGCCCCTTATTCACTAGGTGATACGCTACCTCTTGTTTAATGCTTATCAATTTTGAAAACTCAGGAATAGATATTAGATTCTCTCCAATAATCCATTGTTTATAATCTTCAAGACATACCTGTAAGGCTTCTAAGAGGTTTTCTTTATCTAAGGTTAAAGAAAATCTGACCTTGCTTTCTAGTAAAGCAATTATCAAGTCAGCGCATGTGTGCTCGTTACAACTATAATATCTCATCAGGTTTTCTAGTGAGACTGAAGCAGGCATTTGATCCGATTTATGTACTTTAGATTTAATCATTTTTAGAAAACGTGGTGCTTCTATTAAGTGGATCAGCCAATAAGCACCTGGCACAGGTTTTTCTGCTTTTATCAATTTCTTAATTAAAAGCTGTCGTAGCGTTTTCTCTGGTAAGCCTAAGTTTTCTGATAACTGCGTTAACGTGAATCTGGATCGTAACTTAGTCGCTATTTCATCTTGTCCTCTTTCTACTGTGATTTGACGGGTATTACTTTCTAATAGCCTTATAGTGCCCTTTACTAAACCCTGTTCAATCCACTGAATTAGCGTCGACAAGCTAATATGATTTCGATGTATATATTCAGTTCCAGATTCGAAGCGATTATATTGATAGATAAAACTACCCAACCACGGGCTCTTTTTATCCACGATATCGGGCCATTTTGTGGTTACATACTTACCGATATCATCTAAGACGCCTCGGTAGCAGGGTTCTGATAAATTGAGATGCACAAACTTATAAAAAGAATCTAGACAACGAGATACCTGCCTTGGCTTTTCAACATCCATGTTTGGTATTTTTACCAAAGTATCTAATTTGGAAGGCCAGTTAGATAGGATGTCTGATGAGGCATGCAAGATAGCTTTTACATTATCCAGGCCCGATTTTATTGGTGCTTTTCTTGGCTGATACCTTTCTTTAAATGCAGCGTAAGCCCCCACAAATACTACAAAATATTGCAGCTGGTTAGCGTTTAAACCAGAGGCCGCTTGCCATTTACATTTGTCTCTATCGTTAATAAACCCTAGACTTTTACTGATTAACTGAATGATTTTTTCAACGCTAGGATTGGAACCTGAATCGAAGTGCATATTGACTCTACGCTTATCGATTGTAGACAAAAAATAATAAGGAGTTTGAGGTAGATGACTTAAATATCTTTTGTGTTCGAGACAATATGGTAACAAGGCATAGTCCCATGACTCTCTAAAATACGCGCTCTCTTCGATACACTTTGAACAATAACGATAGTTTGAAAACAAGATATACCTATGATGACACCTAGGCTTCTTCGCTAAGATATTTTCTGCATGGGCCGGTAAGACATTTTCTTTGATGAGTGAGGCTAGCGATACTTGAGTGTTAGATGCTCGTGACATAGTGGAAAGCATTTCCCCAGGAGATAAAAAGCCGTTGCTCGCGGCCAACCTCCACTCATACCCTCTGAGACTTTCATCAGAGTAGGGCTTTGGATGCACGAGCAACTTCACACTAATTACCTACGCTACAATCTGATCATACAAACACTCCATAAACAGGAATGCTTCTGATCGTTTGTAAGGAAAGTAACGCCTACTGTATTTCTTATTTCGTTGATTCAAAGATTCCAACTTGTCTGGCTTTAAACTCCTCTTTAATTGTTTATCTACTTTCGCGACGATGCTGTTATCTATATTAAGGTCTTTGTTGAAAGCATCATTATCTAAGGCTCTCTCCAAAGCTGGTTGGATTTGCAACAAAGTATCAATGACTTGTTTATCAGGCTCATATATTGGCTCTGCTGAATAATTGAACGGCGTCAAGGCTTTATGATGTTTAGTACAACAGGGAAGCCAAGCTATCCGCCACTTACCTTCCATAAACGATTGCTCTTCCAGACAAGAGCGACAAACAAACAGCTCCTTAGTTAAGTGATAACTCGGAATATGAAGGTGCCCATACAAAAAAGTGTTCTGCTCATTCTGATCACTTATTAATAACATGACATCTTGCATAACAGTGGAATTGTGACCAGTTAAATCACACAACTGTTTCAAGGATATATTGTCTTGATCATATGCTTCGTTAAAATGATGGCCATACATCTCATTAGCGCTGATATAGTGATTCAGTTCCGCTAGTTTTCTCACGTAACAAGTCGCCAATTGACCTTTTGAAGGCTTAGGAAATACAAATAACTGTCCCATTATATAATCGCCCTATAAAATGGCTCTCCAATCAAGTTTAATGGTCGCTCCTCAAAGTTCTTGTGGAAAGGGTTCTTTTTCGAGCTTGCAGATGGAAGTATTTGGTTCTCAAACGCCTGATTTAGATGCTGAATTGTTAAAGTTCCATCTAGATTTTTTTCTGTAGCCAGTCGAACAGCTTCAGCAACAAAGGGAGATATATAACCAACAAGACCATCCGAAGCAAAGCACAGCCTTTCTAGCGATGTTGGTTTAGCCAGAAATGTCCAGTCTCCCTTATACCCTGAGTTTTCAAAAAACTTATCAAGTAAGTTAAGTAACTGATCTATATTTTTTTTAGTGTCGGCACTATAGGGCTTCAAATATATACGCTGAGAGAATCGACGTGCCAATTGCTCATTCGCCTCAGTTAACTTAGCAATACTTGATATCCCAACTAAAGCAATTGAAACACCAGTATCATTCATTAAGTGTTTTATCCAATCAGCGACTTGTCGTGGGTCTTTTTTCAGGAACTTACCTTCGACAAGGTGCTGGGCTTCATCAATAATAAAGAGATAAGGCTTACAGCCGATTAAGGCTGATTTCAGTTGTCGTGTTAAAAAATCCTGACTCGCCTTCTCTGCATAAGGTCGATGAAGAGCATCCAAAAAGCATTTACAAAATGATCGAATCGTTGGGCTCACCGGCATTTCCACAACCATAACCGGCTTATGCTCATGATCATCTTTACGAATACTTGGATGAAGAGCCTTAAACTTCTCGATGATTTTTGACTTTCCCGCGCCTGAATCACCGATTATCTGAATGCCTTTAACCAAGCCAAAGTCACGATTCAAGACAAAGATTCGTTCCAACACTTCTAGGGACTCTTTGTATTGCTCGCTTTCGTAAATCGTATTTTCAATATTGTTTACAAATACTAAGTTTTTCATGTGTTCTATCTCCTTATCGCAATGACGTTTCATTATCCCAACCTTCTGCGTTGGACTTAGAATTAGGTGCTTTTTCAGGCGATTTATTTTTCGCATCTTGCTTAACTTGTCGCTCCCTCTTTGCTTTACTGGTTGAGTTTCTAGCTTCATCTCGAATTTTCACTATCTCATGCCAAGCAGCGACCAGTTGTTCATCTGTAAATTTGGACGTATGAACATCGTTGCCATCTTTATCTTTGAAAATTTCCTTGGCTTTAACGACGGTCTCTTTATGATCAGCCTTACTAAGTCGTAAAGCTGCATAGCGACTATCAGTTAAATGAGCATCAATATATTCATTACTATTAGGCAACTGCACTTGCACTTTCGATATATCATCCTGATCAATGAACACTTCAACGTTCTTTTTTCTCCCTATTTTCTTGGCTATATCTTGGAGCTCTACAGAGTTATAAACTCTAGAATTAGTGCATATTCCTTTCTTATGAATTTGTTTGGTTTCTACTTTCCACAGAAGTTTTTCAAATGATTCGACTGTTGGAGGTAAGCGCATCGCTGGCATGTTCATTTCTAATCGTCTCCAAACATTAATTGGTTTGTCATTGAGCGTGCTATGTTCATTCTCGTGGTAAACACTCACTATCCATTCATCAAGAATACTTTTTAAGTCTGACAAAGTTAGGCAGGCGTTTTTGTTAGATTTGTAGTTACCTTTTTTGATGTAATTTGCAAATGTTCTACCGGGAAGCAACTCCGTTACTTGTTCATTGAGGGTTCTTTGAACACGCTCAACACTGCCTTTATAATGAGGCCTGCCTTTGGGATTGTAGTGAACATCCACGTCTAGCTGTGCCATTGCCATTTTGGTATTTACAGCATGCAAATCCATCCCGTTATCGATGCTCAGTTCACTCATTAGCCCCATACAAGGCCAGCTGTAACCTTCCTTTAGCCCTTCTTTTGGAAGTGTTGCATGCTTAACAGCTTCGATGACAGATCTGGAACAAGGTGCATAAGCAGCTAGATGGTATCCGCAAATCATTTTGGACATATACTCTTGCACCAGGGTTAGCCAGACCCTTCCGATGCTGTGCTCCCTAGTATCATCAAGTATTTCTACATCGATTGGCGTGTGGTCCAACTCCACTCGCTGAAGTAGGTAATCTGGCTTAACCACAGGAGAACCATAAGGAAACTTATTCTTTGCTGTTAAAAATCCTTCCCGCCTGAAGCATCTCTCATATTCATCTATTTTTTTGATCTTCCTCTCCACTGTCGATCGTGAGACCTCTTTAAGGTGCATGTACTGAGGTTGTTTTTTTATCTCTTTGTTTATAAAACGATGGACAGCAGAAATGCATGGCCGTGTAGCTTGTAAATACTCTTTGTCAATCATTTCGTCGATTAACTGATGGTGCAGGTCTGTCAGCTTTAATTCTCTATTTCCTCGCTTACTGATATTGGGAATTAACGCCACCATGTTTCTGCCATTTGCTTTCCAGCGTGCATAAAAACGTCTAACATTTCGGTCACTCATAGCTTTTTCTTTCTCACCGATCGACAAAGCATATTCCTTCCTGCGACGTAAGCGCTCTTTCGTATCTTTCAGCCAATTTCCATCTTCATCAATCGATGTATAAAGCCAACCTTCCCGAACCATGGCTTTTTGTAAATCTTCTTTGTCGTAGCTCGATATTTGTCGACGGGTCTCCATTTCATGAATTTTTACATCTTCATCTTTAGGAATGAGCTTAATCACCTTGTTTTCATAGTCTTGTGTAAATTCAGAAAGACTACGCTCATAGGTTCTGCGTGTTGCTTGGTCTTTAAATCTGATCAAGCCGTTAGTAACGTCAAAGTCATCAACTAACATCAAGGTATCGTTGATCATCACTTGGGTATTTGCTTGGATTGAAATATTCATTAGCTTTTCCTTTTTTTGATAGTTTTCAATGCTTAAGCAGCAAGTGAAGACATTCTGTTATTCAATCGAAATGGTATGGGGTAAAGGTAGTCGTAGTCCCCATCGGTCAATGGTTTAATAATGCTGTTTAATTGAATTGGCTGGTATAAATCGATAAACACCAATTGATGAGCAATCATTTCTACGACCGTGTTCCTCCCTAATGTTCCAGCTAGTTCACCAAAAGTCGTCGGTTTAATTGGAGCCGATTCTTCCAATTCATAAATGCTATTTGCCGACCTTTCTTTGAAAGCTTTTAGATATAACAAGTTACTTAAAATCATCTGACAGGGACGAATTTCCTTCTCCGTCATGACGTGATAAGCAAACCCAATTTCTTGTAAATGCGCTTCTGTTGCCATTAATCTATCAATTCGTTTAAGAGCAGAACTCTTGTATTTGACCTCGATATAGATGATTTCCCCTGTCATTAAGACCACTTCAAAGTCAGGAATAGTGTTGAATGCTTTCGGTAAAAATGGTACCTGAATACGTTTAGCTTGCTCCTCGTATGACACCACTTCTGGCGCAAATTCAAGACGTAATATCATGTCTCTCTCAAGAGTCGATTCGCATGTAATCACACGACCATTCTTTGGCGAAGGGACTAAGTATCTAACCGTGTTTTTTGTACGTTTTGTCACATCTCTAATTGGCATATTCGCCTCCTAAAATTCAAATTAATAAAATTCAAAGTCGAGAGGGCCTGCAGACGATCTGAACAAATTTTCAGAATCTGGCGATTACTAAATTAGGTTGACTTGCTAAAGAGGTGAGGTGATACTTCGATTGCGACGTCGAGATCACAGCATCTCTTTAAGCGGGTCATACTTGTTAAGTAACTCGGTGGCCCGGTTTAATTTTTTACATATCTGGTTCCTAATTGATCAAAATTTAGTCATTTAGTATTACTCCTTTTTTCTTTGAAAAACAAATTTCTCCTTTAAAAACAGTTATTTAATATAATATATAATATCTTTTTCTATTATCTTAAATATCTCTTTATCGTTTAGTCCTCCACAAATATCTATACGATATTTATATACTTAAGTTTTTATTCATCCTCCTTACTCCTTAATAACCAATCACTTATTCAAATCCGGACAAATCAATGAAACTTAATAGTATTTTTTTACTTCTATTCTTTTAATACCTCAATGAAATATCCCCCTTACTCTTAATAACAAATTAATCGAAGCAATCCGGACAGAAGTTTTCACTTTTATTAATTTTCATCGAGAGAAGTTCGCCTTATTTACCTCCTGATCCTTTAATAACGAATTAGGCTCTTTAAACCGGACAAAAATGAGAAATACTCTTCATGTTCACGAATATGTCTACTCTCATATATCAATAACCAAACAAATGTCTGATTCCGGACAACTTGTTATATATTAAATTGTCAGAGCACATTAGAATTTCCGTGTCACTAAGGAGTAAGCGACATGGATCAAACAGAAATCGAACAACATCTCGAAAAGATCGTTTCAAAAGGGTTTACATCAAGAGGTAAAGGGGAATTTGGTTTCAAAGCTGAAAGAATTGCCAAAAATTATCTTAAAGATAAATTTGGGGGCGCTGAGATAGCAAGCACAGCTCAGGATGCATTTTCGGCTGCCATTTCCAAAATCTACGCCATCAATAAATCTGGTAGTTCAGAAAAACTTGCATCTGCCAAAACAACTAAAGAAATTGAAGGTTACGTAATAAAAAGCATTACTAACTATTGTCTGACGCTTCGAGCACGACTCGTTAAATACGAACGGACAGACAGCCCATTTGAAGACTCTAGCCGCCATTCAGATAGTGAGAGCCACATACAGGTATCTCTACCTGATAGCTCAAACTCATCATCCGAACTTCTCAGTTCAGTCCAAAACAACAACTTTTCTTTGAATTATCTAGATACTGATAATCTAGCAAGTACCTTAAGAGAGCGGAAACTGTCTGATGAAGAAATACAAATCATACAACGCCGCCTGTCGGGAGAGAGCTTTCCTGAGATGTCGAGAGAATCCTCACATAGTGCTGACCGATATCGTAAGATATTTAATCGAGCAATAAAGAAGGCTGATATAGAAAGCGTTAAAGAGTTTCTTTAGTCTGAATTTAATAACTTGTAAAAAATCGTTTACTAACATTTTCTAATTAGCTTAAGCCTGAACTAGAACATTATTAATTAACGACTACGACAGAATAGCTTGGCTGTTTATAAAGTACGACAAAGTCGCTTTGTGTTTACACGCCAAGAGGTAGTGATGTCCAAAAGAACTATCAAATTCATTCGTTTGGTATCGGTTTTAAAGGGGCCATTATATATATCATATGTACTTTAAAGGACTATGAAGACATTGTGAAACTGGCTTTGCATCGCTTTGACTCGGCTCAGCTAAGACATAAAGTCCTATGCTTACCCAGGTGATTTTGATTTGAAGGAATACGTCGATAACGGGCGGGTTGGCATATTAAATGGCGATAATACAATTTTTTTGTTGGACGATTGCAACTGAATCAAGGACAGCATCTATTTTGAAACACCACTTAGTCCTGATCAGGTTATAAAGATAGAGACTGATGGCCTGCTTATATTGAAAGCGAGTGTCTCATACTCACGACACTTTCGTTGGTGGCTGTTAAGTTTAGGTGACAAAGTAGAGGAATTAGAGCCAAGCTGGCTAAAAGATAAAGTTTTAGATACTGCACGGCAAACGTTGTCTCTTTATGATTAATAGGGCCTACATGCGACACTATTTATCGCACGTGTGTTGATAATTAGTCTCTCAATTTAATTGAAATACTTGAGGAGTACTAACAGCCCTCCCTATGTCAGTTGTGCCGAATGAAAATCATAACCTCGTTATCAACTTTTCTGGAGTTTAGGTTATGAGTGTGTAGTCAAGTCCGCCACGTTATACCTGTTGCCTACTCTAAAAACCTTATAAGTGTGATGTATCGCCTCTATGCTGGAACTCAAAGTACTTTCTATTATCGTCATTAAACGCTGCACAGTTATTATTGACAATTTTATTACGATAATTATTTAGTGCCTCTGAATAAACTTCTCTGTCATTGCTAACCACCAAACCTTCTACTACAGAGATATGCTTTCTTTCATACAACTCATCGCAACCAAACTTACACATCGACACGACAATATTTTTTAAGTCTCTTTTCTCTTCATAGCTACAAAGTGATCTCTTCTTAATATGTGCTGCAACTAAAAACTCGACAGGATAACGCTCTTTACAAATACAGCAATCGGCATACCTGGAACTACTAAATAAATATGAACGCAAAAAGCCTTGCTCGTTTCTATGCAGCGCATTATATCTAGAGTCTAATTCTTCTATAGATTTAAAATAAGACTCTTCGTCGACTTTAATATGCCGCTCTTTGCTCGATTCAATAATTAAATCAATATACTTTACAGCTTCATCTTTAATTGATATGCCTGAATTTTCGGGTGTCCAATGCTGCTTTATATTGTTATCTTTATTTATTTTTTTCAATTCAAGTTCTGTCACCAAATAATCACCTTGATTACTGTCGACCAACAAATCAAATTTAATACGCACATATTTTAGACGTGAAGTAGATAACTCTTTTTCGCTATTATAATGGGCTTCCTCATAAGGCTTTGTTTGGATTGTCCCACATGCGAATATTCCCCTTCCATGACTCCCAACTTTGGTAAGGTAAAATTTATCACCAATTGAAGGCTTATCACTTTTTGTAACACTCCATTCAGTCTCAACAATTTCACCAGATAATACTTTTTCAGTTTCTGAAGCTAGTTGCTCCCACTGCCATATATCAGGATTCCATGAAAGTAAGTAGCTCTTCATATAACCTCAATTTTTAATTTAATAGATCTAATAATGTACCAATTTTTAAGACTAATTTTAAAGTTTAGATAAGAAATCATCGACATCACTATTCTGATAATATTTCATAATTGTCTTCGATAGGCGCCTTCAACGGTAATTGTCACATGAAGACTCTTGGGTTTGTTCTATGTAGCGTGATTTATGTTGCCAAACTTAGTCTTGAATCGGCCAAGAGAATACGCTCCCTAAGTCACTTAAAATGATTGTTTCTCTACGAAACTAATCACTTGCCTAATTTTCAACGTCATTGTGTGCCTGCTTTTTTGCAAGTTCAAAATGAAATCCAAGCAAAGAATCCTCAGGGCGTTGGTCGCTTAATCTTAACCGGACGTATTTTTGGATATCGAATCCTTCGGAAAAATCTTCATTTGGAATACCATCAGAATTGAAAGCGCAGATATATTGAAAACCCGTATCAATGGCCTTTTTGTGTGCATATTCCAATGCATGTGCTACTTGTCGACTATCAACACCATCAAACATTGTGCTGTCATGTACTAGGAAATCAATTTTTCGTTCTTTGGAAAACAAACTAACCAACATAAGGTCATAGCAAAATATCTTCATCTTGCCGACACCTTCACTATTGCTGCGAGGTATTTCAACATCAAAGCTATATGCATTATCTTTGACGATACCTTTCTCTGAAGTGTTTATAATTAAGTTCCCTGGATTATTATAAAGCGCTAAAGAGTTTTCATTAAATCCATAAATTGCTTTTTCCCACGCTGGCCGAGCTTCTTCGTAATCGCGCTGAATCTTAGAATCTACTTCTATTCTTTCTGCTTTGATTTCCTTTTTCTTTATAGCCATTGATTGCATGTCTGCGATTTTTTCTTTCAGACCCTCAAGCTTTGTTCGTTTTTCAATCGAAGCATTTTGCAAAAATGTAAATTCGTCTAATGCCCCGTGAGCTTGAAGTAATTTCATCAGTTCCGCTCTCTCTGAACTTTTCTCCTCTATGATTTTTGTATTAGAAGAAAGACTGTTTTTAATTTCGCTAATTTCCGCTGCCAGAAAGTTTTTTCTATTTTGAATTATTTGCGAATGAAAACTCTTCGTATCTTCCAACGATTTTTTAAGCAAGTCACCAAAGTGTAAGCCAGCCTCCTCGTATAAATCCGTAACACTGGTCGAATCAGGATCCTTTTCAGAATGGATCGATTCCTCATACCTACTTAATTTACGTTGAAGCATAAGATTTCTATTAGATAACGCTTGAATATCTTTTGTTAGACTGTCCGCTGTTATTTGAAATTCATAGTATTTTGGATGAACTTTAAAGCTAGAAAGAAATTGATCCTCTACTTCCACCTCTCTTTGCAGGCGAATTCTATCTGCTTCTAATTCGCCTTTTGAATGGACAATTGAGTTTTTTACTGCGTCGTCGAGAGCCTTTGCTGCATTATTTTTGTCCTTTAGAATTTGAACATCTGAAGCATGCTCCCAATTCAGTCCTAATAGAAATGCATTTGCTACTTGCGTTTGCCAAGATTTTTGATTTCTGAAATACAAGAAAGGTTTGCTATATGCGTCTAGGCCAACCCTTATAAAATAGGAAATTAGTGTTCTAAATGACGGGTTATACTTTTCTCTAATAGTTTGTTTTATACCAAATAGGCATGAACCCAATAACTCCCTCCAATCAGCTAGTTTATAAAAAACAATTCCCTTTTTCTCATCAGTTTCAGGCTTTATAGGAAACCCAGTGGTATCACCTTTGATTCCAATTATACCTGCGTTATCAATGTTGCGACATGCAGTAATTTCATTACCACAAAGCTCCATATCTAAGAAAAAAATCCAACCTTCTATTTCATCAACAGGTAATATCTTCCTGTTCAGGTCAGAACCTAGACAAAAATGAAGAATATTAATTAACGTCGTTTTTCCAATACCGTTACGAGAATCTTTTTCATTAGAATCCTGTTTCCGATCTGCCAAGATTACGTTTAAACCTTTTTCAAATTTTACAGGCTTAAACCTTTTATCATTAGCATATATTCTAGTTATCATGCTGCTACTCTTTTTATCTTATTTTTTTCAAATTCGATCAACCCAAGAAGGAATAACATATCGAGTACAAGTATAAAACGTTCGAAATTTCCAATGCTCTCGAAATTTTTAACATCCTCCCAAAGATCTGAAAGTGAGCGTTCAATACTTATGTGCATTAAAACAACTGAACCGAAACCAATTAGTGCCTCATCCTCACGCAAATACTTATTAGGCATAATCATTTCTCAAAGACCTCACACAAATGAAATAAGTGACTTAACAATGCTAGACTTGCAGCTTGTTGTTTAAAATCCTTTTGACCAGTCTGAGCAAACTTCAACATCCCCATAAACAATTCATCACCTGAAAGAGATTTTTTTAACTCCAAATATTTTTGTTGAAACCCATCTTTTAATCTGATTGGAAATTGGTTGTCGAGTTGAGACATTTGTGACAAAAATTTGGAAACTTCAGAACTTCTACTAAGTCCCATTGAAATGTACGATCGCGATACAGCACCAAGAGTATTTTTAGTAATTTTTTCTTCCGGTGGTAATACGTGAAGATCTCCATTACCGGAATGTAGTCCTGATGCAATTGCTTTAGCGGCAATATCAAGCTCAGCAAACGTGACATCAGACATCCCATTATCAAGTTGCTCTTCAACCCACAACTCATGATCAACTTTTGTTTTTATTAACGTTTCGGCTGGATAGTCAGCTTCCTGCTTATCAATTTTTGTATGACAAGTCGGGCAAAGATATATGAGGTTGTCGTAATGATTCCGCTCGTTCTCGCTCATGTCATCTCGATAGCGGGCAGAAGGAGGCTTAGTCTTTGTACCTGAATTTTCCCCATATATATGAGCAGCTTCACCAATTATTGAAGGATTAGAAACATCTCCTTCAGATGTAAGTGATGTTTGGCAATTCGTCATTGCGCAAATATTCCCACTTTTCATAGCTAGAAATAATTTTGTTGGGTAACTTGCACTCATATTATTTCTCTAACTCACCAAATTTGAGGCCGTAAACAGGCCGACTTTTATAACAAGCAAAATATTTGAAGCTATCTACATTCAAGCATCCGATTTGGGTCTTTCCGTCTCATACTAGCGCATAAATCGGAAAGGTAATTAAAAGTTCTAAGCTAGTAACTAGAAATAGACTTTCTTGAATTTTTACTCTGACACCAAATTCTCATACAATTTCTTTAAGGTATTTTTGGATCGTGAAAATATTCCTATCAAGATGCACATCTTGAACATTAAAAGCATAGAGCTTTTTGACTATATAGCCTCTAAAAATAACAAGATATTTAAGTAACTAGTAATAAAATAACCATCTAATTCCACTCGAGACTAATAATGATTTATAGATATAAATTAAAAACGAGAAAGAACGAAGCATACTCATTTCAAATTATTAATCATCAAAACCAAACATATGAACTTAATGATGTAACAGCTAATTGGCAATTTACCCCTGACGGTTATTTTGATTGTTTAATTATTGATGTTGAGGTACCTCAAGATCAGTTAGAGTTTTTAGGAAATGGTGACATAAACCCAAGACCATTATCATGCTATCAAGAGGCATACGCTGTTGCGCAAAGAATAACTGATAACATCGCAGTATTAAGTGGTTATAGCATTCTTAGCCCTTCTGAAATGCTTGATTACAATGTCCAATTAATAGGAATAAATTCTTATGAGAGATCACTTATATCTGGCCAAAGAACTCTCCTGGCATCCTTAAGCAATATCCAAATATACCCTAATTCAAACGATATTAAGATAGATGAACTAAACGCACAAACCCTTGAGCTGAATACGATAGCTGCAGGTCATTTTATTGCTGGTCTTGAGTCATCTGATCCGACTCATCAATGCGAATGTTACTTTAAAGTCCTTGAATCACTATTCAAAAAGAAGAAAGATAGTAGAGCTTTTGACAATACGGTATCTACACATCTATCTGAAATTGGAACCGAATTACCTTCAGACATAGATATATCAGCCTTAAGAAAGATGCGCAACGACTGCACTCATCCAGATAGAACTAGTCACATAAATAGAAGAGATAGAGATGCTTTAGACGGAATGCACACAAGATTAGAAGCACTTAAGTTAATTGCACAATCATGCCTTCTGGAACCACCAAACACTTAAGATAAGTCATTCACTGAATTTTGAGCCAGAGTAAAAACTGTTGATTTTAGGTTCTAATGCATAGATCTCTCAACGAACGCAGTTGGGTTTTTCAAGATAAAACATAAGCTAACCAAACACGCATCTAACGCATTCTTCGTGCAAATTTCTAAAACACGGATTTCAACGTGACAGGCAGGAAGGTCCACAATCGAAACCCTTGTCTTAACCTTTTGATAGCGTAGTTTCATACAGATTGAGGATGTTTTTCAACATACTAATCGAATATTAACTATCTTCATTCCATCTTTTTTTACTAACAGTATAGGTGTGTACACATTAGCTAGGTCACCTTGTTTTAGCTTACCAATATTCATACGACACAAACTGTCGCATTGATCCTTATTATTGTTTTCGAACTAGAACAATGCAGTACGGAGCTGGCCGGCTGGAGCGCTCCGAATAAACCTAAGAGGTAGCCTAAAATGAAATTAACGACTAAAACCCTAAGCACTTTAACCTTTGCATCATTAGCAACTCTCGTCACATCGATGAGTATACAGGCACAACAATGTGCAGAGTCTGACAGGCACATAGCTTGTGTCACACCACAAGGCACTTTAGAGACACAGTCAAAATATCCATATGACTATAAGCTTCTTGGTCACGCCTATGGCGAAACAATGGAGCTCCATGAAGTGCACTTACCAAAGGGTATCACTCCTCAAAAAGTTGGTGCAGGCTTAAGCTCTACTGCCTTTTTAGGGGATGATATGCAAGTCTATGCCTACGGTGGCCATTTCAATAGTGCTGATCGATATGGCGCATCGGCTATTCCAGGTCATCACTACACAGATATAGAAGTATGTGGTGGTTACATATTCCCCGTTGGCCCTGAGCATATGACATCGGGTGATCCTCGTATTCACATGTGGGATATTAACGCCCACGAAAATCACCACCCATTAAACACAACAGCAAATATTGACGTTGTCAGCTTAGAATGTCATGCAGGCAATACCCTCTTGATTACTGATAGTAATGATCTTGTTTACGCTTACGACGTTAACAATAGGACCCTAACCCTAAGCGAGCTCATTCCTGAACCTAAAATCGAGTTCGTAGATGGTTATACGATTAAGGGAGAGAACTTTGGAATCGAAACGGCTTATATTTCTATTGACGGAATAAACCTTGAAGTAAGTTCCTGGTCCGCTCGTGAAATAGTGATTAACCCTATTGAGTTCTCGATAAGTGGCAACTTAGTGGTTACCAGGAAAAATGGTATGGCATCACCATTATTTTACGCTGAGCTAGTCGGCAGTAATACTGACCAACAATGTGACCCAGAAACGATTGAAGTTATTAAAGAGGTCGAAGTCATTGTCACTAAAACTGTTGAAGTACCGGTTGAAGTGATTAAAGAAGTATTAGTTGAAAAAGTAGTCGAAGTACCCAGAAATCTAACTTTCGAGGAATTGCTTGCTGTTGTGAGTGAAAAAGCATTGCAAAGTAAGCAATATCATAAAGCTCTCAGAAAAGCCTTGCTCAATGCTAAGCAAAAATCAAAAAGTAATAATCGTCGAGGGGATGGCTATGGTGACAAAAAACATGTACATACAGGTATCAACCAGAACTAGATAAGGAATATCAACCCATTACCAATAGATAAACAATGCGGCCACTATGATCAGTGGCCGCTCATTTTACTCATATAAACAAAACATGATTACCCACCCGTAACATTCATTGCTGGTGACATTTTTATATTTTTGTCACCGCACAATCACAACCATGCTGCGTGGGGTTAACCTTAAGATTAGGGCCGCTTTGTTCTTTTATTAAACTTTCCCGCCCACACCTTTAAACTTCTCCACAAACGCGGCGATCTTTTGGAAGACGCTCTGTTTCTTGGTTAGATATTGCGGATTTAACGGGCTCATCTTGGGCAGAATGGCATTGAGCTCTGTTCCTGCATCGCTGGCGTACTCCCGTTTAAGAGATGTAATGATATAGCGCTTCGCGGCTTCTTGATTCAGGTTCTCAGCAGCAATCAGCTCCTCAGCTTCTCGTTGCTGTTCAACTTGGGCGAAGGAAAAGAAGGCTTCGATCACGCTGGACTTTTCGCCAATCTCGTCAAGGTCGGTTTGATTAATAAAGTCCACCACCAGACTTTCTTTGGCGCGGTTGCCAAGGCTGGCACGGATCACTCGGCGCACTTCATCAACCAAATCGGCTTTACTTTTGGTTTTCTTGTTATGCTCAAAAATTAGTTCCAGAATATAATCGAGGTTGATCTCCTGGGATTTCAGCAAGTCTATCTCGAACACCACGTCATCCCATTCGATGATAGATTTTTCTTTCTCTTCTGCTGATTTTTGTCGGCGCTGCCAATCGCGGATGTCGTTGTAGGTAGAACGGTAATCCTGGACCTTACGTTCGGCTGGCAGGCGTATTGTCTGTAACTCAGCCAGCTTTTCGTCATCCAAATAATGTTCTGTTTTAAACGCTTCAACCGCTTCGGGGTCGTTCATGTCAAGGCTTTGCATGGCTTTCAGGCTGGCAAACTCATCATAGTTTTGCAGCACATTCTCTACTCGCAGGTATTCTCCAAAGAGTTTGGCAAAGTCTTTTTTATCGGACTCTTTTTCAATGGCGGTCGGATCAGGAAAGCGCTGCTCCAGCTCGCATACCACATCCATAAAGCCTCGCCGTGCTTGACCGGTCACCACATCGGTAAAGCCTTCCATGTATTCCTTGTAGCTTTTTTCCAGCACCACGTTTTTGGTGTTTTTATCGCCAAAAAGGGTAATGGCATCCACGGTTGCCATTTCCAGATCTCGGAAGGTGACGATATTACCGAACGTTTTGGTGGCGTCATAAATGCGGTTGGTGCGCGAATAGGCCTGCATCAAACCGTGGTAACGTAGGTTTTTATCCACAAACAACGTATTGAGCGTAGGGGCATCAAAGCCAGTGAGGAACATACCCACCACAATCAGCAAATCGATTTCCTTGGTTTTCACCCGCTTAGCTAAATCACGGTAGTAATTCTGGAAGCCGTTGCTGTCGACACTGAAATTAGTTTTAAAGAAGGCGTTGTAATCGCCTATCGCCGCGTTTAAAAACTCTTTGGCGCTGCTATTCATGGCCGAGACATCAAAGCTTTCATCCAAAAGATCACCCACCGCATCCTGTTCTTCGTTGGCAGCAAAGGAGAAGATAGTGGCGATTTTCAGCGGTTTATCTTTGTTTTTATATAAAGGGTCGGCCTGCAATTTGTTGAGCGATTCATAATACAGCTTGGCGGCATCCACACTGCTTACTGCGAACATGGCATTAAAGCCCTTGGCATTCGCCTGCAATCGGTGGGTCTTCTGGCGGTAGTTATGCAGAATGTACTGGGAAATTTCGCGAATACGCTCTGGGTGCAACAGCGCCTCTTTGTTTTCAGCGGCAGATAGTTTTTTCTCGTCCTGCTCGGTTTCAATGGCCTTAAATTTGTGGCGCACATCGTTGTAGTCCACCTTGAACTTAAGCACCTTTTCATCGCGTATCGCATCGGTAATCACATAGGAATGCAGTTCGCGGCCAAAGACGCTGGCGGTGGTTTCTGCGCCTAAAGCGTTTTTCGGGAAGATGGGCGTACCGGTAAAGCCAAACTGATAGAAGCGTTTGAATTTCTTGTTCAGGTTAAGCTGAGCTTCACCAAACTGGCTGCGGTGGCATTCATCAAAAATAAACACTACCTGCTTGTTGTAGATGGACAGATCGCCTTCGTTTTTCATCAGATTGTTGAGTTTTTGGATGGTGGTGACGATGATCTTGTTATCGTCTTTATCCAGATTACGTTTTAAACCTGCGGTACTGTCTGAGCCATTCACACTGTCGGGTGAAAAGCGTTGGTATTCTTTCATCGTCTGGTAGTCGAGGTCTTTTCTGTCGACCACAAAAAACACCTTATCGACAAATTCCAGTTCTGTAGCTAAACGCGCGGCTTTAAAGCTGGTTAAGGTTTTACCAGAGCCTGTGGTATGCCAGATAAAGCCGCCACTTTCTGGCTTGCTCCAGTTTTTTGCCTCATAAGAACTTTTCACCTTCCACAAAATACGCTCGGTGGCAGCGATCTGGTAGGGGCGCATAACAAGTAATGTGCCACTCACATCAAACACCGAATAATGCAGCAACACATTGAGCAGGGTGTGCTTCTGAAAGAAAGTCGCGGTAAAGTCTTTCAGGTCTTTAATTAGGCTGTTATCTGCCTTCGCCCAGTTCATACTAAAGTCGAAGCTATTTTTGTTGCGCTGGGTGGTATTAGCAAAATAGCGGCTATCGGTGCCGTTAGAGATGACAAACAACTGCAAGTACTTATACAGCGAATCCTCGCTGTTAAAGCTCTCTTTACTGTAACGATGTACCTGATTAAAGGCTTCACGAATGGCCACACCACGCTTTTTCAGCTCGATTTGTACCAGCGGCAAGCCGTTCACCAGAATAGTCACATCATAACGGTTGGCATGGCTGCCGGTTTGTTCAAACTGCTTGATCACCTGCACCTTGTTGCGGGTGATGTTGTTTTTATCCAACAGATAAATATTTTTAATGCGGCCATCGTCAAACACAAAGTCGTGAATATAGTCATCATGGATCTTGCGGGTTTTATCCAAGATGGTGTCACTGGGTTTATCCAGATAGGTTTCCACAAAACGTCGCCACTCACCCTCGGCAAACTGTACATTATTTAGCATTTGCAACTGCTCGCGAACATTGGCCAGCATGGCCTGCGGGTTATTCAAGCCAGGCAGGAACTCATAGCCCTGGTTTTGCAAATCCTGAATAAGCTCGCGCTCTAGCGCATCTTCGCTCTGATAGCTCTCGGCCACTTTCCAATCTTTTTTGTATTTATCCAGTACGATAAAGTTGTTTAATTCGGCGATGGACTTGGTATATTCAGGCATGCTCTTCTACCTCTTGCCAGTAACTATAGTTATCAACCAAATGCTTCAAAAGAAATCTAACAATTTGCTTTTCTTCTGGTTTTAAATGAGGAGGCTGAGCATTCGCTAAGGTGTCATGACTCGAAAATTGAATAATCCTATTTAGATACGCCTCTTTATTCTCTTCACTATCCCCTGGTAACAATTCTGACCATCTAGAATAACCTAGGAAACTAGCAGTTTTTTCGTAAAGGTTACGCAAAAAGGTAAAATGATATCTTTGGACATTACCTTGTTTGATTGCCGAATCAAGTTGCCGCTTTAAATCCAAGTGGTAGAAAAAGCTTGTATTTGAGTCACCATTTTTTTCAACCAAAGAAACCGTATTGTCTTCTAACCGTTCCAATAAATAACAAGATTTCGACTTCAATTCATTATGAAGGAAATTATAGAAAGTCGTATCATGAGTAGAAACGATAAACTTAATTAATGAAGAACTCTTTTTTATTAATGAAGCTAAATCAACAGCAAGTTGCATCAAATGATTTTCATCCAAAGAACTTACAGGATCATCAATGAAAACATATTTAAGCTGATTAAACTGATCAGTTTCTCGGTCTTCTTTCTCAACAACATTAAGCACATCAATAACTTGCTCCAGAAGACTATAAAAAACACTCCAAACAAAGTTACTCTCTTCACCCTTAGAGATTTTTATATTTGGTTCGCTTTCGTTATTTCCGCGTTCAAACGAAAACTTCACTTCTGTAAATGCGGGTACGGTTTGCTGCTCACCATTACTATTAGTAAAGATGTACTCGTCATTAAAATGTGGTGTCAGTTTGGGGTTGGTATATCGCTGGAAATGACCGACCACATTTCTATCTTGACCCTGTTCTTTAAACACCCAGTCCGTAAAAGCGTTCGGATGAATTTTTAGCACACGGGTTTCATCATTGAGCAGATCATTATCCCAATAAAAAAGATCTTCGGTAAAAGCGTTGTAGTAAAGAACGTTTTTCTTTGATAATTCAGACTTGTTATCAACTCCATCTGATTCTATATCGAGTACCAGCAATTCTTTAAAAGCTCGCGATAGGCGAGTCTTACCAGAACCATTAAAAGCATATATTAGCTGCACTTTTTTATTGGAGTTCTTTAGCTGTAGGGCTAAGTCTTTTAATTCCTTACTCATATCAGGCAGCTACCTCAGTATTCGGTTTGGGAAAGCTCAGCAACAAATCCCGGTAATACTCGTACTGCTTTTGGCGCAATGCAATTTCGCGCGGCAAGCCTTCGGTGATTGAACTGGTTAGAGTGTCGAATTTATCCAAAATGGCGACAATGCGAGTTTGCTCTTCAAACGGTGGAACTTTAATTGGTAACTTAGCTATATTACCCACGGCAAGGCCTGGTTGAGCAGACTTTGACTTATATTGGTTTAAATTCATAAATGTAAGCATATAGAATACCCAATCTATATTAATACCGTCTTTTGGAGAGCAAGCTACGGCATGCTCTGTAGCATAAAACTTTCCTTTTGCTCGTTTGACATTGCCACATAACGCGCCCTGCCTACCTATCAAAACATAATTTCCCTCATGGCTGTAATTGCTAACAAATCCTCGCGATCCGTTCCCGCCATAACATGTGTACTTGTGCTCAGAAGTTTCGGTTTCTGCAATATCTTTTGCTTTAATGTTTTTTCCAGCACGCATATCGAGAATATCCCCAATCGTAAATTCTTTAGTAGAGTCATATACTTCAGTGAGAAGCTTCTCGCGATAGTAATTGTATTGTTTTTTGCGGGCAGTCAGCTCGGTGGTTAGCTCGGTGGTCAGCTCGGTGAAGGTGTCCAGAATGCGGACGATTTCGGCCTGGATTTCTAGGGATTTTTTTGGGTTGTCTGGGCAGGGGATGGGGATTTGAATGCAGTTTAAGTTCTTTTGATTCAGCTTTGGTTGCGCAGCTCCTGAGATGTATGGAGTCAAATCAATACTATTGAGGTAAATATCAACGAATCTGCGTTCGACGTAAGTATTGAATTTTAATATGTGAGCATGGTTATTTACCCAACTTTTACCACTAATGCTGAATGCAATTGGTGTATTTCTAGCGACCAAATTTGCACCATCTTCAGAAACAAGTAAAAAATCGCCATCAAAAATATAATCTTTCACATAATCAACGATACCTGATGCGCCGTAATATGGGATTTCACCTGATTCTCTCAATCCACTAGTTATCGGTTTTCGCATTGAATCAAGATTTTGTGCTAGCCCTCCCAACGGTTTCCACTCCACCTCTACCCCATCCAACAACTTTTCCAAATAATTCAAGCTGCTCATACGTCCAACTCCTCACCCTCAATCTCCGCGACAATCGCATCAATATCAATACGCAGTTGGGTAATCTTAGCGACAGTAATTTTTAGATCAGCATTCAGCTCAACAATATTAGTCACTGTGCGGGTGTCTTTGGCTTCCACATAACTACTCACCGACAGGTTGTAGTCATTAGCGGCGACCTGTTCAAACGGTACGGATTTGGCGAGATGATCGACATTTTCTTTATTATCAAACACATCCATGATTTTCTGGATGTGGTCATCTGTAAGCGTATTGGTGTTGGTGTTTTTTTTAAATAGACCGCTAGCATCAATAAACTGGGTGTTAGTATCGGTTTTGTGTTTGGAAAGTACCAGAATAGTCACCGCGATGGTGGTTCCAAAAAACAGGTTGGGCGCGAGGGAAATCACGGTTTCCACGTAGTTATTATCTACTAAGTATTTGCGGATTTTCTGCTCAGCACCGCCCCGGTAAAAAATACCGGGAAAGCAGACAATGGCAGCGCGGCCTTTGCTTGAGAGGTAACTGAGTGCATGCAGCACAAAGGCAAAGTCGGCTTTGGATTTGGGCGCGAGCACACCGGCGGGGGCAAAGCGATCATCGTTAATCAGAGTTGGATCATCGCTACCTATCCACTTCACCGAATACGGCGGGTTGGAAACAATGGCATCAAAGGGTTTGTCATCCAGAAAGTGCGGGTCTGTTAAGGTATTGCCCAGCTGCATATTGAACTTGTCGTAGTTGATGTTGTGCAAAAACATGTTCATACGGGCAAGGTTGTAGGTGGTGTGGTTAATCTCTTGCCCGAAGAAACCGTCTTCAATGATGTGGTTATCAAAGTGTTTTTTGGCTTGCAGCAGCAGCGAGCCTGAACCAGCAGCCGGATCATAAATTTTATTGACGCTGGTTTGCTTGTGCATGGCAAGCTGCGCAATCAGCTTTGAAACGTGCTGAGGGGTGAAAAATTCACCACCGGATTTACCGGCATTGGCAGCATAGTTAGAAATGAGGAATTCATAAGCATCTCCGAACAGGTCAATCTGGGCGGCATCACTCTTTTCATAAAAATCATGACCAAAATCCAAACCTGCCACGCCTTTCAAAACCGCCGCTAAACGAAGGTTTTTGTCTTTCACGGTATTACCGAGTCGGTTACTGGTGGTATCGAAATCAGCAAACAGCCCTTTGATGTCGCCTTCTGAGGGGTAGCCACTGGCTGAGACTTCGATGGCGGCAAAGGTGGCGGCGAGATCGGTGTTCAGGCTTTCGTTACTGTTGGCGTTTTTGGCGACATTGGCAAACAACTGACTGGGGTAGATGAAGTAACCCTTAGTTTTAATGGCGTCGTCTTTGATGTCTGGCGTGATCACCTCATCGCTCAGCGCGGCGTAATGAATACTGTCGTCACCGGCCTCAATATAGAGAGCAAAGTTTTCGCTGATGAAGCGATAAAACAGGGTGCCGAGGACATACTGTTTAAAATCCCAGCCGTCTACTGAGCCGCGCACATCGTTGGCAATGGCCCAGATTTGTCGTTGTAGGGCGGCGCGTTGTTGGGTGCTTGTCATGCTGTTATTCCTGTATTAATTCGTTTAAAGAACAGCAATGAAAAGATGTATACATTGAAGTCTGACGCTTCTATTGGGCCTTTAAGTATCCACGCCGCTTTTGATAAGTATTGTTCACGTTGTGAGAGTGTTAGTTTCTCGTCCATCATTTACTTCTTTGTCCATTGGATAATATTTTAATTATAAGCTGCAAAAGCTTTTTCTATTCGAACTCAAGGTCCGCTAGATCCTTAAGACTTACTTTCTGCATCGACGTTCCCGTCGCGATGTTTTTTATACTCTCCACATTTTTCAGGATTAGCTCTTCGAGGCCATCACGGTGAGCGGTAATAATACAGTAGTTGGGTTTGGTCGCAGCTTCTTGTCGTGCTTCACCATTAATAATTTCGCCTATCCGATTACCTGCAAGCCCCATAACAATTTCGTTGTCGGCCAATTTATCGCCAGGTCTTCCAGAAGAACGAATTTCTGCAATGTCTTTTAAAGTGGTCATAAAGTTACTCCAGTTAAGTTAATTCTCAAGACATAAATATTATTTAGAAAAAATATCAATACCTTAAATTTTTATCTGCTAGCTAATCTTTGAATTATAAAAAGTGATATTTCTTGCTGCAACCCTAGCTTTAAAAGCATTTGTCTCAAAACCTTCAGCAGGATATTCTCTTTCGAAATGTGCTTTTCCTTATTCATTTTATTCGATTTGATTAACTGTATACCTATCATACGACAGTTTGTGACACGTCATTTCCTATATATGTTAGAAAAGAAGCCCCACGTTTGATTGAGCCGCTAAGTTCATTAAAAACCACCGCCTAATTACTGTCTAAATACTAGATTTTTCAAATGACTTAAGACTCTTGCCAAAGCTATATACGAACTTATCTAGCAATATAGAATCTACGACTGTCGCAGATACTTCTATTGTCTCATTCAGCAGATCATTTATTACCTGATCACGCGACAATGGTGTTTCACTTAGGTGGTTTCCTGCCTTTTTATCAACAATGAATTTAACCTTTACCTTCACGCCTGAACCAAAGCTAAACCGACCATCATCGGCATATTTTTTTAGCTTAAATTCCTTGGGTGTTTCAAACTTCAAGGTTGTTGACGTCACGCTTTTGATACGATGTACCGCTAAGCTATATTCTTTATCAGAACCCAGGTAACGGCAGACCATATAAAAACGCAAACCTTGCTGAACTAAGCCTAAAGGCATCACCTCCATTTCAGAGGTCTTGCCTTCAGCATTTTCATACTGCAACTTTAGTCGACGGTTTTCATATAGAGCTTCAGTAATTAATTCGAATACTTCTTTATCTATGTCTGGTGGAATTAGAGGCTGCCGCTCACTAATCATGAGTACCTTATTTAACCACTGCTTTTCAAGCTCTACTGCTTTGTCTGTCGGGTCGATCAAGCGGTTTCTAGAACGTTCAAAAAAACCCTTCATAGACTTTAGTAATTGCGGGGGTAATAAACCCTGTAAATATTCTTCTGATAAGCGAAGCATTAATGATTCTTGAGGGCTCAGTTCTGACATCGAAAAACCCTTTGAGTCAGGGTGCCAACGGTAACCAAATGGTTTGCTTCTTTCGTCACAAATAATACCGAACTCATCGACCAAATCACTTAAAGTTCGCTGAACAGTCCGATAAGATTTATTCCAGCCAGCATTCAATAGCTCTGAATGTATATCTCTCGCAGACTTTGAGGATTGTCTTGGTATTCGTCTTAGTATGTCGAGCGCAAATTTTAACTGCTCTGATGAGGATGATCTCTCTGCCACAGAATGTCCTTAAGTTAACTAATTTCCTTTTAACCAGTTTAGCTTTGGATTCTTATAATTCCATACTAATTCTCAATACAATAAAGGACTTAAGTCAATCACTGTATGTATTGTAAAACTGGAGTATTTAGTTAGTTAGTGATTACTTACTTTATGTGATCAACATAAATAAAGTTATCTACAGATAAATTGGTTTCTCCATTCCAACGATAGGCGACTAATTTTCCACCTTTACCTTTAGCTACTGAATAGTCAATACATGCAATATTCTGAGCAAGAGGTTTTGGCTTATCGTCATTAAGCCAGTAATGACCGATAAATACCGGCGGAGCATTATCAGGGTATCCAATAAGCTGATCTTTATTGACTGGTATTTCAGTGATCTCTTTTTGATAGTGGCCAAATGCCAATTCACCTAAATTCTCTGCTTCATTTAACCACCAACGCATTCGAACTTCGTGTCGTTCATGACCATCTTTGTCAAAGAAACTAATAGAATTAGGGAGTTTGAATTCAAGCCCCTTTAATAATATTTCAATAGCATTATATTCAATGGTGTCTTTTCTATTGGCTGCAATAAAGAAATCATTTGTCATCGTCTGGTCATCATTAAGCATTGGACAGATTGATTGAATTATATCGTCGTGCCAACACGCATGAATGACTCTAATACCCTCTATTTCTAACCACAAAGGCAGCGACCTAAAGAAAGATAACACCTTATTTAATTCATTTTTGAGTTCAGGTGAGCTGTAGTCATTTAGGAATGCTAGGTGTTGACTGATATTCTTATCATCACGTTTTCGCAACCATGCAGCTGGGTTTTCAGGGTCTGAAGTATGGAAAGCGAGTGCATTGAATTCATGGTTGCCCATCACGGCTAGCGCTGTGCCCGCCTCAACCATCGGCATAACAATATCTAGAACTCGCTTTTGATTAACGCCTCTATCAATAAAGTCGCCTAAAAATATGACTTTACGTTCAGTGTGTTTATAGAAACCTTCTGAATTTTCATAATCTAATTCTTTGAGTAATTCGATTAGGTCGTTGGCATGACCATGAATATCTCCTATAAGGTCATATCCTTGCTTTGCATCTATCATAATTTATCCTAACAAAAAGCTATTTTTCTGACCTGAGTGGACTAGCTTTCACAAGCTAGAAACACCTCCTGCCGTCCCCACAACTCTACTCGTTCTTTTGCTCTTGTGATGGCTGTATAAACTAGTGCTTTGTTAAAAACAGGGTTTGCAATATCCGGTAATAAAAAGAGTACCTCTGTAAACTCTGAGCCCTGAGATTTATGAACCGTCATTGCAAACGCAGTTTCATGAATAGGAATTCTGCTTGGAGTAAAATCTTTAAACCCTTCGCTTGTTGGAAAATACACACGTAGCTGGCCATTTGATTCTAGATCTAAACAGATGCCAACATCCCCGTTATAAAGACCCGTTTGATAATCATTATTACTTACCATCACAGGGCGACCGTGAAACCAGATCTTATCCTCTGTGAAACCCAGCGCTTTTTGACATAATTTATTGGTTTCTATCCGACCACAAAAACCTTTGTGCATAGCCGTTAGTAAGCAAAACTGATTAAAGGCTTTGAACACTTTTTCAGGTTCTATTGGTTTCTGATGTAATTCATTCAAGAAAGGTTTAAAGCCTTCCTGAACTTTAGTGATTAATGGATCTAGCTCTTTACTACTATAACGGCGATATTCTTGGGCTTGGTAATCTACCCATTCAATATCGGCGTAATCTGTACCAACCATTAACGCCAGCGCTTTACTATTTTCGCCAGCATTAATAGCCCTTGCTAATTGACCTATACCGCTTTTCTCACCAAAACGATAACTATGATGTAAAAACACCAGATTATCAGCTAATGCTTTTGGTTGATCGCTCGTAAAATCGGCTAATGATTGGCCAGATAAATGCGATAATTCCTCAGCAAAAACCTGACTAAAACCAAACTGTTTACAGATGCTAGCAAAAGGACTTCCTGGTTCAACAGCAGCAAGTTGATCTTTATCACCGAGAAGTATTATCCGAGCATTATCGGGTAAAGCATCCAAACACTTCGCCATCATGGCACTATCAATCATAGAGGACTCATCGATCACCAAGACATCCACAGCTAAAGGGTTTTCTGCATGATGCTTAAAGTTTACAGAATACGCTTTATAGCCTAATAAACGATGTAATGTAGAGGCCTGAAGTTGTAATTGTTGTTTGATGCTTTCGTCACAATCCAGGTCTGCCAAATTTTTACGAATAGATTCCTGCATACGCGCAGCAGCTTTGCCTGTGGGCGCAGCTAGGCGAATCCTTAATTTGTTATTGGTGGTGCACAAAGCTGCTAGCAAACGTAACACTGTTGTAGTTTTACCTGTACCCGGTCCGCCTGAAATAACACAAAGCCGTTTTGTTAGTGCTAGCGCTGCCGCTATTTTTTGCCAGTTCGGATTGATATCAGTAGCAGGAAACAAACGATTCAAGGTTTCTATCGTTTGCTGTTCATTAATGGTGTCTGCCTCTTCGACAGATAATTGATTTAATCGCTGGTTAAGTTTTGAGTGATATAAATGATAACGTGCTAGATAGAGGTGGCCATTATCTACTATCAGTGGTGCAAACCCTTCTGGTTCTGCAGCCACACCAATTTCGATGAGTTTTTGTTTCCACAAATCAACAGCATCAAACCCGGAAGACAAGACTGCCTCCTTCATATTTAGGCTGATCTGACCAATATCTAAAGCTTCTAATACAAGCCGTATCGTCTTCTCGACTAGCTCAGTTTCATTTTTATTATCACATAAGCGATTACATACGCCGGAAAGCTGTTGGGCTAATAAAGCAATATGGCTATCTATATTAATTTTTTGGCTTACCACTGTGCTGGCCGTCGTCACCTTATCTACTAAAATATTCATGCTACAGCCTCCTGATGAATCAATAACTTATCTAAAGCCAGTATCAGTGCAGTAGATGGTGTTAATTGATAAAAACCATTTACGGGTTCATCTTCTGGTTGATTCATATCTACCCCTCTTACAAAGGCATACCATGCTCCACCTAAGTGCTGTTCGATATCGTAATCGGGTAATTGCTGCTGTAAGTAGCGATGAAGGGCTAATAGATAAATAAGCGCCTGTAAATAATAATGTGTTTCGGCCATGGCATGTTCAATACGATCTGGAGCATAGTCTTGACTGCTATAACCTAGGTGGTTCGACTTCCAATCAAGCACATGGTATCGCCCTTGATCATCTTTAAAAACCAAGTCAATGAAGCCCGTTAAAAAGCCCTGTATACGTTTATGGTTTAATTGCTTACTGGCTTCAATGAAAACGAAGGGTAACTGAAATCTCGGATCTGCCAATAGTTTTTGAATTGCATCTGTAGACCCGCGGGCTGAGAGTAGAAATTCTAATTCAGGCTGTCGGTCTTGTGCAGCCACTTTAGTTAAGCAAAAACCTGTATGCGTATCAGCTGTTTTTAAAGGTTTATTTAAGGTATTTAAGACAGCATCAGCAACTGTTTCATACCATTCTGGTCTCAATTCAGGCTTAGCAACCGAGAAGCGATTCATACTATCCGCCACTAAGGTTTTCAATGTTTCTTTATTGGTGTTAGCAAAATCCCAGTGTTCAAAAATATAATGTAAGCACTCCCCAGGCATCGCTCCACGAGGAAAACTAAAAATATTATAACTGTCTATCACACTTGGGTCTTCAGCTTGAATTTCATCAGCACTTATCTCAAGAATATCATCAGCATGTTCTGAACGCTGCTGACGTTCAAGCGAAGCATGTTGCCCTGCGGTTAAAGCACTAAAACTACTTGTTAACCAAGACGGATAGAAAGCAGTCATGGGAAAGGCACCAATACTAAGACCTTCAACAGTTTCAGTTTTTATACTGACATAATTAGGTTTTTCAGCTTCTTTAATGATTGTTATCGAAATGTTTGCATGATTGTTTTCTATTGAGGCAGGATGACGCTGAGAAGCTTCTTTTTGAAATGCCTCAACTCCTTCAACAAATGCGTTAAAGCTCATGAGTTTAACTTTGTCACGAAGTTGTTCAACGGGGTTATCGGACATGCTCTCATCACCGTATAACAACCATGCTAAGGCAGAATTAGCAGTGTAAACATATTGACCATACTGGACGTGTGCCCAAAAAATCACACAACGATGTACTGGGCGAGTCAAGGCGACATATAGCAAACGAAGCTGTTCCTTAAGCTGATCCTGTTCGGCTTGTTTTCTGGTTTCTTCAAAACCTGCAGATCCAAAATCTACAATCGCTTGTTCACCTTCATGGGCTGCGAGAATAGCTGACTCATGGAACTTTTTCCCCTGCCATAAAAATGGACAAAAAACGATATTGTATTCCAGACCTTTGGATGCATGAAGCGTAACAATTTTCACTCTCTGAGTATCACTTTCTAAGCGTAATTGATGCTCATCGTCTTTACCGTTTCCGTTAACAGCATGTTGAAGCCAATTGATTAAGCCCTTCAAGCTGACTTGTTGACGGCTGCGCTGTTGGAGAATTTCTGCCAAGTGCATTAAGTCAGTTAAGTTACGCTCCCCATCGATAAACTCAACCAGACGTTGTGGTAAGGTAAAACCATTCGCATCCTCACTGTTCAACCAGTGCCGGAACATCGTACTAAAACCACTTTTAAGATAGACGGTTCTTAACTGCCAGAACTGTTCAAGCAAGTTTTCCCACTGTTGACCTTGCTCCTTCAAGGAGACTATTTCATTACCACTAAACCCGACTAAAGAATCCGCCAGCAGCTCTGAAACACGCGCTTCATCACTAGGGTCTGCAACAGCTTGCATTAACCTTAATATCGTCTTTGCCGCATCACTTTTGAGAACCTTGTCTTGCCCTTGTCTAACACTCATTACGCCTTGTTTCGAAAGCGCTTTTGTAAACATTTTAGCTTGTTTATGAGTTGGTACTAATATGGCAATATCTGATGGCCTGACTTTAGTTTTCTTTCCATCACAGCCTATAAAATAAGCATCACCTTTCTCAGCCTTTGCCAAAATTTCAGTAATTTGTTGAACAGTATTTGCTACGGCAATAGGCTCTACTTTACCTTTACTAAATGGTTTTCCTTCTTCACTTTCTGCTACCACAAACTGCAGTGCCGATTCATTTTGATCAACAATCACCAGTTCTTTCTTTTCAGTAGAGTTAACCCAGTCAAAACTAATAGAGTTATCAATAAAGCTTTGTTGTTTAGTGCTGAATAAAGCATTCACACTATCAACCAAGGCGGGTGTGGAGCGGTAATTTGTTAACAAAGTCTGCTGGGTATTCGTTGACGCAGCACCTTGATAATAGGCATATATATCTGCACCACGAAAACTGTAAATAGCCTGTTTAGGGTCGCCCACATAAAATAGTGGTGTTTTAGTTTTAGCAAATAAGGTTTGAAATATCGTTAACTGTAATGGGTCAGTATCCTGAAATTCGTCAATGAGCGCAGATTGATATTGTTTTGTTGCCGCTCTAGCCAGAATGTCACCACTTTCACCATTGAGCGCTTTATAAACATTCAACATCATTTCATCAAAATCTAACAAGCCCTGTTCAGACTTCATTAGTGCTAATTGAGTATCAAGATATTCTAATAATTCAACCAACAGATTTTGTTTTCGAGCCAGAAAGGTTTCTTCAATTAATTCACAGTACTTGTTATGCGATTCTATAAGTTGATCTAATGCCGTAAAAAACGAATATTCATTGATTGTTTTACCTTTCTTTAATTTACTCTTGATCTCTAATTGCGAAAACTTATTTGCGTCTTTAGGAATTGTACTAAACCAAGTGCGTAAATCCTGTTGAAGGAAAGTGTCTAATGCTGTGACATATCTATCTAATGATTTTATTTTGTAACTGTTCCCGTTTAATAGACCGTCTTTCATTAGTGATTCTAAGTCAGCACTTATCGATTTAGAGTTCGTTTTCCAATCTGCTGCAACATGGCAATGATACTTTTTAAGCTCTTCTACTAAAGATAGATCTAGAGGCTCAGGTCTCTCTGGTGCAAGCACCTTTTGATAAGGTTTATTGATAAAGTTTTGAATTTCATCTCGCCACACAATTGGAGACTGTTTTTGCTTTATTAACCAGGTGGCCCATATTTCGTCATCGGCGTTTAAAGTACTGACTTTTTTTCGCCAAAAATCTGCAACGACTGTATCTATCAATTCCTGGCTATCATTAAGTAAGGTCAAGTTAAAACGACCACCGGCTTCAAAGGCATAGTCATTCAACAAACGCTGACAAAAACTATGAATAGTGAAAATAGCCGCTTGATCAAAATGCGCCAGTGCTTTTAATAAACGTTGTTTGATTTCGTCAGTGCTAAATTTCTTTTCCCATAAACTGAAAAGTTCGGTAAAAAAATCAGCATCATTCTGTAAGCGCTGACCATTCAAATTGCTCATTGCTTGTTGCAAGCGCTGCCGAATACGACCTGTTAATTCTGCTGTTGCAGCTTTGGTAAATGTCACCACCAGTATGTTCTCTGGCAACAGGTTTTTCTCTACCACTAAGCGCAGATATAAGCCGGTAATACTCCATGTTTTACCCGTACCAGCGCTAGCTTCAATTAAGTTACTCCCTTCCAACTGAGCTTTAAATACGTTAAAAGCTATGCGACTTTCCATAATCAGTTACTCCCTGCTTCAATTAATGGGCATAGCAGTGTTTGTGCTAATTTTTTAAAATCACTATCAAGAGGCGAATGACCACGATATATAAATTCGTTAGCTGGCTTACTGCGCTCTCCTGGAAAGTCATACCCGTCCTCCCATTTATCTTTTGCTTTTTTAAGTGCTGCATCTTCATCACCTTTTTTGGCAAAGACCATCGCGTATTCATAACTCACTTTTGCGAAAAATGGCAAGGGGCTAAGACTTCCATCACGGTAAGCTTTTATCCACTCATTTAATAACAACTCGGGGGCTTCTATTTTCTCAAAAACCAAGGTCTCATCTAAGCTAACAATTTTAGTGATACATTGGATACCATCAGGATTTGCACAGCATAAAAGTAAATGTTTTAACCAAACTTGAATTTTTTGCCAAGGATATAATTTATCTGTAATTAGAAGTAATTGACCTTCGGGGCGCAGATTCCTTAGCGCTCCAGCGACATTAATACCCTCTATGTGCAGATCTACCGCGATAGGTGCCAATGTTTTCTCTAGAAATTCAGGCTCTATGTTTTCAAGTAAAGCGTCCACCGTTTCTTGCTCAATGTTTTGTAAAATTTCACCCTGTAATCCATGAGGTAATTTACTAGATGCTTGAGCCATAGCCATTGAGGTATTAGCCCTACCTACCTTCGCCTGTGTTAAAGCAATTGATCGTATACTGCTATCGGCAAAATCAGCTAAGTTAAATGGTTCTGTATTTAGCCATTCATTCGTTTCATCACGAATATAAATTCCTAAACTTTGACGTAGAAAACTGTTTTGTGGGTTTTGAAAAAAACTACATAGATCATCAAATTCAATAAACAAAATTGGAGCTATCTCTTTTAGCGTTTGTTCAAATAAACGAGGAATTTCTCTTTTCCCATGTCCTACACGCTGAGCAACAGCCAGCCATTTTTGATCATGGCTATGCAAGTAAGAAGAAGTTGTATAATTTCCTGCACTGTAAATATGTATGGAATGCTGTTGTAGAGACAAAGTTATAGCATTTTGGCTGCAACAATCTAGTAACTCAGAGACTAAAACAGAGGGGGGTACTTTCTCACCATTATGTATATTACGGCCCACATAACTTATATATAGGGATTCTTGAGCTGCTAATATCAGCTGTAGTGTAAGGTAACGTTCGTCATTAGCCTTATTTCTATCACCACTGCGCTTGTGGTCTGAACTCTTGTTTTGCAACAGATCAAACCCAGGTTCTTTCTGCTGTGTTGGCCAAGCATCATAATTCATACCTAATAAACATATATGCTTAAACGGAATACCTGTTAGAGTATTCATATTGGTAAAGTTAACCACCCCGGATAAACGGCCTGAATTAACAGTGCTGGCAAAATTCTCATTCAACAAAACTATAATTTCCTGAACACTTAATGTGCCCTCATAATCAGTTTGTTGAGTTTGATTTTTTAACTTATCTAACAACTTTAAAAACTCTAGATGATTAGTTTCTTCTAACTCATCTATTACAAAAAAATCTCTCAAAATACTTTGCAATAAGAACTGCCATGTTTCCATTGTATGATTTTGTTTTAATACGTCTCTCCACTCGAATAACAACTCACAGTAATTCACGAATTCACTTAAGAGTAAGGTTAAGCCACCTTCGACTTCATCTACTGGCAAGACATTATGGAATAGAGGTAATTCTGGATTAACCTTTTTAGGTAAAGCAAGACCAAGCAGTAGTCGATCTAGACCCGTTCTCCAAGTGTTTTCGTCGGAAGCAGGTAAACCTAATTCCTCTTTATGTGCTGCATCTATCCCCCACCGAACACCAGCATCATCCAACCATTTATCAACTTGATCTAGTGCTTCATCCGTAAATTTGAAACGCTTTTGAATTAAACGATTTCGGCTCAAGACAAGGACCTGTTCCCGGGTAAAACGCCAATTTGGAATTTCCAATAATTCAATTATCCCACTAATGAGAGTGGATTCTGCAGCTGAAAGGCTACCGTTAATCATATAAGGTATTCGGCTTGCATTAACCACATTGCTTTCAGAAATAGCGTTTACATCATTATTTACATCAAAGACGGCACGAATAAATGGGGCGTATTTGTCTAAGTCAGGCATAACGACTAATACATCATCCAGTTTTAGCTTTGTGTCATTCGCAAATTGATTTAGCAAATAATCATGGAGGGCTTCTATCTCTCTCATCTCACTGAAACAATTTACGGCAAGCAGACTTTGATCATCGTCGACTTCACATTCAAACTTGCTACCCGTTAGCAGGTTTTGTAGTTTTTGAAGCTGCGTATTATTTGAATTACAGGTAAATGCTTCAGAAATATTAGTGACAGTTTCGTTATTTAGATGCGAGAAAAACTCTAAGCCTGTTTGATGCCAGTGAGCAATCTCCGAAGGTATGAACTCATCCTCGGCAGCAGAAAAGGTAAACAAATGGCATTCACAATGTTGTGATAGAGAATGGATGAGTTTAATAAAACTCACTGGTAAACTCGCTATTCCAAATACACAGAGTGTTTTGGGTAATTCAAAAGTTTGATTTTCTATAGCATTAATAAGCTGATGCTCAAGTTGCGAACGATAAGCCTCGTCGCTTTTTTCGGTGAGTAAAGACCACATTGCTTGTTGCCACTCTTCATCATCACCTAATTCTAATAACTCTCCCTGTTTCCAACTATCTAACCAATCACCTCGATAGACCTGGTAATGGTCAAAAATACGGCTGATTTTTCCTGCCAAGACCATACGATCAGAATCCGTACAGGACTTTAGGTAATTATCTAAACGGGGGTAGGTCTGTGTAAAAGCTGAGTCATGTAGAATTTTCAATATACTGAATTGCATTACTTCTGTTGAGAAGTCACTGCATTCTGGTAACTCATCAACTGCCTGACGAATTAAACGCCAGATATAGTTGGCTGGTAAGACAGGCTCTAGATTGACACTTATTCCATTGTTTTTGGCCAATTGTTGCTGAAGCCAGCGACCTGTCATTTTATTAGGAGTAATGACCGGGATCTTAGTAAATATGTTAGTCGGTATAGATGGGGCTAATTTAATATATTGATCGGCCAGAGTTTGTAGATTTCTAGCTTTATAGAGATGAAGCATTGTTATTCCTTAACATTAATATGGAGAACGCAGCTCCTTTTTTAGCTACTTCCTCAAAACAAACTTTTTGTTGAGCTCTAGAATAAATGGTGACAAATTAATTTATCGTCTAAACACGTAGACTTTTTTTATGCTCCCCATATAAACAGAATACCAATAGAAGCGACAGTTCATGTCGCAACATTGATTTTTAATACAAAGTAATTTGTACGATATTCTACTTAGAAGTAAGAATAGAAAGAGAATTTGTATTTCGCTATTAATAGATTGCATTAAGTTTTTACTGAGTAATCTTCCAATGCTGGGCTATGATGCATAAACTTGCGTACGCTCAGTATGGGTGTGAACTAATGAAATGAAAGTACTATGGAGGAATCCGGCAGAAAAACTGCTAGTTGCTGAATACTAACCTTTTATAAAATTACTGTTCTAAAGGCTCATTACTACAGATAAACATTATCTGCTCAATTGTTCTCATGGGAGTTACTAAGAAGCCTATTTTTTTTTCATAACTTTCGTGTATTACTTTGAACTCTGGGTCAGATGATACCCTTTTACATAAGTCTAGATATGACCAATATAAATCGATTTTCTCTACTTTTTGTTTATGGGATTTACCTGTAAGAAAATTACAGACTCTGCTATCCCATATTGCGTAAACCTCTGGGTTAACAAAGTGCAATAGCTTAGACACGCCAACAAGTGAATTATTAATTAAACTTTTTAATATTTGTAATTCTTCACTTGATATTCTCTCAGGTTGTTTCGCATTGTTGAGAATAGAAACGGCTACAGCAAATTCGTCACTTTTGAAATTTAGGATTGTTGGCATCCATCCGTAAGTAAAATTTGCACCTATTACTAAATCTTGTTCTGTTAATTCATCTTTACCTGAAAAGAATTGCACAAAATGATAGTAAGACTTGTTATACCTGTCTTCAAAGTTTTCTTTTCCAAGACAAGCAGATCTCTCTATAATTTTTTTTGATAAGATACTATTCATATTTATCTCAGACCTTTGACAGTTCTATTAGTTCAAATATTCGTTTATTACTATTCATTACATTTTCCGTGTTTCATCTTTTACTAAGTAGTCTTCCAATTTACGTCTAATATTCATCGCTCGAGAATCTTTTTCTATGTACTGAGTCAAAGCATCAAGGCATAAATATGCATTTGGTTTTTCTATATTAATTAGTACTTCTGTTTTCATTTTTATTTCATCGACCTCTGAAAAAATCATATTTACAAAAAAATGAATATCACTGTAAATAGGAAATTCTTTAGCCCATTCCCTTAGTATCTGTGTTTTAACAGCGCTCATTATTTTTTCATTGCTGAAGCAGTTAATTATTTCCGCGGTTAATTCTTCAATCTTTTTATCTACGTCCATAATATTTCTCCAGCTCAAAGCTCTAGGATTTCTAAACAATAATTTAACCATAGCTGAGCGTCTTTTATTGTCATTAATTAAACTAGAAACTTGTTGTGTTAAGGGCAACTAAAAAGCCCCTTTATAGAAGTGATACATAATAATAAAAGGTAGAAGGTACAATTTTCGTACTAAGCTTAATCTATGCTGTGATTACTTCGATGCATTTTAGATTGTCGGAATATTAGGAATTAATTATTTTCTGATGACACTTTTTTAAATTAGCGCCTTCAAATAAAGAGCAGTATGAACATGTCGACCAGTTTATTAGAAATGCAAGAAAGCTTGTGCGAAGCCTGCTCAGATAACGATATTGATACGTGTAAGTTATTACTTGGTCGCATCGATCCAAATTTGGAATTGGAAGGTTATCAAACACCTTTAATCTGCGCGATTATGTCTGATAGCGCAGACATCGTTGAACTTCTAATCAGTCATGGCGCAGAACTATGCTCATTTGAAGAAGGAATTTCTCTTCTAGAGTACTGTAAGCACGATGAAGAAATGCCTGAAGTAGGTGCTAAAACAAGAGCAGTATTGTTTCATCACGGTCTTGATCCTGATTATATATTAAATGACACAACGGCATTTATGAATGCGATTAATAAAGGTCATTTCTCGCTTGCACTAGAGTACCTTGATGCCAATGCAAGAGTTGATGTTATCGATGATAATGGCTGGACTCCCGTCAACCGTATACTCTCGATTATTGCCAAAAATTGTAAATCTACTTTTGAAAGTACAGGCTTAGACAGCCAGAGCTACCTTGATAAGCTCAATACAATACTTATGAGCAATACCAAAACCGATGATTTATTGTCTAGAACAAAACTATCCTGGGGTATGTATCCTCAAGATGATGCAGATTATTTCCAAGCAAAACGAGAACCAGGCATTCAACTAATCAAGAAATTGATAGAAAAAGGGGCTGATGTTAACTCTGCTAATGCTTATGGATGGACGCCTTTACTTTACGCAAGTGGCTCAGATTTTCTATCAGACATATGCTCACTGCTAGTTAAATCCGGTGCCAACGTTATTGTCTCGGACATGCTTGATATATATTTTCCACTAATAAGGGCATGCAGTAATAACAATACTCAAGCAGCCTTGATGCTGTTAGATTTTGGCGCAGATCCTAACGTTATAGATCCTATGAGTGGCTACAGCCCTCTTACATACAGCTGTATCGATTTAAACCTTAAACTAGTACAACGACTGCTCGAAAAAGGTGCTGATGTAAACTCAGTCTGTCATAAAGGATCAACACCTCTTCTATGGATGCTAGGCGTTAATCGTAGAATGCTCCACTTAATGCATGATATTGATATACCAAAGAAAAAGCCTACAGATGAAAATATTGTTAGCTTCCCATTAGATAAAATAGAAGAACGTAATCTAGAGGATCGTCTTGAAGAAATTGAAACGATTATAAGACTGCTACTTTCAAAAAATACAGAGCTGTTTGTACGTAACTCTAGTGGTGAAAATGTTTATGACATAATTAATTCAAGTTTTATGATCGAACGCTTCGCTGATCTACTTCCGCCTCCCGGACCTAGATGATTTTTTATCAACGTTTAGCTATCACAAATAGTCTAATTTGATATATACACTTATTACTATTTAGTTTTCAACTTTAATTTAAGAGGTTACTTATGCGAGACATAGCGGTCTTGACGTTTCTCGAACCAGGCAACGATTGGGATAATATCCAAATTACGGTTAAAGGTCGTGTTGTTACATCGGTAATTATTCTAAATAAAAGAGAGCTAATTCTTAATTTGTTGCAGCAACTCAGAAAATCACTTTCTAGTGATAATAAGAGCTCATTAATAGTAACAGTCAACGAACGAGATTTTAATTTAGATTATGATGGCTGGAGAGCATTACTATATGTTTTAGAGCATTGGTTTGATTACATGATAAATGACGAATGGGACAGTTATTTAGAAAGCTTATCAAGAAACCAGGAGATTTCGTTGGTGAATAATGATGATGATAAATAATTAACTACTCTATACACATTATTTAAAGAAGCAGCATGTTGAATTCTCAAGTTAAATTACTAAGGTTATAAGTATGTCTGGTTATCCTATTGATAAAAAACTCGTCATAGCCGTTTCATCAAGTGCATTATTTGATTTGAGCGTATCTGACAAAGTATTCCGTGATAAGGGTGCAAAGGCATATGAAAGATTTCAAGAAACCAACCTAGACGAAATTCTAGAAAAAGGGGTAGCCTTCCCCTTTATTAGCCGTTTTTTATCAATAAACCAAAGCTTCCCTGACTTGATGCCCGTAGAAGTTGTATTACTCTCGCGCAACTCAACAACTACTGGAAGACGTGTATTTAGATCTATTCAGCATTATGGCCTGGATATTAGCCGTGCCGCTTTTTTAACAGGCGCATCCCCCTTTCCTTATATACCCGCTTTTAATGCCTCTTTATTTTTATCTCAGAATGAAATAGATGTTAAAAAAGCCATTGAAGTTGGCTTTCCAGCCGGCATGGTAATGCCTTCACAAGTCAATGATAACGAAGATGATGCTGAGCTAAGAGTAGCCTTCGACTTTGATGGTGTCATTGCCGATGACGAAGCTGAAACGGTTTTTAAACAAGGAGACCTTAATTCATTTGAAAATCATGAAACTAGCAAAATGACAATGCCTCATAACCCAGGCCCATTAGCCGACTTGTTTAAAAAACTTGCTGGAATTCAATGTATTGAAGCGGAAGAAGAAAAAAGAAGTTCTGACTATAAACGAATACTACGAACGGCTATTGTTACTGCCAGAAACGCACCTTCGCATGAAAGAGTAATTACAACCTTAGAAAGTTGGGGTGTATGGGCTGATGAAACATTCTTCCTTGGAGGCATGGAAAAAAGCCGTATTCTTAATGTATTAAAACCCCACATGTTCTTCGACGATCAAATATCACATCTAAAACCTTCAGATGATAATATTCCTATGGTTCATATCCCATTTGGTGTGGCAAATAAAACAACACCTCATCATTAATGTTTTCGCAATAAGCAGTTTTATCGTTCATTTTTTATGTATTCACTAATCAAAACATAGAAAGTCAGATCAATTTATCTAATTACTTTACCAACCAAAACAAAAAAGCCAGCTAACCTATTAGGGTTGCTGGCTTTTGAAATGACACTTTATACGTTAAAGTGACAAGTTATGTGCTAAGTAACAGAAATCTATATTGTTAAACGTCTAGATTAGACACTTCAAGTGCATTACTTTGAATAAATAACCTTCTAGGTTCTACTTCATCACCCATTAAGGTTGTGAATATTTGATCTGCAGCTACGGCATCTTCTATATTCACTTTCATCATACGACGAGTAGCGGGATCCATCGTGGTATCCCACAACTGATCTGGGTTCATTTCACCTAGACCTTTATAGCGTTGAATCATTAATCCTCGTTGCGCTTCTTTCATTAACCACGCAAGCGCATCTTTAAATCCAGCAACAATTTGTTGTTTTTCGCCACGTTGGATATAACTATTTTTACTAAAAATTCCGTCTATTGCTTGAGTTAATTCGGTCATTTTCTTATAACTACTGGAATCGATAAACTCTTCGCCAAAGGTATAAGGTGTAGATATGCCATGAACAAATACTAAAGCTCTTGGTAAGTACTGATCCTTTTCATCATCTTTAACCACATCAAACTTGTAACTCATGCCTGTTTTAACATCAACGTTTAACAGGGTTTGAATTTCTTCTGCCCACGCCTCAACAGCAGCTTTATCCTTAGTCATCTCTAGCGATAAAGGACTTACCTTCAACATGGTTTCTAAGACAACTAAAGGATATGCTTTCGATAACTTCTTAATTAAGCTTTCCACTACTCGGTATTGTGAAACTAATGTTTCAAGGCCCTGGCCTGAAATAGCTGGTGTATCTACATCAACAAACAATTGTGTACCATCTAAAGCAGACTGCGTTAAATAAGATTCAAGAGCTGCTTCATCTTTTAAATACTGCTCCTGCTTACCCTTTTTAACTTTATACAGTGGAGGCATTGCGATAAATATGTGGCCACGCTCAATAATTTCCCGCATCTGACGGAAGAAGAATGTTAATAATAGTGTGCGAATATGTGAACCATCGACGTCAGCATCTGTCATGATGATAATGCTGTGATAACGCAATTTTTCAATATTATATTCTTCACGCCCAATACCACAGCCAAGTGCTGTAATTAAGGTGCCTACTTCAACTGAAGATAGCATTTTATCAAAACGTGCTTTTTCAACGTTTAGAATCTTACCTTTCAATGGAAGTATGGCTTGAGTTTTTCTATCACGGCCTTGTTTTGCTGACCCACCAGCAGAATCACCCTCCACTATGTATAGTTCAGATAAGGCAGGGTCTTTTTCCTGACAATCAGCGAGTTTGCCCGGTAAACCAGCAATATCTAAAGCACCTTTTCGACGAGTCATGTCACGTGCCTTTCTAGCAGCTTCACGCGCTCTAGCAGCATCAATCATTTTATTAACAATGATTTTCGCTTCCTGAGGTGCTTCTAACAAATATTCTGTAAATAAAGCATTCATTTCTTGTTCAACAGCTGTTTTCACTTCTGAAGAAACTAGCTTATCTTTAGTTTGAGATGAAAACTTTGGGTCAGGTACTTTTACAGAAACGACTGCTGTTAGGCCTTCACGCGCATCATCACCTGATGTGCTCACCTTTGAGTTTTTACCCAAGCCTTCCTTCTCTATATAAGTATTTAAGCTTCTGGTTAGAGCTGCTCTAAAGCCCGCTAGGTGTGTACCGCCATCACGCTGTGGAATATTATTGGTAAAGCAGTAAAGATTTTCTTGGAAGCCGTCATTCCATTGCATAGCAATCTCAACACCAACGCCATCTTCTTCTCTTTGAGTAGAAAAATAGAAAATTCTATTTACAGGTGTTTTGTTAGTGTTCAAATATTCAACAAATGCTTTTAAACCACCTTCATAATGAAAAATCTCTTCTTTTCCTGATCTTTCATCTCTTAAAAGTATATTTACACCTGAATTCAAAAATGCCAATTCTCGGATACGCTTTGCAAGTAAATCAAAATGAAACTCGATATTGGTAAAGGTTTCAGGTGATGGTTCAAAGTAAACTTCTGTGCCGGTTTTATCTGTTTCACCAACTATTTCAAGTGGCTTTTCAGGTACGCCGTGTATATAGGTCTGCTCATGGACCTTGCCATTTCTTCGTATTGTTAGTTTCAGCTTACTAGATAAAGCATTAACAACAGAAACACCAACACCGTGTAAACCACCCGATACTTTATAGGTGTTGTCATCAAACTTACCACCAGCATGTAGTACCGTCATAATTACTTCAGCAGCAGATATACCTTCTTCTTCATGTATATCTGTTGGTATGCCACGGCCATCATCTGAAACTGTAATTGATTCATCAGGGTGAATAACTACTTTAATTTGAGAACAATACCCTGCAAGAGCTTCATCAATCGAGTTATCTATTACCTCAAAAACCATATGATGTAAGCCAGTACCGTCGTCAGTATCACCAATATACATGCCTGGTCTTTTTCTCACCGCATCAAGTCCTTTTAGAACTTTAATACTGGATGAATTATAACTATTCTCTATTTCACTCATTCTGGCTTTGCTCCTAATTATCAGGTACCACTTTGCTCTGTGGTTTTATTCTATTGCCGTAATATTTCCATGTTCCACGTGGAACATTTTATATGCTGTATTATCTCGCTGTAATCTATCTAACAGCGAGTTATTTAGAACGGTAACTATGACTTGTGCATCTAAGGCTAACAATTTATTAAACACCAATTCCAAATTGGTGTCGTCTAGCTCTGCAGTCACATCATCGATCAATACTACTGTATTCTTTTTGAATACATCGAATAATGTCTGCATTTGCGCAAGATACATTGCAAATATAAATAATTTTTGCTGCCCCCTAGAAAGGCTTTCTGAGGCTGCTTGTCCATATATACTGACTTTAATATCCGCCCTATGAGGCCCTGCTTGAGTGAACCGCCTCTCAATGTCTCTATCCTTAAATTGCTCTAAGGCCTCATTAAGTTTTTTTGTTTTATCCCAACCTTTATAGTAACTAACTTTTATATCTTTATTGATCGAAAAAAAACTTAAGTAGTGCGCTAGCCTCTTCTGAAATTTATCGAAGTATTCACTTCGTTCGATATGTATAAGTTCACCAAGCTCAGATAATTTAGTATCCCAAATCTTTAATGAAATCTGATCTATTTTAGCATTTCGTAAGAGACTATTCCGCTGTTTTAAGCAATTAATATAGTTATTCCAATTCTTACTAAATAAAGGTTCCACGTGGAACACTCCCCAATCCAAGAACTGTCTTCTTTGTGTTGGGGCGCCATTCAATAAATCGAAACTTAAAGGGTCAATCAAAATAATCGGGGATAGTTTGGCTAATTGAGAGGCACTCTTTACTGCTTCTTTATTA